>ENA-OQCN01000130-OQCN01000130.1-human-gut-metagenome-genome-assembly--contig:-NODE-130-length-36557-cov-3.129289_pt1 | contig 36557 bp, 40 predicted proteins | sample MGYA00242497_ERZ504576 | MGnify/ENA primary metagenome ERZ504576 (study PRJEB26092, sample SAMD00036296) | human gut metagenome | host: Homo sapiens | study: EMG produced TPA metagenomics assembly of...
TATTAACTCATTCTTAAGTCTTTGTCAAGAACTTTTTGAATTAATCATTCAAGCGAGCGGAGAAGGAGGGATTTGAACCCTCGCGCCGCTATTAACGACCTGCACCCTTTCCAGGGGTGTCCCTTCGGCCAGCTTGGGTACTTCTCCGAATTGCATTACATATTAATTCGTACTGACTTTCATCAGTAAGCGGAGAGGATGGGATTCGAACCCATGCGCCCTTTCGGACAAACGGTTTTCAAGACCGCCTCGTTATGACCACTTCGATACCTCTCCGTATTTGTTTCGCACGAATCAGTGCAAAAAAGATTCTACCATCAACTTTTGTTTCTGTCAACAATTATTTTAACTTTTTTTCATTTTTTTCATTTCAGATGTTTGAAGTGCCCTGTTTTAAGTACATTTCGGCGATCAGCATATCCTCCGGTGTGGTGATTTTTATATTCCTGTAGTTCCCCTCGATCAGCTTAACCGGCTGGTTTGTCATCCGTTCCACCACCATCGCATCATCCGTAATGGCAGAGTCCTCATCTGCAAGCATTTTTCGATATGCCTCATATACAAGTGGATAGGAAAAGCTCTGTGGTGTCTGAATCTGCCATACTTTTGAACGCTCTGGCGTCAATTTAGCATAACCGTCTTCATCTGCTATTTTGATCGTGTCTTTTACCGGCATTCCCGCCACGCATGCACGATATTCCTTCACCGCCTGCATGGATCTTTTTATGATATCGGCCGACACTAACGGTCTCGCCCCGTCATGGATCAGCACATAGTCCGCCCCCTCCGCTGCGCAGAGTCCCGCATATACAGAATGATATCGTTCCACGCCACCCGGCACGATTGCTTTTACTTTACCGATATGATATTTATCAATAATTTTCCGTTTACAATACGCTTCCTCATCGGCACCTGTGACAAGGATGATATCTGTGATATCACTCTCCTCAAATGCCTTTAATGCATAATAAAGAACCGGCTTTCCTGCCAGTGTAAGATATTGCTTGTGAATATGACTGTGCATTCTTTTTCCGGTTCCACCAGCAAGAACGATCGCCGTAAATTTTTCCATTAGCGTTCTCCAAGTTTTAAATTTGGAACAGCATTGAGATCTAACCCATCTCTCTGTCCATGTATAAAATCATAATAAGCAGCAACACCAATCATTGCCGCATTGTCGGTACAAAAAATCGGTGATGGATGATAAAACTGCACTCCTTTTTTCTCGCACGCCTCACGCATTCCTTCACGCAGGACTCCGTTGGAAGCCACGCCTCCTGCAATCGCAAATTTATCCATCTTAAACTCATCGATTGCTTTCATCGCATTCCCGATCAGAACATCCGTCACTGCTTTCTGAAATGATGCCGCAACATCTGCCTGTACGATAGAGATTCCTTTCATCTGGCAGCCGTCAGATAGTTTAAAACTGCGGATTTTAACCCACTGAAGCTGAAATCATATGGTCCATCTGCGATTTTTGCGCGCGGGAACTCCATCGCATGGGGATTTCCTCATGCGATACTTTTTCGATCTTCGGTCCACCCGGATAGCCCAGTCCGATTGCTCTTGCCACTTTGTCAAAAGCTTCTCCGGCCGCATCGTCCTCGTACGTCCTAATATCTCGTATTTTCCATAGTCCATCACTTTTACAAGGTGGGTATGTCCGCCGGATACAACAAGGCATAAAAATGGCGGCTCTAAATCTTTATTCTCAATGTAGTTTGCGCTGATATGTCCTTCGATATGATGCACTCCGACCAGAGGTATATTTTTCGCATAACTGATCGCCTTTGCCTCCGCTACTCCGACTAACAGTGCACCTACCAGTCCCGGTCCGTATGTAACACCGATTGCATCGATATCATCCAGAGTCGTATCTGCGTCACTGAGTGCCTGCTCAATCACCTGATTGATTTTTTCAATATGTTTTCGCGAAGCAATCTCCGGAACGACACCGCCATATAATGTGTGAAGTGCAATCTGTGATGAAATCACATTGGATCTGACATCCCTGCCGTTTACCACAACTGCTGCCGCAGTTTCATCACATGAACTTTCTATTGCAAGAATCTTTATCTCCTTGTCACTCATCTTCCGTATCTCCTTCGGTCTGATAAAATACTAAAATCTTCCATTTTCCGTCTTTGTCTTTTCTAAGCACATAAGTCTGATTTGTACGGGTATAACTTTTATTTTCGTTCACAAAATAAGATGCCGTCACATAAGCGCAGTCATCCCCATCAATCTTTTGATATTTTACCTCATCACTGCTGCACACAGAGGAGGACTCTATCTTTTTCGACTTGTCGTGATAGTCTTCTATATCGGCTTTCAGGCTTTTAAAATAATCATCTCTGGAATTGTTTTCCAACAGTTCATCATCCATCAGAAGTCTTGCCTGATCGCCAAGCTCATAAAGTTCGTCATCTGTATACTCTTCATCATAAAAGCAGGTAATAATACGATTATAAAATTTCACAACTTCTCTTGGTGTTTCCGGGTAATTCTTTTCAAGATTCTTGGTAATCACTTTCTCTACTTCCGTAAGGTCATCGTTATTTCCTGCCGAATTTCCCTTTTTCGCCGCAGTATACCAGAAAAGTCCCACAATGATCACAACACATACAACTGCAAAAATGATTTTCTGTCCATTCTTTTTCATATGAATCCCCTCTCAATTTTTCTCATCCTCAAACATCAGTTCCACACTCTTTCCATCTTTTCCCAGAAAAGCATTGGGGAAAATCTCCCTTACCTGCGGCATATAATCTTCTGCATGCACCAGTGACGGTGAAAAATGGGTCAGCCACATTTCTGCGACTTCCGCTTTTTTTGCCACTTCCGCTGCTTCATAAAAAGTCATATGCTTGTACTGTTTTGCTTTTGCAATTTTTTCTTTTTCCGCATACATACCCTCGCAGATCAGAAGATCCGAATTTTTTGCAGAAGCAACAAGTGATTCCGTCGGCCTGGTATCGGTACAGTAAGTTACTTTGATCCCTTTCCGGGCAGCACCAAGCACCATATCCGGGGTATAATGTGCCCCATCTTCCGTTTCGATCTCTTCCCCTTTTTGAAGTCTGTTCCAGTATTTTTGTGGAATTTCACGTTCCTTCGCGTGCTCCACGGAAAACCTTCCGGCACGTCTGATCTCCACGGTATACCCATAGCAGGTAATATTATGGTTGACGCGGAACGCATGGATATGATATCCGTTTATTTCTATATCGCTTCCGGTTCCATTATTTCAATATATCTTATTTCAAACGGCAGTTCCGGTGCAATCATCCGAAGTGCCCCGACTACACGCTCTAATCCCTTTGGTCCAATCATAGTCAGAGGTTCTGTCCGCTCTGCATTGCCCATGGAAAGAAGCAATCCCGCAGTCCGCTGATATGATCCGCATGATAATGTGTAAAACAGATCACATCGATTGGCTTAAAAGTCCATCCTTTTTCCTTGATTGCGATCTGGGTTCCCTCTCCACAGTCAATAAGTAAACTGCTCCCGTTATAACGCATCAGTGACGCCGTCAGCCAACGGTGCGGCAGCGGCATCATGCCTGCAGTTCCCAAAAGACATACGTCTAACATATAATCCTCCTTGTTTTGCGAAGCAAAATCCGAGCCCACTGGCGAGGAGAGGATTTTACTCCTTGTTTTGCGGAGCAAAATGCAATTTTGTTTTGTAAAATTTGCCCTCTGGTGAGCAATGCCCAGCATACCGGGCATAGATTTTACTCCTTTCATACAAACTCTGTTACCTGTTTTTCCTCCGGCGGTATCACAAATTTTTCTACCATTTTTTCATAGCAGGACTCACAAATATCCATTCTGTGTATCCTCCCGTCTTTTTTATCGGAAAAATACCCCCACTCCTTCTCCACCGTAAGGAATGAAGCGTGGTCCTTCTCAGATAACAGGCAAATCATTTTTCCACAACAGTTACAATATATTTTCTGATCTTTTCTGCTCATTTTTTCTGCCTTCCCATTCTGCAATACAGACAGACATTGTCCACGAAAACCTATGCTGTCCACAGATATCTATTAATATCTATATTATACAAACAAGATTCTGCCTTATGTAGTGGGAATTATTGGCCATATATCATAATATAGGCATCCTCTTTCGGAAGTTCATAGAATCCCTTCCGCACGCCGTGATTTACAAATCCATTGCGCTCATACAGACGGATTGCACTGTCATTCGAACAACGGACTTCGAGCACGATTCTGCCGACCGAGCGGCTCTCTGCCTCTTTTTTTGCTTCCGCAAGCAGCATGCCGCCAATGCCATGGCACCGCATTTCCGGTGAAACCGCCACGTTTGTGATCTCACCTTCATCAATGGATAAATACATTCCGATATATCCTAAGATCTTATTATTTTCTTCCGCAACCAGAAAAACCGTGTTCGGCAGACTGAGTGAATCCACAAATCCCTGATAACTCCATGGCTGTGAAAAGATCATTTTTTCCAGTTCACTTACCTGTTCTGCATCTTTTACCTGCATGGCTCTGACTGTGATCATGCTAATCCGCCCTCTTTTCGTTCTCTCTCTGCCTGGGACAGGCGCAGATATTCCGGCTTGTGTTCCGCAGCGGTTTCTGATCTGCCCTCTACAAAATATTTCATGCCAAGTGCCGCAACCGCTCCTGCTCTCTGTTTATTGACGTGTGCAGGGGCAAATGTATACGGTACACTGCAGTTTTCTGCTATATACTCCTGAAATACCGGCACACCATCCCCTAAAAAAGTAACCGGCTGTTCGAACTGGTTTACAATCGAAATAATCTCATCAATTCCGACTGCGCACTGTTCCTTTAATACTTCCATCTCATTGCCGTCAAAAGAATAAAGTCCCGTGTAAGTCTGGTTTCTTCTGGCATCCATAAGCGGACACACAAGTCCTGCATGTCCGACAAGATTATACGCAAGCGCATCTACGGTCGGCACGTTGATGATCGGCTTATTTAATGCCAGTCCAAGTCCTTTTGCCGTTGCCGATCCAATCCGAAGTCCGGTAAATGATCCCGGACCTCCTGCGATTGCGATCGCATCGATCGAATTTAGATCCAGCTCTATCATCTTTGCCACTTCATCCAACATTGGCAAAAGCGTCTGCGAATGTGTTTTTTTATAATTGACGGTATATTCGCCAAGCATGTTATCGTCACATACGATTGCCACGCTTGCCACCAGTCCTGAACTGTCTAATCCCAAAATTTTCATTGTAAGCTCCATTCCCGCATGAACGAACTGTTTTATCAGCTCATGCTCTTTTATGGTAATTTTCCGGTAATCAAATCCTTTTTCAAGGTCCTTTTCAATCGTCACATCATAGCGTTTATCCGGAAGGATCTCTTCAATCAGGTTTGCCCACTCGATCATGCACAGACCTTCCCCGTAAAAGTAATCCTCATAACCGATCTCGTCCATCTCCTCGATGTCGCCGATCCTGTATACATCAAAATGATAAAACGGCATTCTTCCTTCTTCATACACCTGTACAATCGTAAAAGTCGGGCTCGACACAGGTTCTGTGATGCCAAGTCCGTCTGCGATTCCCTGTGTAAAAACAGTCTTGCCAACGCCAAGGTCTCCCACAAGTGTGTACACATCTCCCGGCCTAGCCGTTTCCCCGATCTTTTTCCCAAGCGCATGTGTCTCTGCCGCGGAAAATGTCTCATAAACGGTTTCTTTCATAATTCAGTCCTCCATGTTTTTATGAGGTAAAATATCTGCCATGCACAAATTTATTTTAATTTCACACGGTACTTCGGCAGTTTTTCTTTTGCAATTTCTGCAAGTTCACAGTATTTTTCCCCTAACTGCTGCCTTGGGATCACATAGGCATTCACACGGTTGCTGTACACCAGCACATTATTTTTCGTGGATACCATCTTATAGACCTGATCCCACATCAGTTTTGCATCTGCATCCCCCTGTGTCACGGAAATCCCTTCTCCGTCCACACAGTAATGCAGGCTGTTTTTCAATACCTCTGACGCCGCAATGCGCTGTTTCGAACGAAGATAAAGTGTCACCGGCATGTAAAACAGTATCAGCGCTCCAAGCAAAATACCAAGAACCGTATAGGATGCTCCGCGTTCACTGTATTTTGTACCTGCCGCAGCAAAACAGACGACTGCCGCTATCACGGAAATCCACCCGGATGCACCAGTGTATGTCTGGTACAGGTTAAAACGAAACATGTCCTTTGCGGTCAATGTTATATCAAATTCCAATCTCATCGTCAATCCCCCACCATTTTAGAATCAGCTTAGTATAACATTTTTTGAAAAAAAAGAAAAGACGCATTCTTTTTCTGCGTCTTTTCTCTCTGAAAACTCGTTACTGTCCACTCGTACCTCGTTCCAGTAACGGATTTTGCCGATGCTTCGCATTCCAAATCGGCAAAATCTGCTACCACCACTGTATCATACGGCATTTTCAGTTCAGAAAATGCTGACTATAAACAGTAACGAAACCTCTGTTACCTCCTGCTTATGACTGTCTTCCCTTTAAGATCGGAGAAATGTGTTTGTAGGTCACAAATGTGATGACTACGGAAAACATTCCTTTGATAAAGGTAAATGGCATATTAAAGCAGATTAAACACTGTAAAATACTCTTCATGGACGGAGCAATCAGCTGATATGCTCCAAGCACTGCCTCCTGTGGCATGAAATTGTAATAGACCGGATATACCAGAAAGTAGTTTGAAACAATGCTGAAAGCACCCATGATCACTGCTCCTGCAATGGAACCGATCAGTGCGGTCATTCTTGTCTTTTTGTACTTATAAAGAAGCCCTGCCGGCAGTACAAATGCCACACCCAGAATAAAATTCGAAAGCTCTCCAACTCCTCCTGTGGATGTAATGAACAGATGAAGTACATTTTTTACCAGGCAGATGATCACACCACAGAGCGGCCCCATGGCAAATGATCCGATCAGTGCCGGAAGTTCTGAGAGATCCATCTTGATAAATGACGGCATAAACGGCACGGAAAAATCCAGAAACATCAGGATATATGCCACTGCGGAAAGCATAGCTGTCACTGTCAGATATCTTACATTGACTCTTTTTACGGTTACTGTTTTGTTTGTTGCATCCATTTCACTCGTCTCCTTTTCTCTTTTCGGAAAATGCGAGGGATTGTAAGCGTGTTTTTGTCTGACGAAATATCTCATACAATAAAATGCACATTTTGTGAGCATTCTGCTGTCTGAATACGACAAAACCCCGGATGTAACCATCATCCGGGGTTCTATCATGTAACAGAAACGTCTTTTCTGACGTCTTATCATTCACATGCTTATCTTCTCTCATCCAGACTATACTGTCGGTTCCGGAATCTCACCGGATCAGCTGCCTTAGCAGGTCACGGACTTTGTAAATGACTCTGATCATTATCAGCACTCTACATCACCGTCGGTCGGGAATCTGCCAATCTTACTGCATCACCCTGCCCCGAAGAATTAATATTATTTTTACGCTCTCTATTGTATGCATGTTTTTCTGATCTGTCAACCATTAATTTTCATCGTGAGTGCGATGCGCTGTTTTTTCAGGTCAACATCCAATACCTTTACCTCAACGATATCGCCGACACTGACCACTTCCAGCGGATGTTTGATAAAACGGTCACTCATCTGTGAAATGTGTACCAGTCCGTCCTGATGCACTCCGATATCCACAAATGCTCCAAAGTCGATCACATTCCGGACCGTTCCCTTTAAGATCATGCCCGGTTTTAAATCCTTCATTTCAAGGACGTCGCTGCGCAAAATCGGCTTTGGCATATCCTCTCTCGGATCACGCGCCGGTTTTTCAAGTTCTTTTACGATATCCTGCAGTGTGATCTCTCCCACGCCAAGTTCTTCTGCCAGCTTTTTATAGTTGGAAATTTTTTTGGAAATGCCGTCTAATCTGCGCTCTTTCACATCCTCCGTCGTATAGCCGAGACGCTCTAACAGTGTCTTTGCCGCTGCATAACTCTCCGGATGTACACCGGTCGCATCCAGCGGATTTTTACCATCGTTGATGCGCAGGAAACCTGCACACTGCTCATATGCTTTCGGTCCTAATTTTGCTACTTTTAAGAGCTGGTTTCTCGCCTCAAACCGGCCATTTTCCTCACGGTATGCCACAATATTTTTTGCAACTGCCTTGCTGATACCGGAAATGTATTCAAGCAGGGATGCAGATGCCGTATTTAAATCAACGCCGACTCTGTTTACACAGTCCTCCACGACTCCGCCGAGTGCCTCGCTTAATTTTTTCTGGTTCATATCGTGCTGATACTGACCGACACCGATCGATTTCGGATCGATCTTTACAAGCTCTGCAAGCGGATCCTGCAGGCGGCGTGCCATGGATGCCGCGCTTCGCTGTCCTACGTCAAACTGTGGAAACTCCTCCGTTGCAAGTTTACTTGCAGAATATACGGAAGCTCCTGCCTCGTTGACAATGATATACTGTACTTTAACCGGGATCTCTTTTAATAACTCTACGATCACCTGCTCGGACTCGCGGGATGCTGTACCATTTCCCAGTGAGATCAGTGTGATGTGATATTTTGAGATCAGCTTCTTTAAAACCGCTTTTGCCTCTTCCACTTTATTCTGTGGTGCAGTCGGGTAAATGACTGTCGTATCGAGCACTTTTCCGGTCGGATCCACCACGCAAGTTTACAGCCGGTACGGAATGCAGGGTCCCAGCCAAGTACAACCTGTCCTGCAATTGGAGGCTGCATCAAAAGCTGCTCTAAGTTCTTCCCGAATACTTTTATCGCACCATCCTCGGCTTTTTCGGTCAGGTCACTGCGGATCTCACGCTCAATGGCAGGTGCGATCAGACGGTCATAGGCATCTTCTATCACTTCTTTTAATACCGGCGTCGTCTGTGGGTTGTCGCGCACGATCACCTTTTTTTCAAGGTAACGCAAAATATCCTCGACCGGTGCCTCGATCTTTACCGTCAGGAATTTTTCATTTTCTCCACGGTTCAACGCTAAAATACGGTGTCCGGCAAGTTTCGCCACCGGCTCGTCAAATTCATAGTACATCTCATAGACAGACTCTGCTTCCGGGTCTTTTGCCGCAGAAATCATGCGTCCTTTTTTGACCGTCAGATCACGGATCCGGCTGCGGTAATCCGCCTCATCCGAAATGCTCTCCGCGATGATATCTTTTGCCCCGGCGATCGCATCCTCTGCGCTCATCACTTCTTTTTCCGGATCAACAAATTTTTCTGCTTCCTCCTCTAAGGATGTGTTTAACATCTGTAACGTGATGATGCCGGCAAGCGGCTCTAATCCTTTTTCTTTTGCGATCGTCGCCCTGGTGCGGCGCTTTGGTTTGTACGGCCGGTAGAGATCCTCCACCACAACCATTGTTTCGGCAGACATGATCTGCGCTTTTAATTCGTCTGTCAGTTTTCCCTGTTCTTCAATGCCTGCAAGAACCGTCTCCTTGCGCTCCTCGAGATTTCTTAAATAAGTCAGTCTCTCATATAAATTACGAAGCACCTCATCGTTAAGTGCTCCGGTTGCCTCCTTGCGGTAACGGGCAATAAACGGGATGGTATTCCCTTCATCGATCAGCTTTACGGCTGCTTCAGCCTGATTTTTACGGATTCCGAGTTCCTCGGAAATCTTTGCAATAATATCCATAGTTACTCCTTTTTTCTCACCGGATTTTAACGTTTTCTCCGACGCAATATCTTTATTATAACGAAATGTCCACAGTGATTCAAGGTAACATTGTTTTTTTCCACACCGCATGATACACTATCCACATCATATTATTTATTTTCAGAAAGGATTATTTATGGATCATCAGTTTTACAGACCAATGCCTGACCGGCATTCAAAACATATGGAAAATCTTTCCCTTATCATGGGGATCATTGCACTTTCAACGTTCTGTCTGGTTTATCCGGCATTAATCTGCGGTGCGCTCGGCATCGTGTTTGCACTGCTCTCACGCGGCGGTGAGACAACATTTTCCGGGCGTGCAAAGCTTGGGCTTACTATAAGCAGCGTAGCGCTTGGCATTATTGTGCTGCTCTTAATTTATTCGGTGGTATTCGCTAACGTTTACTATGGTGGAATTGAAAATATGATGCGGGAAAGTTGTACATCGCTGGGGATTGATTATAATATGCTGTTTCCGCAGAACTGAGTTTTTTGTGGGAGATTCAGGGGACAAAAGGTGGTTTGAAGGTTCGTGGGTGGCAGATTTTGCGCCGCTATTTTTTCTATCAGCATCTTCTATTATAAAAGGCTTATACCCCAGAAGAGGCGGACGATATTTTTTACCATACAATTGATGATAAGGATTGCAAGTCCGATCCAGAGGTAACGGTCTTTATAGTGCATTGCAAGCGGCAGCTTATGGTGTGAGAGACGTTCGATCGTCTGGCTTAATAAAAACCACGCGCAGAGTACTGCTGCATACGGTACAAACGGATGTTCCAAAAAGGATATCAGAAAATGTCCCTGAAAGAGAGCACATACCGCTCTGGTTCCTCCACAGCCCGGACAGTAGTATCCGGTTACGGTGTGGAAAAGGCACGGGTAGAGATAGTTTTCGATACGAAATCCGGTTATTTTTGAAATGAGCAGATACACGCAGCAGATGACTGTGCCGCTCAGACCAAGTATATATAAAACATTATCTATTTTTTTCTGTTCATTATTATTTCTTTTTTCCATTTGATATCTTGATCCTGTTCTTTTCCCATTGAAGTATATCTTTTAAGTGTTGACGCAAATGATGTTTCACAAAGTAGCGGCTGGCAAATCGCACAAAGCTGAGACTGGTTTGTGCAATTTGCATCACACCCTCCCCCACATTTATCAGAAATACACATCTATACAACCCCCCGCCACCTATGCTATAATTTATTCTAATTGCAGCAACGCTGTAACCGCTGCTGTATGATCTAAAAGGAGTTATTTACCGAATGAAACGCACATCAAAAGAACTCAAACGCATTGCGCGTGATATTTTAAATGACAGATACCGTGTTCCGATGGCAGCTTTTGCTGCCACAACACTGATCGCAACTGTGATCGAATCTCCATTTTCGTTTTCCATGGGAGATAATCCGACAAATATGCAGCTTGTGATCTCACTGATCGCAGAGCTTCTCATATCTGTTGTCTCTTTTGTGTTAGGATGCGGCGTGGCAAAGATCCATCTGTCCATGACACGCGGAAATGATTTTCGCGTCCGCGATATTTTTGATCCATTTAAGAAAAATACAGACCGATTTTTTATCGTGGGATTTTTATTTTTACTGATGATCTTTGTTTCCATGATTCCTGTGATCGGTGGTTTTACTTATGCAGTGATCGCAGATTTTTCAGTGGTTTCTATTGTAATTGCAGCAGCGACGGGAATCCTTTCTCTGATCTTAAGCTGTTATTTTATGCTTACCTATCATTTTATCGGATATATCACACTCGATCATCCTGAGCTTAAATGTCTGGAAGTTTTTAAAGAATGCAGACTTCTCATGCATGGCAACCGTCTGCGTCTGCTTTATATTCTGCTCAGTTTTATCGGATATGGCTTATTGGTTCTCTGTTCCTTTGGCATCGCATCCCTCTGGGTCGTTCCATATCAGACAGAAACACTCGTTATTTTTTATCTCGACTGCACCGACGAATTGAACCGGATCCCGGTACGCAGCTATGAAAAAACTGCTACAACCCAATTTTGATTCCACAACGCACCTTCCATCGAAGGTGCGTTTCTTATGGGATAAAAAAGTAAACAAGCAAAGGAGGAAAATCCTCTGCTCGCCAATGGGCTCGCATTTTTCTCCGAAAAACAAAGGAGGAAAATCCTCTGCTCGCCAATGGGCTCGCATTTTTCTCCGAAAAACAAAGGAGGATTCTATGAATCAAAACGATGAACCAATCCGTGATGCCTCAGTTCTTGGCATTCCAAAGATGCTGCTGCTCGGTCTGCAGCACATGTTTGCCATGTTCGGCGCAACAATTCTTGTCCCGATCCTGGTAAACAGTTATTTGGGGGAGGATGTCCTGCATGTTCAGGTCACCCTGATCTGCGCCGGTATCGGCACACTGTTTTTCCATTTTTGCACCAAATTTAAAGTTCCGGCTTTTCTCGGTTCTTCGTTCGCATTTTTAGGCGGATATGCCACAATCGCTTCCATGGATTCCGGTGTATTTGCTAAGATGTCGAATGCAGACAAACTGTCCTATCCTGCGGCGGTGTTGTTGTTGCCGGACTTTTATACCTGATCTTAGCACTGATCATCAACTTGTCGGTGTCAAAAAGGTTATGCGTTTCCTGCCGCCGGTCGTTACCGGTCCGATCATCATCTGTATCGGTTTAAGTCTTGCAGGTTCTGCGGTAAACAACGCTTCTAAGAACTGGCTTTTGGCACTGATCGCACTTGCAGTCATCATTATTTTCAATATCTGGGGAAAAGGAATGTTCAAGATCATTCCTATTCTGATGGGTGTGATTATTTCCTACTGTGTCGCTCTCATCTTTAATGCACTCGGCATGACAAATGCGGACGGTTCTGCCATCCTTGATTTTTCAAATATTGCAGCAGCTTCCTGGGTAGGTGTTCCTGCATTTTCGATCTGCAAATTCAATATCTCTGCCATCCTTGTCATGGCTCCGATCGCACTTGCAACCATGATGGAACACATTGGAGATATCTCCGCGATCTCTGCGACTGTAAATCAGAACTTTATCGAGGATCCCGGACTGCACCGCACATTAATCGGAGACGGACTTGCAACTGCACTCTCCGCACTCTTCGGTGGTCCTGCTAACACAACCTACGGTGAAAATACCGGTGTTCTGGAATTAAGCCGTGTTCACGATCCGAAAGTGATCCGGTTAGCAGCATGTTATGCGATTCTCTTAAGCTTCATTCCAAAAATGGCTGAAGTGATCGGTTCTATGCCATCTGCGATCATCGGTGGTGTCAGCTTTATGCTCTACGGTATGATCTCTGCGATCGGTGTCCGGAATGTTGTAGAGAACCATGTTGATTTTACAAAATCCAGAAACCTTATCATTGCCGGTGTGATTTTCGTGTGTGGTCTTGGTTTTTCAGATGGTCTTACTTTTACCGTTGCCGGAACTTCCATCACACTTACTTCCCTTGCCATCGCTGCAATCGCAGGTATCTTTTTAAATGCGATCCTGCCGGGAAATGATTACCATTCGGAAAAGATCCGAAGATCGATGCAAACCGTGGTCTTGATATGATCCCGAATCTGCACGAAGATACCAGTTATGCAGATGATGAGGAATAACCTGCATGTCATCCGGAGAACTTTTTCATTCATAGGAAGTAATTTTCTATGAAGATTCGGGTGTCAAAAGGTATTTTTCAAATTTTTGACTATCAAAAAGCGGTACCCGTTGCCACATAACGGATACCGCTTTTTTTGATTCTATCGATATGATTCACATACTGCACCAGCATCTGGTCTTACCGGTCAGATATAATAAATTTTGATTACTCCAAAATTTGCTGCCCCTCGCAGATACAGTGTTGCAACGCTGCTGCCTTCGCCGCGTCCTATTTCCTCCACTGCTCCAAAGGAACGCTTCAGTTCATTCTGCACTTTCCATTCTTTTGGTATATAGAGATTTGTCTCCCCAAAGTTATTTTCCACTTCGACAAACGCCGCTTCCCCTGCGATTATGGCATTGTCAAAATAAACGCTCATACTTCCAAAGTTATTTTCAAGCTGTGCATCGCAGAAATGCTCCGAATTGATATAACGGATGCAGAGCCAAAATTATTTTCGCAGCGGATGTGTTCACCGCTGCACTGCTCACCGTTTGGCGTACTCATTTGTTCATCCCAGTTTATGGTTTTTGTTTTCCAGTTTTTTCTTCGTACATCTTTAAAGATCATAGACAGACCGATACTTAAAAGCAATGCCGCACCAAGTATCGTCCAGCTTGTCAGTCCTAATTTTTCCAGCCCAAGAGGTTTTCTGTAAAGAATGCAGATAAAGGCTATTGCAAATACAATCGAATAAAAATTAACATCTTTTATCCCCTCAACAAACAGCCAGACAAACAGGACCGTCATAAAAATACCGGGCAAACCAACACCCAGTTCCATCCCTGTACTGCTGATCACCAGATACACTGCCGCAAGAAATATAAAAATAATCCCCATGCAATATTTTTCTTTTTCATTGATGTAACCTTCTTTCTTCTAATTTGCTGATTAACGGTTTGTAATAATATCTTGAGACATACACCTTTTTGTGCGTGTTCTCAAATGCCACGACACTTGATGCCGTCAGGTTCCGATTAATGGAAAAAATATGAGAAGTATTTAAGATCGTCGATTTTGACACCCTCATAAAAAATCCCGGAAGTATTTCCTCTAATTCATACAGCTTGTATCCGGCCTCATACATATCATTTCCGGTGTGTGCCGCCACTCCATGATCCGCTGTCTCAAAGAACAAAATATCATTCATCGGAAGATAATACTCGGTATTTCCTTTGTAGAGGACGATCTTCTGGACTGCCCCGGCTGCCTCACTGACTGCTCTCTGAATGGCTGCAATCTGTTCTGTCATTCCACGGCAGCGGATAATGACTTCTTCCTCCGCCTGTTCATCCATTTCGATTTTAATTTTCATAACCTGTCTCCTTTTCTGTACTGACAGGTACATTATAAAAAACGAACCACCCGGTGTAAATGCTTTTACACCAAGTGGTTCGTTTTCCTATGGTAAGTGGTAAATTTTTTACATAATGCGGCTCATTGCGGAAAGTGCTCTGACAGCGGTCTGCAGATAAGGATTTTCTGTCTCATAGAATTTTCCTTCGTCTGCTTTTTCTGCAAATGCAGGATCTAACGGAATCTTTCCGAATACCGGAAGTGTCAATTCCGCTGCGACATCCTCGATATGGCTCTCGCCGAATAATTTGATCTCTTTTCCGCAGTCCGGACATTTTAAATAGCTGAAATTCTCGATCAGTCCAAGTACCGGAACGTGCATCATCTCTGCCATATTGTATGCTTTTTTAACGATCATCTGTACCAGTTCCTGCGGAGAGGTAACGATCACGATACCGTCGACCGGAAGTGACTGGAATACCGTAAGTGGTACGTCACCTGTTCCTGGCGGCATATCGACAAATAAATAATCAACATCTCCCCATACGGTCTCATTCCAGAACTGTTTTACCACACCTGCGATCACAGGTCCTCTCCATATAACCGGATCTTCCTCATTGTCCAAAAGCAGATTGACAGACATTACTTTGATACCGTTTTCTGCTTCTAACGGGATCATTCCCTCCTCGGTACCGACAACCTGACCATGTACACCGAGCATTTTCGGGATGGACGGTCCTGTGATATCCGCGTCCATGATTCCCACTTTATAACCAGCCTGTTTCATGGCGCATGCAAGTGATGCAGTCACGAAAGACTTTCCTACACCGCCTTTTCCACTGACAACGCCAATTACTTTCTTTACATTCGAAGATGGATTCATCGGCTCTTTTGCGATTCCGTTTCCACCTTTTGCCTTGCTCGGACAGCCCTCACAGCTCTCCCTGCTGCAGCTTGATGCGCTGCTGCAACTACTATTCTCTGCCATGTCTCATACACTCCTTTTATCTTTATTCATTCTTACAGACATTTTTTATTCTGCCCTGTCTTATCTGCCTGATTCCTGTTCCCGCTTTTTAAATATCTCCTGCAGTGACTCCGTATACGGTGCTCTTGCAATTCCGTATTCTGTGACGATGCCCGCGATCAATTCATGATCTGTCACATCGAATGCCGGGTTGAACACTTTGACGCCCTCCGGTGCCATGCGCTCTTTGTACCACATCTCGGTCACTTCCTCCGCCGGACGCTGTTCAATGTGAATATCAGCTCCCGTCCTGGTGTTCAGATCAATCGTTGAGGTCGGCGCACAGATATAAACCGGGACGTTATAATATTTTGCCACCGCAGCAACCACGGAGGTTCCGATCTTGTTTGCCGTATCACCGTTTGCCGCCACACGGTCACAGCCGACAAATACCGCATTGACCCAGCCGTTTTTCATGACGGTTGCAGACATATTATCACAGATCAATGTGACATCCACTCCTGAGGACTGCAGCTCGAATGCTGTCAGCCTGGCTCCCTGTAACAGCGGCCTTGTCTCATCTGCAAATACTTTAAAGTGATATCCCTTTTCCTCTCCAAGATAGATCGGTGCTGTCGCTGTGCCATATTTGCTGGTGGCAAGCTGACCTGCATTGCAGTGTGTCAGGATGCCGTCTCCCGGTTTCACTAACGTCAGACCGTACTCTCCGATCTTTTTGCAGACACGGATATCCTCCTGCCAGATCTCGACTGCCTCCGCTTTGAGGTATTCTTTAATCTTTGACACATCTTCACCGGCATGTGCCTCTAAAACACCCTGCATACGGTTTAGTGCCCAGCTTAAATTGACCGCCGTCGGTCTTGCAGAATCTAAATACTCTTTTTGTTTTACAAACTCTTCATGAAAAGTATCATAATCTGATGCACTGCCCTGTTTTGCCAGAAGATAGATTCCAAATGCCGCTGCAACTCCGATTGCCGGAGCACCTCTTACCCTGAGCAGGTAAATGGCATCCCAGATCTCTTCCGCTGTCTTTAATGCAATCAGTTCTATGCTTCCCGGCAGCTTTGTCTGGTCAATGATAATGATCGCATTATTTTCATCATCCAGGCGCACCGTATCATAATTCATGATATTGTCATTTTCTTTCTTTTGCTGCATATGAATGACCAATGCCTTTCCTGTTTCTTTTTACACTTCTTTCTATTATACACGCTAAAGATATGATTTTAAAGCCTGCATACGGTACTTTTTAAGATACACAAAAAAGAAGACAGCATCTGCCCTCTTCTTTTAATGTCCACGTTCTTCCCTCTGTTTTTATGTACTGCTTTTTCCTCCAAAAAACCTTGAAAAGATCGAAGTCTCCGCTTTTTTACCTCTTCTTTTTTCGGAAATCTCTCTTCCTCCGAATAATCCGGCACCCAGTCGATGTAAAATAAACGGTCATCCACATCCGTCCTTCCGTTAAAATGCCGGCACATATCCTTGATCACTTCCACCATGGCATCTGCCATCTTCTCCGCATCCTGCGCCATACGGTCACAAAACTCCATTCCGCGGTCCGGTCCCTCTTCTCCCCAGATACAGTCATCACCGAGTACTCTCAATTTATTCAGACGATCTCTCTGATCCTTGACCATGCTAAAAAAACGACTCACTAAAACATTATGTTCTTCTTTATCCGTATAACACAAAAATTCCTCTAACAATGTACCTTCCGGGAAACCAATCTCGTAATAATCATTGTAAAAACGGCAGATCCGTTCTGCTGTTTTCCGGAACAGGATGCCGCTCTGCTGCGGCTCCTTCCAATAATGTGCTTCTGCATCCACAAGTTCTTTGTAGATCTCATCGTATGCCGCCTTGATTTTCGGATCTTTTATCTCACATTCCATCATAAAGTCAAAATTCATTCCCGTCTTCCTCCGCAAAGTTCACTCCAGATCACATTCTTTAAGCGTCTCGTCAGCGATGTTGTTCCCGCATCCTTAAGCTGCATGGTAAGAAGCATCGTAAGCCGGTCTTTCGGGCTGTTGCAAAAATATGCCCCAAGCCAGCCATCCCAGCCGTATTCTCCTATGGAAGTAAACATCGGAGATTTTCCCGGCTCTTTCTGGATTCTCAAAAGGTTTGCATAGGTATATCCGCGGATACCCTCCCAGCACTGGTCTAACACTTCCTGCTGCCATGACATGAGCGAGCCGTTTGTCATGTAATGTACTGTCTGCGGTTTTAAGATCTGTTTTCCCTGATAAGAACCTTCCTGCAGTAACATGGCTGCAAACTTTGCGTAATCGTCCAGTGTAGAGACCAGTCCTGCACCGCCAGATTCAAACGCCGGTACCTGTTTCATCGCATTCATGATACCAAGATGATTTTCCGTATAAAGTTCTAATCCCTGTTCCGTCCTCTGGTATACTTTTGCAAGGCGCTCCTGCTTGTTCTCTGGTACATAAAATGCAGTATCTTCCATGTCAAGTGGTTCAAAAAATTCTTCTTTCAGAAATTCGCCAAAAGTTTTTCCGCTGATGACCTCAATAACCGCCCCAAGCACATCTGCAGAGGTTCCATACTGGAAACTCTCTCCCGGCTGGAACTGAAGCGGTATCAATCCAAGACGGTTTGCAACCTCCTGCGTTGTCATCGCATCCTCCAGATATAAATGTTCTTTGATCCTGTCAAAGAGCTTTTCCGTCTCCATGGAGCAGACACTTGTGACATCCCCGCCGTACATCAGACCGGATGTCATGTTAAGCAGATCACAGATCCTCACCGGCCGGACCGTCGGCACAAGTTTTCCGCCTGATGCCACGATCGCATTGTGAAATCCCGGCAAAAATTCTTCCACGAAAGCTCCTGGATCAAGCAGCCCGCGTTCCATCAAAAGCATGGCAGCCGCAGACGTGACCGGTTTTGTCATGGAATACAGCCTTGCGATCGTATCCCGTTCGTATTTTTTACCAGCTTCAATGTCTGCATAACCGTCGGCTGCAAATGCCATTTCCTGTCCATCCCGGATCACCACAATATTTGCTCCGGCAATCTCTTCTTTTTCCACTGCTGTCTCTATCAGCCGTTCTAACTTCTGACTTAATTCCTTCATATTCCAAACCCTTTTCCCTGACATATCTCTCTTTTACGCAAGCAATTCTCTTAAATCCTTCTCCTCTGCACTTACAGACCCCTGGATCATTGCAGCACTTCCGCCACCTCTTGCACCTGTTTTTTCACGCAGCAGTGTGGCGATCTCTCTGCAGTCTTTTGTTTTACTTCCTATAATAAAATTATAACCGCCCTCTTCTTTTTCCACAAAAATGCCGCAGATCCCGGCATGCGTTTCCACAAGTCCATTGATGGCGTTACGCATGACCGGAGTATCCAGATCCGTTTCAAATAAAAGTACATTTTCCTGATCCGCCGGGATCTCTTTCATCTTCTGCTCCACCAGCTTTTGCTTTGCCTGCGCCAGCTTATATTTCAGATCCTGGTTGGACTGTTTTAATTTTTCCACAAGTTCTGGCAGTAACTCCTGATTGGCGGAAAGTGTACCTGAGATAGAAGAAATTACCTGTGATTTTTTCCGTTCTTCCTCCAGTGCACGGAACCCACTCAAGATACTGATTCTGACACCACCTTTATAATTAGAAAGACTCTGTACGTTGAGCATGCCGATCTCACCGGTTTTCTTCACATGTGGTGCACAGCATGCACACACATCCACACCAGGGATTGTCACAATGCGCACCTGTCCTTCGATTTCGATCTTGCTACGGTAATCAAGTGTTTTCAATTCTTCTTTTGACGGATAGGTAATCTCGACCGGAAGATTTTTCACGATCACTTCGTTGGCTGCCGTCTCAACTTCACGTACCTCATCCGCAGTTAAAACACCGTTAAAATCCATCGTGACGATATTGTCGCTCAGATGAAACCCGACATTGTCATATCCAAATCTGCTGTGCACAATCCCGGAAAAAATATGTTCTCCGGAATGCTGCTGCATATTATTAAAACGGTGTGTCCAGTCAATGATCCCGTGTACGGTCTCCCCAACAGCAAGCGGTTCTTTTAAGCTGTGTGTGATCACATCTTTTTTGATCTGCACATCCGTCACTTCGATGCCATCTATCGTCCCTTTATCCGGACTCTGTCCGCCCTCTTCCGGGAAGAAAAGTGTACGGTCCAAAATCACATGATAACCGCTCTCCTTCTTCTCCTGGTATGCTTCACAGGATATAACCTTTGCATCAAACTCCACCGCATATGCATCCTGGTCGTATAATTTTTCTGTCATGCTTTTCCTCTTTTCCTACTGTAATACTGGCGTAAAATCCTCAGTGTCTCCGCAGAAAAGTCCTCCTAAAGAAGCTGCGATCTTGTTCATCGCCTTCTTTGCAGTCTCAAATTCTTCCGGTTTTAAAGTGACTAGAAATACATTTTCACAGCCATGTTGCTTTGCAAATGCTGCCGTGATTTCATCTTTTGCCGGAATCTTTGTCCATTCGATATCAAGTGTTACCCCGTCATTTAATCCTATTTCCAGTACTCCTGCATCTTCCCAGATCTCTACCTCATAATCGTCTGTCAGTACTCATAAATGCTGCGCACCGTCACATTTGCAGGTGCAAAATATAACCATTCTCCCGGTGCAGTGCTCTTTTCTTTTTTAATTTTCTCCGGTTTACTCTGCCGTTTCATCGGATTTCCCTCCGTTTCCTGCTCTACGCTTTAGTATAGCATAATCTGACATTTTTCTACTTATATTTCCATCTTTTTCTTATATAATGACATGTATACAGTATATGAAAACATACAGGAGGCACACAGTATGGAAGCATCAAATGTTTATTTCACATCTTTTAAGGCAACGGAGCATGAGAATCTGCTCCAGAAACTGCATTGTCTTATGAAAACTGCGGGGTTTGAGACGATCGATTTTACAGACAAATACGCTGCGATCAAAATCCATTTTGAATGGAAGAGCTGCATTGCGCATGCTGTTAAGATTGGACTTGGAAGTGATCAATATAAGCTGATTACGATTTAGTTAGGAATTTTTGTAGATTCGTGGACAAAAAGGCGGTCACAGCCGTTAGGCTGTGACCACCTTTTTCTATTTACTGCAGATGCCTATGCTTCTGCTTCTTTCGCATTATCTAATGCGATCAGTTTGGAGATGATCTCCTCGCAGATCTGGGTGACGTTTTTTCCATCTGTGGCAACGGTGATGTCCGCAACTGCTTCATAACGGTCTTTTCGTTTATCCATAAGACCGCTGATGAATTCAACGTTCATGTTATTGTTTAAGATCGGGCGCTCGTCGCTGTCTTTGACACGCTCGTAGATAGTTTCCGGTTTTGCGGTGAGTAATACGACACGTCCATTCTTTTTCATGTGATCGGTGTTTTCTTCTCTCATGACGACACCACCACCACAGGAAACGATCGTCTGTTTTCTTTTCTGCAGCTCGATTAAGGTGTTGCTCTCTAAGTTACGGAAGTATGCCTCACCGTATTCGTCAAAGATCTCAGAAATGGACATGCCCTGTTTTTCTACGATCATCTGGTCCATCTCCACGCGATCCATCTCAAGTTTATCTTTCAGTTCTCCGGCGATCGTACTCTTTCCGGCTCCCATGAATCCAATCAGGAAGATGTTGTAGTCAAACAGACTCTTTGCCTGGATACGGCGGCTGTTTTTCATAATATATTTGAAAATATCAAGGATCTCTTCCTCGAACTCATTGTCACCGAGTTTGTTCTTTAATGCGTCGGTCTGTTTCTTCTCCTGTTCCGGCTGTAAGATTGGAATACCGGTTGCTTTCTTATAAGAAATAATTTCCTGTATATATGACATTCGAACTGCAAGCTGTTCGATGATGATATCATCACATTCTCCAATTTTCTCACGGATCGCTTCTATCTTATCCATTATAATCCTCCCTGTTTTCCGAAGGAAAATGTCAATTTACTCTGTAATTTGACCTCTGGTGAGCAGAGGATTTTCCTCCCTGTTTTATAAAAAGCATTATAACAAGATGTGACACATTCCGCAAGCAAAATATTTTAGTACTTTAAAGTATTTATGTTTTAAAGTGTATAATATCATTTCCGACATGTTTTCTACTCGATCACACCTTTCATATCGCCAAGATATGCATCGACCAGATCCTCTGATACATTTTTTTCAATTGACTCATATACCGGCTTGCAGAGTTCTCTGATCTGTTCATACATTTCATCACTCAATGAAATAATCTGTGTACCGCTTTCCTCGATTGTCTGGATACGGGATGCGATACGCTCATCCGACTGCTCTCTCGCATATTCTTTCGCTGTCTCCGCAGCCTCTCTGATGATTTCCTGCTGCTCGCCGGTCAGTCCTTCAAAAAACTCATCACTGACGATCAGTGAGATCAGATGCGGCAGATGGTTTGTCTCCACGACATAATCCTGCTGCTCATATAATTTATTAGAAACAATGACCTCATACGGATTTTCCTGCGCATCGATGGTTCCCTGCTGCAGTCCGATATACACCTCGGAAAATGTCATCGGTGTCGGGCTGGCACCAAGCGCTTTCCAATATGCCATGTGATAGGAATTTTCCATGGTACGGATCTTCTGTCCCTTAAAATCAGAGATTAACTGCACATTGCGGTTTGTAGTCATCACACGGAATCCCTGGTCGGCATATCCTAAAAGGACATATCCGGCATCCCCGTATACCTGCTGCATCATGGAAAGGAAATCCGGGTTATCCACATGTTCCCTCACTTCGTCAATTGTTTCGAACACTGCCGGCATATCAAATACTGCAACATCCGGCATAAAAGTCACCTGCGGTGCCGTATTTTGTACCACAAACGGGATATCACCCTCTTTACAGGACTCTAACAACTCTCTGTCTCCGCCAAGTACACTGTTTGGATAAACAGAAATCAGCATCATCCCGCCGCTCAAACGCTCTACTTCCTCCGCAAATTTTTCTGCATAGATCTGTGTGACTGTATCCTCCGGGCTTGAACTTCCAAGCGGCCACGCATAACGCTGCACTTTTGCCTGATCCTGTGTATCTTTATTCCCGCAGCCACTTGCAAAAAGTACTGCCCCTGCAAGGAAACCGCATAATATCTTTTTCTTACAATTCTTCAAGTTTTCGCCCTCCTTATTAAAGCAGACAGAGACTGATCGCCGGAATAAATGTGATCAGAAGCAGTGCAAGCATGAAATATCCAATCATCGGCATTGCCTTCTTTGCGATCTGCATCATCGGCACATTGGTAAGTGAACTTGCCACAAACAGGTTGACACCGACCGGAGGTGTGACAAATCCAACCGCAAGATTTACGATCATCATGACACCGAAATGGATCGGATTCATTCCGACATGTTCCACAATCGGCAGTAAGATCGGACTTAAGATCAGAATCGCCGGGGTCGTATCCATGACCATACCAACAATCAGAAGTACCACGTTGATGACAATAAGCAGTACGATCTCATTGGAGAAATGTGTCATGATCCATGCACTGACATCCTGCGGTACCTGCATCAGCGTGAGCACACGCGAAAACGCGGTTGATGTTGCAAGGATAAATAAGATCGGTGCATAGGTTTTCATCGCCTCCACCATAATGCCCCAGATCTGTTTTACTTTAATAGATTTGTAAATAAACAGACTGACAAACAGGGAGTAAAATACGGAGATGACAGCCGCCTCCGTCGGGGATGCCACACCGGAATAAATACAGCCAAGCACGATCACGGGGCTTAAGAGCGCCCAGATACTCTCTTTTAAAATGTTAACGAATCCTTTTGTTTTGAGCTGATCCATTTTCGCCTGGATCTTCTCTCTGTCCTCACCGTGACGGCGGCAGTAATAATATGCGTAAAAGATCAGCAGTGCACTGATCATCATGCCCGGTACGATACCTGCTAAAAACAGGTCACTGACCGATTCACCGGTTGCCATCGCATACATAATAAACGGGATACTCGGCGGGATGATAACGCCAAGACCGCCCGCCACCGCAACGATCGCCGTGGAAAAATCCTTTTCATAACCAAGTTCGATCAAAAGCGGGATCGTCATACTTCCGACCGCAGCAACGGTCGCCGGTGCAGAACCTGAAATTGCTCCATAAAACAGACAGGTAATGATCACTGCACATGGTATTCCCGCTCTTTTGTTTCCAAGGAAATAAACAAATACATCAAATAATTTTTCTGAAATTTTACCGTGCGCCATAAGGATTCCCGCAAGCACGAACATCGGCACTGCAAGCAGCGGGAAACTGTCGATTCCTCCGACCATGGAACGGATGACATACCCTGCACTTGCCGTAAATGAAGCGTCAAATGCGCCCGGCAGCACAGCCACAATTCCAAGTGAAATAGAGATCGGAATTGCGATCACAAGACATATTGCAAAAATAATAAAAACAACAACTGCTGACATCTATTTCTCCTTTCTAACTGTAACACCTGATTTGTCCATATTTGCAGCATCCGCATGCTCCGGATTTTCAACGACTGCCTCCTCGATCACAGAGGCAATATCGCCCTCTTCTAACGGTTTCTTTTCTTTTCCAAGTAAAATGCACCACTCACCAAACCAGCGCTGTACGATGCGGAACGCTGTTAAAATAAAACAGAAAAACGGGGCTGACTGCACATAATACATTGGCAGACCACACGCCGGGCTGACCTGTCCGCTCTCTATCGTTGCTTTTAAATATAGAAAGGAGAAAGGGATCAGATAGACAAAAAATACAAACTCTACCGTGAGATTCGTAATCTTAAAAATCGTTTTTCCACGTTTCGGAAACATTTTGATGAACTGATCAACTTTGATTGAAATGCATTTTCTGGTACAGAGACTTACACTTAAAAATGCAGACCATATAAACAGATATCTGGTGATCTCCTCCGACCACGAAAGCGATACTCCAAGAATATATCTGGAAAATACCTGACACCCCATAATTAACGTCATAGCCGCTAACATGAGAACCATCAGGATTTCTTCAAGACTTCGTCTATGACATGAATAAACTTTTTCATGCAGTCTTTTCTCCTTCCCTCGTATAACTTTTTTGACATACAGATTCGCTCATTTATTATTATATCCTATCAGTTTTCTCTGTTTTTCCAATGTAAATGTAAAGAAAAAACCGGGTGTCAAAAGGCACTTCATTTGACATCCGGTTTTTGTTACTTATGAGAATTGTCTCGATACGGGACATCCTTTTCAAAAATACGCTTATTACATGCTCTCATGGATCAGATTTAAAACAGTATTTAAATCTGCTGCGTTCATCTGTCCCGGTGCAGATGCTTTTCCAACTGCGCCAAAGGTCAGTGCAGAACCGAATACTTCACCACACAGACGGCTGATCAAACCGGTTCCTGCCATGGACATAGTGATGATCGGTCTGTCTGCATATTCAGATACCATCTCTTCCGTTGCTGCAAGAAGTGTTAAGACATCTTTTTTGTTCTGCGGCATTACAGCGATCTTCGGGATATCAGCATCTAATTCCTGCATTTTGCGGAGACGTCCAACGATATCATCTTTGTCCGGTGTCTTGTCAAAATCATGGTTAGAAGCGACAACTGCCACACCCGCTTCATGTGCAGCTTCGATGATCTCTTTCACATAAGAATCACCTGTGAAAGCTTCCACGTCAACTAAGTCAACCAGTCCGGTTGCTGCTGCTTTTTTGTTTAACTCTACATAAACATCCGGCTCGATTGCTTTCTCGCCACCCTCTTTTGAGGTACGGAAAGTGAACAGGATCGGTGTATTGCCAAGTGCCGGGCGCAGATCTTTTAACACGTCCTCTACCTGAGCGAAATCGAACACGCCGTCAAACCAGTCAACACGCCACTCAACAACGTCCATCTTTACATCTGCAAAAGACTTTGCTGCTGCAAGGATCTCTTCTTTTGTTTTGCCAACGATCGGTACGCAGATTTTTGGTACGCCTTCACCGATTTTCACACCACGAACTTCTACATATGAACTCATTATTTTTCCTCCTGTTTTTACTTTAATAGATCTTCTCCTAATTATCTGCCTGTGCCTGCTCAACCATACTTGTGTAACGAAGGTTTACAAATAATCCCAGTACCACACCGATTGTTGTCAGCACGATATTCATAACCATAACCTGTGAAGGCTGCATTTTGGATGCTGCTGTCAGGATCGTGTAGTTACACAGAGAAGATGCGATCATAACCAGTGCAGTTACCGTTCCTTTGATTTTCGGGAAAAGCATGTTGCAGACTGATGTAGCGATCTGAAGTAATCCGCCTGCGCCTGCCCAGCCGATTAAGAATGCACCTGCGATCATAAGAGGCTGGCTCTTTCCGACTAATACAACAACCAGAGTAGCCAGACAGATTACCGGATAGATCAGAATAAATCTGACGTCTTTAATTTTTCTTGTCAGTAATGCAGTTACGATCAAAGCAAGCATGGTTCCTGCGGAATAGTAAGTCTGCATAATGGAAGGATCTGTCCAGCCCACATTTTCTTTTGCAAAGTTCTGTGCGCAGTTTAACCAGAGCTGGAATGTACCGGTACAGGTGAATCCGATCAGGATCATCGCAACAGACTCGATGGAAAAATGTGTATGTTTTAAGCTGGCGATCAGTCCTTCTTTTTCTCCCGCTGCCTTCTGATCCGCATCCGGAAGAGGGAAAAGCATTACCAGTACTAATAATACAATATAAATGATACCACATCCAAAGAATAATGTGTTATAAGATGTAAGACCTGCTGCTGTTGTTGCTACGGTTGCGCCAAGTACGAACGGCAGGATCATCTGTGCGATTGCAATGAAAAATTTAATTCCCATCGTTGCAACACCCGGTGCTTTATAAATGATCTCACCTACAGCCGGGTAAATTCCGGTATCAAGGAAAGAGTTGGCAATACCACCAACGATTGCGCAGATATATGCAATCTGATATCCGCCATTTGTTCCTGCATTAAATGCAAGCGCAAGTCCGATTAAGTATATCGCATAAGAACCGCTTCCGATTGCAGTAGAGATACGGCGGCCTAACTTATCAGAAAGAGGACCTGCAAATGGAAGTGCGATCAGTCTGCCCAGTCCAAGTGCCGCAGAAATGGCTGTAATTGCCATGGCCTCTACACCCCACGATGCTGCAAGTGCTTCCTTGATCACTGCCTGTCCTAAAATAGAACATCCGACACCATGGATAAAATAATTTAAATAAAGAATCAGTGCGCTCGGTAAATATTTTTTGTTCATTGATTTTCTCCTCAATTTGGTTTGTGATGCAGCGGCATTTTTTCATACCGCCGCATGGGGTTGTGATTGGGGGGTATTTTATTCGTATTTGATGTTTAATACTTCTTTCATGTGCTCGATCGGCATATCTTTTCCAGTCCAGAGTTTGAATGCTGCTGCACCCTGGAATAACATCATGCCAAGACCGTTCATTGTCTTACATCCAACTTCTTTTGCCATAGAACGCATCTTTGTCTCAAGCGGAGAGTAAGGAACGTCTACAACGATCAGTTCCGGACGGAAGAAAGATTTGTCAGGAACAACGGACATTCCCTCTAATGGTTTCATACCAACACCTGTTCCGTTTACGAAGATGTAGGAATCTGCCATCTCTTCTCTTAATTTCTCTTTGTCGTCTAAATCATAAAGAGTTGCTTTGCAGTTTGTTCTCTCATTGATCTTTTTCACAGTTGCCTCTGCGTTCTCCCAGAATTTATCATGAATATTGAAGATAGAAATCTCTTTTACTCCGTCTAATGCAGCCTGGATCTCGATTGCTGTTGCAGCTCCGCCGGCACCTGCGATGGTCATTTTCTTTCCGATCACGTCGATGTCGTTGTCTTTTAAGGACTGCATAAATCCGATACCGTCTGTGATATGTCCTGTTAATACACCATTCTCATTTACAATTGTATTAACAGCTCCGCAAAGCTCTGCAGCCGGTGATAATTTATCAAGGTACTGGCCAACAACTGTTTTGTTTGGCATGGATACATTAGATCCAACCATCTTTAATGCACGAAGACCTTTGATCGCATCTTCTAATGTGCTGTTGTCAACCTCGAATGCAAGGTAAGCATAGTCAAGTCCTAAATATGCAAATGCCTCATTGTGCATTGCCGGTGAACTGGAATGTCTGATTGGGTAAGCCATTAATCCGATAAGCTCTGTGTGACCTGTGATTCTCTCTGCCATAGTAGTGTTCTCCTTTTTTCTTTTTGCATGATTTTCTTATTAGTTTCATGTTTTTAACATTACCTGCCCGCTTTGTTAAAAACTTAACAACCTCTGATATATTTATTATACAACGCTTTTTTTAATACATCCAATGCTAATTTCATGCTTTTTTAATAGTTTTAATGTATTAATTATGATATAATCTGTACAAAAACAAGGGTTTTATTTTATAATCCATAGATATTATCTATCATTTATAAGGAGATCTATACATGACACTCAATCAGTTGGGTTATTTTTACCAGGCAGCCGTCCTTCAGCACTTCAATCAGGCGGCAGAAAAAATAAACATTTCCGAGCCAAGTTTAAGCCGTTCCATCACCGCTTTAGAAAATGAGCTCGGCGTCACACTTTTCGAAAAACGCGGGCGCAATGTGACACTCACAAAAGCCGGTGAGATTTTTTTAGAGCATGTCACGCAGATTTTAGACGATGTGACACGTGCCTCCAATAAAATGCAGCAGATTGCAACCAACGGCGGACATATCGATATTGCTTATGTTTCCCCGCTTGCACGTGAATTTATTCCGAATACTGTCCGCTCATTTCTTTCCTTAGAGCAGAATAAAAATATTACATTTCACTTTTTTCAGGATATCACTTCCATGAATATAGAAGGTTTAAAGAAAGGTTCTTATGATCTGATCTTTGGTTCTTACTCTGCAAATGAACCAAATATTGAGTTTATTCCTATTATAAAGCAGGACCTTGTAGCGATCCTTCCTATCGGACATCCTCTCTGTAAAAAAGATGAGATTGAGGCCGGAGATTTTCAAAAATACCCGGTTCTTGGATATGCAAGGCATTCCGGTCTCGGAAAATATACGCGTAATTTTTTTAAGGAGCATGGTGTGCTCCCGAATTTTATCTGCGAATCGCCGGATGAAAACGGAATTGCATCGCTCGTGGCGAAAGACTTTGGGATAGCCCTTGTCGCAGACGTGGATACGATCCACAGGGATGACATCTGCATCCGTCCGCTGATCTCGCAGGAAACATTTTCACATACTGTGTATATGGGATATATGCGCGGGAAATATCAGCTGCCGGCGGTACAAAGGTTTATCCAGTTTGTGCGGAGGATGTATCATTGATGGGATGGCGGTCAGCCTGCGCAAAACTCTTTTCAGGCTGTGAATGTTGTGAGACTCGCTACTCTGTCTCCTGCATAACGAACTGGATGAAGGATTTTGCGACCGGGGAGAGGTAGCGTTTTTTCATGGTGCGAGGTAGACATGGCGCTCGTACTCCGGGTTTGTGATGGTCAGGGTTTTGACGTCAAGTGTTTTTAAGATTGGAATATCCGGCATGACTGCAATGCCAAATCCCTGAGCGACGAGTCCTGCCATACTGCCATCTTCTTCTATTTCAAATGCGATCTTTGGGAATACACTGATCTGTTCATACATCTGATCGACAACCGGGCGCAGTCCGCTTCCCTTCTGAAAATAGATCTGTGGATAATCCACCGTATCTTTTAAATCCACGCTGTCGTACATGGCAAGCGGGTGATCTTTTGGCACGGCAAGCACCAACTTCTGATCGCCGATCTGCCGGAAATCAATGTCCGGCTCCCCATCCTGATAGGAGGAAAACACCATATCATACTGGTCGTTTTTGAGCCCCTCTATGATATCTCCGGTCTTTCCAACAATAAAATGAAAGTCAATATGATAATCCGGATAGGCATCTAAGAATCTCCGCACCATCTTCGGCACAAACGTGCTTCCAAGGGTATAGATGTAAGCGAGATGTATCATACCTTCTTTGCTTCCATTTAACTCTTTCGTCCGCTGCACGCCCTCCTCTAATACTTTTAAAGATTCCTCCACATATGGAAGGAAAATTTTTCCATATCGTGTCAGAACCACATTTCTGCCTTTTTTTTCAAATAACCTTGTCCCCAGTTCCTGCTCTAACTGCGCGATCGCATGGCTTAAAGACGGCTGCGTGATCGATAAGATCTGCGCCGCTCTCGTATAATGTTCTTCCTTCGCCAAAGTTCTAAAATACTGTAACTGACTTAAATTCATGAATCCATCTCCCGGTTTCTTCCGAATATGCATGTGCCTGCTGCGCACAACATCATATTATAAGGATAGCAATCTTACCAATCAGAATCAATAGAGAAATTCTATCATTTTGTCCAAAAAAACGAATTAGATTTTTTCCCTGTTTCAGGTACATTAAATACAGAAAGAGCACACAGACTTTTTCATTGTTAAAAAAGTAACTATCTAAAACATAATTATCTGCCCGCCCAAAACTGCACGACTACCGCGCCACGTTTTCTGACATTCCAAAAGCTATGCTGCAGTTTTCATTATCCAACAATCTCAGCCACACACAATTTATTCATTTAAATGCAAAGGAGATTTTATCATGAAAAACAAATATCCTCATATTTTTGAGCCAATGACCATCCGTCGTATGACCGTAAAAAACAGAATCGTTATGACACCAATGGGAACAAACTATGGTGAGCAGAACGGTGAAATGAGTTTTCTTCATATTAATTATTATGAGCAGCGTGCAAAGGGCGGCACAGGTCTTCTGATTGTCGAGACGCAAGCGTTGATTCCCCACAGGGTTCTAACGGTACGACACAGCTCCGCATCGACTTAGACAACTATATTCCGCGTCTGTTCAAATTATGCGAAAACGTACACAAACACGGTGCATGTATCGCAATCCAGTTAAACCATGCAGGTGCATCCGCAATGTCTTCCCGTATCGGAATGCAGCCGGTTTCCGCTTCTGATGTTCCTTCCAAGGCAGGCGGAGAAATCCCTCGTCCATTAGAGAAAGATGAGATTATGCACATCGTTAAAAAATACGGTGAGGCTGCAAAGCGTGCCCAGATCTGTGGATTTGACGCCGTAGAGATCCATGCAGGACATTCCTACTTAATCAGCCAGTTCCTCTCTCCTACCACCAACAAGAGAACAGATGAATTTGGCGGTTCTGCAGAAAACCGTGCAAGATTTGCAAAATTAGTCATCGAGGAAGTTCGTAAACAGGTTGGACCTTTCTTCCCGATCTTCGTCCGTATCAGTGCTGACGAAATGGTAGAGGGTGGAAATACCTTAGAGGATACTTTAGAGTATTTACAGTACTTCGAGAAAGAAGTCGATGTATTTGACGTTTCCTGTGGTCTGAATAGTTCTATCCAGTACCAGATCGATGCAAACTATTTACCGGACGGCTGGCGTTCTTACATGGCAAAAGCTGTAAAAGAAAAATACGGCAAACCATGTATGACTGTTGGTAATATCCGTGACCCGAAAGTTGCTGAAGATATCTTAGCAAAAGGCGACGCTGACTTTATCGGAATGGGACGTGGACTGATCGCTGATCCGGAATGGGTCAACAAAGTTGAGTTCGGAAAAGAATGTGATATCCGCAAATGTATTTCCTGTAACATCGGATGTGCAGGACACCGTATCGGTTTAAACCAGCCGATCCGTTGTACCGTAAACCCGGCTGTCAACTCCGGCGAAGATTACATGAAACATAAGATCAACAAACCTTGCAACGTTGTAGTCATCGGTGGCGGTACTGCAGGTTTAGAGGCAGCCTGCACTGCAGCAGAAGTCGGATGCACCACCTTCTTAATCGAGAAAAAAGCTGAGCTTGGCGGACTTGCTTCCGTGATTTCCAAGATCCCGGATAAGAAACGTTTAGCTGACTTCCCGAACTATATGATCCACCGTGCAAGCAAGCTTCACAACTTATTCATCTTCAAGAATACAAGCGCTACACCGGAATTAGTAAAGAGCTTAAACCCGGATATCATCGTAAATGCAACCGGTTCTGTTCCTACTTTACCACCGATCACCGGTCTGCATGATCTTGTCGACAAAGATGACAGCAATGTTGCTACCGTATTAAAGATGATCGACCGCATCAACGAGTATCCTGAAAAAATGGATGGTCAGAAAGTTGCAATCATCGGTGGTGGTGCCGTAGGTCTTGACGTGATGGAATTCTTTACCGAGCGCGGTTCTGACGTAACCATGGTAGAGATGCTTCCAATGATCGGAAACGGTCTTGATCCGGTTACAAAATGTGATACAAATGCCAAAATGGCAAAATACAACGTAAAACAGATGACCAACACTGCTCTGCAGGAAGTTCAGAACGATCGTTTCATCGTAAAGAATCCTCAGGGTGAGATCGAAGAAATTCCATTTGATTATGGTTTCATCTGCCTCGGAATGAGAGCAAACAACCCTGTATTAGACCAGTTAGAGGAAGCTTTCGCAGATACTAACGTAGAAATCATAAATATCGGTGACAGCAAACGTGCAAGAAGAATCATTGAGGGTACTGAAGAGGGACGTAATATCTTAAACGTACTTGCAAAACATGATTATCTGTAAGATATGATAAGACTGCCGATCGAAGCAAGTGTAAATCACGATCATATGTTGATTTTTCACATGATATGATTACAGAATGGGCGTAACTTTCTTCTTTCCTATTTGTTTCACCCATAAATGCTGAATTTTCCTCTTCAAAATAATTAAAATGGGTGTATACCACTCATAATGAAGAGAATAGCCCGGGATTTCCAAAAATCCTGGGCTATTTACACATGAAACATATTTTTTTCATCCAATATGTTTCATTTTTCTCTAATTATACCCTGAAAACGGGCAAAACCAATCTGCATGATCCATTTTTCGCCCAACCAGACTTCCCATTCCTGGTTAAGGCGTTTCTTCATACCATCCACCGATATATCCTAGCTGAAGAATAATTTCTTCACATCCTCAACCGGCATATCCTGTCCGGTGTAAAGTTTGAATGCGGCAACTCCCTGCCATAACAGCATTCCCTTTCCTCCGACACAGGTACATCCTGCTTCTTTTGCCTCGCGAAGGAGTTTTGTCTCTTCCGGATTGTATACTGCATCTGCAACGACAAGTCCCGGACGGAATGCAGACAGGTCCTTTACAACACTCTGGTCATCCATCGGCTTCATTCCAACGATCGTGGCATTGGCAAAGATATCACTTGACTGGATCTCTTCTGTCATCTTTGCAGTATCTGCAATGTCATATACATTGACCACACACTCCGGCACTGCCTTTTTGATCTTCTCTGCCGTCTGTAAGGTTCTCTCAAAGAATGCATCCTTGATATTGAAAATAGAGATTTCTCTCGCACCGTCTAAGGCACACTGTACCTGAATGGCTGTCGCAGCACCACCGCCTCCGGCTACTGTGATCTTTTTGCCTTTGATCTCAATGCCATGATCTCTTAAGTTATGTACGAATCCCTCGCCGTCTGTGATGTGACCGGTCAGTTTTCCGTTATCATTGACGATTGTATTGACAGCACCGATGATCTGCGCTGCCGGTGAAAGCTCATCCATGAATTTTGCAGCCTCAACCTTATCAGGCATGGTAACATTGCAGCCACGCATGTTGAAAGTCTTCATTGCACGATCGCATCTTTTACCTTGTCCTCTTTTATATCAAAAGCCACATAAGCATAGTCTAATCCCAGCTTCTCAAAGCTGTAATTGTACATCGCCGGTGATCCTGAATGACCGACCGGTGAACCGATCAATGCTAAAAGTCCTGTGTGGCCTGAAATGCGCTTTTCCATGATTTAATCCTCCTGTTTTGTATACTTTTTGGTATATAATACCTTTTGCTGCCTTATTTTAGTAACATGATAGCTTCTTTTTCGGAGAATGGCAAGTACTTTTTTTATTTAAAGCGTTAAAGCATCCTGAAAAATACAATTTGACAGAACCGGTTGTATTTCTTAAAATAATTTGTGTGTTTTTTCACCCAATAAATGATGGTTTGTTTATGAAATAAATTGCCCACCCAATGGTGTGTTGTAGGTCTGTGAGCGACATCTTGCGCAAAGCCGGAGTTAATTTGGGTTCCGTTGTACGAAAATAAGAAAAGCTAGGTCTGCCTGATTTAGGTTATGGCGGAGTGACGTGACCGGCGTTCAACGAGCCATCCTTGGCTCGTGAAGCCTTGTTCTGCCATCCGTGGCAGAACATCACTGTGTAACTACAGGCAGACCAAGTTTTTCTAATTTTCTCCCAAAGTCACAAAATTAGCTTCGGCTTTGTGCAAGATGCCAGCCTCCAGGTTGTGAACACCATTTGGGTGGGCGGTTCATCTCAAAATTGGGGGGCGTAAGTGCAAATTTTTGATATTCACATTATGCCTATAATCTGCTTATGATCCTAATGTACTGTATCATTGATATTCAGCCTGATGACTTGTCTGAAGTTTCATCTGCTATGTCGCATTACATTAATCATTTCGTAAATTACCAGACTAATAATGCAGATTATTAGTCCAAGTATGTATGGTTAAAAGCATAGATATAACAGATTGCGTCGAGGTTTTTCGACATTTTTAAAATGAACGTCACAAAAATTTACGCACCCCCAAGGTTGTAAAATGAGTTCCCCGGCGAAGGGTGGTTCACAACCTTGCGGCTGGCAAATTGCATCAAGCCGAGACCTGTTTTGTGACTTTGGGAGAAAATTAGGCAATCTTAGTCTGCCTGTCCGTAACACAGTGTTGTGCTGCCATGGACGGCAGCACAAGTCTTAATGTGCCCGGATGGCACATTTAAGACACACACGTCACTCTGCCACAATCTGAACCAGGCAGCCTTAGATTGTCTTATTTTCGGACAACGGAAACAAAACATTCCCGGCTTGATGCAATTTGCCAATCGTAAACCCCCCGGAACCACCCTACACAGGGAAACTCATGTCACCCACAAACCAATATTTGCCGGGCAGCGCATTCATATATACTTGTCAGAAAACACATCAATTTTTCTTAAATGGAGGATAAAAATGAACAGTATCATAAGACCTATGACACCTAAAGACAAAAACAGTGTTCTTGAAATGATGCGTGTATTTTACGCATCCCCGGCGGTTTTTACCAACGGATCCGATGATATTTTCCGCACCGATATTGAAAACTGCATCAATGACAATCCATATCTGGAAGGCTATATTTTTGAGGTTTCCGGCGAGATCCAGGGCTATGGCATGATCGCAAAAAGCTTTTCCACAGAATTTGGCAGGCCATGCATGTGGATCGAGGACATTTATATCAAGGAATCCTGCCGTGGTGCCGGCATCGGAAGCAAATTTATCGACTATATCGGGGAAAAATACCCGGACGCATCCTGCGGCTGGAGGTGGAAGAAGAAAATGAACGGGCCGTCAATGTATATAAGAAAAATGGATTTTCATTTCTGCCTTATCTGGAAATGAAAAAATAGGCTCTGTTCCCAGGTTTCTCTGAAATAATTAACTTGTTACAAGACATTAATAACAAACTTAAATAATACAATTTATATACATATGATTGTGGAAGCTCCGCGAACATCCCAAAAATATGTATAAGAGGGTGAAAACACAGAATTTCCGTGTTTTCATCCTCTTATTTATTACTCTAACATCCCATCTTTCAATACATTATGATCACGCAGCACTTTCTCAACCACAGTTCCCTTTACAAGGCGGATCAGAGGTTTCTTCAATGCGTTAAGCGGACCAGGCAGCTGGATTTCTAACGGAGATTTGCCATCCATGAGTTTGACTGTGCTGTCTAAAAGTTCACGGATATCGTAAACACTTCCCCATACCTCAGGCACGCCACGGTCTACACCAAGCAGTCCGTATACAGCCTCCATTGCGGTTCTGACGGAGTACTCTGTGGTAAATACGGTATCTCTCGGTGTCTCTGCAAACTGACCTAAGAATGCAAAGTTTACACAGCCATCCGGGATGACATCCGGGCGGTCACCTTTGGTTCTTGGCATAAAGAATGCTGTGATGTACGGCATCATCGTCGGTACGCAGACTGCACTGTGCTCTGCAAGCTCCTCGATCTGGTCGGTCGGTACACCAAGATGATACAGCCACTCTTCCGTGATCTCCTTACCGGTACATTCTTTCATTGGTTTCTTTATAAAATCACCCGGTACATCGGTAAACAGTCCATATACCCATACACAGACCTTATCTTTATCCTGCTCCTTGAACTGTCCCTGTCTGTTGATCGTCCAGCTTAACAGCCAGCTGGAATCCTTGCAGCTTACGATACCGCCGGTTACAACTTTTCCGCTCTTTGGATCTCTCTTACAAATATTTGTGATGTATGGAATGATCTTATCGTCCAGTGTGGTTACCGTTGCAGACTCCCAGTTTGTCTTTGCAACATCAGAGCAGAACTTCTCCGGACGTCCAAAGGACGGATCCTGTTTTGCAATGTTTTTCCATAAATTCCAGCAGCCGCTGTTGCGTACTTCCGCATCTCCGTTTGGAGCATGGTTCTGATCACCGTAAATTGTGCCTTCGGTACAGCTTCCGTTTGTCACAAATACAAGGTCATTCTCTGTCAGGACGATACCGCTCTCAACACCTTTTACCTTGCACTCGATCGCGGTTGCCACTTTTTTGCCATCTTTGATATCAAAGATCACATTGGTGACTTCTGTATTAAACTGGAAATCAACCCCTGCTGCCTCCAGATATTTCTGCATTGGCAGAATCAGGGATTCATACTGATTGTATTTGGTAAATTTCAGTGCACTGAATCCGGCAGGCCTGCGATATGATGG
>ENA-OQCN01000132-OQCN01000132.1-human-gut-metagenome-genome-assembly--contig:-NODE-132-length-36473-cov-4.812249_pt1 | contig 36473 bp, 53 predicted proteins | sample MGYA00242497_ERZ504576 | MGnify/ENA primary metagenome ERZ504576 (study PRJEB26092, sample SAMD00036296) | human gut metagenome | host: Homo sapiens | study: EMG produced TPA metagenomics assembly of...
GGGGTTTGCATGTTAAGTGGTTTTTCTGTTGATCATGGGACTGAAGTACGGGGATGCATTCCGACCAATGGTTGGTAGAGATACGCATGAGAGACATAGGGCTTGCTACCTTACTTGCGACCTCTTTGATGTGGGCTGTACGAGTATTAGTAAAATATCTATACGACTCGACATTCCACTTGAAGCAGGCGAAACCGGTGTTTATTTACGGGGTGAAAGAAGGCGGAGTTGGCCTGGCAAAAAGCATTCGAAATCAGGATGCTTCTCAATATATTTTGGCCGGATTCGTTTCTGATGTTTCTGATATGCAAGGACGTTTATTTGATGGGGGTACATGTCTATCCGAACGATGACCTGTTGGTGGAAGTAATGAAAAAAGCATGCACACATTTTACTGGTATCACCATTGAAGAATGGCTCTATACGAGAGAATACTGCTATGGTGGAAAGGCTAGTAAAAGCGGGCGTGAAAATCCATATGCTCCCGGGAGCGTATGAATGGGACGGCAAATCCGGTTTTGACCATACTCGACTTAAAGAGGTGGATATAGAGGACCTGCTTCCTCGTACCCAGATTGATGTTGATCTGGATATGATAGGAAAATTACTGACTGGTAAAAGTATTTTGATAACAGGGGCTGCAGGCAGTATTGGCAGTGAAATTGTCCGTCAGACAGCCCAATTTCGTCCTCAAACTCTTATACTGATAGACCAAGCCGAGACACCTCTGCATGATATCCGTCTGATGATGGCAAGGCAATGGCCGGACATAACGGCAAAAACTATTGTGAGCGACATCTGTATGAAGGAGCGTATGGAAGAAATTTTCAATAAATTCCGTCCTGACTATGTGTTTCATGCGGCGGCTTACAAGCATGTTCCCATGATGGAGGATAATCCGGGAGAGAGCATTCGGAACAATGTGTACGGTACGCGCATCATCGCCGATTTGGCGGTAAAATACGGCACGAAAAAATTTGTTATGGTATCTACAGACAAAGCGGTGAACCCGACAAATGTAATGGGTTGCTCCAAACGTATCTGCGAAATTTATGTGCAGAGTTTGGACAAAGCCGTCAAAGATGGCAAGGTGGAAGGAATAACTCAGTTTGTCACTACCCGCTTCGGAAATGTGCTGGGCAGCAATGGCTCTGTTATTCCTTTATTCAGGGAACAGATAAAACGGGGTGGTCCGGTAACGGTGACACATAAGGACATCATCCGCTATTTCATGTTGATACCGGAAGCCTGTAAACTAGTGCTGGAAGCCGGTACAATGGGCAATGGTGGTGAGATTTTTGTTTTTGACATGGGAAAGCCGGTAAAAATCGTTGATTTGGCTGAACGCATGATACAACTTAGTGGGGCCAAGAATATAGATATCAAATTCACAGGGCTGCGTGATGGGGAGAAGTTGTATGAGGAGGTACTGAACGAGAACGAAAATACCCGGCCGACCGTACATCCTAAGATATTAGTCGCTCAGGTACGCGAATATGACTATGCCGATGCGTGCCGACAGGTGGAAGCCTTGGTACAATCCAGTGTGATGGAAGATGACATGCAAATTGTGAGGCACATGAAAGAGATGGTGCCGGAATTTGTAAGCAAACATTCAGTATATGAGATACTGGATAAATAAGTGTAGATGCCGGTGGGTATTGCCTCTGTGTCTGATGATGATAGTCACCTTAGTGGGGAAGGCACAATCCTCACGACACACACGTGTTGATATGTTCATAGGGGGTGAATTACATTATCGTGATCTTTTCCACAACAAGGTGTATGAAGCGTTGGTGAACCTGACTCCCGGTGTGAAGTGGTATATGGGTAATCGGTGGCAGCTTGCGGGACAGGTCATTGTCCCCGTTTATAACGATTACGGTGACCGTTATAAAAAAGTACGTTTGAACATGGCTGTACTCAGCAAGGAATGGGACTGGCAGCGGAAACATTTCCTGAAAATAAGCGGTGGATTGTTTGGCATGGAACGCTACGGTCTGGACGTGAAATGGATGTTTCCCATAAATTCTTGGTTGGCACTGGATGCGCAGACCGGTGTAACGGGTTTCTGTTCCATGGCGGTTGACTGGGAATGCAGCAAGATGGAACGGGTGAGTGCCTTGGCTGGGGTGCGTGTCTATTTGGAAAAAGTGAATACGGAGTTCAGAGTGCGTGGGGGACGTTTCTTGTACGAGGATTATGGAGCGCAAGGAGAAGCAATGCGCCATTTCAAGCATTGTACGGTGGGTTTGTACGCTCAATACAGTGACAAGGGGAAGGAGAACATGGGATTCAAGGTAGTGATGATGATTCCTCCTTATAAGTGGAGCGGAAGGAAAGTGCGTTTCCGTCCTGCTTCCAGTTTCAGATTCACTTATAACCATGAGGGGGATGCCTATTCTGCCAGAATGTACACGACCGATCCGGAGGAGAACGAAAGGAAGGTTGGTTCAATCGTGAACGGCTGGACTGGGGAGCCAACCGTATGGCGCCGGATTTCATCATAAAGGCAGGAAGAAAAGAAAAATGAGAAATGAAAGACGAAAAATAAATCATTGGCGTCGTGTGTTCTTAGGGATATGTTTGTTTATCTCTGCTTTTTCTGCTTTCGCACAGCAATATACCGGTATGAGCGGGTTGATCCATATTCCGAGTGCGGATATGGACGAATCGGGGGATGCCCGTATAGGTGTTCATTTCCTTAACAAGGAATTCACGCCGGATGTGCTGGTTTACGACGAAAAGAAATACCATACGATGAGCTATTATCTGAGTATCACCCCTTTCCGGTGGCTGGAATTAGGCTATACTTGTACCCTGCTGAGGTCGACTAAGATCAAACATGGTATAGAGGATGTGGAGCATCCCGGACTGAATCGTAAAGACCGCTATTTTTCCTTGAAGATTCAACCTGTGCGTGAAAAGGAAGGAAAATGGTGGCCGAGTGTGGCGGTCGGCATGAACGATATGTTTTCAAATAGAAAAGTCAAGGAACCGCTGGTGGATCCTGAAACGGGAAAACCGAAGTCGATCGGGAACAGTCTTTTTGCCAATTACTATGTGGCGGTATCCAAACATTTTGATTATGGGGAGCATCGCTTCGGACTGCATGTCTCTTATCGGGACTGGAAACGTGACAGGAATTCGAAGTGGAACAGCGTGGTAGGCGGTATCACCTATCAGCCTTCTTTTCAACAGAATCTGCGCGTGATTGCCGAATATACGGGGGATGATGTGAACGTAGGCTTCGACTGGAAACTGTGGAAATATTTACTGATTCAATCCTCCCTGCAAAACGGGAAATACTTTTCGGGAGGCGTATGTTTCTGTATCAACCTGTTGTAAAAGAGACAATTTGAAAAAACAAGGATACCCACAGTCGTTGCACGTTTTGAACCTTGTAAGAAAACTTTCGAGCGTGATACTGTTTATTACCGTATCTACAAGGGGCACAATCAGCGTATGGAATTTTCTTCCCGCCTTCGTTTGCCGGCTTCTTCTTGGGATGAAACTGCAAGGACAGTCCGGAGATCATCCTGAGTCCTGTCGCCTCCGTGCCCAAATTGAGGCAGATCTCCGGCTTTTGAACCGAATTATAACGGAAGATATTACAGGCCGGCTGACGATGGGTGACATGATAGCCCTCTTTAAACAGCAAAGGACGATAATTAAATGAACCATTTGACTTGTAAACAAATAGGATGATACCGTCTTTGACAGATTGTTATCGCCGTCTAGGCTTCTGGGTAACAAAATCTGAGAAGGGACTACAGATAGGCTTCAAACCGGGAATGGTACATGCTATCGTGAAAGAGGTCTGGAATGAACGTCCTTTGACCCGTTCGGATGCTGAACTGTTTTACGAGAAGTTCTCTCCACTAAACAATCGGCATCGAAATCTCTATTTCAGGATCGTGGCGCACGGCGGATTTCTGCCGGAGGCATTGGACTTTGAACTGCACGGGCTGACCATTTCGGATGAAAGCTATATTGAAAGTCTCTTGTCCGGAAGACATGTGGAGCTTTATCCGCACAACGAAGCGGCTTATAGGGCGATTACACGGGGATTCAAACAGCACCGTATCGGTACGGTCGTGCAGGCTACCGGAACAGGGAAATCCTATTTGCTGGCACGCTATATTGCGGATCATGCGAAGGAGAAGATATTGGTCTTTGCTCCGAACATCACGATTCTGGATGAGATCCGGAAAGCCGTAGGATTCTCTGCCCCGCAAGTGACGTACCGGACATTCCAGTCACTGACCCGTAACAGAAAGGACAATGGCTGTTACGGGCGGAGCATATTCTGATCGACGAGTTTCACCATTTCGGGGCGGAAATTTAGGGAAGCGCCTTGCAGGAAGTGATAGAAAACAATCCCTGTGCCTATGTCCTAGGAACGTCGGCAACGCCGATCCGTCCGGAGGGAATGATCGATACGGTGGATCTTTATTTCGAAGGGAATTTGTTTTATGAGCTTACCTTGCCTCAGGCTTGGTATTACAATATCTTACCGGTTCCGGTCCTGGTACAAAGCGCTTACGGGCTGGACAACGAACTGGACCGGCTGCAAAGAAAGCTGGAACGCAGCGGTTGTTCGAAAGGACGAAAAGAAAAGGTACAGAGGAAACTGGATCTGGCACGTGTGGATTTCAAAGAGGCTTTGGGTGCACCGGAGGTCATCCGGAAGTTCCTGCCAACAAGCGTACGTAAGCTGCTGGTCTTTTGTCGCGATCTCACTGATTTGAAACAGATGGTGCCGGAAGTATGCGAATGGCTCACGCGAGCGGGACGTGTCATCATTCCGTTCGAGATCCATCATGCCCAAGGTGAACGACAGAACAGTCGGATACTGGATGCATTCCGAGAGGAATCAGACCGGATGCACGTATTGTTCTCCGTCAATATGCTGATTGAAGGACTGCATGTGGAGGGTGTGGATGCCGTCTTGTTCCTTAGACGGACGGAATCATATATCGTTACCTTGCAACAATTGGGCCGTTGCTGGATGCCGGGGCAGGAAAACAGCCGGTCGTCTTGGATTTTGTCAACAATCTTTCAGGGAAATCGGTCTATGACGTGATGGCTCCCCACTTGGAGCGCCTATCTCTCCTTCCGTCACCCAAAGGATTCGAAGGGAACACCTCTTTTCTGACGACAGGTTTTCTGTCGGACATACGGCTGCGCATAGAGGAGATATTGGCAGAACTGGAGCCTGGCAGATTATGTATGAGAGGCTTATTGAATTCCGTCGGGAAGAAAACGACTGGCCGTCAGTTACGGAAGGAAAACTCGGTTTGTGGTGCAACACCCAACGCATTGCCTATAAACGGGGAAAATTACAGGAGGAACGACGCCGCCAGCTGGAATCAATCGGCTTCGAATGGAATCTGCTTGACTCCAAATGGATGAAAGAGTACCGTGCGTTGAAGGTTTTCTTTGATACCTGCGGACGCTGGCCCAAACGTGAAGACGGCCCGCTTGCGACCTGGTGTTATACAGCGGGAAAGGCGGAAAGAAGGACATCTGAGCAAAGAGCGCATCCGGGCTTTGGATGAGATCGGCTTTGTCTGGAATCAGGACCTCCAAGGGGAATGGATGAAGAACTACGAGGAACTGAAGTCTTTTATCGGAAAATATCAGCGTTTTCCTAAATCAACGGAAGGGAACTTGGGCGGATGGTGTCATACACAACGGAAAATGCGTAAACTGGGTAAATTATCCCATAATCGTTTGATCTTGTTGGATAAAATAGGATTTGTCTGGTCAGCGGAACAAGCCTGGAAAAACAACTTCGAACAATTGTGCCTGTTTCATAGCCGACAAGGACGATGGCCGGGATGTCGTGAAGGATCATTGGGGCGTTGGTGCACTATTCAGAGACGGGATTACCGCCAGGGAAAAATGTCGGATGAACGGAAAGCGCAATTGGAACGGATCGGTTTCCCTCTTGTCTGATATGGTATATATTCGATTCTATCTATTACGAGAGTTATTTATTCATTTATAATCAACATTTTAATTCATTTTATTTATGTACGAATTTGTTAAAAAGGGAGCATTCATGCTTCTCGTAGCCGGCCTAGCATGGGGTACGGCCAGTTGTGATGACGATGATCCGGATTACAGCAATGTCACACCTCCAGAAGTGGCTGTGACGCATAGCATCAGTGGACGTGTCACGGGTATTGACGGTGAAGGTCTTTCTGCGACCGTTTCCATGAACGGAACTTCCGCAACGACCGGTTCGGACGGTACATTCGTTTTCGAGAATGTAGCCGCAGGTACTTATACCTTGAAGGCAGAAGCGGATGGCAAGATTTCCAAAGAAACTTCCGTCACAGTGAGCGACAGCAACAATCCGGTGTGGAATGTGACACTGAGCAATGAGGGAACAACAGTTACTGCGAACGCCGACGGTTCGGCAAATGCTGATGTCACATCCGAAACATTGAAGGGAAATGAAAAGGGGAAGATAGCAATGAGCCTGACCGCTCCGGCAGGTGCTGTGGAAGCGGGGGAACAAATCATTGTCACTCCCATCTATTCAACGGATGAAGTTGAGCAAGCTGCGCTTCGTTCTGTCAGCACGAAAGCTGTCGGAAGCACTCTGCTGATCGGTACGAGAATCAGCAGTTCCAACGCATCAGTCACCTTGCAGAAACCAGTAACGCTCGAATATGACGTGGATCCGGAAATCGCCGGAAGTATCACAGCACAAAAGTATGTGAACGGCATATGGGTGGATGCGGAATATACAGTGGAGGGAGGAAAGGTCAGTGTTGTGGCTGATCAGTTTACCTCTTACTCGCTGTTGTGCAGCGCAACGATCAGTTTATCGACAACTTCAGAAGCCGTCAGCTTCACTCCCGACTCCTGGGATAACCTGTACGGAAGCGGTGATATGGCAGTTCCATCGGCTTCTTACTCCTACAAGATCGGTACAGACATCAGTTCCTCCGGCACCAATAAAATTACAGCCTACCTGATTGAGATCGTGGCACGTGCCGCAGGGGCAGGTGTGACAACGGCTACCGGTACTTATCCTATCAATGTGACTTTGCCGGTCGGTACCGCGATGAATATCAGCGGACAGCAGGAAGTGATCACGCTTACCGCATCCGCTTTGGGACGTAGCGTATCTGGTAAGCAGTATGGGACAGTATCTGTCATTACCAGAACTTGGAACCGCCAGCATACAGGTGGAAGCAATTGACCGGATCGGAATGAGATCAACCATTGTAAAGTAAACCATTATTCAATTCATTCTAATGCGGAAGCCCTTGTCTGAATCCTGTTATCGGAGGAGGCAGGGGCTTCTTCCATATTTTACCTGAAATAATAATAGTCTGTCACTTTGAACTGTCCTGACAAGTCCGCTACAAATCCTTGGCTGTCTGAAGTGTCTGTTTATGATAACACGAAAACGAATTTATGGGAATAGGAAAGGTTTCATTGCAGCATAAAGTGCTTTTAGGGTATATGATATTGATCGTGGTCGTATGCAGCGTGGTCTCCATCCTGTTATACGAGAGAAACCGTATGCGTGCAATAAGAACGGAAACATTGGAGATACGCCGGATACGTCATGATGTCAATACGGCACATCGCCATATTACCGAACTTGCCACCGACGGGGAGTCTGTCATTGTCTGGAGGATGCTGATTTCCGTAACTACCATGGAAAGCGCTTGCATACGGACAGCCTGCTGCAAACATTGAAATCGAGTTGTGGCATGTTTGTCCTGCCCGAACAAATTGATTCCTTATGTCATTTACTGGAGGCGAAAGAAGAGCATCTGTTCCACATCATGAAAAGCATCACCCAACTGAAGGAGGCTGACAGCTGCTTGCAAACCGTCTGCCTGTCGTTGCAAGGGAAGCGGTTCGTATCCGAACAGTCACCCAAAAGAAGAAAGGGGTTGCCGGCTGGTTTGGAGGGAAAAAGAAAGTACAGGTCTTCGAACCGTCGAAAAGGTTGCAAGAATTGAATGACAAACTGGTTGCCATGCAGGAGGAGCGTGATTGTCGGATAGACGCCTACGCGGACAGCTTGCGTAAGCAGAACAAAGCATTGAACCAAAAATTGAACATGCTCGTCACCCATCTTGACGGGCAGGCACAGGCCGCATTTATGAACCGGGAGGAAAAAATCACGGAAGCCGGAGAGTTTTCTTTCAAATTGTTTGTCATAGTAATTGTTTCCGCCTCCGCCCTGTTATTCGTCTCGTTTCTGATTATCCGGCATGATATTGAGAAAGAGAGGAAAGGCCGGGCACAGCTCCAACGGATAAACCGGGAGAACGAGGAGCTGCTGGGAATGCGCAAACAGATCATCCTGACCATCTCGCACGATATACGGGGACCTTTGGGCAATATCAGCAACTGCGTGGAGCTGGCTTCGGAAACCCGTGAGAAGAGAAAACGGGAGGGGTACCTGGAGAATATCCGCCATTCCTGCCGCCATATACTGAATCTGGTGAACAACCTGATGGATGTTTATAAGATCAACGAGACTAAGGATACCCGTAACGAGGTCCCTTTCCGTCTGAACAGCCTGCTTGACAACATATCGGAGGAGTATGCTCGGAAAGCGGCCGGACAGGCCCTGTTGTTTGAACAAAAGCATGAGAATGTCAATAATATCACGGTGAGAGGAGATGCTGACAAGCTGGAACAGATACTGAATAATTTGCTGACAAACGCCATCAAGTTCACCCCGGCCGGTACGGTCCGTTTCCATACCAGATATGTGGAAAGCAAATTGCATGTGGAGGTAGGCGATACCGGTATCGGTATGGACAAGGAGACATTGGGCCGTGTCTTCCGTCCGTTCGAACGTGCGGCACAGGATATAAACTCGGAAGGGTTCGGTCTGGGGCTTTTTATCACAAAAGGCCTTGTAAAGGTACTGGACGGAAGCATTGACGTGGAGAGCCGACCGGGCAAGGGCACGACATTCCGCCTGACGTTCCCTCTTTTGGAAACAACGGAAGATCCGGAAACGGAAGAGTTCCAAATACAATCCACCATGGTACTTCCCAAGCGTGTACTGGTAGTAGACGATGACAGCATCCTTTTGAGAATAACAGAAGACATGCTCGGACGCCACGGCGTGGAATGTACGACCTGCCAAAGTGTAAAAGAAGCGGTTCTCGCACTCGACCGTCTGGATTATAATCTGGTATTGACAGACATACAAATGCCCATGACCGATGGTTTCGGCTTGTTGAAATTATTGCGTAACTCGGATATCGGAAATTCCCGTACCATCCCTGTCGCTGTCATGACGGCACGGGGTGACGGCGATTCGGTATCTATGTGAAATCCGGTTTTTGTGGTTGCATACACAAGCCTTTCTCCTCAAAAGGATTGCTGGCCTTTCTATCCTCCGTAATGACAGGCGGAACTACCGGCACGTCCCCGTTTGATTATTCCCGCCTGATGGAAAGCACGGACGACCGCCGGCATATGTTCGGACTTATCATGAAAGAGTCGGAAAAGGATCTGGCCGAACTGGAAGGGGCATTGAAGGGGATGGACCGGGAGATCATGCGGAGAGCCGGACATCGGATGGCTCCGGTCTGGGAGTTGTTGGGTGCCGGTGATATGTTGTCGGACTACCGGAAAATCCTGCATGACAAGGCTGCAAGTGACGAGACGGTCAGAAGGCGTACTTTGGAGGTTATGGAGCAGATACGGATACTGATAGATGAAGTGAATAATGAATTAGAAAAAAAGGATGACGGGAATGAAAAGGACTTTACTGATCGTGGAGGATAACCAGATCCTCTGCGATATTCTTGAGAAATGGCTGCTAAAAGCCGGTTACGGAGTATTGACGGCCACAGACGAGCCTTCGGCACGTCGAAAAATCAAAGAGAACGACGTGGCGCTGGTACTGACGGATGTCCGCCTTCCCGAAGGGGACGGTATCAGCCTGTTGGAATGGAGCGTGTCCCAAGGGTTGCATATTCCTTTTGTAGTAATGACCGAATATGCCTCCATAGCCGATGCGGTGCGTGCCGTCAAACTGGGCGCGAAGGACTACTTGCCCAAACCTGTCTATGAAGGACAGCTATTGGAACTGTTGCGTGGACTGCTCGGTCTGCCTGTCTCCGTTCCTAAAAGGAAAACATTGATGAAAAGGCGCAGCGTGGCGTTCCGGGAAACAGAACGGATAGCCTGCCGTGTGGCTCCTTTGGATTGTTCCGTCATGATCCTCGGCCCGAATGGCTGTGGAAAAGAGTCTGTCGCACAGCTGATCCAACAGCATAGCGGACGCAGGGACAAGCCTTTTGTAGCCGTGAACTGCGGTTGTATCCAAAGGGAACTTGCCGCCTCAGAATTTTTCGGCCATGTGAAGGGGGCGTTTACCGATGCGAAGAAGGAAACCGCCGGTTATTTTGAGGCGGCCCGGGGCGGCACGCTCTTCCTTGACGAGATCGGAAACATGCCTTTAGGAATGCAGGCCCTGCTGCTCAGGGTATTGCAGGAGAGGGTGTATTGTCCTGTGGGCAGCCGCAAGGAGCTTGAAGCTGACGTACGCATATTGTCAGCCACCAACGAGGATATGGAGCGTGCCATACGGGAGGGACGTTTCAGGGAGGATTTGTACTACCGTCTCGCCGAGTTTGAGGTACGTCAGCCGTCCCTCTCCGAGTGTCCGGAGGATATATTGCCACTGGCTGACTTCTTTCGTGAGCAACATTCAGAAGAAATGCGTGTGGAAACTTCCGGTTTTACCGAACAAGCCAAGATATCCATGCTCTCCCACTCATGGCCGGGCAATGTGCGTGAGCTTGCAACCGGGTAAGGCGTGCCGTATTGCTGGCGGAATCTCCATTGCTGACCCACAAGGATATGGAACTTGATGCGGCCGTTTGTAAAACAAGCAGAAAATGCCTATTGAACGAAGCCGATGAAAAGGAACTGGTCAAGAAGACCCTGGATGTATATGACGGCAATGTCAGCCGTGCGGCGGAAGCGTTGGGGATGAGCCGCCCGACACTGTACAAGAAAATGGAAAGGTATGGATTGAAATAGAATTCTCATTCGTTTCGTTCATATATCATCCGGCAGATTCCGTTTGAGAAAGCCTTGCAGTCAAGAAGTTCCCAGCGGGCAGACCGGAATTCTCCCGTCAGGGGGATTCCGTCACCATAAGAAAGAGGCAGCAGGTAAAGCACCGCCTCGTCCACCAAATTATACCGGAAAAGCCCGCCGGCATATTCCGCACTCCCTCCATCCTGTACTTCAGCCAGGTAAGCGCAGCCTTTGTCGTGCTTTTCCCTCACATCCAGCAGGTCCATCAGACCGTAATGAGGATAAATACGGAATGTGGCATCTTGCGACCAATGCGGAAAACCGTATCGTCTGTTCTCCCTCACCCACCGCATAAGTGTCTCGTTCTCATGCGGAAGGAACCCGTCCAAGGTGAGTGCCATGATAACTTGAATTTTTGCCATACCTCTTGTTAAAAAAGCATGAAACCCATGCTTATTTCGAACAGAGGCTCTGACAAAGCCCAACACAGAAACCCGCATGGGCTCATGCTATAAGGTATAGCATAAGCCTCACGCAATAGCCTCTGTGTTTTTGAATTTGTCAGATTCCTGTTCGAGACGTCTTGCGACTTATGTATAATAATGGCGGTCCCAATTACCGGGATCAGCCTTATTTCTCTATTTCAAGTTTCAAATATACGGTATCTTTTTCAATAATCCGAATCAGTCGGGGTATAATTTCTTCAATTACCCCTCCACCTGTCATGATTTGTCGGGTTTCTTTCCTTTTTCATCTTCCAGACCCAGTCGTTTACGGAGTTCTGGGTCATTTTTGATGCGCCGCATCTCCTCATTGATAATAGCCTGCGCGTCCGCCTTGATCTGGTCGTAATTGCGTTGTATCTGTTGCATCATGATGTCGTTACCGTTCCTGTCCTTGAAGTCGTTGATGACCGGGATTCTCCGATAAGCCTTTTCTTCCGCGCTGATCCTGGCATGGTCCACGACGATTTCGGCATGAAATATTTTCTGCTCTATCTTCTCATCGAAATTATCCGCCACAGCCCCGACAAACGTACCTTGCGAGAGGTTGGCAATCTTGGATGCCGGAATAAGCGAGTCAAGCTGTGTGTTGATGGAGGTGGATACGTCCTGACGGTTGATGGAAACGGACTGACGCTGCTGAAGCACCTTGCCGAAGCGCTCTGAAAGCGTTTTTGCGGTTTCCCCGACCACCTGTCCGCTGAAAATATTCCCCACCGTGTTCTGGATGACCTTGGATTCTTTTTCACCGTAATCGCGTGTCAGCTGGCTGAAATCCTGAAAACCCAGAAGCACGCCCACCTTGTTGCTTCTCGCCGTCGCGATCAGGTTGTCAAGCCCACGGAAATAGATGGTGGGAAGCTCGTCGATGATAACAGCGCATTTAAGCTGTTTTTTCTTGTTGATAAGCTTGACGATACGGGAATTATATAATCCGAGTGCTGCCGAATAAATGTTCTGCCTGTCCGGATTGTTACCTACACAAAGCAGTTTGGGTTCTTTCGGATTGTTGATATCCAATGAAAAATCATTACCGGTCATCACCCAGTAGAGTTGTGGGGAGATCATGCGCGTAAGGGGTATTTTAGCCGAGGCTATCTGGCCTTGGAGCTGGTCCTGGGCATTTCCCTTCCATGCGTCCATGAAGGGGGAAAGGTAGTTTTCCAGCTCCGGATAAGAGGTCAGAATGGTGAACAGGTCTGAGTAGGGTTTGTTGAGCAGTTCCACCGCATGGGGAAACGTACAGTAAATACCATTTTTGTAAATCTTTAAATACCAGATTATTGCCGCAAGCAGAATGATAGGAGACTCCACGAAGAAGTCCCCCTGTTTTTCGATCCAGGTGCGATTGAGGTTGAGCATTATCGTATAGCTTGCCTCATACGCATCGGAAATGTCCGTCATGAATTCCGGATTAATGGGATTGCACCGGTGAGACCTGTGCGGATCGTCGAAATTTATGACATAAACCGGGGCTTGACCTCGTACTTGTCCATATTCTTCAACAAAGAATTATAGGCGATGGTGGACAGGTCATCAAACTTGTAATCGTAAATGTAAATCGCAAAGCCTTTGGCTATAAGCTGGCGTATGTAACTGTTGACTATCGCATAGGATTTGCCGCTACCCGGTGTCCCGATAACCATGCAGGCACGGAAAATATTGACAATATTGACAAATCCGTTATTCCAGCGTTTTTTATAATAGAATCTTGTCGGGAGGTTTACCGAATATTCATTCTCCATCAGTCGGGTTTCCTGCATGAAACTCTCATTTTCCATATTGAACACATCTTCCATGAGGTTGTGCCTATAAAGCGGCTCATCCATAACCCCGACATCAACAGGGCGAGATAGCCAGCCGTAAGAGTAAAAATATAGAATGCGGTATTTGCCATGTGCGGCAATGGCAGTTCAAGAAGCCACCAGTTCAGAAAAAACAATGCGCATCCTGCCACCAATGCCGCATAAATTTTAGGCCAGGTTATCTTTTCACCTTTGACTCCGTGCGTACCCAGACAGGAAACGGCCAACAGAAGCACTGCCAACAGTTTGCTCCAGAGAATACAGTTGAAAATTCCGGTCGTGTTGTTGAAGTTTACCAGAATCCGGTCTATCACCTCAAGGTTCAGATGCCATGCGGTGATACTTGGATAGCAGTACACATAAACGTGTACCACCAAAAGAAAAATACTCACGGCCCTGCCGAACTCCATTATCTTGGCGAGAGCCCTCAAATCGTCTTCCTGTTGCATAAAAATTGTGAATAAACGGGTTGATACTTGTTTTGTCTAAATGCCACGCGACTTACGCCTAGCTTTCTTCTTTTTCTTCATACGGCGTGCGAAAGCCTCCTCCTCGTAATCCCGCGGATTGGTTTCCATGGAAAGGATACCCGCCGCCAGTTCGAGCGCACTTTCCTGTCCCTCCTTGTAACGATGATGTTGCCAAAGTTCGGTAGCGGAATGTCCACCCCGTTCCCTTTCGGGTGTGCCGTCCAACCATTTGAAATAGTCGTTGAACACATTGGCGGAAAACTCCTTGCCCATGCGTGAGCCGTTGAACACCTCCCGGCGGTTGTGGTCAATGAAGGTGACACCGTAGATACGTCCCCGCTCATTCTCACGGAAGACCACATCGATACGGTTTTGCCCGAGCAGTTCCACAAACCGTTTCCTTGAATCCGCCTGCCGCAAGGCACGGGCGATGTCTCCCTGTATGGACGGAGTCCATTTCCCATCCTTGAGGCTTTCAGGTTCATCAGCATCCGTTTTTCCAACCGTTCGTTACCGAACCGTTTCCCGAAGCGGGAACTCTTGAACGGAGGGCTGACCACCTTGCCTGTATCGTCCGTGGCCGAATAGACAATGCCGGTGTATGATACACCATTGTATTCTCCCCTGACCTGTTTCGCCTCGATGTTGAGCGTGGACAGTAGCGCGCTATATTCCCCAAAGGTCTGGAAACGGTAGCTTTCCAGCACGGCCTTAAGGGTATTGCCTACCTGATGCCGGACATCTCCCAAGGAGCGTCCACCTTCCTTAGTTCAGCTTTTAGATTCCGCCTTTCCGCATCCGATCCGTTTCGCAGACCGAAATCCACTTCCAGTTCCCGACAGGCGGTCATGGAACGGCGGTGCTCGTAGCATCGCTGATCTTTTTTCCCTGTTCATCCACACAGACACTGACAATATGGATATGGGTATTGTGGGTATCGGTATGTTTGTAGGTGATGTAAGGCTGGTTCCCATACCCCATCTTCTGCATATAACGTTCCGCCAGTTCTGCCAGCTGCCCGTCGGTCAGCCGGTCTTCCGGTGCCGGGGAGAGGGAGATGTGCAGGACGGGCTTCTCCGTATTGCGGTTTGCCAGCAGGTAATTCTCGAAAGAGAGCAATGCCAGGCGCATGTCCTTGCTTGGCAATCCGAGCCGGTCGGAAATCATACGGTTACCGGAAAGGATCTCAGCCGTACCAGCCGCTACCTTCTCATAGTTATAAGCAAGTGCTCCGTAAAGACTCATGCCATGACTTATTTTTGCAACCATTTCCGCTCGTAATCCTGGGTTAGCGCCATGACCTTTTTACAGACGAGCATCAGCTCAAGACTCAATCTTTCCAACTTATAGAGCAACGCTCTCGCCCGTTTCTCCCCGAAATTGTTCTTCAAGGCACGTACCACCTGGTTGTAGTTATTGCCGACAGCTGGAACTGTTTGTGGAATTCTGTCAGCCTGATGTAATAGTCCATTGTCGCCTTGTCTATTTTCACGACCTTTATCTGTCCCGAGAAGATGGATTTCTTGATGAACAGCGTGAGGTTGCCGACTCCCGAATCCGCCAGCAATTTCTCGAATTTTGTATTCTCCTCGGCGTTCAGGCGGAAACTGTACTTGCGGTCCGCCGGATCACTTTTGGGCTTTCTGCCCGTCCTTGTCCCTGTTGTTTTCTCCATACACATGAGATTTTTGGTTTGTACTTTTTTCTCTTCCAGAATCCGCGACTTTGGAGCGGATTCCCCCGCCTCCGGGGCGGGCAAGTTGGTCCTTGTCGGACAAAAGACTTTTTGTCGGACAAGGACACAACTTGCTCTGTTCGCTTGAACAGAGAATCCTCCTTCGTCGGATTGCTGCGCGACGTTCACGGCGTGCTGTGGTCCGGCGAAGTCAGTTCCTTTCCATTGTCTGATTCCGATTTTGCAAAATTAGACAGCGGTAACCGATTGGTAAACAGCGTTTGATATGACATTTGATGACATCTGACGACATCTGATGTCAGGTAGGGGAAATGTTGGCGGAAGTTTCAAAAATAGCCGCTACTTTTGGCACAGTGCATGAGGGCATACATTGGAACATTGTCCTGTAAGGTGTATTGCCTGCCAGCCACAGGTGTGCATGATAAGAATGCAGTATCATCCATGTATGCGCAATGCCATATATGCCGCATGACAGTCCTGCATGACGGAACACATTGCATCCGTGCAATGCAGTATGGGATACATTGAATTCCATATTGCATGAATGCAATGCACCTTATACGGCAACACCCTCCGGCAACCGGCAATACACTGATGCAATATGGTATGCAATGTATTCATGCAAACAGGCAAGCAATGCGTCATTGCCATATACCAACGGATGCATTGCCGTGTGATGAAACAAAAAAAATCCAGACAGAGATGAAACAAATTATACACTCTAAATTCAAGCCTATGAAGAGAGACCCTTTATTTGTCGCTTTGAGCAACCAGAAGGGCGGTGTGGGAAAATCCACGTTCACCGTGTTGCTCGCCAGTTATTTCCATTACCTGAACGGATATAACGTACTTGTGGTGGATTGTGATTATCCACAGCACAGCATCAGTGCCATGCGGGACTGGGAAGTGGGGAACATTGAAAAGAATGTGCATCTGCAAAACCTGCTGGTGGAACAGTTCGGAACAAGCGGCAGGAAAGCCTACAGCATCCTGAACTCCACCCCGGAGGAAGCCAGGGAGACGGCCGGCCGCTTTCTCGAAAAGTCGGAGCTGGACTATGACCTTGTCCTTTTTGACCTCCCCGGTACCGTGAATGTGCCCGGTGTCTTCCAATCCGTGATCAATATGGACTATGTATTCACTCCGATTACACAGGAAAGATGGTAATGCGGAGCAGCATGTCTTTTGTCCTTGCCATCAGGGAATACATGCACCGGCATGCGGACGTACCCTTGCGTGGCATCCATATGTTCTGGAACCGGATGGACAAACGGGTGTCCAAAGGGCTGTATAACGGCTATACCGAAATTTTCCGCTCTCTGAAACTGCCGGTGCTGGAGACCGTCATTCCCAGTGCGGAACGCTACAACAAAGATTCCGGGATGAAGGGGCCCCTGTTCCGCAGCACCTTGTTCCCTCCATCTCCCTCCGCAGTGAAAGGAAGCGGTCTGGACCTGCTGGTAGCGGAAATAGAAACCGTACTGAAACTTAAATAGGAATCATCATGGCTACCAAGAGAAGAACGGATTACCGGGTGGACGAGGATGCCTGAAGCGTATGATGGCGGGGGATGTCACGGCATTGGAGGAAACAGCAGCTCCGGCTGAGACTCCGGAAATAAAGCCCTCCCTTTCCCGGGAGAGACAGGAGAAGAAAACCTCTGCTGGTTCCCCCAAACAGCAAACAAGAAAATTTCCGGATGAGGCATCAGGTGCCGATGAATACCGGCTGCGTTTTCTGGAAGCAAAGCTGACGGGTACCAGAAGGCAGACCTATATCCACGATTCCCTGTATAGGGCGTCGCCAGGGTGCTGCCGGTCATTGCGCCGGACATGTCCGTCCCGATGTTTCTAAGCAGCGTCCTGTCAGACCATCTGGAAAGGTATCAGGACATCATCAATGAGATATATAACCAGGAAGCCACGCAAAAACCGATAGAATGGAAGAAATAGTTTATTTGTCAATACGGCTCGGCTGTACCGCTTATCTATTATATAAGGTATGGGAGCAGAAAAAGAGAATAGGTGAGATATGTGACTTGCTTTATACTCCCCGTAGTAAGAAACCGGAAATGGAAAAGGATGACCACCGGAATCCGGAGAATACGACAGATGTGATGGGGGCCACCCGTTTTGTCTATCTGGATGAGAATGCCGGAAAGACCGTTGCCCCTTACATGAGCCAGCAACTGGAAATGGGAAGCGACCTTATCGGCAAGGATGAGGATATTCCGGAAGATGAAGTGGAATGCAAACTGCCTTTGGAGGAGATGAGAATGCTGAAAGACGAACAGGAGGAGCTGGACAGCCGTTCTCCCGAGGCGGAAGCCATTGTTCCGGCAGTCACTCCTGCGACCTGCTCAATGTAGGTGACGTGCTGCTTAATCTGGACGGTGCCGGTTCGGATGAGGACAAATCACGCCGGGCCGCCATGACACTGCGTGCCATCCGGGAAACGGACATGTTCGAGCTGTTCTCCTCCCAGGTGGAGAACAAGAAACTGATAGAGGAGCTGATGGAAAGGTATGTGGATGAGGAAGGGAATGCTCTGCCTTTAAAAAAAGAGAGGAACGTTTCCAAACCTGTCGCAGACTGGAGGAAGCTGGTCTGAAAGTAATATGCTATTATGCCACAAAATTCCATATTGTTGAATATTATATATAGGATATTCATTATGTACCCAACTTTGTATTTTTCTATAATCTATGAAAAGGTTGAAGTTTGTCTTTTGTTAAGGGTAATAGAAAGGAACAAACACTCAAAACATAGAAATCACGGGGACAACTCAGAAAATCGGATACTTCCTCACTATTGCTTACGATTCAAAAGTAAAAGAATGAAATTATCCTGATTTGCTGACAGGAAAAACTATAACTCAATTTATTAAATGAAATTTCTTTATAAGAGACCTATAAACGACTATAAAAAAGTAAGGAGCTGCTTACCAAGCCAGCTCCTTACTTTTTCTAATGGATGAAAATCCGTTTCCCTGCTTCCTTTTGCACAATATTTTTGTCGTACTTTATGTGCATAACAAGATATCATAGAAAAAATCACATTTAAATTTAGTGTTCCATTACATGGTTTTGCATTGCTCCTTGTTCACAACTCTATCTCTGAATAACTTCATATTAGTAAAGTTTCGGGAAATATTTTGAACAAGTTCCAAGTAATTATCTCTGCCATCTTCCCATTTATGATAAAACGGCTTTATGGAAACACAGTTTTCATGTTCAAAGACGGTATTTAGTAATGTTCGGTCTGAATTTCCGCAAGAATGCCCCATTATCAAAACTTGAAAAGGTGCAGCTAAAAGAAATTCGAGCAAATCATGATAATGTCTTGTTTCTAAATATTTAACGGATTTGACATATCTAAGTAACTCATTGTCATTCATATCAAGAATAGACTGGTAACTTTTGTCAAGTTCATCCCCATAGCCAAAAATTATATTTTCAGGTTTTTCTAATTCGCCATGAATATAATTGTGGGTAATATTAAAGTTACCATACATCTTAGCTGTTTTTGTATAGTTGAAACTCAGCAACATGATACGTTTAGGGATAAGTTTATCGCGTTCTCCATAATTGTATTCAACATCTGCAAGGCTGGATATATCCAGCCCAATGTTATCCAGAGCTTTCTTTTTTCCTTCTGTTGAGAAATCAGCAGGATCAAAGAAGTCAATTATTGCATTTTGAAGGTCATTCCTTACATTGTCTGTTTCTATTGTATGGAGGTATTCAATTAATTTTTCTTGAAGGAATGCAAATTGTTCATTCAACTCACTGATTGTATAATTACAACCAGGGCTATCCATGCCAACTTTCAACAGTTGGTAATAGTCGTTTTCAATATCCACCCATCCTTTGGTTTCTATTGATTGCAGAATAGTTTTAAAAAAAGGGCAACATTCAATAGAGAAAATGTTTGGTTGGTCCTTGATATACTGAATAACTTCGCTTCCTGAGTATCTTTCTTTACGATAGATATCCTTAAAAAAACATGAGTTGTTGAAGACAAAAACATTCCAGCAATTAATGCCTACATTATCTTTGATAACCAAACGGCAAAGGCAATCTTCTGATACATTTGTAGTATTACCGGAAAAAGTATACACTCGTTGGTCCCAATACCAGTTGATAAAATCCATATAACTTGTTTTAAAGCCATGTGCCATGTCAAATCCGTTTCCTATGATAACAAGTCTATTCATTCGGTTGTAATGATGATGTTAGTGTTATTGACTTAAATTATAGAATAATCTCCTTGCTCTTCATTTACAAGAAGTGGCTTTAAAAGCGTTTCCACCGACTCAAAAGTATCTTGTTTTGAGAAGTGTATCTTTGGTTGTCCCCACCATCCTCTAATGAATTGCTGGTATTGGTATTGCAAGGTACGGCGAGGTGCCTGCGCCAAGCAGCTATTATAAAAGGAGTCCACAATGTCAGAATGGTAATTGGTCAATGAAAAGAAATACTGCCAAGTTTCTGATATTTCATTCGCGTTGAATCCGGGACGTTCAATTATTTCCACTGCATCCAATCTATGAGCACCATCATGTTTAGAGAACGCAGCTTTAAGTATTTCACTTGCCTCCTTATCAGAAGAAGGTGCGCTATACCCAAAGATTGTTACCTTGCCTGCTTTCGATATGTAGTACTTTGCAACACTCCATTGGTCACGGATAAAGCTGTCGCTGTTGTAATCCTTTTGTTCTACAGGATACAGCAAAGGAACAGCGTTGTATGGTTTGCCACACTTTCTGCAATAGTTTTGTATAAGACCAAAGGTCATACAGTCTTTGCATACACCAGCCCCCACATTTCCATGCAAGAACAGAATCTCTGGTCTGTTCCAGGTAATCTTTGCCACTCTGTTATATGCTTGGATAAGCAGACTATCCCAGTTGAAGGATACAATGCAGTCTTTTTCTGTGAGCGAAAGAATCAAAAGGTCGTAGATGGTCAAGAAGGATGGAAGCTGTACATTTGAAAAATATTCATAAAGTTTTTTTTCCATTGCTATCCGTGCGTTTTTACACTCATCACCACGTCTAAACAGCTCACTATATATATCTTCAAGATTCTTGCTTTTCGTTTCTAACATAAATCCTTCAAGGATCCTATCTAACCCGACCTGTTCAATGGCTTCATTCATCGTCGGGCAAGATTTTCCCATGACCGCTCTTGAAGCACCAGCTCCAACTATCACGACATGAGGGCGTTGGCAATACAAATCTTTAAGGTTTTTCTTCATACACTAACTGATTAAATATTTTGCCCGTAAGCAATTGTTGCATCATGCTTTATTTTACGGCCTCATATTTTGTTCGTTTTGTTTCAGGCACAATAATTTCATTGTTCATACTTATAAGTATGAAAGTTATTGTTCTCTGTTTGGCTGTTCTTGAATATAAACAGATATATTACTTAAAAAATGCCTTATCAAGGTGTGATATTGTTACTCTCTTTATACACTACTACATGATATACTATTTTTAACCTGTTTACATTGGCCATAAAACTGCGTTTGATATGCAAATATAGCTATTTTAATCCAATATCAATAATAGTCGTTTTTGACAAGAAATCAACTTTATGGAATTTGCTGGCTTTTGTATGGCAATTATATAAATGGTACAGAAAAACATGTAACCGTTTGAACAATCCATGTTTGTGCCAAAATCATCAATTAATCATGTATTATGCTTGAGGTAAGCGTCTCCGCAATGACGTAAAACAGTGTTGAAAATCTCTGTAGAGACGCGCAAAAGCACTTGTTGGATGACATCTGATGACATCTGGCGACATCTGATGACACCTCTGAATAACAGCGTATTATCCCCTTTTATCTTCGCCGTCGAATTCAAATTTATGTCTTACCCAAACGATTCGACAATGAGAGAAGAATCCTTTTTTCAGTGATGTGCGCGGCGATTGCCGCCGGTGCTTTCGCGCAGGGCCAAGGTCAGGGCCTTGCCGGTATCAACGAGGCGACCAGCCTCATGACCTCGTATTTCGATCCCGCCACCAAACTGTGCTATGCCATCGGTGCGGTGCTCGGCCTGGTGGGCGGCATCAAGACCTACGGCAAGTTCTCCAGCGGTGATCCCGACACCTCGAAAACCGCCGCCAGCTGGTTCTTTGCCTGCATCTTTCTGATTGTAGCCGCCACCATCCTGCGTTCCTTCTTCCTCTAAGCGGTATGGAGTATCCTGTAAACAAGGGGGCGGGCAATCCCGTCGAGTTCAAGGGGCTCAAGTCACAATACCTGTTCGTCTTCGCGGGCGGTCTGGTGACGGTGCTCCTGGCGGTGGTCATCCTTTACCTGGCAGGCGTGGACCAATGGATATGCATCCCTTTCGGGACCGTATCCGGCGGTCTGCTGGCATGGGCGGTGTTCCGGCTGAACGCCCGCTACGGCGAACACGGTCTTATGAAGCTGCTGGCGGAGAAACGCCATCCGCGCTACCTGATCCACCGCAAGAGAGTTTTCAGATTATTTGCAAAAAGAAAAAAACGACAATCATGAGAAATGTATTGAAAGCGGAAACGCTGGAACGCAAGTTCCCCCTGCTCTCGGTGGAGAACGGCTGCATCGTGAGCAAGGACGCCGACCTGACCGTGGCCTTCGAGGTGGAGCTTCCCGAGCTGTACACGGTGACGGCGGAAGAGTATGAGGCCATGCACTCCACCTGGATAAAGGCCGCCAGGGTACTGCCCGAGCACAGCATCGTCTGCAAGCAGGACTGGTTCACGAAGGAGAGCTACCGTCCCCAAAACGGCGGGGAGGAACAAAGCTTCCTCTCGCGCAGCTATGAGCGGCACTTCAACGAGAGGCCGTACCTGAACCACCGCTGTTACCTGTATCTGACAAAGACCACCCGTGAGCGCAACCGCCGGCAAAGTGACTTCAGCACCCTCTGCCGGGGATTCCTGCTGCCCAGGGAGATTACCGACAAGGACATGGCGGCCCGCTTTCTGGAAGCGGTGGAGCAGTTCGAGCATATCGTGAACGACTCCGGGCACATCCGGCTGCGCCGCCTGGAAACGGAGGAGATTACCGGCACGAAGGAACGTCCCGGGCTGGTGGAGAAATACCTCTCCCTCTCGATGGAGGACGGGACCGCCGTGCTGCAGGACATCTGCCTCAAGCCCGGACGGATGCGTATCGGGGACAAGCGGCTCTGCCTGCACACACTTCGGATACGGAAGACCTGCCGGGCAAGCTCTCCACCGACATGCGCTACGAGCGTATGTCCACCGACAGGAGCGACTGCCGCCTTTCCTTCGCCGCACCCGTGGGGCTGCTGCTCTCCTGCAACCACATCTACTCGCAGTACGTGTTCATCGACAACGCGCAGGAAATCCTGCAGATGATGGAGAAGAACTCGCGCAACATGCTCTCTCTGTCACGGTACAGCCGGAGCAATGCCGTGAACCAGGAATGGACGGAGATGTATCTGGACGAGGCGCATACCAAGGGAGTGCTTCCCGTCAGATGCCACTGCAATGTCATCGCCTGGGCGGAGGATGCGGAGGAGTTCCGCCGTATCAGGAACGACACGGGCAGCCAGCTTGCATGATGGAATGCACCCCCCGTTACAACACCGTCGACACCCCGGTGCTTTACTGGGCGGGCATTCCGGGCAATGCGGGCGACTTTCCTGCCGAAGAGTCATTCTACACGTTCCTGGAGCAGGCGGTCTGCCTCTTTGCCGGGGAGACCAATTACAGAAGTTCTCCCAGTCCGTTCGGCATCCGCATGGCGGACCGGCAAAACGGCATTCCGGTGCACGTGGACATTTCCGATCTTCCGATGAAGCGTGGCATCATCACCAACCGCAACAAATTTATCCTGGGACCAAGCGGCAGCGGCAAGTCCTTTTTCACCAACCATCTGGTGCGCAACTATTACGAGCAGGGAGCGCATATCCTGCTGGTGGACACGGGCAACAGCTATCAGGGGTTGTGCCGGATGATCCACGACCGCACACGCGGCGGGGACGGCATCTACATCACGTATGAGGAGGACAATCCGATATCCTTCAACCCGTTCTACACCGATTCCGGACAGTTCGATGTGGAAAAGCGCGAGAGCATCAAGACTCTGATACTGACCTTGTGGAAACGGGAGGACGAGGCGCCGAAACGTTCGGAAGAGGTGGCGCTCTCGGGAGCGGTGACGCCTATATCCGTAAAATTACCGGGAATCGGGAGGCAAGGCCGGACTTCAACGGCTTCTACGAGTTCGTGGACGGTGACTACCGCCGGATGATAGCGGAAAAGAAGGTACGCGAGAAGGATTTCGACATCGACGGCTTCCTGAACGTGCTGGAGCCTTTCTACAAGGGTGGCGACTACGACTTCCTGCTGAACTCCGACAGGGAACTGGACCTGACAAACAGGCGGTTCATCGTGTTCGAGCTGGACAACATCAGCGGCAACAAGGTGCTGCTGCCTGTGGTGACGCTGATCATCATGGAGACCTTCATCGCCAAGATGCGCCGTCTGAAAGGAATCCGCAAGGTAATATTGATAGAGGAATGTTGGAAAGCCCTTATGTCCGCCAACATGAGCGGCTATATCCAATATTTGTTCAAGACCGTCCGGAAATATTTCGGTGAGGCCGTTGTGGTGACCCAGGAGGTGGACGACATCATCAGCTCCCCGATTGTGAAGGAGGCCATCATCAACAACTCCGACTGCAAGATCCTTCTGGACCAGCGGAAATACATGAACAAGTTCGAGCATATCCAGCGGCTGCTCGGCCTGACGGAGAAAGAGAAAAGCCAGATACTCTCCATCAACCAGGCGAACCATCCCGGACGTTTTTACCGTGAAGTCTGGATAGGGCTTGGCGGCACCCGTTCGGCGGTCTATGCTACGGAAGTGAGCGCGGAAGAGTATTTCACGTTCACGACGGAAGAGTCCGAGAAACTGGAAGTGCAACGGCTTGCCGAGGAGCTGGACGGCAACCTGGAACTTGCCATCCGCCGGATGGCAGAGAGAAAACGAGAGGAACAAAGACAAGTATCAACCCAAAAGAGAGCAATGAGAAACAAATCCCTTATGAGACTGGCGGTGTGCTGATCGGTATGGCCGCATGGTATTGCAAGGCTGCTCGGAGGGCGGCACCGACCGTGACAAGCTCTGCGGCTCGTGGAGCAGCGTGGAAGGCAAGCCGGACGTGCTGGTATATAAGGAAGGGGAAGCCTACAAGGTGACGGTGTTCGCCCGCAGCGGAAAGATGCGCCGTCTCAGGCCTCAGACCTACCTGCTGGTTGAGGAGAACGGGAACCTGTTCATCAACACGGGGCACCGCATCGACATCTCCTACAACGAGGCCGCCGACGTGCTGACCTTCTCCCCGAACGGTGACTATGTGCGGAAGGAGGAACGCCCATGAAAGCGAAGTCACTCCTGATCGGAACGGTACTCGCCCTGTGCGGCACCGGCGCCAATGCCCAGTGGTGGTGACCGATCCCGGCAACCTTGCCCAAAGCATCATCAACATGTCGGACAACATCGCCCATACCTCGAAAACGGCGGTCAATACGGCCGACAGCTTTGCGGAGACGGTGAAGATTTACGAGCAGGCCAAGAAGTATTACGACCAGTTAAAGGCGGTGAACGACTGATACAGGACGCCCGCAAGGTGCGCGACATCATCCTGATGGTGGGCGACGTGTCCGACATCTATGTAACGAACTTCGGCAAGATGATGAACGACGGGAACTTCTCGCCCCGCGAGCTGGACGCCATCGCCTTCGGCTACACCCGCCTGCTGGAGGAGAGCAACGGCGTGCTGCAGGATCTCAGGCAGGTCATCAACGTGAGCACGCTCTCCATGACCGACAAGGACCGCATGGACGTGGTGGACCGCTGCTACTATGAGATGCGCCGCTACCGCAACCTGGTGAGCTATTACACGAACAAGAACATCGCCGTGAGCTATCTCCGTGCCAGAAAGAAGAACGACCTGGACCGGGTGATGCGGCTTTACGGGAATGAAACCTCCAAATACTGGTAGCCATGATGCCGTTGTCGATAGATTTTGCCAACCTGCATACCATACTGGCGACCCTGTATGACGATATGCAGCCCCTTTGCAAGGACATGATGGACGTGGGAAAGGGACTTGCCGGGCTGGGTGCCCTGTTCTATGTCGCCGTCCGCGTGTGGCAGTCGATGGCCCGTGCCGAACCGATAGATGTCTATCCCCTGCTGCGTCCTTTCGCCATCGGCATCTGCATCCTGCTTTTCCCCACGCTGGTGCTCGGCACGCTGAACACCGTGCTCAGCCCGATAGTACAGGGTACGCACAAGATGCTTGAGGGGCAGACGCTGGATATGGAACAGTACAGGGCGCAGAAGGAGGAACTGGAAAGGGAGGCCATGCTGCGCAATCCCGAGACCGCCTACCTGGTGAGCGACGAGGAATTCGACCGTCAGCTGGACGAGCTGGGCTGGTCAACCATAGATACCGCCTCCCGCCTGGGCATGTACGTGGAGGTGGGGATGTACAATCTGGAGAAGAAAATCCGTGACGCTTTCCGCAGCCTGCTGGAACTGATATTCGCGGCAGCATCGCTGCTGATAGACACCGTGAGGACCTTTTTCCTTGTCGTGCTCTCCATACTGGGACCGGTTGCGTTCGCCTTCAGCGTATGGGACGGTTTCCAGTCCACGCTCGGGCAGTGGTTCACGAGGTACATATCCGTCTACCTTTGGCTTCCGGTCAGCGACCTGTTCAGCACCCTGCTCGCCAAGCTCCAGGTGCTGATGCTCCAAAATGACATTCTGGAATTACAGAACAACCCCGACTACTCGATAGACAACTCAAATAGCGTCTATATCATATTCATGCTGATAGGGATTATCGGGTACTTCACCGTCCCGACGGTGGCGGGCTGGATCGTACAGGCGGGCGGAGCCGGAAACTTCAGCCGTAACCTGAACCGCACGGCCACGAAAGCGGGCAGTTTCGCTGCCGGGACGGGCGGTGCCGTACTGGGGAATATCGGGGGAAGGCTGCGGGGCAAATAGGCTCTATGGCAACCCGTTTCCGTGAGTCGGGCAACTCAAAATGACAAGTCGGGCAACTCGCAGTTTTGAGTCGGGCAACTCACGGTTCTGAGTCGGGCAACTTGGATTACCGGGTTGGGCGACTTGTCGGAAGGAGCCGCCCGGTCATACCGGAAACATTTATTTATTCATTCAAACCAATCATTCGCTAAATGGAATTCAAGTCATTGACCAACATTGAGAGCAGCTTCAGGCGTATCCGGTTGATACTGGCTGTCTTTACCGGCTGCTGTGCGCTCATTACCGGCTATGCGTTGTGGAGCTCGTACCGTTTCGCCGAGAAGCAACGGGAAAAGATCTATGTGCTGGATAAGGCAAGTCGCTGATGCTCGCCCTCTCGCAGGATCTTTCACAGAACCGCCCCGCCGAGGCGCGGGAACACGTCCGGCGTTTTCACGAGCTGTTCTTCTCGCTCTCCCCGCAGAAGGACGCGATCGAGCACAATATAGGCCGTGCCCTGCAGCTGGCGGACAAGAGCGCCTATCACTACTATGTGGACTTTGCCGAGAAGGGATATTACAACCGGCTGATTTCGGGCAACATCAACCAGGTGGTACACGTGGACAGCGTGGTGTGCGACTTTGCCGCTATCCCTACAAGGCGCGTACATACGCCCGGCAGCTGATCATCCGTGAGAGCAACGTGACCGAGCGAAGCCTTGTCACCTCCTGTTCGCTCCAGAATACGGGGCGTTCGGACGACAATCCCAACGGATTCATCATCGAGCAGTTCACCATACTGGAGAACAGGGATATAAGGAGTGTGGAACGATGAGAGGGAAACCTGCCGTCTTAAAACGTGCGGACAGCCGTATCCGGCTGTTCTGCCGCCGGCTGACCGGGAAGCAGCGCATTGTCTTGACAAGTGTCGTCTCGCTTCTGTTCACGGCAGCCTGTCTGTACTCGGTTGTCTCTTCCGTGTCCCGTTTGGGGGAACGGAAGGGCGACATGAAAACCGGGCATATCCGGCCCGTCATGTTACGGCCGGAAACAACAACCATTCATTCAAACATCCAGAAACATGAAAATGGACTTTCAGAAAATCAGGGAACGGCTGGGGCTGTCGAGTGACAAGCCGCTGACTCCCGAAGAGAAGCGCCGACGCGCGAGGTATATTGTCTATCCGTTCTTCTGCCTGCTGTGCGCCGGATTCCTCCTGCTGGTATTCAGCCCGTCGGAAAAAGAGAAGGCGGAAAAGGAAAAGGGCAAGGGATTCAACGTGGAGATGCCCTCGCCGAAAGATTCGGAAATGGAGGGCGACAAAGTAAGCGCCTACGAGCAGGAAGCACTGGCGAAAAAGGAAAAATGGCGCAGGGGAACCTTCCTGGAGATGTCCGAGCTGCTCAACAAGGACAGTCAGGATACTGCCGGCCTTACCGCAGGAAAAACCAACACGGAACTTCCGCCGGAACCGGAAACGGGGAAATCCCCCGGCTCCGTCCATTCCTCCGCGGAAGCCTACCGGAATATGAACCGCTCGCTGGGTGCTGTATATACCCGGAATGAAAACCAACAAAATGCCGATCTGCTCCGCCGTATAGAGGAACTGGAAAAAGAAAAGAGACCGGCGGAAGGACAGACCCTGGAAGAAAAGATGGCACTGCTGGAAAAGTCTTACGAGCTGGTCGCCCGGTACAACGGGAAGCAGCCGGATGCCCCGGCTGCCGTGAATGGCCGGAGCGACCGGAAAGACAGGACAGCCGTCCGCCCGGTGAAACAGGTACAGAATCAGGTGGTGTCATCGCTTGCACAACCTATGGGCAATGAGGATTTCATCGCCGAATTTGCGGGAGAGAGGAATACCGGTTTCCACACCCCTATAGGCAGGACACTCCCTTCCGGCAGGAATACCATCGCCGCCTGTGTACACGGTACGCAGACCGTATCGGACGGGCAGGTGTTGCGCATCCGGTTGCTGGAGCCGATGGCGGTGGACGACCGGCTCATTCCCCAAGGGACGGTATTGACCGGCGGTACACGCATCCAGGGGGAGCGGATGGACATCCTTGTAGAGACGGTGGAATACAAGGGCACGCTGTTTCCTGTGGAACTGGAGGTATATGATGCCGACGGACAGCGGGGAATCCTCGTGCCGAACTCGATGGAGTATGATGCGGCGCGTGAGATAGCCGCGGGTATGGGCACCTCAATGGGGAGCAGCATCAACATCTCGACGGATGCCGGGGCACAGATTGCCTCGGACGTGGGCAAGGGGGTAATACAGGGCGTGTCGCAATATGTGGAAAAGAAAATGCGTGCGGTGAAAATCACCCTGAAAGCCGGACACCGGCTGTTGCTGCACTCTCCCGAAAAATGAAAAGAGAAAAGAAACCAACCATTTATTCACCAACCAATCAAGAACGCACATGAAGAAGATTCTGATGATGTTTGCCCTGATTATGGGCGCAGTGGCTGCATACGCGCAGCAAGGCAGCGGGGATTATTACGAGGGATTGAGCCGCAAGATCGGCTTCAGCCAAATGATTCCCCCGCATGGTCTGGAAATCACGTATGACAAGACCGTACATATAATTTTCCCCTCTCCCGTAAGATACGTGGATTTGGGTTCCCCCAACCTGATAGCGGGCAAGGCGGACGGTGCGGAAAACGTCATCCGTGTGAAGGCGACCCGGAAACATTTCCGCAATGAAACCAATATGAGCGTGATAACCGAGGACGGCAACTTTTACACATTCAACGTCAAGTATGCCGACGAGCCGTTGCTGCTGAACGTGGAGATGTGCGACTTCATCCATGACGGGGAGTCGGTTAACCGTCCGAACAATGCGATGGAAATCTACTTGCAGGAACTCGCCGGGGAGTCGCCCCGTCTGGTACGGCTGATCATGAAATCCGTGTATGGGCAGGACAAACGCAAGGTCAAGCACATCGGCAGCAAGCGGTTCGGGGTTCAATACCTGCTCAAGGGGCTTTACGCACACGGCGAGCTGCTCTATTTCCATACCGAGGTGAAGAACGCCACGCACGTGCCTTTCGATGTGGACTTCGTAACTTTCAAGATTGTAGACAAGAAAATCGTGAAGCGTACCGCCATGCAGGAGCAGGTCATCTATCCGCTGCGAGCCTTCAACTATGTGACCCGTGTGGACGGGAAGAAGAACGAGCGGACGGTGTTCGCCCTGCCCAAGTTCACCATCCCCGACGGCAAGAAGCTGGTCGTGGAGATGTACGAGAAACAGGGTGGCCGCCATCAGTCGTTTGAGGTGGAGAACGAAGACCTTGTACGCGCCGAGACTGTCAATGAACTGAAAGTAAGATGAGTGCCATGAAAAGAAACTTCATCTTCATTATCCTCCTGCTTGCCCTCTTTACGGGGCAGGCGGAAGCCCAGCGCCGGCTGCCGGGGATGAAAGCCGTCCGCTTTACCGCTGAAATGGCCGACGGCTTTTACAGCCGGGCAGACCGCCATGATGCGGCTACGCCTTTGCGCTGGCTGTTGCCACTTACACAAAGAAAGGGAACCAGTGGGTGTTTGGCTGTGAGATGCTACAACGTAATAACCCTTATCGGAACACATATGTCCCACTGTCGCAATATACAGGGGAAGGCGGCTATTATCATACAATCCTTTCCACATCCGGCAAGTCTTTCTTTCTGAACCTCGGCGCTTCCGCCTTGCTGGGCTACGAGGCCGTGAACAACGGAAACCGCCTGTTGGATGACGGAGCTTCCTTGCGCAAGTGTGAGTCCTTCATCTATGGAGGTGCGGTAACGCTGGAGGCGGAGGGATACCTGTCGGACAGGATAGCCCTGCTGATACGCCTGCGTGAACGTTTTGTATGGGGTGGCGCTTCCGGCCGCTGCCATTTCCAATATGGAGCCGGAGTCAAATACATTTTCTAACCTTAAAAAGAACATATACCCATGAAAAGAAGAATCCTTGATTTTATGATGACAGCCTGTTGCATGGTATTTTCCTTTCTTGCCCTTGTCGCCTGTGACAATAAGCTGGATATCAGACAAGAATACCCGTTCACGGTGGAGTCCATGCCGGTGGCGGACGAAATCGTAAACGGTGAGACGGTGGAAATCCGTCTGGAAATCAAGCCGGAAGGAAACTTTTCCGGAACTGTCTATACGCTGAGGTATTTCCAGCCCGACGGAAAGGGCAGTCTGAAGATGGAGGACGGAACGGTACTGAAACCCAATGACCGTTATTTGCTGAACGAATGGAAATTCCGTCTTTACTATACCTCGCAGAGCGGCAAGGAATCACAGACCATAGACCTCTATTTTGAAGACAATTGGGGAAATCTGCAACAGCTGACGTATGATTTCAATGGAAAGGATGCGGAGGAGGAAGACAATAATACGGAGACCGCATGAAAAGAATACCGGTTATTATGATTTTTCTGTCACTTGTTCTGTATGGCAAGGCGGAAAATCCCCCGTCTGACAAGGATAAGGCGGTAGCTGCATCAAGCGGTGGGAAGGCTGGCACCGGGGGAAAATGCCTTACATCGGTTACGGACACCGCCTGCTCCCCCATGAGAAGCTGACCGAGAACCTGAGTGAGGCACAGGCGGACTCACTTTTGAGATGCGACCTTGAACGGTGTTTGAAGGTATTCCGAAAATATGGGAAAGACTCGCTTCTTTTAAGTCTGTTAGGCTTTAATGTAGGCTGTTACCGTCTGATCGGCAACGGCAAGATACCTAAAAGCAAACTGATTCAGAAACTGGACAGCGGCAACCGGGATATTTACAGGGAATATGTATCGTTCCGCTGTTATCGGGGGAAAGTCATTCCAGGCATAGAGAGAAGAAGAAAAGAGGAGTTTGAACTGTTCTATATGCCGTAGATTGAAATTATGCAAAGCCGTGAACGGACGCTTGCCATCGCCGTTCACGCTTTAGTCTTAGCCACTCTTAATTTACCTTTACCCGGTTCATCAGCTGCCCCGATATTTCATGCAGTTCCCGGCAGCGTTCCGGCTGCTGTTCCCTTGCAAAGGCGGTGATTCCCTGTGTCAGTTTCCAGAGCGTGGCCCCGCCTGTAACTCCGTCGTCAGGATTGTTGTTCATCAGCAGTTTCTCGACTTCACGTCCCTCGTTTTTCAACAAGGCTCCTTTCTGCACCAGATTCTTCAGTTCCTTGTCGAAATCCACGTCTATTTCCGATGCTCCTTGAATTTCGATGGCCTTCTGCATGATGGTGTCTTTGCTGTACAGTCCTTTGGTCAGGTCGGAAACAGCCGATACGGTGGTCTGCGTGTCCAGTTCGTAGGTCTTTTGGGAGAGGGACAGGGATTCCGGCAGTCGGCCTCCAAGGTGTATCTGCCGCATGACGGACTCCCTGACCATCCCGTTCAGGCACGCCCCGTTGAGCAGGAACGACCGCATATCGACCGATCCGTTGCCATAGTCGGATGTGGAGAAGCGTGCTCCTGCGAAGATGATGACCGTTCCGTTCTTACGGGTGGGTATCTCTATCGGAGTGGGCAGGATTGTCTCACACCATACTTTCGTGTCGTTCATATAGCATCGGACACGACCGCCCCCTGTCCTCCCGCCTCACGGATGAAAGCGGTCAGGATATCCACCGAGTTCAGCCGACGGTAGGAGTCCGACAATACGCCCCGGACTTCCATTCCTACCGCCCGTATCAGTACCCGTGTACGCTCGGTCCATCCCGAATGCTCGTTCAGGATGGTGGCGCACAACTGTTTCTGCCAAACATCTCCGGCGGAAAGCTCGCGCAGGTATTTGGCGGGAATGCCCATCTTCTCCGAAATCTGGCTTATGGCGTTGCCGTGCAGGTTGAAGTTCCCTTCGGGCATTGCATCTGTACCCTTCCTTCCGCTTTGAAAGAGATAACGGGGCGTTCCTTGCTACGTTGGCTTACTCCGATGGGAGCGATGAAATCCTGCGCGATCCGTCCCTCACTGAGCAGACGGTTGATGGTGTCCATGACATCCCCCTGCCTGCCTTCTATCATCCGCCGTACCTTGTTGATGACTACCTGGTTGAGTCCCTGCTGTTTCTGTACCGGTGCAGTGGCCGGCATGACTGTTGCTTCCATATTTCTTGTTTTTAAAGTCGTTGATAAATTACAATTTGTTCTTATGGCTTGTCCTGCTTGTTTTAGTAAATTCAGATCTGTACTCTTCTGACAGACGGATATAATCCTTTTCGCTATATCCGGCCGTTCCGAACAGTTCATAATATCCGGGGAAGGGTTTTCTTTCCGTTTCCGGTATATGCGTGCTGGTTTCCTTATGGCAACAGATGATGTGCCGGACAAACCGGTAGCACTTGCAAAGATCCGCCAGGATGGTGTACTCGTTGTCCGTATGAGGTTCATAATATCCGCAGGAGAGATTGACGCAGGATACTTCCAGCCCGTTCCTTTTCAATGCCGCCACATCCGTAGCCAGCCCCTGTGCAGGCTTGTAACCGTACCTCCGGGGATCTACCGCTGAAATGAACTCATTGGAGCAGAGCCTCATTCCGTTGATTTGTGTCACCATGTCCCCGTTCCCTTTCCGGTCGCACTGGATGACGAAACGGCAGTCGGAAAAGAAGGACATGTCGGCATGGCCGCTGCCTATGCATCCTATCTCCTCCTGTACGAAGAAGGCGCATTTCACCGCCTTGAAATCCTCCAGGCATTTCAGGCAGATCCAGATGCCGTTCTTGTCATCCGCGCCGATTCCGGCCATCCGTTTACGCTTGCGGTCATAGCCGACAATCATCGAGTCCGCCACAAGATGGGCCGCATAGGTGCCTGTCTTGCGCCGGTGTACCTCGTCCATGTGCGCCACGACACAGGGGTAGCTTTTCCGGTTGCCTTTGACCGCGTAGATGTTTCCGTGCCTGTCTTGCCGGAAAGGAATACCCATCCGCCTGAGTTCCCCGATGATGAACCCGGCCATCTTCCCCTCCTTGCCGGAGGGGGAGGAGATGTTGTAAAGAGCCATTAATTTTTCCATGATACTGACTTTTTAGGAGATGAACAACTTTTCGATTTGCAGGTACCGTCTGAACTCCGGTACGGGACGTCCCTTCTTGAAGAGGAAGGACGGATATTTCTTTCCCTTGTATTCCGCCGACGTGCCTTTCAGTACTTGTCCGAATACGGTGGATATATAGAACATGTCCTGACAATTCTTGCAGAATGCCGTATCCGGAAAGGAATGTATCTTTCCGCATTTGGGACATACATATTTTCTCCTGTTTGCGCGCCCTTCCGTGCTCCGGCAGGTGGCTATGCTCGTGTCGCCCTCCGTATTTCTCAGTTCCAGGTTACCGTCCGTCAGATGGAGGCTGTAGAACGTGTCGAGGTAAGGCACCCCTTTCTTGTGCCATCGGCAGGCGGGCACTTTCACCGTCAATGAAACCTGTATATTGTCTCCGGCCGCCCATTCCTGCCCCTCAATGGGATTCAGTACGGTGAAATCCGTTGTATGTGTATAATCGTTGTATCTGCGTCGCAACAGGATGCCCGCCTCCTGCGCCTGCTTGCGGATCAGTTCGGCGACGAATGCGTGTGAGGAATAGATGCGGTCCAGCAGGGAGGCGGCAATCGGTGTGTTTATTGATTTCCACAATGTTACCTCGTTCCATACGACAGCCCGTCCGAGTATGTTGTTGCTCTCGTCCCTTGCCACAAGGATTTTAGCGCCGGCGAAGTTGGTATAGAAGTCAGCGGCGTTGCGTGCCTTGTCCTCATACCGCATACAGGAACTGTGCAGGCTGGATGTGTCACTGTCGGAGATGGGGCTGTAGTTGCTTTCCAGATAGGCTTCCATGAAGTCGTTCATGCTTTCATGCAGCCTGACCGTGACTTTGCTGTCCAATGAGAGAGAGCTACAGAAATAATTGATTTCGTCGGGTGAGTACTTGGGCAGGTTCTTGAACAGTTCCACAAACGTGGAGGGTTCCAGGTCTGTCCGGTTCTCCGGGAACCAGGGTGCCTGCGGGTTGTTCCGGTCCGGGAAACTGGGATGGGCCAGATCCTTGCTGCAGGCCGTGAACACGATCCGGATTTTCTTGAACGTGCCCGCTTCCGTCCGCTTGCGCTTGGTGGAGAAGCAGTTGTAGGTACCGCGTATGATCTCTTCCACCGGTACGTTCTTTTTTACTTCCGAAGGATGTCTTTGGCTATCACACTTCCGTTTTCCGCCGCATGCACCAGGCGGGATTTCAATTCATTGCTAACATTCAGTTTCATAATCATTCGTTTTATTGTTTATAAATTCTGCCATGTTTTTATGGCAATTGTTTCTTGTCCGGCTGCATTTGGCGCAATTTCTCTTTCCGCTTTCTGAGCAGGTCAACGGACATGTTCCTGCTTGTCCGATATTCCTCCTCGCTCATCCGGCGAATGGAAGGAATGCCCGTCTGGGTCAGTGTATGGTTTACCATCCAGCCGTCCATGAAGTTTTCGGGGCAGAGGCTGTCATGGTGGATGACTTCCCCCACGCAGCCGTGAATGAGCATATTGCATATGGTCATCAGGCAACAGGTACGGTTGACATCTTCCGCAACAAGATAATTACCCAGGTGGCGTACATGATATGCCAGCAGGAGACGCCCACTTCCGCAGGTAGGGTCGTTTATCCTCTGCCCGGTCTTTTTTTCGTCCGTTTCCGTACACATTACCATCAGGTCGCAGATATGTACGGGAGTGAAGAACTGCCCTTGCGCCTGTTGTCCCTTTCTGGAACTGAGCGCCATGAAAAGGTCTCCTAACGCGTCATACCAGGATGCGGCCTCCAGCTGCTTCTGCATGAGCCGCACCCATTCCGCAAACATTTTCATGAATGCGGCATTCTGCTGCCGCTTGTACCTCCAGTCTTTCAGCGGAGGAGCGCCCGGTGAGAATCCGTGTATGACGTAACGCAGGAAATCTGTGAACACGTTCATCGGATCGTACCCGTTCAAGCCTGCAAACTCACAGATTGTCTTTTCAAGTGGCCGGACTTCTGGGGATGTCTCATAGCGTGTCATATTGTTCTGTTTTTTTATAGAAGGTTACTGTATGTCCGTTATGGTCTGTCCGTATCTTGACGGGGGAGACGCCAAGGAAAAAGAGGTGCGTTTCCGCTTTCAGCATGTTCCATTCCCATGTGGGAAGTTCCTTCCATTCCATACGGTATGCCCAGAGTATGAACAGACCGGGACGGAATCCGTTGAAAAGTTCTCCGTGCAGAATCCCGACCAGCCGCTCCAGTTCTTCCCGCGAGTAAAGGGTGAATGACTCATTCCGATAGATAAAGGCATCAGCCGGTTCAATATCCGGCTGACACTCGATGATGTATCTCGTCCATTCTTTTGTGGTGTACTTTCCGTACAGAGGATCGGGTTCCGTGTATTTCCATGCCCTGACGAATGTGTGGAAGAGGACGGCACCGTTCCTGTGCCTTCCGGTATGCCCCCACATCCGGAACTGTTTGCTGCGTATGCCATCGGGAAGCAGCAATTCCGGACCGGTTATAACCCAAGGGCCTCCTTCCGTATTGTAACAGGTACACTTTTCATTTTCATGGCAGAAAGGTGTCTGTGGGAGAAGGCAAATATGGACTTCCCGGTCATCGCCCTTTCAATGTGTGCCTGCGGATAATAGTCACCGCCACGGGTAGTATAAGTGACGACATCCCCTGCGGTCGGTAAACTGACTCTTTCCCTGTCCTCCCGCATCCTTGAAATCAGCCGGTTCACCTTCTCCACGTCGCACTCCTTTATGGAACAGGCACACCCTTCATGCCTGTTGAGCAGAGTCAGACTTTCCAAATCATAAAAATTACCGTACTTCATATTGAGATCGTTTTTGTTGGTACAATTTGACCTGGCGGGCAACCATATCACAGAACTTCTGTCCGTTCTCCTTCTCGCTTCTG
>ENA-OQCN01000133-OQCN01000133.1-human-gut-metagenome-genome-assembly--contig:-NODE-133-length-36348-cov-4.895751_pt1 | contig 36348 bp, 39 predicted proteins | sample MGYA00242497_ERZ504576 | MGnify/ENA primary metagenome ERZ504576 (study PRJEB26092, sample SAMD00036296) | human gut metagenome | host: Homo sapiens | study: EMG produced TPA metagenomics assembly of...
CAAAGCAATCGTAGATCGCTTTGGAGATAATCCGAAAGCAATGCAGCAGGCAGGTATTGCGTATGCGACAGACCAGATCATCGATCTGTTCGCAAATGGCATTAACCATGTTCACGTATATTCTATGAATAAACCGGAGGTTGCTGCGGCAATCCAGGCAAATCTTTCAGAGATTCTGAATAAATAGAGGAAGCAAAATGGACGCAAGAACGAAAGAAGCAATTCGTTACTTGGGATATGGCAGACATGCGGTAGATGATCATACGCTGAAGCTTGTGGAAAGCTGTTTTGAAGAACTTTCCCAGGAGGCGTGCGGCAGGATCGTCTACCGCATTTTTGAATTAGAATTCCCGGAGAGTGGAAGAATCCTTCTGGGAAATCTGGATATCCACAGTAAAAATCTTTTATAAAAATCTGACGGGATGTAAAAAAGCAGTGCTGCTAGGTGCAACGCTTGGACCGAAAGTTGATCTGCTATTGCGGAAATATTCCATCGGAGATATGGCAAGAGTGGTAACACTTCAGGCGTGTGCGGCTGCTATGCTGGAAGAATATTTGGATGAATGGCAGACTGCTCTGGAAGCAGATATGAAGAAAGAGGGTTATTATATCAGACCGAGATTCAGTCCTGGATATGGAGACTTTGATATTGCACATCAGGATATAATCCTCCGTATGCTGGATACGGCAAAGAAGATCGGGCTGACACTTACCGGCGGCAATATGCTGACACCGTCAAAATCGGTGACGGCAGTGATCGGTCTCAGTGAAACAGAGACTTCCTGCCATATCAAAGGTTGTGAAGTGTGTCAGAAGAAGGACTGCGCATATCGCAGGTCATAAGATACAGGAAAAGGATAGGAGCAGACAGATGTTATTAGAACGACTGGGAAAAGAATTATTATACTTTGATGGCGGCATGGGAACGCTTCTGCAGTCAAAAGGATTGCAGCCAGGAGAACTTCCGGAAGTCTGGAATCTGGAGCATGCAGAAGAGATCGTTGATATTCATAAGTCATATTTCGAAGCCGGCAGTGATATCGTGCTTAGCAATACATTTGGTGCCAATGCGATCAAATTTCATGATTCCAAGTATGGACTGAAAGAAATCGTGACGGCCGGGATCCAAAATGCGAAAAAGGCCGCAGAGCTCGGCGTGCATGATGGAAGAACGACTTATGTAGCGTTAGATGTGGGCCCGACGGGTAAATTATTAAAACCAATGGGTGATCTTTCTTTTGAAGATGCATATGAGGCATTTAAAGAGACCATGATCTATGGAGAAGAAGCAGGAGCAGATCTGATCCATATCGAGACCATGAGTGACAGTTACGAAGTGAAAGCAGCAGTACTTGCAGCAAAAGAGAATACGTCACTTCCGGTATTTGCAACCATGATCTTTGATGAAAAGGGAAAACTTCTGACAGGTGGAGATGTCCCGGCAGTGATTGCCATGTTGGAGGGACTCCGCGTGGATGCACTTGGAATCAACTGTGGTATGGGACCGGAACAGATGCTTCCGATCCTGGAGGATATTCTGAAATACGCATCGGTTCCGATCATCGTAAAACCGAATGCAGGACTTCCGAAGCAGCGTGACGGGGAAGTCTATTATGATGTAGAACCGGAACAGTTTGCCGGATATATGGCAAAAATCGTAGAGATGGGAGCGCATGTGATCGGCGGATGTTGTGGAACAACACCTGCACATATCCAGAAGATGGTTGAGACGACCAGAGAGATGAGCGTAAAGCCGGCAACAAAGAAAGATATCACAATGGTATCTTCTTACGGACATGCGGTCATCCTTGGCGGCAAGCCGATGATCATCGGAGAGAGAATCAATCCGACCGGTAAGAAGAAATTCAAACAGGCATTAAAAGACCACGACATGGATTATATCCTGAAAGAGGGGATTACGCAGCAGGATAAGGGAGCACATATTCTGGATGTCAACGTAGGACTTCCGGATATTGACGAACCGGCGATGATGAAAGAAGTCATCATGGAGCTTCAGAGCGTATCAAGCCTGCCGCTTCAGATCGATACCGTTGATATCACAGCAATGGAAGCGGCGATGCGTATCTATAACGGTAAGCCGATGGTGAACTCTGTAAATGGAAAACAGGAAAATATGGATGCTGTCTTCCCACTTATTAAGCGTTACGGAGGTGTTGTGATCGGTCTTACGATCGATGAGGACGGAATCCCGGCAACCGCAGACGGAAGAGTCCGTGTGGCAGGAAAAATCATCGAAGAAGCGAAAGAAATACGGCATTGACAAAAAAAGACATCGTGATCGATGTGCTGGCAATGACGATCAGTCTGAACCGGAAGGTGCGAAGGTCACGCTGGAAGCACTCAAAAAAGTCAGGGAGATTTATGGTGTCTGTACGGTTCTTGGTGTATCGAACATTTCGTTCGGTCTTCCGTACCGTCCGGCAGTTAATTCAAATTTCTATACGATGGCCATGCAGAATGGATTAAGTGCGGGGATCATTAATCCTTCTTCTGAGGATATGATGCGCTCGTATTATTCATTCTGTGCGCTGATGAATTACGATAAGAACTGCGAGGAGTATATCCGTGTATATGGCAGTCAGAAAGCAGGAACACCTGCACCGGCAGCAAGGCAGAACTGACTTTAAAAGAGGCCATCGAAAAAAGGTCTGAAAGAAGAAGCACATCATGCAACAGGAGAACTGTTAAAGGAACAGGCACCGCTGGAGATCATCAATGAACATCTGATCCCAGCACTGGATACGGTAGGAAAAGGATTTGAAAAGGGAACTGTCTTCCTGCCGCAGCTTCTGATGAGTGCCGATGCGGCAAAGATCGCATTTGCAGTGATCAAGGATGTACTCGCACAGGAAGGCGGGGAAGTCCAGGCGAAGAATAAGGTCATTCTCGCAACGGTAAAAGGAGATATTCACGATATTGGTAAGAACATTGTAAAAAGTCCTTCTGGAGAATTACAGTTTTGATGTGATCGATCTGGGGAAAGATGTACCACCGGAAGTGATCGTAGATACTGCAGTGGAGCAGGATATCCGGCTGGTAGGTCTAAGCGCGCTTATGACGACAACGGTTGTAAGCATGGAAGAGACCATCAAGTTATTGAGAGAACGTAAACCTGAATGTAAAGTCATGGTAGGGGAGCTGTGCTGAATCAGGATTATGCAGATATGATCGGGGCAGATTTTTACGGCAAAGATGCAATGCAGTCCGTATATTATGCACAGAGAGTATTTGAAGAAGAGTAATCAGTGAGCAAAGAATTTCATAAAAATATACAGCAGACAAAAAGGAGACAGAAAAAATGGGATTAATATTACCAGAACATTATGACCCTCGCTTAAGCGTAAGAGAGACACAGGAAGCAATCAAGTACATTCGTGACACGTTCCAGAAGGAATTCGGAAAAGAGATGAATCTGGAGAGAATCTCTGCACCGTTATTCGTAGAAAAAAGCAGTGGTCTGAACGATGACCTGAACGGTGTGGAAAGACCGGTACAGTTTGATATCGCAGGCGTTCCGGGAGAGACAATAGAAGTTGTACATTCCCTTGCAAAATGGAAACGTATGGCATTATACAAATATGGATTCCAGCCGGGTGAGGGACTTTATACAAATATGAACGCGATCCGCAGAGATGAAGAACTTGACAACTTACATTCCTGCTACGTGGATCAGTGGGACTGGGAAAAAGTGATCAAAAAGAAGAACGTACCGTTGAGACACTGGAAGCTACCGTACGCAATATCTTCAAGATCATCAAACATATGGAACATGAAGTATGGTACAAATATCCACAGGCAGTAAAGAACTTCCGGAGGCATCTATTTCATCACTTCCCAGGAACTGGAAGATATGTATCCGGATAAGACTCCGAAGGAAAGAGAAAACCTGATCACAAAAGAACACGGCTGTGTATTCCTGATGAAGATCGGTGACAAACTCGCAAGCGGCGAACCGCACGACGGACGTGCACCGGACTACGATGACTGGCAGTTAAACGGAGATATCCTGTTCTGGTTCGAGACACTGAACTGTGCACTTGAGATCTCCAGCATGGGTATCCGTGTAGATGAAAAAGCGCTGGAAGAGCAGCTTGTAAAAGCCGGCTGCGAAGAGAGAAAGAATCTTCCATATCACAAAATGCTGTTAAACGGCGAACTTCCGTACACCATCGGAGGTGGTATCGGACAGTCCAGACTGTGCATGCTGCTTCTCGACCGCGCACATGTCGGTGAAGTACAGGCAAGTTTGTGGCCGGAGCAGATGCGGAAAACCTGCAAAGAACACAATATGATTCTGCTTTAAATTGATTTTCAAAATTAGTTGATAACATTTTCTCAAGTGTCTATAATAGAACTATAGACTGTTATAAAAATGACAAAGGAAAAACAGGAGGAACTCCAACTATGATGAGAGGCATTAACACAACCGTAAGACGGTTGAGAAGAAAAGTTTTTGAAGAAGTTGCAGCACTTGGCTTCAAAGCAGATGCAGATACTCTGTGCGATGATATGGAAGCAATCCCATATGCACTGGTGAATGATGAGACAGAGCAGTACCGTGACAGTGTTTACCGCGCAAGAGCAGTTGTACGAGAACAGGTAAGACTTGCAATGGGACTTTCACTCGGCCGGAAGACAAACCGGTACATCTGACAGCGGGGGTGGAAGCAAGTAACATATCAGATAAGTATTATGAACCGCCGCTTATGCAGGTGATTCCATCCGCATGCATGAGATGCGAAGCGAAAGGATATGAGGTCAGCAACATGTGCAAAGGATGTCTGGCACATCCTTGTATGGAAGTCTGTCCGAAGGGTGCGATTTCCATGATAAACGGCAAATCCCATATTGATCAGGAAAAATGTATCAAATGTGGAAAGTGCAAGAGTGTCTGCCCATATGATGCAATTTCCAAAAAAGAGCGTCCGTGTGCAAAAGCATGCGGTGTAAATGCAATTGAATCGGATAAAATGGGACGCGCCTATGTCAATCCGGACAAATGCGTATCCTGTGGTATGTGTATGGTAAGCTGTCCGTTTGGAGCAATTTCAGACAAATCCCAGATCTTCCAGCTTGCAAGAGCATTGTCGGAAGGCGAGCAGATTATTGCTGAGATCGCACCGGCATTTACCGGACAGTTCGGAGATAATATCAATGCGAGAAACTTAAAAGCAGCACTGGAAGAACTTGGATTTTCACAGGTGTATGAAGTGGCGCTTGGTGCAGATATCGGAGCTGTTGCGGAGGCACATCATTATGTAGAGAAGGTTGTGACAGGAGAATTACCGTTCCTTTTGACATCCTGCTGTCCGTCATGGGCAATGCTGGCAAAGAAATATTTCCCGGATATGATCGATGAAGTGTCTCAGGAACTGACTCCTATGGTTGCTACTGCACGTACGATCAAGAAAGAACATCCGAATGCTAAAGTAGTATTCATCGGACCATGTGCGGCCAAGAAACTGGAAGCGATGCGCAGAACCGTAAGAAGTGATGTTGATTTTGTAGTGACATTTGAAGAACTGCAGGGAATGTTTGATGCGAAAGGAATCGACCTTTCCGAATATGAGGCAGAGTCCTCCTTCCACAATGCAACAGGTGCGGGACGCGGCTATGCGGTTGCAGGCGGCGTGGCATCTGCAATTGAAAAATGTGTAAATGAGTACTATCCGGGTGTGGAAGTAAAGATTGAGCATGCAGAAGGTCTTGCGGATTGTAAGAAGATTCTTTCTATGGCGAAGATCGGAAGAATGAACGGATGTCTGATCGAAGGAATGGGCTGTCCGGGCGGATGTGTAGCCGGTGCGGGAACGAACATCCCGGTGCCAAAAGCACAGAAGAAAGTGAAAGAATTTGTAAAAGCATCCAGCAAGCAGCTTCCGCCAAAAGAACTCGGTGAAATCGAACTAAAATAAGCAAAAAAAGAGACAGGCGTAAAGATTGACAAAACGCCTGTCTCTCTTTATAATTAAAAGTTAGTATTGATAAAAATATTTATACTGATTAGATACATGAATGTAGAGCAGGAGGAAATTATGCAGAAGTAATGGCGTAAACGAATTAAGAAGAATGTTTCTTGAGTTTTTTGAAAGCAAGGGACATCTGGCAATGAAGAGTTTCTCGTTAGTGCCTCATAACGATAAGAGTCTGTTACTGATCAACTCTGGTATGGCACCATTGAAACCATATTTTACAGGACAGGAGATACCACCGAGAAGACGAGTTACCACCTGTCAGAAATGTATCCGTACAGGAGATATCGAGAACGTAGGAAAGACAGCCAGACATGGTACATTTTTCGAAATGCTTGGTAACTTCTCATTTGGAGACTATTTTAAAAACGAAGCAATTCACTGGACATGGGAGTTCCTTACAGAAGTAGTGGGACTGGATCCAGATAGATTATATCCATCCATTTACCAGGATGACGATGAGGCCTTCGAGATCTGGAATAAAGAGATTGGAATTCCGGAGGAGAGAATCTTCCGTTTTGGAAAAGAAGATAACTTCTGGGAGCATGGAGCAGGACCTTGCGGACCGTGTTCAGAAGTATATTATGACCGTGGAGAAAAATATGGATGCGGAGAGCCAGGATGTACAGTCGGATGTGAATGTGACCGTTACATGGAGATCTGGAACAACGTATTTACACAGTTTGACAACGACGGACATAACAACTATACAGAATTAGAGCAGAAGAACATTGATACAGGTATGGGACTGGAAACGTCTGGCATGTATCGTGCAGGATGTTGATTCCATGTTCGATATCGATACATTAAAGGCTTTAAGAGACCATGTATGTAACATGGCAGGAGTAGAGTATCAGAAGGATGATAATACAGATACATCGATCCGAGTACTGACAGACATATCCGTTCTGTAACATTTATGATCTCTGATGGTATCCTTCCATCAAACAGCGGACGTGGATATGTATTAAGACGTCTTCTCCGCCGCGCATGTCGTCACGGAAGACTTCTTGGAATCAAGGGAGCATTTCTTGTAGAACTGGCACAGACGGTTATTGACGGATCTAAAGACGGATATCCGGAACTGGAAGAAAAGAAAGACTTTATCTTTAATGTAATCGCAAAAGAAAGAAGCACAGTTTAATAAGACGATCGACCAGGGACTTTCTATTCTTGCAGACATGGAAGAAGAGATGAAGAAGAACGGAGAGACGGTTCTTTCCGGAAAGAATGCATTTAAGCTGTATGATACTTATGGATTCCCAATCGACCTGACAAGTGAGATCCTGGAAGAGAAGGGTCTGACTTATGATGAGAAAGGATTTGAAGAAGCACAGAAAGAACAACGTGCAAAATCCGAAGGAACATTTGGTACACATAACTACAGCGGTAAAGATGCAAGTGTATACGACCAACTGGAGGCAGAATTATCTTCTGAATTTGTTGGATATGACCAGCTGGAAGTGGAATCTGAAGTAACAGCTATAGACAAGTGAGGAACAGAGTGTAGATGCACTGACAGACGGAGATAAAGGAACGATCATTACTGCTAAGACTCCGTTCTATGCGACGATGGGTGGACAGGAAGCTGATAAAGGCGTGATCTGTACAGAAGACGGCGAATTTGTAGTGGAAGATGTTGTGAAGCTTGCAGGTGATAAATTTGGCCATATCGGACAGGTTACAAAAGGTATGGTCAAAGTCGGTGACAAGGTAATGCTGAAGTTGACAAAGAGAATCGTGCACTTGCTGAGAACAATCACAGTGCAACGCATCTGCTTCAGAAAGCTCTTCGCATGGTACTTGGAAATCATGTAGAACAGGCAGGGTCTCTGAACAATGCACAGAGACTGCGTTTCGACTTTACACACTTCTCTGCCATGACAGCAGAAGAACTGCAGAAAGTGGAAGATATCGTGAATGAGAAGATTCGGGAGAATCTTCCGGTTGTGATCAAAAATATGCCGATCGAAGAAGCGAAGAAGACAGGAGCTGCTGCCCTGTTCGGAGAAAAATACGGTGACATTGTACGTGTTGTAAGTATGGGTGATTTTTCTGTTGAATTCTGTGGTGGTACACATGTAAGCAATACAGGCAATATCGTGGCATTCAAGATTCTGTCTGAGACAGGTGTTGCTGCCGGAGTGCGCCGTATTGAAGCCCTGACATCCAAGGGACTTCTGGAATATTACAGCGCTCAGGAGAAGAGGCTTCACGAGACAGCAAAATTACTGAAAGCGACACCGGAAAACATCGAAGAGAAAGTATCTCATCTGATGAATGAAAACAAGGCATTAAAGAGTGAGGTAGAAAGCTTGAAGAGCAAACTTGCAAAAGATGCCATGGGTGATGTGATGAACCAGGTAGAAGAAGTAAAAGGCGTGAAGTTCCTTGCTGCTCATTTGGAAGGTGTAGATATGAATGGTCTTCGTGATCTTGGAGACCAGTTAAAAGAGAAGCTTGGCGAAGGTGTGATCCTGCTTGCTTCTGTTAATGATGGTAAAGTAAGCCTGATGGCTACAGCTACAGACGGAGCTATGAAACAGGGAGCTCATGCAGGTAACCTGATCAAAGCAGTTGCCAAATTAGTTGGCGGCGGTGGCGGCGGACGTCCGAATATGGCGCAGGCCGGCGGTAAGAATCCAGCAGGTGTAGAGGATGCTCTGAAGGCTGCAAAAGAAGCATTAGAAGGACAGCTTGCATAAAATTTTACTGTCAATTCGCGAAATTTTGCAATTTTTTTCCAAAGTGGAAGAAAGTTGTTGACGTGAGAAAAAATATGTTATAATCATATGTAGTGCAATAAAAATACCGAACAGTCGTATGATGCACAATATAGGACTGGAGGGGAGGTTAGGTGTGAGACTATGTCAAATGTAATCGTTAAAAGAAAACGAAACGTTGGACAGCGCTTTACGCAGATTTAAGCGTAGCTGTGCAAAAGCTGGCATTCAGCAGGAGATTCGTAAAAGAGAGCATTACGAGAAACCAAGTGTTCGTCGTAAAAAGAAATCTGAAGCTGCCAGAAAACGTAAGTATAATTAATGTGCAAAAAATCCCCGGCGATCTGTTTTGCCGGGGATTTTTATACTTGTAACTTAAAGTCGCAGGTTTTGACAAAACAGCAAGGCGGTGACAAATGAGAATTTTGTACAAAATAGCAAACAAGCTGTTTCGTATCGTGAAAAAGATTCTGAAGCTGCTTACCAGCCGTATGGTCATTATCGGTGTTGCACTTCTTCTGGAATTTTGCTGGCTGGCCGGAATTGTGATGCAGCTCAATGAAAAATCTGTCTACATCAACTATGCGGTCACGATCCTTTCCCTGATTGCAGTGCTTTCGATTATCAATAATCCGAAAATGAATCCCGGCTACAAACTGATGTGGGCAGTCTGTATCCTGGCGCTTCCGGTAACCGGAATCTGCCTGTACGGCATTCTCGGCCATTCCAGTGTGGCAAGAAAATTCCGTACACATTACGATACAGTTCTGCTTTCGCAGGGAGGCGTTCTTGGAGAGGAAGAAGAGACGCGTAAAAAGCTCGAGGAAGAAAATATCCTGGCAGCGGGGCAGTCTTCCTATCTGACCAATTATGCGCATTATCCTGTTTATGAAAATACAGAAACAGAGTATTACCCGCTGGGAGATGTATGGTTTGAGCACTTTATTGAGGAACTCAAAAAGGCAGAACACTACATTTTTATGGAATATTTCATCATCAGCGAGGGGTATCTGTGGGATACGGTGCTGGAGATTCTGAAGGAAAAAGCGGCCGCCGGTGTGGATGTGCGGCTGATTTACGATGATTTCGGCTGCGTGACGACACTGCCGTATCAGTATTATAAATCGCTGCAGCAGATGGGCATCAAGTGCGCGGCGTTCAATCAGTTCCGACCGGTGCTGAATGTCATTTTAAATAACCGTGACCACCGGAAAATTGCCGTGATCGACGGTCATACGGCTTTCACGGGCGGCATTAATCTTGCGGACGAATACATTAACCGCAAGGAGCGGTTCGGCCACTGGAAGGATTCCGGAATCTGTCTGCATGGTGAGGCGGTATGGAGTTTTACGGTGATGTTTCTGCAGATGTGGAGCACAATCACCGGTATGGAATGCAATTTCGAATCATACCGGCCGGAGATCTATCACGAGGAAGCGTTTAAAAAAGACGGTTTTGTGCAGCCGTACGGCGATTCCCCGCTGGATGGAGAGACAGTAGGCGAGCATGTTTATCTGAACATTATTTCACAGGCGAAAAAATATCTTTATATTTTTACTCCGTATCTGATTCCGGACAACGAGACGCTGACCGCTCTCTGCATGGCGGCAAAGCGCGGAGTCGATGTGCGGATTGTAACGCCGGGCATCCCGGATAAGAAGATTGTCTATATTCTGACGCAGGCCAATTACGAGATCCTGCTGGAATCCGGCGTTCAGATTTACCAGTATACGCCGGGCTTTATCCATTCCAAGAGCTTTGTCTGTGATGATGAAGTTGCGACGGTCGGAACGATCAACATGGATTACCGGAGCATGTACCTGCATTTTGAGTGCGGTGTCTGGATGTACGGCAGCAGTGCGGTTGCCAGGTAAAAGAGGATGCGCTGATCACGTTTGAACAGTGTGAGCAGATCAATATGGACTACTGTCGAAAGAAAAATTTTGCAGTCCGTGCACTCCGCGGTGCGCTGAAGTTTCTGGCACCGCTGCTGTAAACGGAACAGACAGCATAGTTCTGCGGTCGTCTGCATAGCCTGTAGGGAAGAAAGAGCAGATGTTTCGGGGGAATATGAAGAGAAGAACACGAAATATCGTCTGGAGCCTGCTGATGATCCTGGCGCTTCTTGCAGCGCCCTTGAAAGTGACTGCGGCAGAGCAGAATGGAGAATCTTCCGACAAGCAGCAGAACGAAACAACGGAACAGAAAACAGAAGAGACGGAGGAGACAGCACCGGAGATAACAACGGACCTTGGGCTGGCTTCGCCGTCTGTTCTTTTGATGGAGGCACAGACCGGAACTGTTCTGTACGAGAAAAATGCGTCGGAACAGCGAAGCCCGGCGAGCATCACAAAAATCATGACGCTGCTGCTGATTTTTGAAGAGCTCGAAAAAGGGACGCTCCAGCTGACCGACGAAGTGACGACGAGTGCGCACGCCAGAAGTATGGGCGGGTCCCAGGTTTTTCTGGAAGAGGGCGAAAAGCAGACCGTTGAGACGATGATCAAGTGTATTGTCGTTGCTTCGGGAAACGATGCATCTGTAGCGATGGCAGAGCATATTGCGGGGACAGAAAGCGAGTTTGTCAGCCGGATGAACCAGAAAGCAAAAGAACTCGGCATGAACGACACGAAGTTTGAGGACTGCTGCGGCCTCACGGATTCCGATGGCCATTACACGACAGCGGCAGATGTGGCGAAAATGTCTCGGGAGCTGATCGAGCGCTTTCCGCAGATCCTGAACTATTCCTCTATCTGGATGGAAGAGATTACGCATGTCACACAGAAGGGAAGCAAACCATTCACCCTCACCAATACAAATAAGCTGATCCGCGGCTATGAGGGCTGTGTGGGACTGAAAACAGGAAGCACCTCGAAGGCGAAGTACTGCGTCTCGGCAGTGGCGAAGAAAAATGATCTGACGATGCTGGCAGTCGTGATGGGAGCACCGGACTACAAGGTGCGGTTTGCAGATGCGGCGTCACTGTTCCAGTATGGGTTTTCGTCCTGCAGCATCTACATAGACCGGGAACGCGATCCCCTGCCGGAACTTCGGTTGTTTATGGAAAGCAGGATACGGCAGAACTGGAATATGCGGAAGAATTCCGCTATCTTACGACGGGCGGGACGGTGATTGGTGAAGTGGAAAAAACGATGGAACTGCCGGAAGAGGTGCAGGCCCCTATCCAGAAAGGCGAGTGTGCCGGAAGAATTGTTTACAAAGCAGACGGTGAGGAACTTGGTTCCGTTGCGATTTTATATGGAGCAGACGTGGCAAGAGCCGGCATGTGGGATCTGTTCGGATGTACGATGAAACAATATTTTCTTGGGACGGCATAAAGCCGGAGTATCATGCGCGAAAAGGAGAAAAACATGGCAAAGAAAAATTACTATGCGGTAAAACAGGGAAAGGTTCCGGGCATCTACCGGACATGGGATGCGTGCAAAGCGCAGGTACACGGTTATCCTGGCGCAATTTACAAGGGATTTGAGCGTCTGGAGGAAGCAGAGGCCTTTCTGGGCGGCGGTAAAATGCCGGAACCATTGCTGCGGGAAACAAAAGGAACGTATTTCGCTGCCCCGGAACGAAAGGCAGTACAGAGCACGGCAGCACCCGATCCTTCTTCTTGGGACTGGGGACACCTGATTCTGGCGGAAAAACCATGCGAAGACCCGGAATACGCCGGTGTCGGCAGGAGCGCCGTCGCATACGTGGATGGAGCTATCAGCATGCGCTCGGAAAGTTCTCCTGCGGTGTGGTCCTCTTCCTGGACGGAAAAGAGCTGAATCTTGCAGAAGAATACAGCGACCCGGATCTCGTCTCCATGCGGAATGTAGCAGGCGAGATCAAGGGCGCAGAGCTGGCCATGCTTACTGCCTGACACATGATATTCCGGAGCTGGCCATCTATCACGATTACCAGGGAATCGCAAGCTGGTGTACGAGAGAATGGCAGGCGAAAAAACAGGGAACCATCGATTACCGGAATTTTTACGATCTGGCATCGGCCAAAGTTGCGATCCGCTTCTGCAAAGTAAAGGGCCACACCGGCGTCACCTACAACGAAAAAGCCGATCAGCTGGCAAAACAGGCATTGGGCTTATAAACAGCAGGGAAAACGGGTTGTCATACACCGAAAAATCAAGTATAATGAACGGTATGAGAAAATTTACAACGACCTATTACAAACTTTCGTCAAATGGAAAATTTCTGGAAGGAAACGGTTTTCGTCTGGCGTTTATCAGTGATCTTCACAATATGGAGTTTGGCCCGGATAACACGGTGTTAAAGGCAGTCATCGATGAGGCGGCTCCGGATCTTGTCATCATCGGCGGGGACCAGATTGTGGCAAAGCCGGGGGAGAACCTCGACCCGGGTCTGAGTTTCGCGGAACGTCTTGCGGAGGAATACCAGGTAATCTATGGCTGCGGAAACCACGAATACCGTCTGAAGCTGTATCCGGAACAGTACGGCGATCTGTATGAAAAGCTCCGGGAGCGCCTGAAAAAGGCAGGAATCTGCTATCTGGAAAATGAGACGGCGGATCTTACCATCAGCGGCTGTCCGGTCCGGATCTACGGCTATGCCATGGACCGCACCTATTACAACCGCTTTTACCGCGGACCGCTGCCGGTTTCGGAACTGACGGACCACCTTGGAAAACCGGATCCGGCGCGCTACGGCATTCTGCTGGCACATCACCCTGCCTACCGCAGCTCCTATGCATCATATGGAGCCGATCTGACGCTTTCCGGCCATTATCACGGCGGCGTGGTGGGCCTTGGCGCGCACCGGGGGCTTGTGACGCCGGATTTCCGCCTTTTTTCGAAAAACTGCCGCGGGCTGTTCCTGACGGGCGGCACCTGCCAGATCATCAGTGCAGGAACGGGCGAACACACCATTCCGGTCCGCATCTGGAACAGAAGAGAATTGATTATTACAGATATCGGGAAACCGTAAGGGAGAACAGAGCACATGGCGATACCAGTAAAGCTTCCGGTGTTTGAAGGACCGCTGGACCTTCTTCTTCACCTGATCGATAAAAACAAAATAGATATTTACGATATCCCCATTGTAGAGATTACGGACCAGTATCTGGAATACATTCATCAGATGGAGCGGGAAGACCTCGACATCATGAGCGAGTTCATGGTCATGGCGGCGACGCTTCTGGATATCAAATGCCGCATGCTGCTTCCGAAAGAAGTGAATGAGGAAGGCGAGGAAGAGGACCCGAGAGCCGAGCTGGTGCAGCAGCTTTTAGAGTACAAAATGTACAAGTACATGTCGTACGAGCTGCGTGACCGCATGAACGAGGCGAGCCGTTCCGTGTACAAGGAGCCGACGCTTCCAAGAGAAGTGCTGGAGTACAGGACGCCGGTCGACACCTCCGAGCTTCTCTCGCAGATTTCTCTCGCGAAGCTCCATACGATCTATAAAATGATTTTAAAGCGCCAGGAGGACAAGATCGACCCGATCCGAAGCAAGTTCGGAAAGATCGAAAAAGAAGAGGTCAGCCTGCCGGACAAGATGACGTATGTCGAGCAGTTTGCTGTTAAAAAACGCCGCTTCAGCTTCCGCGACCTTTTGGAATCCCAGCCGGGCAAGGTGCATGTGATTGTCACCTTCCTTGCAATCCTGGAGCTGATGAAAACCGGCAAAATCCGGATCAGCCAGGAGGAGCTTTTCGGGGATATCCTGATTGAATCCCTGGAGGATGAAGACACCGTAGTTGTGCCGTATACAGACGAGACAGACAGTGAGGACAAGACAGATGGAAGAACAGAACAGGAATAAAGAAACTGCCCTGGGTGAGGCAAGACGCCCCTCTTCGGTCGAGGAGGCGGAAGCAGCCATCGAGGCAGTCCTTTTTGCGATGGGAGATTCCGTGGAGCTGGGAAGGATTGCAAAAGCGATCGGCCATGACACGGAGACGACCGCAGGATTCTGAACCATATGATGGAAAAATATAATACGAAAGACCGCGGCATCCACATCGTGGAGCTTGAAAATGCGTATCAGATGTGCACGAAACAGGAATATTATGATTATCTTGTCAACATCGCCATGCAGCCGAAGAAGGCGGTTCTGACCGACGTCATGATGGAGACCCTCTCGATCATTGCCTACAAGCAGCCGGTCACGAAGCAGGAGATCGACAAGATCCGCGGCGTCAAGAGCGATCACGCGGTCAACAAACTGGTGGAGTACAATCTGGTGCAGGAGCTTGGCCGCCTCGACGCGCCGGGCCGCCCGATTGTGTTCGGCACGACCGAAGAATTCCTGCGGAACTTCGGCGTCGATTCCACCGACAATCTGCCGGAGATCAGTCCGGTCAAGATGGAGGACTTCCGCGCAGAAGTGGAAGAGGAAATGCAGATCAAGCTGGATGTCTGATCCGGCAGGAGAAAAAAGAAGGGAGATACCGATATGCCTACTACGTACGCACACGACAGGTTCGGAAGAGAAGTTTATGAACAGCTTCCGGCAAATTTGAAAAAGATCATTCGAGAAAACAAAAAACTGTATCTGATCGGACTGCACGGGCCGGATATCTTCTTTTATTACCATCCGTTCTCGAAAAACCGTGTGTCTGATTACGGAACGTTTCTGCATGAGCAGACGGCTTCCGTTCTGTTCGAGGATGAGGTGAAAAAGTATCAGCAGAGTCCGTCAGAGGCGATGGAAGCGTATCTGTTAGGCTTTGCCTGCCATTACCTTCTCGATTCGACGTGTCATCCGTATATCGGGAAATTTGTGGATCACACTGGAATTTCCCATGCAAAGATTGAGACGAGCCTTGACCAGTACTTCATGCTGGAGGACGGCCTCGATCCGCTCGTATACCGTCCGGCATCGCCGATCTGCCCGCACACCGACGGCAACAAGGTCATCCACCGCTGTTTTCCGGAAATCGGGGAAACAGAAATTGTCGAATGCCTGAAGGGCATGAAGCTCTGGACGAGAATCACGATCTGCCGCAGCAGTGCGGTAAGAAGCCTTCTTCTTGGAGCGATGAAACTGGTCGGCTGCTATGATTCGATGGGCGGCCGTGTGATGCCTGGAAGGTCTCAGAAGGAATGCGAAGCGGGCACACGGAATCTTGTCCACCTGTACGAAAGAGCGCTTGCAGAGGCGCCGCAGGAGCTTGTAAAGCTGGATGAAGTGCTCCATGGAAACGGAACGCTTTCCCCGCGCTTTGACCACAATTTTGATTAAAACAGACTTTTGAGAGCAACAGTAAGAATAGAAAAATCCCGGCAGGAATCTTTCCTAAGAATTCCTGACCGGGATCTTTTTTTGTCCGAAAGCAGATCTTTAATTTGATTTTACTTCACGCCACAGCTGGTTGTAAACCTCATCGGCATCATCGCCAAGATACGTAAAGGTTTCGCACCGTGCAAGCGTTTCCTCATCCGGGAAGGCGATTTCACTGTTTCGGATATCGTCATCCTCAATCAGTTCACGCGCCGCATCATTCGGCGTAGAGTAGGTAATATACTCAAAGTTTTTCAGTGCGATGTCCGGCCGGCAGAGGAAATTCAGGAATTTCTCTGCGTTCTCGACATGCTGCGCATCTTTTGGAATGCACCAGGAATCGATCCAGACGTTGGAGCCTTCTTTTGGAACAACGTATTCCAGATCCGGGTTTTCACGCTTCGTGTAGATAGCTTCACCGGAGTAAATAACGCCGATAGCCGCCTCATTTCCGATCATCTTGTCACGCACCTGATCCACAACGTACGCCTGCACGAGAGGTTTCTGTGTCACAAGCAGATCCTTCGCCTCCGTCAGCTCCTTGATATTGGTGGAGTTTAAGGAGTATCCCAGATCCTTTAAAGCAACAGCAAACGCATCGCGCACGCTGTCCTGCATCAGAATGCTGTCGCGGTAATTGGTATCCCACAGAACAGACCAGGAGTCGATCGGCTCGCTTACCATTTTTTTGTTGTACAGAATACCAACTGTTCCCCAGCAGTACGGGATCGAGTAGAGATTGCCCGGGTCGAACTGCTCGGAAGTCTCGTAGTACATATCTCCAATGTTGGAAGCGTTCGGAATATGGTCAAAGTTGATCGGCTGCAGCAGATCGTTCTGGATCATCTTCTGAATCATATAGTCGGACGGGCAGACAAGATCGTAGGAAATCGCACCGGATTTGATCTTCGGATACATGATTTCGTTCGTCTCATACTCCTCGTAAACAACGTGGATACCGGTTTCTTCCTCAAAGATATCGATGACATCAGAATCCATATATTCGCCCCAGTTGTACACAATCAGCTGCTGGGAGCCGCCGGCTGAAGCATTCTGGCTTCCGTAGTAAATACCGCCGCCGCCGATGACAAGCACCATGGCGATCGGAAGAATCCGGCGGAAGACCACACGTTTCGTGATGCGGAAACGGATGCCCTTCTTCGCCATAGCCTCGCGCTCTTTTGCCTCCTCTTTTTCTTCCTTCGGAGAAGGATTCACATTCACAAGGAGCAGCAGAAGCAGTACGGTGACAAAAAGAATTGTGGAGAGCGAGTACATCTCCGGCTTGATTCCCTTGCGGACCTCGGCATAAATCTTTGTGGAGAGCGTATCAACGCCCGGTCCCTTGGTGAAGTAGGTGATAACGAAATCATCGAGGGACATGGTAAAGGAGAGCAGAAAGCCTGAAACAACACCCGGCATGATGTCCGGGAAGATGACTTCCAAAACGCGTACAGAGGGGAAGCGCCAAGGTCGAGGGCTGCCTCGTACGTTGATTTGTTCGTCTGCTTTAATTTCGGCATAACGCTCAAAATAACATAAGGAACATTGAACGTGATATGCGCCATCAGAATCGTGCCGAATCCAAGCTGAATGCGGCAGATGATAAAGAGCAGCATCAGCGAGATTCCCATAACGATCTCACCGTTCAGCATCGGGATGTTCGTAATGCCCATGAAAAGCGTCCGGCTTTTTTTGACATGCTGTTGATGCCGATGCACGCAAGCGTTCCAAGGATGGTTGCAATCGCAGAGGCAAGAAGCGCAATGATTAACGTTGTATACAGCGCGTTCATGATCTCTGTATTGGCAAACAGTGAACGGTACCAGTGCAGCGTAAAGCCGCCCCATTTGGCACGCGTTTTTGATGCATTAAAGGAGAGCACCACAAGGGTGACAATCGGCGCATACAGAAGAATAAAGATGAGCGCCATGTAAATTTTTTCCAGTTTCTTTCTCAAAATGCCGTTCCCTCCCCGTCTTTATCGTATTTGTTCATCAGAACCATAGACAGGATGATGAAAATCATCAGGACTGTGGAAAGTGCGCTTCCGGCATTCCAGTTGTTGGTCTGTTTGAACTCCTGCTCGATGACGTTTCCGATCAGAAGGATCTTGCTTCCGCCGAGCAGGTCGGAAATAACAAAGGTTGTAAGCGCCGGGATAAATACCATGGTAATACCGCTTACGATACCCGGCGTGGTGAGCGGCAGCGTTACTTTCAGAAAAGTCTGTACACTGTTCGCTCCAAGGTCTCTTGCTGCGTTGATGACATCGCGGTCGATCTTAATCAGGACATTGTAGATCGGCAGAACCATAAACGGCAGGAAGTTGTAAACCATACCGAGAATGATCGCTCCCGGTGTGTTGATGATGGAAATGCCGGGCAGATGGAAAAACGAGAGAATGCTGTTGATGACGCCGTTTTTCTCAAGCAGTGTCTGCCATGCAAGCGTACGGAGCAGAAAGTTCATCACATCGGGAGAATGAAGATCAGCACAATAAAGCTGGTCTGGTTGACATTCCGGTTTGCCAGAATCATGGCAAGCGGATAGGCAAGGACAAGACAGAGTACTGTGCTAAGGAGTGAGAGCCACAGAGCCAGGCCAAGTGCCTTGATGTTTTCCTTCGTTGCAACGTAGGCAAAATTCGAAAGGGTAAAGCCGCCTTCTTCCCCGGTGAACGCATAGTAGAGAATCAGGATCAGCGGGATGATGATGAAACCAACAGCCCAGACGGCATAAGGTGCTGCCAGCCATTTCTTTAATTTATTACTCTTCAACAGCTGCCGCCTCCTCATCTTCGGATTCCGGTTTGTTCATGATCTGGATATCAAATGGATCGACATGGATGCCGACTTCCTGTCCGACCGGGAACAGATCAGTAGAGTGAACGAGAAGCTCAAAACCGTTCACCGTAACCTCCATCTCATAGTGAACACCTTTGAAAATCAGATGGGTGACACGTCCGCGGATGGTACCTTCCTCCGGTTTCACAAGATCAATATCCTCCGGGCGGATCACAACGTCGACCGGTTTGTTTTTGCCGAATCCGACATCAACGCACTCGAACTTCGCACCGAGAATCTCGACGAGACGGTCCTCAATCATGATGCCGTCGAGAATGTTGCTGTCACCGATGAAGTCTGCAACGAATGCGTTCTGCGGCTCATTGTAGATGTCTTCCGGTGTGCCGATCTGCTGGATATAACCCTGGTTCATGACAACGATCGTGTCCGACATGGTAAGCGCCTCTTCCTGATCGTGGGTGACATAGACAAAGGTGATGCCAAGTTCGTTTTTCAGACGGATCAACTCGTACTGCATGTCCTGGCGGAGCTTTAAGTCAAGTGCGCCGAGCGGCTCATCCAGAAGGAGAACTTTCGGTTCGTTGACAATCGCGCGCGCAATGGCGATTCGCTGCTGCTGGCCGCCGGAGAGAAGCGCCGGGGAGCGGTTTTCGTAACCCTCAAGGTTAACAAGTTTTAATGCGTATTTGATTTTGTCATTGATATATGCTTTGGATTTTCCTTTGATTTTCAGCCCGAAAGCAATGTTTTCCGCAATTGTCATATGCGTGAAAAGAGCATATTTCTGGAACACCGTGTTTAGCTGGCGTTTGTTTGGCGGAAGCTGGGTGATATCCTGTCCGTTAAATAAAACCTTTCCGGTATCCGGTGTCTCAAAACCGCCGAGGATACGTAATGTAGTTGTTTTTCCGCAGCCGCTCGGGCCAAGGAGGGTAAGAAATTCGTTTTCACGGATATAAAGATTCAGATCATCCAGAATGGTAACTCCGTCGTACGATTTTGTGATGTTGACCAGATCAAGTAATTTGGTACTCATGTGTAATATGCTCCTTTCGGGTTGTGAAATTTGGAACACCGTTTCTCGTGAAAATCACGCGGTGTAAAAAATCTAAAAATAAGGCGGTGAACTGACCCAGAGAATGATGGCCGGTGTTTTACCCGGATTTTCCAGATAGTGATTACAGGAAGCGGGATAGTAGAAGCTTTCCCCTTTCTTCACTTTGTGGCATTCATCTCCAAGATGAAGGAGAATACGGCCGGAAAGTACATAGCCGAATTCCTCGCCTTCATGCGGTGAATCAATCTCGGTGCACGCGCCGCTTTGCAGCGTCAGCCGGATTGGCTCCATCCTGTTTTTCTGTGCATTCGGAACGATCCATGCGATCTCGTTGCCCTGCGCTTCAGCGGTCTTTACAAAGTAATCTTCTTCGCAAAAGACAACCTGATTGTCCTGCTCTTCGCCGAAAAACGTTTTTAGATCCGTTCCAAGGCAGGTAAGAACATCAACCAGCGTGGCGATCGAGGGAGAGGTCACATCGTTTTCAAGCTGGGAAATAAATCCCTTTGACAGCTCGCTCCGATCTGCCAGTTCCTCCTGCGTCAGCCCTTTCCACATCCGCAGTTCCCTGATTTTTTTCCGATTTCCATAAAAAATCCTTTCTGCATCCAAAGTCTTTCCTGGGATCCTTTTGCTGAATACGGATTCTCAGGAAATCTCAGTAAAAATAAACAAAAAGTTTAGTAATTCTATACAAACACGGGGAATTATACATGATATGGATCGCAGTGTCAATAACTTTGTGAAATTTTACCATGATTTTGCAGGAAACCTCATATAATGAAGAAGAAGCAGACAAAAAGCCGGTCCCAAAAGAGCGTCCGGCTTTTCCATTTTTAAAGAGAAAAAACACAAGGGGGATCTGATTTTGAACAGAAAAAGAAGAAACAAGACAGGTTTTTTCCTGGGAATCCTGCTTCTGTTTTTGGGAAGTGTGTCCGTGACTGCGACAGAGCAGGAGAGCGAGCCGAATCAGCTGTTTGCAACGGCGGCATGCCTGATGGATGGCGATACCGGCCGTGTGCTGTTCGGAAAACGCGAGACAGATCCTATGGCAATGGCGAGCACAACGAAAATCATGACATGCATTCTGGCACTGGAAAACGGACAAGAGCAGACGGTCGCAACTGCATCGGCTAAAGCAGCCGCAGCGCCGAAAGTACATCTCGGTGTGAGGGAGGGAGAACAGTTTCTGCTTGGCGATCTTCTGTATTCCCTGATGCTGGAATCGCATAACGACGCGGCGGTAATGATTGCAGAGACCATCGGCGGAAGTGTAGAGGAATTTGCATCGCTTATGAATGAAAAAGCCGCAGCAATCGGCTGTACAGATACGCATTTTGTGACGCCGAACGGTCTCGATGCTTCTGACGCAGGCGGAGATCACCACACGACAGCAGCTGATCTGGCACGGATCATGCGATACTGTGTCTGGATTTCACCGAAAGCCGCCCAGTTTCTCGCAGTGACGCAGACGCGGTCCTATACCTTCTGGGATCTGGAAAAGAAAAACATGTTCAACTGCTATAATCACAACGCACTGCTGGATCAGATGGATGGAGCTGTTTCGGGAAAAACCGGCTTCACGGCAAAAGCCGGTTACTGTTATACCGGTGCGCTGGAGCGGGATGGAAAGCGTCTGATTGTGTCGTTGCTTGCGTGCGGATGGCCCAGCCATAAAAACTATAAATGGGCGGATGCCGCAAAGCTTTTAAACTACGGGCTGGAATCGTATATGTATCGTGACGTGCTGGACCATAGCTGGAACCCAGGCAGATTGAAGTAGCAGACGGTGTTTACGACGGGATGCTGCAGGTAAAAAGCAGCGCCCGCCTTACCCTTACAAGCCCGGCGCTTGATCCGGCGCGCTCGCTTCCCGCTCTTCTGAAAGAGACAGAAATACCGGAAAAAGACATTTTTTTACCGGAGCTTTTGAAAGCCCCGGTAAAGAAAGGAGAAAAGGTCGGTTCGGTTACGTATTCGATCGACGGGATTCTTCTCGCGGAATATCCCGTCTATGCAGCCGAAACGATCGAGAAAATTGATTATGGGTGGTGCATGGAAAAGGTCGCAGAGCGCCTCTTTTGTCACTCTTCGGTATGAGTTACTTTTGCAAGTGTTTCCGTTGAAAGAATTTTCCGGATATTGCAGAGAAACAGCGTAACGGCAGTGATAACAGAACATACATCAGCGATCGGTTCTGCATAGTAAACGCCCATGACACCGAAGAAATGCGGCAGAATGAGTGCAAGCGGAATCAGAAGGATGACTTTTCGAAGCAGTGCAATAAAAAGAGAAATCTTCGCCTGGCCAAGACCGAGGAAGGAACTCTGTACGCCGCTCTGCAGTCCGAAAATTGCCATGCCGGCAATGTAAACCGGAAGTACCTTCTCTACGATGACAATCAGTTCCGGGTCAGTCGTGAAAAGACCGGCAAAAAGAGCCGGACGAAGCATTGCGAATACAACGTAGACGAAAGCGGCAGTAAAAGTAATGGCGATCATGCGCCGGATTGTCTGGCGGACACGGTCAAACTGGCCTGCACCAAAGTTGTAGCTGATGATCGGCTGTACACCGTTCGTAAAGCCGTTGACCGGTACGAAAATCAGCTGCAGCACCGACTGGAGAATTGTCATCGAGCCGACATAGAGGTCGCCGCCGTACGTCTGTAGCCCGTGGTTCATGACGATTGTGATGGCACTTTCCGTTGCAGACATGATAAATGGTGAGATGCCGAGTGCCATGACAGAGCCTAAAATGGAAAAATCCGGTTTCATGGTGCGAAGAGAAAGGCGGACACCTGATTTTTTTGAGGTAAGAAACCGAAGAACCCATGCAGCACTTAAAGCCTGGGAGAGAATGGTAGCAAGTGCGGCCCCGGAAACACCCATATGAAGAACGAAGATGAAACCGGGTCAAGACCAATGTTGATAACAGCGCCAATGAGAACGGAGCACATGGCCGTGCGTGCGTGTCCCTGACAGCTGATAAAAGTATTCAATCCGACAGCCAGCTCGACAAATACGGTTCCGACAAGATAAATGGAAATATACGTGGAAGCGTATCGGATTGTGTTGCTGCTTGCACCAAAGAGGTACAGAAGCGGTGTCTGAAAGAAAAGAAAAACGCCATCAGACACACGGAGAAAAAGAGCAGCAGGGAAGTGGAGCTTCCAAGAATTTTTTCTGCGCGGTCCCGGTTTTTCTGTCCGAGTGCGATGGCGGCAAGAGGAGCACCGCCTCCACTTGCGAATCCGGCAAAGGCGGAGATGATTGTGATAATCGGAAACGTGACGCCGACACCGGTCAGTGCCAGGGAACCAACATCAGGAATCCGGCCGATATAAATGCGGTCTACAATGTTATATAGTACATTTACAATCTGTGCGAGGACAGAGGGAAGGGCCAGTTCGAGCATCAGTTTCCCGATTTTTTCGGTGCCGAGACGGCCATCTTGCTTGGTCTGCATGAAAAAAACCTCCAGTTTTTTTGTTGATGAAACGTATATTTTTCTGCGTCCTTTTCGTGGACATTGCTTCTATTATAGCTTTTTAAGGGCAATCCTGCAAGAAAAAAACGAAAAACTTTGCAATCCGTTGTGAAAGTCTACAGGCTTTTCCCGGAAACGCAAAACAGGGTGTACGGAAGAAAAAAAATATGGTACGCTATAGGACGAAGCGAAAGTGATTTCGTGAAAAACTTTTAGAAAGTAGTGGGAATAGATGGAGGAAAATCATATGCGAAATCTGTTAGTAGCGCAGTCTGGCGGACCGACCGCGGCGATCAATGCAACGGTGGCAGGAGTTGTTTCCTGTGCTGTACTGTCCGGAAAAGTAGATCATATTTATGGTGCGGTAAATGGAATTGAAGGCGTGCTTGCAGAAAAATTTCTTGATCTTGGAAAAAAACTGGATTCAGCAGAAAAAATCTCTCTTCTGATGCAGACCCCGGCAGCAGCGCTTGGCTCCTGTCGTTATAAACTGGGCGATCCGGAAGAAAACAAGGAGGATTTTGAAGAAATACTTCAAATTTTTCGCAGACATGAGATCCGTTATTTTATTTATATCGGCGGAAATGATTCGATGGATACCGTAGACAAGATGTCAAAGTACTGCAAAGAAAACGGTGTGGACGATGTGTTTGTTGTCGGGGCGCCAAAGACGATTGACAATGATCTTGTCGAAACGGATCACTGCCCGGGCTTTGGATCTGCGGCAAAATATCTGGCAGCAACCTTTGCAGAGCTGGAGAGAGACTGCCATGTATATGAAAAGAAGGCTGTGACCATCGTGGAGGTCATGGGAAGAAACGCAGGATGGCTGACGGCAGCGTCTGCACTGTCCCGTGTCAACGGCGGAGAAGGGCCGAGCCTGATCTATCTTTGCGAGCCGGTCTTTGACACCGAACAGTTTTTAAAGGATGTGCAGGAAAAACTGGAACAGAAGGACAGTGTTCTGGTTGCAATCAGCGAGGGCATCCATGACAGCGAGGGCCGCTATGTTTCTGAGCAGGTGCAGAGCGATGCACAGGATCAGTTTGGGCACAGCTACATTGCAGGTTCTGCAAAAGTACTCGAAGAGCTGGTGCGTGACCGTATCGGCTGTAAGGTAAGATCGATTGAACTGAACCTGATGCAGCGGTGCGCGGCTCATCTTGCGAGTGCGACCGATCTTGAGGAGTCCCGTATGCTCGGCATGAAAGCCTGCCAGTGTGCACTGGAAAAACAGGGAGGACAGATGGCATCGATCCGAAGAATCTCCGCGGATCCTTACCGCGTGGAGTATACCTCCGTTCCGGTATCGGAAGTGGCAAATAAAGAAAAGAAAGTGCCGCTTTCCTGGATTACAGAAGATGGTCATGATGTGACCGAGGAGATGATGGCGTATCTTCGTCCGCTGATTCTTGGCGAACCGGCGATGCAGTATGAGAATGGAATTCCGGTTCACATTGAACTATATTAAACCGAAGGAAAAACGTGTAAGAAAAGCCGCCGCCGGGCGGCTTTTTTGTACGATGCGGAAAGAAAACAGGACTTTTTGAAAAAGGAAAGGCCGGGAAAAATCAAGTTTGACCTTCCATTTATAATAGGAAAAATCTGAAATTTTTCTGTCTATTTTCTGTCAAAAAGGTGAGAAAAAAGTATTGAAAAAAAACGAAAAAACAGATATGATAGACTTGTATAAAATTTGTTTAAAATTTTATAATGAAAATAGAAAGATGGAGGTTTGAAGAATGAGTAACACAGCACAAAGTTTAGCGAGCACAAGAATCGCCTCTTTGCTGGATGAAAACAGCTTTGTGGAAATCGGCGGACAGGTTACTGCCAGAAGCACAGATTTCAACATGGCCGGCATGGAGACACCATCCGATGGTGTAATTACTGGTTACGGTGTGATCAACGGCAGCCTGGTATACGTATACAGCCAGGATGCGTCTGTGATGGGCGGTACCATCGGCGAAATGCATGCAAAAAAAATCGCGAGACTGTATGAGTTTGCACAGAAAACAGGTGCTCCGGTCATCGGACTGGTAGACTGTGCCGGTATGCGTCTGCAGGAGGCAACTGATGCTCTGAACGGTTTCGGCGAAATCTATATGGCGCAGGCAATGGCATCCGGCGTGATTCCACAGATCACAGCAGTATTTGGTACCTGCGGCGGCGGTATGGCACTCATCCCGGCTATGACAGACTTCACGTTCATGGAGTCTAAAAACGGAAAACTTTTCGTAAACTCCCCGAACGCACTGGACGGAAACCACGTATCCAAATGTGATACCGCATCCGCAGATTTCCAGGGCGAAGAAGCAGGTCTTGTTGACTTTGCTGGAACCGAGGAAGAAATCCTCGGACAGATCAGAAACCTGGTATCTATGCTTCCGGCAAACAACGAGGACGAAGCATACACCGAGTGCGAGGATGATCTGAACCGTGCATGTGCAGACCTTGCAAACTGCGCAGGCGATACCGGAATCCTTCTTTCCCAGCTCAGCGACAACGGCATCTATTTTGAGACCAAAGCCGCTTACGGAAAAGATGTTGTAACCGCATTCATCCAGTTAAACGGAGCAACCGTAGGAGCAGTTGCAAACCGCTCTGAAATCTACGGCGAGGACGGAACGGTAAAAGAGAAAATGGATGGAACCTTAAGCGCAAGAGGAGCCAAAAAAGCAGCAGATTTCGTAAACTTCTGCGATGCTTTCTGCATCCCGGTACTTACCATCACAAACGTAACCGGATTCAAGGCAACCAAATGCTCTGAGAGAACCATGGCTAAGAACGCAGCAGCCCTGACCGCAGCTTTCGCAAACGCAACCGTTCCGAAAGTAAACGTTGTTGTCGGCAAAGCATACGGAAGCGCATACGTTGTCATGAACAGCAAATCCATCGGAGCAGACATGGTATTTGCATGGCCGAACGCAGAAATCGGAATGATGGATGCAAAATCTGCAGCAAAGATCATGTACGAAGGATCTGACGCTGCTACCATCAACGAGAAAGCAGCTGAATATGCAACCCTTCAGAACAATGTAACTTCCGCAGCCAGAAGAGGCTATGTGGACACCATCATCGAGCCGGAAGACACCAGAAAATATGTTATCGGCGCATTCGAGATGCTGTATACCAAGAGAGAAGACAGACCGGACAGAAAACACGGAACAGTCTAAGGAAGGTGGCATACGATGAGAAAGAACTGGAAAAAATTAGTAAGTCTCGTCCTTACCGCAGCCTGCACCATGGTTGTGACCGTAGCTCCTGTTTTTGCGGATGCGGCATCTACACCGGCTTATTCACCGGTTGAGGCATCTACGGTAGATTCTCTGCTCTCCTCCAGTGTTCAGTGGGTAGGACAGAGCCTGATGACCTACAGCGATGACGATCTTGCCAATATGGAAGCTTCCGACCAGCAGTTCTATGCAAGAGCAGCTGAGGCATGGGAAGAGGCAAAGGCTGACCTCGGAGAGGTAAAAAGCCTGGAAGACGGTACTCTCGAAGTAGACGGAGATTTTGTAACCTGCACAATTCCGGGTGAATTTGAAAAAAATCCTGGTATTGTCCGCGTATTCTGGAACATCAGCACCGGAACACCAGTTCCGACCGACCTCACCATCACCGTTGAGGAGTCAAAGGGCGTTCTGATCGGCCAGGCCGGCATGAACACCATCATCGGAATCGGTACCGTATTTGTTATGCTGATTTTCCTGATTTTCGTTATTTCTTCGTTTGATTACATTTTGGGAGACAAGAAGAAGAAAAAAGCACCGGCAGCACCTGTACAGGAAGCACCGAAGGCTGTCGCAGCACCGGTTGTTGAAGAGACAGCACCGGAAGCAGACGATATGGAGCTGCAGGCTGTTATTACAGCTGCAATCGCCATGTATGAAGAAGATATGGCTTCTGCATCCGGAGATGCTTATGTTGCACGTCCGATCCGCAGAAAAGGCAAAAGAGCTTAAGGAGGAAATTTTCAATGAAAAACTACACCATTACCGTAAACGGAAATGTATATAACGTAACTGTAGAAGAAGGAACCACAGCAGGCGCAGCTCCAGTTGTCAGCGCAGCAAAAGCAGCTCCGGCACCAAAAGCAGCACCGGCAGCACCGAAAGCAGCAGCTCCGGCAGGCGCAGCAGGCAGCGTAGAGGTTACTGCTTCTGTACCTGGTAAAATCTGCAAAATCGAAGCAGCAGCAGGCACCGCTGTAAAAGCAGGAGATGCTGTTCTTGTACTGGAAGCCATGAAGATGGAAATCCCGGTTGTAGCACCGCAGGATGGCACAGTAGCAACCATCAATGTAGCAGTAGGCGATGCAGTAGAATCCGGTGACGTTCTTGCAACCATGAACTAATGCCCGTTGTAAGAAAAAACCGGAGGTGAAAAAATGATTACTGAAACTTTAAACAACCTGCTTCACCAGACGGCGTTTTTTAATCTGGACTGGGGCAATTACGTTATGATCGCAGTGGCTTGCTTCTTCCTGTATCTTGCGATTAAGCATGAATTTGAGCCGCTGCTTCTTGTACCGATCGCATTCGGTATGCTGCTTGTAAACATTTACCCGGACATCATGCTGAGCCTTATACCGACGTACAGGGTCTTGAGCATGCGGGCGGTCTGTTCTACTATTTCTTTACTCTGGACGAGTGGAGTATCCTCCATCCTGATCTTCATGGGTGTAGGTGCGATGACAGACTTCGGTCCGCTGATTGCAAACCCGATCAGCTTCATCATGGGAGCTGCAGCACAGCTTGGTATCTATCTGGCGTACTTTTTCGCTATTTTCATGGGATTCAATGGAAGAGAGGCAGCTGCTATCTCCATCATCGGCGGTGCCGACGGCCCGACTTCTATTTTCCTTCTGAATAAACTCGGACAGCAGCATCTGATGGGACCGATCGCCGTAGCAGCATATTCCTATATGTCACTGGTGCCGATCATCCAGCCGCCGGTCATGAAGCTTCTGACTACAGAGAAAGAGCGTAAAATCAAAATGGAGCAGCTTCGTTCCGTATCCAAACTCGAGAAGATCCTGTTCCCGATTGTTATCACCATCGTTGTCTGCATGATCCTTCCATCTACCGCTCCGCTGGTAGGTATGCTGATGCTTGGTAACCTGTTCCGTGAGTGCGGCGTTGTAAAACAGCTCCAGGAGACAGCTTCCAATGCCATGATGTACATCGTAGTTATCCTTCTTGGTACTTCCGTTGGTGCATCCACAAGTGCTGAGGCATTCTTAAATGTCAGCACCTTAAAGATCGTTGCCCTGGGTCTGATCGCATTCGTATTCGGTACCGCAGGCGGTGTCCTGTTAGGAAAGGTACTGTGCAAGGCAACCCACGGAAGAATCAACCCGCTGATCGGTTCTGCAGGTGTATCTGCGGTACCTATGGCAGCCCGTGTATCCCAGAAAGTCGGTGCGGAGGCAGATCCGACGAACTTCCTGCTGATGCATGCAATGGGACCGAATGTAGCCGGTGTTATCGGTACAGCCGTAGCGGCCGGTACCTTCATGGCGATCTTCGGTGTATAACTTCTTAAGACAAACAAAAGTGAGAAACACTTAATTTAGGAGGATAGAAATGGCAGTAGAAAAGAAACCTGTCAAGATTATGGAAACTGTTCTGCGTGATGCACATCAGTCCCTGATCGCGACGAGAATGACAACAGAACAGATGCTTCCGATCATCGATAAAATGGATAAAGTCGGATATCACGCAGTAGAGTGCTGGGGAGGTGCAACTTCGATGCTTCCTTACGTTTTCTGCATGAAGATCCATGGATGAGACTGAGAAAACTCCGTGACGGATTCAAAAATACAAAACTGCAGATGCTGTTCCGTGGACAGAATATCCTGGGATATCGTCCGTACGCAGACGACGTAGTAGAGTATTTCGTACAGAAATCCATTGCAAACGGAATCGACATCATCCGTATTTTTGACTGTATGAACGATCTGCGCAACCTGCAGACCGCTGTCAGCGCAGCAAACAAAGAAAAAGGCCACGCACAGGTAGCACTTTCCTATACTTTAGGAGATGCTTACACCCTGGATTACTGGACCACCATGGCAAAGAGAATCGAAGAGATGGGTGCAGATTCCATCTGTATTAAAGATATGGCAGGCCTGCTCGTTCCGTACAAGGCAACTGAGCTGGTAACCGCGCTGAAAGAAGCAACCGATCTTCCGATTCAGCTGCACACCCACTATACTTCCGGTGTTGCATCCATGACGTACCTGAAAGCAGTAGAGGCTGGTGTTGATATCATCGATACCGCAATGTCTCCATTCGCTATGGGTACTTCACAGCCGGCAACTGAGGTTATGGTTGAAACCTTCAAAGGCACTCCATACGATACTGGTCTGGATCAGAACAAACTGGCTGAGATCGCAGATTACTTCCGTCCGATGAGAGACGAAGCACTCGATACAGGCCTCTTAAATCCGAAGAACCTTGGCGTAAATATCAAGACTCTTCTGTATCAGGTACCGGGCGGTATGCTCTCCAACCTGACAAGCCAGTTAAAAGAGCAGCACGCAGAGGACAAATACTACGATGTACTCGAAGAAGTACCGCGCGTAAGAAAAGACCTCGGCGAGTGCCCGCTGGTTACTCCGTCTTCCCAGATCGTTGGTACCCAGGCTGTATTCAATGTCCTGATGGGCGAGCGTTACAAGATGGTAACGAAAGAGACAAAAGACGTTCTTGCCGGAAAATACGGTGCAACTGTAAAACCGTTCAATCCGGAAGTACAGAAGAAATGCATCGGCGATACCGAGCCGATCACCTGCCGCTACGCAGACCTGCTTGAGCCGGAGCTTCCGAAACTGGAGAAAGAGATCGAGCAGTGGAAACAGCAGGATGAGGATGTATTAACCTACGCTCTGTTCCCGCAGGTAGCTGTAGACTTCTTCAAATATCGTGAAGCGCAGCAGACAAAAGTAGATCCGGCAGCCGCTGACAAAAAAGACGGCGCATATCCGGTCTAAATAAAATCTGAGTAAAAAAATCAGCCGGTGTTCTGTGTTCCCCGTAAAAAGGGAATGCAGAACACCGGCTTTCCTTTTCAGCTTTTCAGCCATTGCGTCAGTAATTTATTCGTGTTATAATTCAAAAGATCGAGGTGTGTCCGAAAAAGAATCAGGATGCCCCCAAAAGAAAAAAATGTGGATGCCGAACGGCATTTGCAGATCGGAAAAACAAATCAGGAAGAAAATAACATGAAAAAAGGAAAAGAACAGTCTTCTTCAGAAGAGCAGAAGGCAGCGAACGAGAATCTCCTCATTCGTCTGAATCAAAATTACGGAAAGTTGAGCAAAGGACAGAAGAGGCTGGCAGATTTTATTACGGCGCATTATGACCAGGCCGTATCGATGACGGCAGCGCGCCTGGGACAGCAGGTCGGCGTCAGCGAATCGACAACGGTTCGCTTTGCGATGCAGCTTGGCTACGCGGGATATCCGGAGTTCCAGCGCGCACTGGAGGAGATGGTGATGAATCGTCTGAATTCAGTGCAGCGGATGCAGTTTACGTATGGCCGCGTGCCGCAGGGAGAAATTCTGGAGACCGTCCTGCAGTCGGATATTGAAAAAATCAAGATGACGCTGGAAGAAGTGGACCGGAGCGCCTTTGAGCGCGCTGCGGATACGATTCTTTCTGCGCAGACAATTTACATTGTCGGCATTCGGAGCTGCGCGCCGCTTGCGAGCTTTCTGGCGTTCTATTTCCATATGATTTTCCCGGATGTGCGCCAGGTACAGACAAACAGTTCCAGCGAGATTTTCGAGCAGATGATCCGCATCACGGAGGATGATGTGGTGATCGGCATCAGCTTCCCGCGGTATTCGATGCGTACGATGAAGGCACTGGAATTTGCGAACAGCCGCAAAGCGAAGGTGATTACGATCACAGACAGTGTGCATTCACCGATGAATGTTTATGCAGCCTGTACGCTGATTGCCAAGAGCGATATGGCATCGATCGTTGATTCTCTGGTGGCCCCTTTGAGTGTAATCAATGCGCTTGTCGTGGCGCTCTGCATGAAACGCCAGGCGGATGTGAAAAAGACACTTGAGAGCATGGAAAAACTGTGGGATGAGTACCAGGTTTACAGCAACGATGAAATCAACGGGCTGGACGATGCACGTCCCATGGGCGGAAAAAAGGCAGCTCTGCCGGTAAAGGAGAAAGCATGAGAAAAGCAGCAGTAATCGGCGGAGGCGCCGCCGGAATGATGACCGCCGTGCTTGCCGCCGGCGAAAAGACAGAGATTCATCTCTATGAAAAAAATGAAAAGCTGGGAAAGAAGCTGTTTATCACAGGAAAGGGCCGCTGCAATGTGACAAACGACTGCCCGACAGAAGAGTTCTTCACGAATGTGGTGACAAACCCGAAATTTCTGTACAGCTCCGCCTACAGCTTTGACAGCGCCCAGGTGCAGGAGTTTTTCGAAGCGGCAGGTGTCCGCTTAAAAGTGGAGCGCGGAAACCGTGTCTTCCCGGAGTCAGATCACTCCTCGGATATTATCCGCGCGCTGGAGACGGAACTGAAACGGAAAAATGTGCAGGTGCATAAGAATACAAAAGTAAAAGAGCTTCTTTTCGAAGGAGACCGCGTGAAAGGAATCCGCCTGGAAAACGGGAAAGAGCTTTTTTACAATGATGTCGTTGTCGCAACCGGCGGTATGTCGTACCAGACGACGGGGTCGGATGGAGACGGCTACCGTTTCGCAGAAAAGGCAGGACTTGCCGTCACTCCGCTCCGCCCGGCGCTGGTGCCGCTGGAAACAGAGGAAGCGTACATCCGTGAGCTGCAGGGACTCTCCCTGAAAAATGTGACGATGACGATTAAAAACGGCAAAAAGACGCTGTTCGATGGATTCGGCGAGATGCTGTTTACACATTTCGGAATTTCCGGCCCGCTGGGGCTTTCTGCGAGCTCTTACATCGGAAAAGCACTGGAACAGCAGCCGCTGAAAGGATATCTGAACCTGAAGCCGGCACTCACGGAAGAACAGCTGGATGCGCGGATCCTGCGTGAATTTGAGGAAAACCGGAACAAACAGTTCCGCAACGTGATCAACAGTCTGTTCCCGGCGAAACTGCTTCCGGTGATGCTCTCTCTTGGCGGGATCGACCCGTATAAACAGGTCAATGCCGTATCGAAAGCGGAGCGTCAGCACTTTGAAGAGCTGATCACGCATTTCCCGTTTACAGTAACCGGAACACGGGGTTTCCGTGAAGCAATTATCACACAGGGTGGTGTTTCCGTGAAAGAGATCCGTCCGGGCACGATGGAGGCAAAGAAAAAAGAAGGTCTGTACTTCGTAGGAGAAGTGCTCGATCTCGATGCACTGACCGGCGGCTTCAATCTGCAGATTGCCTGGGCAAGTGCCCACGCTGCAGCCGAAGAGATCCGGGCAAAGGAAGAACAGGAATAAAATATGGATCACAGATTTTAGAATTTTCAGGAGGAAGAGAGAAGATGAGATTTAATCTTGCAATTGACGGACCGGCAGGCGCTGGCAAAAGTACAATCGCAAAACGTGTGGCAAAGGAGCTTTCGTTTGTCTACGTTGATACAGGAGCAATGTACCGTGCATGGGCATCTATTTTTCAGATCTTGGCATTGCACCGGAAGAGCAGGAAAAAATTGAGGCAGCCTGCAAAGATGTGAAAATTTCCATTTCCTACGAAAACGGAGAGCAGCAGGTTTATTTAAACGGCGTCAATGTCACCGGAAGACTGCGCACCGAGGAGGCTGGAAAGATGGCATCCGCGACAAGCGCCTATCTGGAAGTACGGAAAAAACTCGTGGAGCTGCAGCAGGAGATGGCGGAGAATACGGATCTTGTGATGGACGGCCGCGATATCGGAACTGCCGTTCTGCCGAACGCACCGTTGAAAGTCTATCTGACAGCAAGTGCCCATGTCCGCGCACTGCGCCGCTGGAAAGAGCTGACCGAAAAGGGACAGACAGCCGATCTTGCGAAAATCGAGGAAGATATCAATGAGCGTGATTATCAGGACATGCACAGAGAGCATTCCCCGCTGGTACAGGCAGAAGACGCCGTACTCGTTGACAGCTCTGAAATGACGATCGATGAGGTTGTGGAAAAGATCTTAAGCCTTGCCCGCGAGCGCATGTAAACGCGGCAGAGAAAAGAGGAGAAGAAAAACAGATGGAAGTAACTGTTGCAAAAAGTGCAGGCTTCTGCTTCGGCGTCAAACGGGCGGTCGATACGGTATACCGTGAAATTGAGAGCGGTGAAAAGCCGGTCTACACCTTCGGGCCGATTATTCACAACGAACAGGTTGTGGAGGATCTCGAAAACCGCGGCGTGCAGGTGATCCATTCGGAAGATGAACTAGAGGGGCTTTCCGGCGGAACCGTTGTGATCAGGTCGCATGGCGTGTCGCGGGATGTCTGTGAAAAGATCGAAGCGCGCGGCATGAAGATTGTAGATGCGACGTGCCCGTTTGTCAAGAAGATCCACCGGATTGTGGACGAGGAGGGCAGAAAAGGCCGCCACGTCGTCATCATCGGAAGCGCGGATCATCCGGAGGTACAGGGCATCATGGGATGGGCGAGCGGCCCGGTTACCGTGATGCATACCGCCGAAGAAGCGGAAAGTTTTGTGCCCGAAAATGGAAAACCAATATCTATTGTGGCACAGACGACATTTAATTACAACAAATTTAAAGATTTAGTTGAAATTTTTTTGAAAAAGAGTTATGATAGTACTGTTTTAAAGACTATCTGCAACGCTACCGAGGAAAGACAGACGGAAGCGAGAGCAATTGCCAGGAAGGTTGATGCCATGTTTGTCGTGGGAGGCAGACATAGTTCAAACACGCAAAAGCTGTATGAGATATGTAAAGAAGAATGTAAAAATACTTACTTTATAGAGACACTCGTTGATTTGGAATCTAAGCCTTTTCAATCATTTGGTCGCGTAGGTATTACAGCTGGGGCATCCACCCCGAATAAAATAATTGAGGAGGTTCAAAAAAATGTCAGAAATGAGTTTTGAACAAATGCTGGATGAATCATTTAAAACAATCAGAAACGGAGAAGTCGTTGAGGGTACTGTAATCGATGTCAAAGACGATCAGATTATCCTGAATATCGGATACAAAGCCGATGGTATTCTTACCAAAAACGAATATTCCAACGATTCTTCCATCGATCTTCACACCGTTGCACAGCCAGGTGACAAAATGGAAGTCAAAGTTCTGAAAGTAAATGATGGAGAGGGACAGGTCCTTCTTACTTACAAGAGACTTGCTGCTGAAAAAGGCAACAAGAGACTCGAGGAAGCATTCGAGAATCATGAAGTTCTGAAAGCAAAAGTAACACAGGTACTGAACGGAGGATTATCCGTAGTTGTTGAGGAGACCAGAGTATTCATTCCGGCCAGCCTTGTATCTGATGTATATGAAAAAGATCTGTCTAAATATGCAGATCAGGAAATTGAATTCGTTATTACCGAGTTCAACCCGAGAAGAAGACGCATCATCGGTGACCGCAAACAGCTCATCGTTGCTGAGAAGAAGAAACTGCAGGAAGAACTGTTCGCACGCATTGCAGTTGGCGATGTTGTAGAGGGAACTGTTAAGAATGTTACCGATTTCGGCGCATTCATCGATCTGGGCGGAGCTGACGGACTGCTTCACATCTCTGAGATGTCCTGGGGCCGCGTAGAGAACCCGAAAAAAGTATTCAAAGTTGGTGAGACTGTAAAAGTTCTGATCAAAGACATCAACGGCGACAAGATCGCTCTTTCCTTAAAATTCCCGGAAGAGAATCCGTGCTGAACGCTGCTGACAAATACGCTGTAGGCAACGTAGTAGAAGGCTGTGTTGCCGTATGACTGACTTTGGTGCATTCGTTGAGCTTGAGCCGGGCGTAGATGCTCTGCTTCATGTTTCCCAGATCTCCAGAGAGCACGTTGAGAAACCGTCTGATGCACTGAAAATCGGACAGGAAATCACTGCAAAAGTAGTTGATTTCAACGAGGAAGACAAAAAAATCTCTCTGAGCATGAAAGCTCTGGAAAACGAAGAGCCAGTAGAAGAGTAAGAATAATTTAACTTGCAGGTGCTGCAGTTGGATGATTAGAATGCCGTAGACAACCGGGTTTCCTGAACAGACAGGAAACCTGTTGCCTGCGGTATTTTCTTATCATCCTGTTTTTGGCACCAGAAAAGAAAAAGGGGATGAAAGTTTATGTGGGAGACGAAGATTCTGGGTGTGGATCTGTACCACGTTCTAGCATGGTTCTGGCTGTACAGCTTCTGCGGATGGATCTGGGAGAGTTCCTATGTATCGATCCGGCAGAAAAACTGGTCAACCGCGGTTTTGTCAATGGTCCGCTGCTGACACTGTACGGCACCGGCGCTGTTATGGTATACTTGATCCTGCGCCCGTTTGAAGCGAACGTCTGGGCACTGTATTTCGGAGGTGTCATTGTAGCGACGGTTCTGGAATATGTAACCGGCGTGCTGATGGAGACCATTTTTCATGCGCACTGGTGGGATTACAGCAATCAGAAGTTTAATTTTCAGGGAAAGATCTGCCTCAGCAGTTCGATTGCCTGGGGATTCTTTACACTGGGGCTGTTCTATATTCTGCAGCCGATTGCCGTGAAAGTAGTGAATCTTGTTTCGGATACTACAGGAGAGATCATTGTTTCCGTTGTTACCGTCTGCTATCTGGTAGATTTTGGATTTTCCGCAGCCGCAGCATTCCAGCTGGGACAGAAGATGCGCAGTCTGGAGAACGTGGGGAGAATTTATGAAATATCTGCAGAAATCCCGCTTTAACCAGCTTGCCGAGGAGATGAATGCGAAAGTACAGCAGTATCGTGCAGAGTATTCCAGAGATAAGATGAAAGAATATCTGGCCGAGAAGCGCCAGACACTGTCTGAGGCAATGGAGCAGATGCAGAAGCTGGAGAAGGAGCGGAAAGAAGCGAGGGAAGAAGAAATCCGCTTTTCGAGTCGAAGAACCGCCT
>ENA-OQCN01000134-OQCN01000134.1-human-gut-metagenome-genome-assembly--contig:-NODE-134-length-36303-cov-4.037096_pt1 | contig 36303 bp, 40 predicted proteins | sample MGYA00242497_ERZ504576 | MGnify/ENA primary metagenome ERZ504576 (study PRJEB26092, sample SAMD00036296) | human gut metagenome | host: Homo sapiens | study: EMG produced TPA metagenomics assembly of...
TTCTCCGGAATTGTTGGATTTAATATAGGCAATCAAATCTTTTGCCTGTTCTTCACTTCCTACAATCGCGCAATCTCTGTTTCTATATTGGCACGAATCAAATGAATGGAAGGACTGATAGATTTAATCTTTACTCCATATTTATTTCCTTGTTTTATGATAATTGGTTCTTCCAAACGAATTTCTGTCTTATCCGGAGTTACCACACCATATCCTTTCGCCTGAACGGACTCTATTGCATCTTTTACTTTTAAGTATTCCCCTCTCATCTTAGAAAGTTCCTGCATCATATGAATCAGTTCATATTCATCTGAAATATCAACCCTGTCATTTCACTCAAAATAGCATAATACCAGCTGTCATCCATATCAATACGGATTTTTATTTTTCCACTTGATAAATCTAATGTTTCTAAGAATAATCCTTTTACATACTGGCTTTCAAACTCCAGCCGGTCTTTTGTCACATCTTTTATGTAATGCATCGTTTGCATCATCTGCTGTACACACGAAATCAGTTCTTCTTTTAAATAATGCTCCGAAGATAACATTTCTACCCATTTGGAATATAAAATTCCATCTGAACAATCGGAAATTCATACAACACTTTCTCAAGGATTCTCGTCACATCATCATTTCTCAACTGCTCACAGTTTACACTAATCACACCAGCCTGATATTTCTTTTTTAATTCTTCCGCTAATTCCAGTGTTTCTTCTTTGTATGGCTTCTGAGAGTTTAAAAGAATCAAAAATGGCTTTCCAGCTCTTTTTAACTGAGCCACCGTTTTTTCTTCACTTTCTATGTAATTTTTTCTTGGAATTTCCCCAAATGAGCCGTCACAAGTCACCACCAGACCAATATTGGAATGTTCTTCTATGACTTTTTTGGTTCCAGTCTCTGCTGCCTGATGAAATGGAATTTCCTGTGCATACCAGGGAGTTTTTACCATTCGTTCTTTGCCTTCTTCTATATTTCCTGCCGCCTCAGGCACCATATATCCAACACAATCAATTAAACGAATCTTTGCTTCCAATCCCTCTGCTATTTGTATCTTTGCAGCTTCTTTTGGGATAAATTTGGGTTCTACGGTTGTAATTAACTTTCCAGAACCGCTAAGCGGAAGCTGGTCTCTTACCTCTTTTTGCTGGTTTTCCTCCATATTGGGAAGCGCTGCCAATTCCATAAATCTTCTTACAAAGGTAGATTTTCCTGTCCGTACCGGTCCTACCACACCAATATAAATTTCTCCCCTTGTGCGGGCTTGTATATCTTTATAGATATTATAGGTATCCATATAGATTCCCCCTTATTATACTGCTAAAGTATATGCCCGTTTTTTCATTATTAGAACAAAAAACAGACTGGAACTTGCAATTGAATTCCAGCCTGTCTATTCCTAAGAATAACAACTATGTAATTTAAGCAAATTTACGTTTTGCAGCTTCTACAACATGTCCAACTAAAACAGATGTTGTTACACTTCCAACACCGCCTGGTACCGGAGTAATTGCTTCTACGATTGGTTCTGCTTTTTCAAAATCAACGTCTCCACAAAGCTTTCCTTCTGCATTTACATTGATTCCTACATCGATTACAACCTGACCTGCTCTTAAATAAGTGTCATCTACAACACCCGCACGTCCTGCTGCTACGATTACGATGTCTGCTTCTCTTACTACAGATGGCATATCTACTGTTCTTGTGTGACACACTGTAACAGTTGCATTTTTCTTAATCAGCATCATTGCTGCCGGTTTACCAACAACAAGACTTCTTCCAACAACAACTGCCTTTTTACCTGTACAGTCAATTCCATAATGATCTAAGATTTCCATACATGCCTGTGGTGTACATGGAGGGAAACCAACGTTTTTGCCTGTGAATACGCCAGACATAGAACCATCTGTCATACAGTCCACGTCTTTTGCAGGGTCAAGTGCATTCTCAATTACAGACTGATCCAGATGTTTTGGAAGCGGACGGAATAATAAAACTCCGTGAATCTGGTCATTTTTATTTACTTTATCGATTGTTGCAAGCAGTTCTTCCTGACTTACATCTTCCGGAAGAAGGATTTTTTCACATGCTACTCCTAATGTTTCACAACGTTTTGTTGCTCCTCTTTCGTAAGAATATCACTTTCATTTTCACCGACACGAATAATACACAGAGTTGGATTTACTCCTTTTGCTTTCAGTGCTTCCGCATCTGCTTTAATTCTTTCGTTTAATGCTGCTGTTACTTCTTTACCCAGTAATCTCTTTGCCATTTCTTAAACCTCCGCAATTGTTTTTCTCTTATTTCAGTCTGGAAAGTACACTGTCAAATGTTTCATCTGCAATTTTTGTATATTTTTCCAGCATTGCATCCGCTTTTTTGTTCAGTTCTTCCGCATACTCTCTGTCTTTCATGGACTTAGTATTGATATAGACGTTTAAACTTGCACCTTTTAACGCGGCTTTACAGAATGCAGCTCCTACACCTGCATCACTGATTGCCAGAGTAGAACCTTTTGCTGCAAATTCAACAATCACTTCGATTGCTTCACAGCATTTTTCCATAATTTCCATCGGTACAGAGCAGGCATCCTTTAATACGATTTCCATTACTCTTGCTTTTTCTGCTTTTTCTTCCTCTGTCTCTCTAGGCATACCATAAGCTTTGGAAAGCGGCTCAAACACTTCTGCATCTCTTTCGATTAAACGCAGGAAATCTTTCTGAAGTTCATCACATTTTTTCTTTAATTCCCACATTTCATCTTCTACTTCTGCATATTTTTTCTTGCCAACGGTAAGGCTTCCTACCATATTTCCAAGTGCAGTACCAACAGCACCAACCAATGCAGATGCTCCGCCACCGCCAGGTACAGGTGCTTTTGATGCCAGTACTTCCACAAATTCATTACATGGTACGGTTGAAAATCCCATAATGTTATTCCTCTCTTTTCTTTATATTTAAGCACAAAGTGCTTATTTTTATGTTCAATTTATTTATGATTCCCAAATTTAACATTCGAGAGATTATTTTCAATATTAAGACAGTTTTCTTTCGACTGCTTTCATCATGTTAATGCAGATATCTCCTGCCACCGCTAAATCTTCTGCGGCAAAGGTTACTGCAAAATTATCTGAGAATAAAATCTGTGAAGATGGTGGAAATTCATCGTCCCCTTCCCACAGAATCAGTCGAATGAAGAATCCTTCCATAAACTCAAGCTCAAAGGCACAGTCTCCCTGCTCTAACGGTTTTGCTCCCATTGCAGTCATTACCTTTTTAAATGCCTCAAGTTTATTTCCATAGCTAAATGCCAGACGCATCAGGCATCGTCCCTGAAATTGTCTAAAATAAACTTCTCCCCACGGTACCTCCCGATAAGTTAAAAACTTTCCGGAAGAAGGAGCTTTTGCTTTTTCAGACAGATAACGAACCATAAAAATCTTGGCATTCATCGCTTCTTCTAACGGATATACCCCTTTTTCATCTTCTTTATGAGAAATCTTATAATCCGGAAACGAAATTTCATAAGTGCTACCCATAAACACTACAGTAAACACTTTTTTCTCTTCGTCATAGAAAAATCCAGTTCTTTCACTGATTTCTTTTGGGTCTATTTCCTGATAGGTTTTCAGATAATATTCATAAGGACGCTGTTCCTTGCTGTCTTTTGCATAATCAAAGTCCATTTTTTCCTCCTAAGCTTCTGTCACCGATGGAAACAGAGTTCTATCCGTATGCGGAATGAAACAACATGCTACAAATTCATCCATGTAGCTTGGCACAGTCGATAATTCGAGATAGGTCATATTGGACGCTAACTCATAACATTTTCGCTCTGCGTCTCTTGATAACAACATCGTATATGCCCCGGATAAAGAAGAGTTTCCAATATAATGGAATTTTTCCAGAGGGATATCAGGAAACATACCAATATGCACCGCATTTTTCATATTGATACCACTACCGATTCCACCGGCTACATATACATCATCAATCATGGAAACATCGAAATCCAAAGATGCCAACATCGTACGGACAGCCGAGAAAATCGCACCTTTCGCACGAATAAAATTATCAATATCTACTTCGTTAATTTCCACGTCTTTTACTGAACCAGCTTCTTCTTCAAAAGCCAGCACATAACTTCCCATGCCAAAATGGTCATGACGGACACGTTTTCCCTCCCGCACAAATTTTCCTTTCGGATTAATAATACCTGTACGGAATAATTCGCTGATTACATCAATAATACCCGAGCCACAAAGACCAACCGGCTTCTGCCCTTCTTCTCCAATAATACTATAAGTAGGCTCCATGGTTTCTTTGTCGATTGTACATGCTTCAATTGCACCATCGGTTGCACGCATACCACAGCTGATATCTCCACCCTCAAAGGCAGGACCTGCGGAACATGCACAGCTCATCATAAAATCAGAATTACCAAATACCAATTCTCCATTTGTACCTAAGTCAATAAATAATGAAAATTCCGGACGATTCCACAGCATACTGACTAAAGTACCTGCTGTAATATCTCCACCTACATAGCTTCCGATATTCGGAGCCATAATAATATGGGCATCTGGATTTACCTGAATTCCAATATCTGAGGCAAATAAAGAATTTGTTTTATAAAAAGTAGGAATATACGGTTCCATACGAATCGGATCTCCGTTCATTCCTGTAAGCAGATGATTCATTGTTGTATTAGAAGCAATGCTTAAACGATAGATATGTTCCGGTTTAAATCCACTTGCACGGCACATCTGCTGAATCATTGGATTGATTGTCTCCTGAATTACCGCTTTTTGAAGTTTCTCACTTCCACCTGGTTTCATAGATTCAATAATACGATTGATAACATCTGCTCCATATCGAATCTGTCCATTTCCGGAAGAAGCCTTTCCAAGAATTTCTCCGGACTTCATATCAATTAATAAAGCAGAAACGGTTGTTGTTCCGATATCAATTGCCAATCCTCCGATTACCACTTTTTCATCTTTTTTATAGACATCATAAATAAAAATATCATTTTCTGTGCTTCTAATGACACACTGTACTTCAAAATTGCTTTCTCTGAAAACATAAGAAATTTTACGCAGTACTGAATATGGCATCCGTACTTTTTTAATTCCTGTCTGTTTTTTGATTGCACGAACCAGACGTTCATTATCCGGCATCGTGTCATCCAGAGTCGGCACATTCATTTTAACATTAATAACATCCAGGCTGTTTGTCAAAGAAATTCCTGCTGATTCTACATCCGATTTTGCTTTTTCAAAAATTGCAACTTCTTCTTTAGAGCTTAAATCAGCAACTTTCATACGGCTTCTGTAGGCAGATGCAATATCCGGTACCTGTACTTCTACATCTCCGGTTACTTTGCTTACGCAGGCCAGTCTCCAGCCTTCTGCATATTCTTCATCTGTGATATGACGGGTTTTCGGAGACTCAATCTCTCCTCCGATTAATTTTACTCGACATTTTCCACAGGATGCATTTCCAGAACAAGGTGCATCAATTGCTACATTGCTCTTTCTTGCGATTTCGAGAAGGTTTTCTCCTTCCTGGGCATAAGTGATAACATCTTCCGCCCCTTCAAACTTAAAAGTCACTTTAAACATAGGAATTCGCCTTTCTGATTCTTTTTAATCGGAGAGAAGCAGACATAACATCTGCTTCTCTCGTTAATTACTGCCCAGATTTTCTTACCTATTTTAACTTCTGTAGATTACAGTTCCAGATAAGAATCTGCATATAATGTGTTGTTTTTAAATACATCACAAGATTTGATTGTTTCCATCAGACGAAGGTCATTCGGGTTAACAATTGCGGATGTCAGACCGTTCATCATACACATAGCTACTAAAGCAGAATCCATGATTGGACGAATGTGTTTTGGCATACCGTTTGAGTTATTGGACAGACCACCTGTAGAATTCAGTCCCATGTCAGAAATCATTTTGATGAATTCAAGAACTTCCATCTGTTTGTCCTGCATACCTTTTACAACCAGGAACAGCGGGTCAAACCACAGATCTGTTTCTTCCATTCCATGCTCTAAACCTCTTTCGAGCAGTGTCTGTAAATATCCCATACGTTCGTCATTGTCTCTTGCGATTCCTTCACCGTTGCAAAGTGCGATAACGATTGCATCGTTTGCTGCTGCAAGGTCAACGTATTCGATTCTTCCTGCTGCATCAGCGGAGTTTACGATTGGTTTTCCTTTTGCACGGTTGTATACAGAGATACCTGCTTCGATTGCTTCTTTGTTAGAAGTATCCAGAGCAAGCGGAACGTTGTCAAAGTTTTCCTGAAGGAGCTGAACAGCCCATTTCATCAGTTCCGGACCATATCCTTCTGCAGGTCCGATGTTAACATCAAGGTATACAGCACCTGCATCAAGCTGCTGTTTTGCTCTTTTTAAGATTGGTTCTGCATCTCTTTCTAAAAATGCTTTGTTTACTGCTGGAGCTGTGGTGGAAAGTCTTTCACCGATTGTAACAAATTTTGCCATAACTTTGTTCTCCTTTTTTTCATGTTATTCTTACAATTCCAGGGAGAACAGATCTCCCCGGAAAGGTGATTCTAAAAAATCATTATGCAGTCAGGTCTTTTAAGAATTTAACTAACTGTACAGCCTCAAGAGGTGCAACAATAATTTCCCATCCTGGTAATTTTGCTTCAAGGTCACCCTTTAATACAGCAACTTTACCTGGAATAACCAGTTTTCTGCATTTTACTTTATCTTCTACATTTTCCTGAATGTATTTTGCTACAGATGTAGAAGAAAGTTTTCCTGCTGCCCATGCTGTCAGAACGGAAAGTCCACCTGCATCACTGATAATCAGGTTGCAAGGTACACCAGAACGCTCTAACTCACCGGAAACAACGAAGTATGTAAGAGCGAAGTCTACAGTTGTAAGACATAAGGAGTTTTCGTCTGCTCCGTTGAGTGCGTAGATACCTGGTTCTACTTTCATTGGTTTCTGTGGGTCTGTAAATACGTTCTGTCTTAATCCAAATAATGGAAGAGCCTCTGCATAATCCAGAGTTTCTACTACTACGATAGAACCGTATTTCATTGTGAACATAGATAACAGTGCCTGCTGCATTACTCTGTCACCATGTGCAAGTGCTGCAACATTAACCAGAGTCGGATATCCGAATGTTCTATCCTGATCTTTTACTGCTGCACGACGAATCTGTACAGCATTGCCGTAAGCTTCTTTGATAGAAGCAGTTCCAACATCCAGAATCAGGTTTTTGTTTCCTGCTTTTTCCAGAGCTGCAACAGTATCATATAATTCATTTAAGTCTTTTCCAGTTACGCCAAGTACAACACCTGCTTCTGTAGCAACTGCGCTCATCTCAGCATAGTTTGATGCATCAGCACCGTTTAATACTGGTTTTGCTTCTTTACAAACTTCAAGAGCTGCTTTTGCAAGCTCTACATCTTTACATCCCAGAATCAGTGTTCTGTTTAAAGCTGCTGCTTTCTTTACGATTTCAACATATCTGTCTTTGTCTGTATCTGCTGCATAGTTTACATATACTAATTCAGCAAACATTCTTTCACCGATACGTTCATAATCCACTTTCGGAATTTCTGCCAGCTTTGCATCGATTGCGGCGTCGTCCATACATGAGCATAAAGATACTGCATATCTTGTTTTGCTTACATAAGTTTTTTCATGTCTGAACAGAACAGTTTCTCCACCTAAAGAGAATTCATTTTCACCGGCACCGATTTTAACTGTTTTCATTGGCGGTGCAGTAGCCTCTGATAACTGAGCCAGAGCATCTTCGGACATGTGTGGACACTGTGAAATATCCATAGCACCCTGAGCAACTTTCATTGAGAAAGCCATACAAGTAGGGCATCCGCACTCCTTACAGTTCTTTTTTGGTGTCATTTTAAAGATTTGAATACCTGATAATCCCATTTGTTTTTTATCCTCCTGTTTCTTACGATTACATTAATTCTTTAATCATTTTGGAAATAGTTGCAACAGACTTAGGATGTTTCAGGATGATAGCATCTGAACCAGAAGCCAGAACTGCTGCTGCTGTCTGTACTTCCATACTAATTCCTCTGTCTTCTGCTGGTCCCCATTCCGGCATATCTGCTTCTGAAGCCATTGCTTCTTTTACGTTCCAAGCCTCGTCAGCTACAGGAGTGATGATTGGCATCTGTAACTGTTTGTCATCCTGAGAAAGAGCTGCACCTTTGATACGGTCCATAGTAGATACTACATATTCGAAACCATAACCAACTGCTGCAGAACCTACGTTCATAACTACGTTTTCTGCCTGTACACCTAACTGTGTTAATACTACGTTTAACTGTTTTGCAAGGTTGATATCTACAGCGGATTCTGCTCCAACTTTCTGGTTATAAGCAAGTCCTGCTGCTGCTCCGACAGCTTTATAGTTTTCTTCTCTTGCAGAAAGGATTAAAACATTTTTACCCTGAAGAGCTTCTGCTACTTTCGGGAGTAATTCAGAATCTTTTTCGACATTTTTACATCCTTCAACAACTAAAGGACAGGTAACTGCTTCGCCAACTTCTTTTACAACAGCAATCAGTTCTTCGATGGATTTGTTTTCACCATTCGGGTCTCCACCTTCAAGACGTAAGCAAACAAAGTCCGCACCTTCCATTGCTTCTGCCTTTTTAGCGATTTCACCGATTGTTGTTGCACCGGCATAATATTCCTGGATTCCAGGTACGTCTGCAAGTCCAAGGTCGGAATTCCACACCAATTTTTGGTGCGTTTTCCATTGGCGCATCAAATGTATAGAAAGGATATGTACATTCTCCTCCTAATTTGATTGCTTTGTCCCCGCAGCCGATTTCAACTGTGTTAATATTTGCATTGAATTTCTGTGGTTTCTGATTAAACGGCATTTCTTATTAGCCTCCTTGTATATTTTTTATAAACGGCGGGTTAGGCCACAGCTTCCCCCACCGCTTATTATGATTATCGTCTAAGGAATGAACCTCTGATTACATCATTGGCTCCATAGAAAGAGCTGGATGTCCTTTTTCTGTTAAGAATCCTACCAGTCTTCTGGGTCTGTTGCGATTGTTTCATCACCAATCATATCTGTAAAGTTTTCAATTCCGTATAATTCTTTTGCAGTTTCATTCAGTCTGTCTGCAACAAATTCTTTCAGTTCTTTTGGCATCCATACGATTCTTTCGATACCGCTTCTGCTTTCATGAACTTCTTGGAACCGATAAAGTGTTTACCATGTCCCATGAAACCTGGTGTCTGAACACCACCACCTGTCATGGAAGCCATCTCTGGGAATGTCATACCAAGAGGAGTCATACCTGCATATTCACGGTTGGCAATTACAACACCGTTTGAGAATGGCTCGATACCACAGATACATTCAAAACATCCACAAGATGTCATCGGTTTTTCCATGATAGAGTACAGAGATACATCTTCAAGAGCACCCTGAGACAGTTTACGAACTGCTTCATTAACATCTTCGTATTCACCGATTCTCTCATCGATACATCTTTCTTTTGTGATTACCTGACAAGGTCCGTTCGGATCAAGTTCATTTGTTGCTTTTGCATCCAGCCATGAAACCGCACCACACAGACCAAGACGTTCCGGAGTAACAACACATACGTGAGATGGAGAGAATGCCTGACACAGAATACAGCTGTAGTATACGTCTACAGATTCATCCGTCAGGTTTTTCAGACGGTCATCACGTTTGTTGAATGTAGGAATAGCCACTTCATGACGAATTCTTGTACATTCAGCCGGGTCTGTGTAAATAACAACTTCACATTTATCAACAACTGCATCAAACTCATTTTTAACGGATGCGTATAAAACTTCACCGATGTGTTTGATACGGAATCCAGCTGCAAATGCATCTTTGCTGATACGGATACGCTGCATATCACGCTGTCCTGTATGATATACACCTTCGATACAGTTGATATAGTTATGGAATTTACGTTCGATAACCGGCTCAAAATCTGGCTGCATGCTTCTACCAGCAACTTTAACGACATAAGCAATGCTGTTTTTGCTTCCCAGTTCCATTTCGTCAACTTCCGGTCCTACAACTGTAATCTTATGGTCTTCAATTTCAGAAGCTTCTACAGTATGTACTAACTCAGCACAGTCTACACGGGAACCATCAAATTCTACCTGCATATCGCCACGACGGATAATTTCACCTTCGAAAGCAGATGCATAAGCAACCGGAATATCAATGTTTGTAATTTTAATTTTAATATCACGTGCCTCTAAAGATGTTGCATTGAATTTTTCAACATCTGGCTGGCAGATTAAGCTCTTCGGTACTTCAGAAACGCCTTCCTGATTTGTGATAACCGGGAATCCAAGAGCGATTGCGCCTGCACCACATGCAACGATAACATCATCGAGAGGAGCAAATGCATTAACAAATGCCGGTACACGGTCTTTTGTATAAGTCATCAGAGAAGCGGCATCACCTGGTTTCACATTACCAAAGATAAGAGCTGCTCTTAATGCGATAGATACAACATGGATAACTGCTGTAACATCTTTTCCAAGCGGGATAACACGTACGTTTGCACCTGTTTTCATTCCAGCTTCTTCAACCTGGTCAATGATTCCGCCAACTAAGGTAACTAAGATACCCTGTGCCTGATAGCTTTTTACTAAAGCAACACCTTCTTCTGTTGTAGGAGCAGAACCAAGGATAACTGCAACACCTGGGATATCGCCTGTTACAAGCGGTACACCAAGTTCACGGATGATTGCATCCGGAACATGTCCTGCACATGGTGCTTCATAAGGAGTTGCACCGTCGATGTATTTTAACACTTCAATAAATTCTGCACATAATGCAGTAGCAACACCTGACATAAATACATCATGTGTTTTCATTTCTCTTGTCATAAGAGTTTTTACTACACCTAACGCTTCTTTTAATTCTCCTAAAGTAGCAACTTTAACACCTGTTACTGCATAGTAGCAAGGTAAGCTGTAAGCAGTATCTGGAAAGCTGATTGCTTTGTCTGCACCATGCTGCTCAATTGCTGCATTAATTGCATTTTCGGTTAATCCATAAACAGCATCATTTCCGCTAAATACGGTTTCAAATAATGTCAATGTTTCTTCCTCCTGATTTCTCATAATCCTTTGTCGATTATGTTTTTAATTTTTGTGATCTCTTCTTTTACAGTATTGCTGAAATCGTAAGGAGATTTCCCCTGGCGATCCGCATCTATCACTTCTGTGTTATAGTGAATGAAGCCTAACAGATCCTCTGCCGGGATATGAGCTTTTACAAACTCTTCATCTTCGACATTTCTTACTTTGTTTGCAACAACACGAACCTGTTTCACTCCGAGGTCATCTGCCAGACGTTTTACATTCTTATAAGTCTGTACACTTCTGGCTCCCGGTTCAATCACAACAATAAACTGGTCCATTGACTGGGTGGTTCCACGGCCTAAGTGTTCCAGACCGGCTTCCATATCCATAATTACGACATCATCTCGATGAATGACCAAATTGTTAATGATTCTGCGAAGCATTACATGCTCCGGGCAGACACATCCGCCACCGCCGGTTTCCACAGTCCCCAGTACCAGCAGTTTTACTCCATTTACCTCTTTTGAATAAGTATCCGGAATATCGTCCACTTTCGGATTGATTTTAAAAAACTTATTCACTTCATTTGCACCGGTTCTCTCTTCTACCAGCTTTCTCATTTTTGTAATGGGAACAATTGAATCTAAAGTTTCCTCGTCGAATCCTAAAGCCAGTCCAAGGTTTGCGTCCGGATCCACATCTGCTGCAAGGACTTTTCGCCCTTCGTCTGCGTACAGCCGGGCTAAAGTCGCTGCAAATGTGGTTTTACCCACACCGCCTTTTCCTGTCACTGCTATTTTCATTTCATTCACCTTTCTTATACCGCTGTCTAATCCAGTTCTAAATCAGACAGCCGTTTTTTCTGCTCTTAAATTCCGAGCGCTGCACGTTTTTCTTCGATACGTGCGATCATGCGTCTCCAAGTTTATCAATATCTTTTTCCACAGTAAATGCTGCTTCTACCCACTCTCTTGTACCATTTGTTAAGATTTCAGCAATTTCGCTGGAACCGGAAACATAAGGGTCAACACCAAGGAAAGTATCGATACCTGTACCAATTACATAGTTACCGATGGAAACTGCTTTTTCAGACATCCATTCCGGAGCACATCCAACAACTGGAAGCTGTGAAACATGTGTACCGGCACATTTAGCCAGTTCAGAAGCAAGAATCATCATACGGCTGATATCTACACAGGAACCCATGTGAAGGACTGGAGGGATATCTGCCAGTTCACAAACACGTTTTAATCCATCACCACAGATATCTTTTGCACGTTTATCCATAAGACCGGCTTTTGCAGCTGCCTGTGCAGAACATCCGGATGCAATAATTACGATATCATTTGCGATTAATTTTTTCATCAATTCGATATGTGCAAGGTCAGGACGGATTCTCGGGTTATTACATCCAACCATTGCAACTGCTCCACGAAGAACACCTGATGTTACACACTGTAACAGAGGTTTTACTGTTCCCATTTCATCAACCTGACTGTTTGCAACACCGTCTAAGCATTTGATGATTGCTTCTACAGAATATCCTACAGTTGCTTTCTGTTTTAACTGTGGAATATGTACCAGTTCCGGTTTTCTGTTTTTGAAGTTTTCAATTGCTGTTTTAACGATTAATTTTGCTTTTTCATCAGCTGTTTTTGCATCAAAGCGGATAAATTCAGAATCCGGCATCTGTGCAATCGGAGATGTTGTGATGAATTTTGTGTGGAAGCATTTACTTAAAGGTCCGAGTGCGGGAAGATACACTGTACGTCTACTACGATTGCTTCACAAGCGCCTGTAAGTACAACGTTTTCCTGCTGTAAGAAGTTACCTGCCATCGGAATACCACGACGCATAGCTACTTCATTTGATGTACAACATACACCGGATACTGTGATTCCCTTTGCTCCCATTTCTTTTGCATAAGCAATCATTTCCGGAGAGTCTGCATATTCACAAACCATTTCAGAAAGACTCGGGTCATGTCCATGAACTACGATGTTTACGTTTTCTTCTACCATAACACCAAGGTTTGCTTCTGTATCGATTGGCTTTGGAGTTCCAAACAGTACGTCAGAGAATTCTGTTCCCATCATGGAACCGCCCCATCCATCAGATAAACCTGCACGGATAGACTGTTTGATTAATGCCTCCGGAAGAGAGGAACATCCCATGTGAGCCATATGTAAAGAACATGAAACTTCACGGTCGATTGCTCTTGGTGCAAGTTCGTTCTTTTCCCATAATTCCTGCTGTGACTGCGGAGCTCTCTTTAAGAATCTCTGTGTTCCAAACGGTTTACCATATTCCCACAGACCCATTTCTGCAACTTCATGTGCTAAGTCGTAGATATCTTTTCCTTCTGTCTCTACACCCCATCTTTTGCAATGCGAATCAGTTTTTCCGGATCTTTTACCTGATAACATCCATCAGCTGATGATTCATATAAGGTATGACAGATTTCACGACCATGGTCGGAATGTGTTGCAGAACCACCTGCTGTAAATTTCAGATAGTTACGTCCAACGATACCGTGTACGTCACATCCACAAATTCCTCTCGGTGCTTTTTTTGTAATACGACATGGTCCCATAGAACAGATACGACAGCAGACACCTTCTTCACCAAACTTACAGTGCGGAGTCTGATTTTTTACACGGAACTGCCAAGCATCCGCGCCAACTTTTGCCCCTGTCTCCAGGAGTCTCTCAGTAGCAGCTTCGAATTCTTCTACTGTGGTTAATTTGAATTCACTCATGAATATCCTCCTTGAATTTCGCCTCTTTTTTTTCTTAGGGCCTCCCCTTTCCGGCAGGCCCAGTTTTTTAGAGCCCCAGATTGTCAATAATTTCAACAATTGCTTTTCTTACCGGAGAGTCTTCCGGCAAATCTACAATCGGGGTTCCGTCACAATCAAATTCATATACCGTTTCGTCTTGCGGAACAACGCCAAGCAGGGTTAATCCCTGTTTTTCAATCTCAGCTTTTGTTCCTTCATTCAGTACCCCGTTCGGAGCTCGGTTGATAATTAAACCAACTTTCTTCGGGTGCATGTCACACTCTTTAATCAGCTGTGCAATTCTTCCAACTGCCTGTACGCCTCTTCTTGAACAGTCACTGACAAGAATGGCAACCTCCATATTCGGAAGAACTCCTCTGCTGATATGCTCCATGCCGGCTTCATTATCCACGATGATATAAGGATAGTTTTTTTCCAGCCTCTGAAGCTGCGCCTGCAGAAGTCCGTTAACAAAACAGTAACATCCTTTTCCCTGCGTACGTCCCATCACCAGCAAGTCATAATCATCATCTTCAATTAATGCATCGTCAAATTTAAATTCCATATAATCTGCTTTCGACACTCCTGGTGGAATCGGATTATCCTTTGACATTTCCGCTCTGGCCACTTCCTCACGGATATCACCAAGCGTTTCTTCCACTTCCACTCCAAGGACCTCGTTTAAATTTGAATTTGCATCTGCATCTACCGCAAGAATCGGACCTTTGCCTTTCTTGCCCAGATACTGAATAATCAATCCGGTAAGTGTTGTTTTACCAACACCGCCTTTACCGGCAATCGCAATTACATGTGCCATTTACAGGGCACCTCCTATATTTCTTTAATATTGTTTCTTACACTAATGTGCGAAGACCGGATCTGTCAATAATCTCAGAAACGTCTTTCCACTTATTCAGTGCATACAGATGGATGCCATTTACACCAAGTGCACGATATTCATCAATCTGTTTCATTGTGTATTCGATACCAGCTTCTTTGAAGCGAGCTTTCTTGCCTTCTACATCAATATCGAATGGTTCTTTGTCGAATAGATTTGGGAAAATCCAATTCTTAGAAATAATTTTGCAAAGTTCACGAGGCATTACACAGCCATTACGTGAAAGTGCCATGTTAATTGTAGCAGCCTGGTTAAGAATTGTCTGCTGTGTTTCCGATACAGGTAAAATGTGTTACCGGTATGGTTCCGGCAGCCTGAATCATCTTGCACACATCCATGTTCTTACCAACATTTGTTCCACCAGCTCCATAAGTACAGGAAGTATATTCCGGTTTGTATTCGCACAAATGTTCAATTGTGCCCGGAAGATTTTCCATACCTTTGTCTGTTTTTGGTGGAAACAGTTCGAAGGATAAAAGCATTTTCTCTTTCATCACTTCTGATAACTTTATCGTTTACTTACCTCCACATTATAATTTATCTATTCAAGACTGTGCGTAGCAGTCTCAAAGATCTGTTTTTACTGACAATCCAGTTTTACAAGGCTGTTTGCTAAATCAACCATAAGAATTTTTCCTTCTATTACGCGCTCATCACCCATAATATCTCGAATGATTACCTTTTCTCCATCCACATCAATTCTGCTGACATTTCTGCATACTACAGTATCATCACTTTTTTGAACGGTTGCAAGACACATAGTTACGCCTCCTTAATTTCAGTCCTTCAAATGTTCTTTCACAAGTGTCAGTGCAAGACCTAACCGCATGTTTCCTTTCTGGAAATCCGCAACACCTTCTTTAATCGTTTTTGCCGCATCTTCCATTCCCAGTTTTGCAAGATTTTCTGCCATCTGGTCAAGTTCTTCTGCATGGTGTTCATTGTGGGAAAGCATATAATTTAAAAGTGCTACCACTTCTTCTGTACAGCTTCCCTGACACTCGTTATCACCACAATTGCTGCATCCATGTTCATGCGCATGTCCATGCGTATGTTCGTGGCTGTGATTATGCTCATGCCCATGAGGAACGACATTGCCGTTTTCATCATTAATTAAATGCATTTTTCTCCTTTCTCTGCAGCTTAATTTTAATTGGGCGCAGTAAATGACAATAATTTATCAATACCATTATTATACATGTTTTTTGCCGTTTTATCAAGCAATTCTTATGTTTTTTTAAAGGTTCAGACCACTGTTAAAATCTGACTTCCTTTCTGTCCTTTTTTTATCTCAATCCGATGAAAAATCTGCTCTTTTAATTCTTTTACATGCGAAATAATTCCAATCATACATCCCTGACCCGAAAGCTGACGCAAAGTATCAACAGCAAGTTCTAAAGACTGCTCATCAAGGCTCCCAAATCCCTCGTCAATGAACAAGGTTTCTATGCAAATTCCCCCCGCAAACTGACTTATGACTCCCGACACTCCAAGTGCCAGAGAAAGAGCTGCCTGAAAACTCTCTCCACCTGAAAGAGAACGGACACTTCTTACCTTTCCGGTATGATAGTCGTATACCTGCAAATCCAGACCACTCTGGCTTTTTTTGTTTGTTCCCGTCTCCTCTACCAACAACTCATATCTGCCATCTGTCATCTGTTCCAGTCTCTGGTTTGCTTCCACAACAATTTGTTTGAAATATGCAGACTGAACATAGCGTTCAAAGGATACTTTCGGTTTTCCTGCAAGTGTTCCGGATGCCGTATCCGAAAGTGACAAAAGTGCCAGTCTTTCCTTTCTGGTTTTTTCGCTTTCTTCCCACAGTTTTTTCAGCTGTTCTAAGGTCTTTTCATAAAACTGATACGTTTATAAATTTCTCTTAATTCCATCCTGATTTTTTCCAGATTTTGTTCTGTCTGTTCAAGCTTTTTTCTGTTTTTTCTTCTTCCGACTTGTTTTTTTTGCCCCAAAAGCGTTTTTTCCAAAATTTTTATCTGCCCTAAAAACTTGTGAAGCCTTTTTTTGTAATCTGCAATTTCCTGCTCTAATTTCAAAAGTTTTTCCTGTTTTTCACAAAATAATCTGGCTTCTTTTTCACTTTTAAACTTTTGTTCTTTTACCGCAGTTCTTAATTTCATCTGACATGCTTTTTTCTCTGCTTTTAACGCTTCTATCTGCTCTTTGCATATTTCTTTTTCTTTTAAGATTCCCGCTTCTTTTTCCAGATTTTCAATCCACTCTTTTTGGATTGTCTCACTGTCTCTCACTTCCTTTTTTACATCTTGTTCAAGTTCTCTGATTTTTATTTCTTTCTGGTTTCTTTTTTGTCCTGTCTGTTCTAGTTTTGCATGAACTTCTTTCCAGAAAAAATCCGGGTTTACCGATATCTCTTTTGTACTTTTTTCTACTTCTTTCTCCAGCTGTAAAAATGTCTGCATGGTTCGCTGTCTTTTCTCTTCTAACTGTTTCTTCTTACGTTCTTTTTCTTTTAGTTCTTCCTGGGTAAGTACTTCTCCTAAAACAACGGCCGGACGCGGATGTAAAACAGAACCACAGACCGGACACGGCGCTCCCTCTTTTAAAGCTTTAGCCAGAATTCCTGCCTGCGCACAGAAAAATTTTTCTTTTTCTGTTTCATATTCAACCACTGCCTGTTTTGCTTCTCTGATTTCTGTCTTTAACTGTTCCTGTAATTTTTCTTTTTCCGTTTGGAGAGCACAAAGTATATTCAGCTTTTTATATTCTGTCTCTATTTCCAGACATTCCGCTTTCAGGCACTGTATTTTTTCGTATTTTCTTTTATTTTGTTCCGCCTCTTTTTGTTCTTGTCTTAATTTTCCTGTATTCTGTTTTTGTGCTTTCTGCCTTCCGCAAATTTCCCGATACCTGATTTCTTCTGTCTCAAGTGCTGTTTTCTTTTCCTCATATCGCTCCAAAACCGGTTTGATATAAAGCGCCCCCCTCTTTATCTTATCCAGTTCTTTTTCTTTCTGAGCAAACTCTCTTTTTCTTTCCTTTTCTTGTTTCAAAATTTCCTGCAAATTTTCCAGCTGTTGAAAATCCCGATTTATCGTTTTTATCTGCTCCAGGGCTTTTAAAATTTCCGCTTTATCAGTCTCCTCTTCTTTCTCTACCCCTTTCTGCCTCTTCTCTTCTTCTTTTAACTCTTCTATCTTTTTTTCTAAAATCTTTTCAATTTCTTCTGGGATCTGCCAGCTCTCATCTTCTTTTTTGAATTCTTTTTCTAATTCTTCTTCCAGACCTGACATCAGCTGATGTTCTCTTTCTTTTCGCAGCTTCTCCTCTTCTCTTAAATGAACCGCTTTACTTTTTAATACTTCTGCCAGCCTTTTATAAAGTTCGGTATCAAATACTCTTCTGAAAATCTCACTGCGCACTTCACTTTTTGCAAGCAGTAAACTCAAAAACTCTCCTTGCGCAATCATTGAAATCTGTTTAAATTGCTGATAGTCAAGTCCAAGTATTTCTCTTATTCTCTCGTTTACCGCTTTTCGTCCGGTTAATCCTTCTTTTTTCTCCTCTTCTAATACCGCTTCATTTTTTCGTTTTCCATTAAAACTGCGGATTACCTGATAACGCTTTCCTTTATGCGAAAATAATAGTCTTACTTCACTGCACTTTTTTGCTTCTACATAATCACTGTGAAGGGTTTCCATCTTTCTCGTCTCTCCACTTGCCGTATCATAAAGGGCAAATGCAATTGCATCAAAAATCGTAGTTTTCCCAGAACCGGTATCTCCACAAATTAAAAACAATCCATTTTCCTGAAATTGTTCAAATGAAATCTGTGTGCGTTCTGCATAAGGTCCAAACGCTTCTAATTCCAACTCAATTGGTCTCACCTTTCATCTCCTCCATTTCACCAAGTACCGTTCTTAGTATCTGCTTTTCGATTTCATTCATAGGTATCCCATTTTGCTTTTCATAAAATTCAGCAAAGAGAGACTCCGGTGTTTTTTTTATAGCAGACAAATCCGCCGTTTCCATAATTCCCTGAGCCAACGTTCTACGGTTTTCAATCCGACATTCCAACATTCCCGAAAAGACCTGCTGTAATCTCTGCACCGGATACTCCAGTATTTCTTCGTCTGTCACTCGAATTGATAAATAATAGCCTGTCCGGAATTCCTGATAGGCTTCAGAAAGTAAATTTTCCAGCTTATCTTTTAAAACTGCCAGTTTCGTTTTTGGATGCAGCAAAATCTTTCGCACAGAACAATTTCCTTTTTCTTTTAATTCCACTACTGTAATTCCTTTTTTATCATTTACTTCCGAAAAGGAATACGCAAGTGGAGAACCCGCATATCGTATCCATTCCGTTTTTATTTTCTGTGCCCGATGAATGTGACCAAGGGCAGTATAGTCAAATCTTTCAAAACAGGATACATCTACTGCTTCTATCCCTCCTATTAATTTTATTTCTGATTCTGAAGTTTCGGGAAACATTTGTCCGTCCACAACAAACTGATGAGTCAGTAAAAGATTGCGTTCTTTCTTATTATAAGACAGATCTTTCAGCACTTGCTTTACTGCTTCATGATAAGTTTGGGGACAGTTCTTTTCATAAGCTCTCAACATATCCGGACGCAAAAACGGAAGCAGATACACCGTCAGCTTTCCATACTCATCTTTTTGTTCCACACTCTCTATCTTTCCCTTATAAGTCCCACAGATATGGACTTCTGCTTTTTTAATAATCCACTTGCAAATTCGAGCCGACTTGCTCCGTCATGATTTCCACTGATAATAAATACTTCACAATTTTCTTTTACAAGAGCCTCTAAAAAAGAATCAAACAATGCCACTGCCTCCGAGGACGGAATATATTTATCATAAATATCTCCACAGATAAAGATTCCGTCTGGCTTTTCCACACGGACATTTTTCATAATTTCTTCTAATATATAACTCTGTTCTTCTATCAAAGATTCCCCTAATAATTTTCTTCCTAAATGCAAATCTGCCAAATGAAAAAATTTCATAATTTTAAAACTCCTTTTTTTAATAATAACATGAATTTATTAAAAAATTAATAAATTTGGAGTAATTACTTCATATCTTTATGATAAGATAAGGCGTAGTTTAAAGTAGGAAAGAAATCTATGCTCGACACTTTTCAATAAACATAGAAAGACTCGAAGTGTAGATTTAAGAGTAAAGGAGGGCTGTTTCATGTCACTTGGTGAAAATACCATTTTACTAAATGATGGTCATAAAATGCCGCTTCTCGGACTTGGAGTATACAAAGCAGATGCCGGAACAGAAGTGGAACAAGCCATTCAAGACGCCGTCTGCTCTGGTTATCGTCTGATTGATACCGCTTCTGTTTATAAAAATGAAGACGGAGTCGGACGAGGTTTAAAAGCACTTGATGTACCACGGGAAGAATTATTTATCACAACAAAGATATGGAATAATGCACAGCGTCTTGGTGACGTAGAAGATAGTTTTAACAGAAGTCTGGAAAGACTTGGACTTGATTATGTTGATTTGTATTTAATTCACTGGCCGGTTCCCGGATGTTTCACAAACACATGGAAAACGCTGGAAAAATTGCAATCTGCTGGAAAAATCAAATCCATCGGTGTTTCTAACTTCCGTATCCATGAATTAGAATTACTAAAATCGGTTTCCGATATCAAACCTGCTGTCAATCAGGTGGAGTTTCATCCTCTGTTCAATCAAAAAGAACTGCTTTCTTATTGCAAATCAGAGGGAATTGCCGTCCAGGCTTATGCTCCGCTTGCCAGAGGTGCTTATCTGCATAGCCAGCTTCTCTTAGAAATCGGCAGCAGATATCAGAAAACAACTGCTCAGATTGGACTTCGCTGGCTGATACAGCAGGGAGTATCTGCAATTCCAAAATCCACTCATAAAGACCGCATTTTAGAAAATGCAGATATCTTTGATTTTTCTTTAACCGAAGAAGAAATGAATGCGATTAATGCAATGGACATCAAACAAAGAACTGCCGGCATTCCGGAAGACATGCTTCCTTATTATCAGGACTAAAAAAATGACAGGAATTTTTATATGATTCCTGTCATTTTTCTTTTCTCCGCTCTTATATTTTTCTAATTTCTTTTTTCTCAATATTTAGTTTCTTCTAAGCGCTTCTATCGGACTTAATTTTGCTGCTTTTCTTGCCGGATAAACTCCAAACACAATTCCAATTCCGGAAGAAAATACCGTTGCCAAAAGAATGGTAGATAATTTAATTCCCGGCGTAAAACCAAGTGTTGGAATCGAACACACCGCATAAGCAAGTGCCACACCAATTGTAATTCCAATTAAGCCCCCAATGCAGGCAATGATTGCCGACTCTGCCAAAAACTGCATCATAATCGAAGAAGTTTTTGCTCCTAATGATTTTCGGATACCAATCTCCCTCGTACGTTCTGTCACAGATACTAACATAATATTCATGACACCAATTCCACCAACCAAAAGAGAAATTCCGGCAACCAGCGAAATAAATCCGGTAATCATATTCAGCATATCATTGATAGATGACATCTGGTCCGTAAAATTTTCCATATCATAATAGCTTTCTCCCGAACTGTAATGCAATTGATTTAAAAGTGCAATTGCCACATTTGCAACCTTTCCAGTGTCCGCACTTTTGTCCGTTGTAATATAAAGATATGCAAATGAAGAAGTATCATATCCAAATACATCCATTGCCGTATACGGAACATCCATAGACACACTCTGTTCATCTCCATATTCCATCGTGACCATGTTTCCTAAATTTTCCTGTTCTACAATTCCGATAATTTGAAAATCACCGGTACTGTTATCCGATGCAATTTCGATATTCATTCCAACTACGTCGTCTGTTCCAAACATGGAAATCGCATCTTTTTTGCTGACTACGCAGACACGGTTTGCCGTATCAATATCACTTTGATTAAAATACCGTCCTCTTACCACTTTCCATTTTGAGATTTCCTGCTGTGCCGTTCCTCCTCCGGTAAGATTAACGGTAAATTCCCCTTTTAATGTCTTAGTTGAACCGCTGCGCCAAAAACCGGAGATGTTCCTGTCACTCCATCTATCTTAGATTCGATCTGAGCAAAATCATCTTCTGTCATATACTCTTCTCTTTTTTGCCCCTCATCGCTTAAATAAAGATAAATCTGTCCTCCTGCAATGGAGTCCAGCTGTTTATTCATTTCATTTTTAAAGCCCGCTCCAACCGACATAATTGTAATAACCGAAGAAATTCCAATAATGATGCCAAGCATGGTGAGCAGGGAACGTCCCTTATTTGCCCTGATATTTTGCAGAGCCATTTTTAGATACTCGAATGTCTGTCCCATTATTATTCCTCTGTGCTCCCACTTACTGCCTCTGCTTTCATTCCTGTTTCTACACCTTCCGGAAGCTCTGAAATCACTTCATCTCCTGCTTTTAGCCCTTTTTCTACTTCTATGTAATCACTCGCTGTAACACCTGTTGTAATATTCTGTTTCGTAATCACACCATTTTTTAACACATAACAAAACGTGCTGTCAGTCGCTGTATTCACAGCAGAGGCTGGAACACATACCACATCTTTTGCAGTATCCGTCTCAATCGAAACTTTTGCTTCTACCCCAAGGAAAATACTTTCGTCCGGATTGTCAATTTTTACTTTTGCCGAAATCACAGGTGCACCTTTTTCATTTGTCTGGGCAACCTTGCTGATAGATGAAACGGTTCCCGCATAAGTATGACTTGCAATACTGATAGAAGCTTTCTGACCTTCCTTTAATTTATCATAATCGTACTTTGATACACTGACGTTTACTGCAACTTCTTCATTACTTGAAACCGTTACCAGTTCCATTCCCTGCGTCGCTGTTGTTCCTTCTGAAATTTCTTCTTTTGAAATAATTCCTGCAAAATCTGCTTTAATTCCCTGACGGCCTTTTTCTAATAACTCCTGTGTACTTGCTGCCTCTAATTCTGCGAGATTGTCCGTTGCCTCCAACTGGTTCTTTGCTGCCTGAGTCAGTTCAGCATCAGAAGAACCTTCTGCTACCGTTTTCTTTTCGGAAAGTTCAGACTGTAATTCTGAAAGTTTTGTTGTCGCATCTTCTAATTCATTCTGCCATGCAACAATCTGTTCATCTGAATCTGCATCTTTTACATTACTCTGTGCTTCAATCTGCTGTACATTTAACTGTGTAATCACATCATTTTGTTCATCAATATAATTCTGCTGTTCTTTTATCTGATTTTTTGTCTGCTTTAAGGCATCATTGAAATTATTTAATTGATGCTCCGCCTCCGAAGTATCTCCACCTTCTTTTTTAGTCTCTGAGATTTCCGCCGTAAGCTCTGTAATTTTTGCCTCCTGCTCCTGCTGCAATGCAGTAAGGCTCGACATATTCTCCTGCATTTTTGCCAGTTCTGCCTGTGCTTTTGTCAATGCCATACTAATATCAGAAGAAGCCTTTGAAGAATCTTCCGCAAGTGTACGGGTACGGTCCGCAATGCTGTTTTTAAAGACGCCACATACTCTTGATAATTTTTAACATTCTGCTCCAATGTGGGAAGTTCTGCCTGTGCATCTTTTACTTTTTGTGCACTCTCTACCGCTTTCTGTGCTGTATCTTTTGAACCACTTACCGTTGCTGTTTTATTTAACTGGCTTTTTTCATTATCCTGTTCTAAAGAATCGGTTTCAAACGCAACCAGTGTATCTCCTTTTTTTACCAAATCACCGGTTTGATAACCAAGACTGGAAATTGTCGCATTGACCGGTGAAAAATAAGTCTTCACTTTCAGGCTTTCTACCGTTCCACTTGTCTCCACCCTTGAAGTGACATCCTGTTTTTTTGCCTGTTCTACCGTAACCTGTGGCAATGAATCTGTTTGCTTTCTGCCGGATACACTTATCGCACCAACTACTATGACTACTACTATTGCTCCAACAATAATCCACTTTTTCTTTTTTGAGGACATTCCCACCAGTTGTTTTACGTTTCTTTTTTTCATTTTATTTCCTCTCTGCTTTCCAATATTTTATCATTCTTCCGGTCAGATTCTATTTTCCCATCCAAAATACGGATAATCCTGTATGCCTGTTCCGCAATTTTGTCATCGTGTGTAATTAGAATCACGGTTCTACCTCCGCTGTGAAGGTCTTTTAAAATCTGAAGAATTTCTTTACTTGAAGCAGAATCCAGATTTCCTGTCGCTCATCCGCCAAAATCACCGGCGGTTTTGCTGCGATTGCTCTTGCAATTGCAACTCTCTGCTGTTGTCCTCCGGACATCTCCGATGGTTTATGGTCCATTCTGTGCCCAAGACCTACCATTTCGAGTGCTTCCTTTGCCAGTTTTCTTCTCTCCTGTTTTCCAATTCCACGATAAATTAATGGAAGTTCCACATTTTCAACTGCATTTAAATTTGCAATCAAATTAAATCCCTGAAAAATAAAACCAATTTCTTTATTGCGGATTGCAGAAAGTTCATTATCTTTTAAATGTGAAACATCCTGCCCATGAAGATAATAAGAACCACTTGTCGGCACATCCAGACACCCCAGCATATTCATCAACGTAGATTTGCCTGAACCGGACTGCCCAATAATTGCTACCAGTTCGCCCTCCATGATCTCAAGGTTGATATGGTCTAATGCTCGCACTTCATTTTCTCCAGGATTATAAACTTTACAAATATCCTTTAACTGTATCAGCGTCTTTTCCATCTAGACTTCCTTTCCTGTTTCATAAATATATGTATAAAGACTTTGAGAGCAACTCTCAATTTTCTTACTCTTTTATCATACCAATTCTTTTTTACAATTTATTTGCACAAATCGAAAATTTTTCTAAAAGCCCCTTAATGTTTCTTAAGAAAAAAGGAGTGCACTTCCCTTTAAAGTACACTCCTTTGTAAATTACCATTCAAAATCCCAGTTTTCTATTTTCTTATCACGAACCATCAGCTCTTTTACTGCATCCGCCGGTGTTTTCCCTTCAAACAGTACTTCATTGACCTGTTCAATAATCGGCATTTCCACGTGATATTTCTTTGCAAGCTCCATCCCTGCTTTTGCTGAATAAACACCTTCTACAACCATATTTACTTCTTTCATGGCTTCTTCCATGGTTCTTCCCTGTCCCATTAAGAAACCGGCTTTTCGATTACGGCTGTGAACACTTGCACAAGTAACAATCAAATCTCCAATCCCCGATAAACCATAAAAGGTTTCCGCCTTTGCGCCCATTGCCACACCAAGACGTTCCATCTCGGTAATTCCACGGGTAATCAGAGCTGCCTTTGTATTGTCTCCATATCCTAATCCATCCGCAGTCCCTGCTGCCAGCGCAATCACATTTTTTAATGCCGCTCCGAGTTCAATTCCTAAAATATCCGGGCTGATATAAACCCGAAATACGGAACTCATAAAAATATTCTGCAGATATTCCGCAAGTGCTCTTGTCTTTGCCCCGACTACACAGGTTGTCGGAAGACCACGGCTTACCTCTTCTGCATGGCTTGGTCCTGAAAGCACACATGCCTGACAATTTGGAATTTCTTCTTCTATCATATCGGTCAGTGTCATCAGACTGCCCTCTTCAATTCCTTTTGCCACATTGACAATGACCTGCCCATACCGGATATGGGAAGACATTTTCTTAGCTGTCGTCCGAACTGCCACAGACGGCACAGCCATTACAATCACATCTTTATCAATCAAAGCTTCCGATAAATCAGAAGTTACATGGATTTCTTCCGGAATTTTAACCCCTGGCAGTTTTGCTTTATTTTCTCTTGCTGTTCTTAATTCCTCTGCCTGTTCTTCTCTGTGTGACCAAAGCATTGTATCATGTCCATTATTACATAATAACATTGCAAGCGCGGTTCCCCAGCTTCCCGCCCCAACTACACTCACTTTTGCCATACCCAAATACCTCCTATTTTTTACCAAATTCAATCTTGTTTTCGGTTCCGGTTGCCAGTCGTTTGATATTTGCACGATGTCTCCAAAATGCCAGAAGCATCAAAAGAAATGCAACAATATACATTTCATGAAGCACCGATGCAGGTACATCATAACGCCCCATCTGTCCAGAAGCAATCACTCCAACGACAAAAAAGAAATACGCCAGCAAAGATGCCAGAGAAACAAAATGACTCAAGAAAAATACGGTAAAAAATACAACCGCGCATAAGAAAAATAACCGCCAGTCAAATGCAATTAACATTCCTACAGAAGCTGCTATTCCTTTTCCACCCTTAAAATTCATATAAAACGGGAAATTATGTCCCAATACACAACCCGCTCCGGCATACAATTTTAAAAGCATAATCTGTTCCGGAAATGCTCTTCCAAAAATCAGACTGACCAGTAAAATAGCCAGGATCGCTTTTAAACAGTCTCCTGCAAGAGTAATTGCTCCTGCTTTCTTTCCAAGCGTACGCAGTGCATTTGTTGTTCCTGCATTTCCACTTCCATATTTACGGATGTCAATTCCATTTCTCTTTCCATAAAAATAACCGGTCTGAAACAATCCGAATCCATATCCGATTACAAGACATACGATTTTCGCCCACATATTTTTGTTACTCCTTGTCCTTTCTCTCACGAATCAGGAATTTTAAAGAAGTTCCTTTAAATCCAAAGGCCTCTCTGATTTTATTTTCCAGATATCTTGTGTAAGAAAAATGCATTAACTCTTTATCATTTACAAAAATAACAAATGTTGGCGGTTTTACAGAAACCTGTGTCATGTAGAATAATTTCAGACGTTTTCCTTTATCCGAAGGTGGCTGCTGCATTGCCACGGCTTCTGTCATAATCTCATTGAGTACACCGGTCTGAATACGAAGGGTCTGATTTTCAAGCACCATATCAATGGTTTCAAATAATTTCGGAACTCTCTGTCCGGTTTTTGCAGAAATAAATAAAATTTCTGCATAAGGCATATAAGAAAGGATTTCACGCACTTTATTAGTAAACTTATAAATGGTCTTATCATTTTTCTCAATTGCATCCCATTTATTGACTGCAATAATGACACCTTTTCCTCTTTCATGTGCGATTCCGGCAATCTTTGCATCCTGCTCGGTTACCCCTTCCGTTGCATCAATCATCATAACGACGACATCCGCACGCTCCACCGCGGTTACGGTACGGATAATACTGTATCGTTCGAGTTCTTCTTTAATTTTATTTTTTCTTCTAAGACCTGCCGTATCAATGAAAACATATTCATTTCCATTCCATTCTACTTTTGTATCAATGGCATCTCTTGTAGTTCCGGCAATATCCGAAACAATAACACGGGATTCTCCAAGGACTTTATTAATCAGAGAAGATTTTCCCACATTTGGCTTTCCTACAACCGCAATCTTCGGAATTTCCTCTTCTTCTGCCTGACCTGCACCCTCTTCAAAGTGACTGACTACTTTCTCTAACATGTCACCAATTCCAAGTTTTCCACTTGCAGAAATCGGCACCGGTTCTCCAATTCCCAGATTATAAAATTCATAAGTATCCATCATGAATTTATCAAAACTGTCCACTTTATTGACAACCAGTACAACCGGTTTATTACTGCGGCGCAGCATATCTGCTACCTTTGCATCGGAATCCACCAGTCCCTGGCGTACATCGGTAATAAAAATAATAACATCGGCAGTATCAATGGCAATCTGTGCCTGTTCACGCATCTGTGACAAAATAATATCTTTGCTGTCCGGTTCAATACCACCGGTATCAATTAACGTAAAGTTTTTATCCAGCCAGCTTACATCTGCATAAATGCGGTCTCTTGTTACGCCTGGTGTATCTTTTACAATTGAAATTTTCTCACCGGCAAGTGCATTAAATAACGTAGATTTTCCTACATTAGGTCTCCCTACAATCGCTACAATCGGTTTGCTCATACATCTGTCTCCTTCTATGTGCTCTTCCTGCGTCTTTCTCTAAGACAGCGGAAACTAATGAAGCGCCGTCTTCTTCTACGATTTTACAGGAATCTTTAATTCTTTTTCTACCTCTTCTACTGTCCTATCATCAAGAAATACATTCTCTCCGCTTCGAAGCAGATTACAAGGTAATAATAGATATTCACCCAGTTCTTTATTTTTTAACTGTGCAATTACATCCTGTCCTGTCAAAAGACCGGATACCGTTATTTTTTCACCAAAGAAATCATTTACAATCTGATAACCGTGAACTTTGACATTTGGATACTTCTCCTGAATCCAGTCCATATATTTTCTGATAAATCCATATGCCAACCGCCCAGTTGCAAAAGAAGTTCTAATTTTCGTTCATCTCCCTCTCTCTGCTCTAAGGCTTCTTCCACCTCTGTTTCCAAAAGCCTCAGCATACCGACTCCGTTTTCCAGCTGGAGATATCCATCATATCTTTCCTCCTCCGGCAGTTCTCTTCCTGCTAACAGGTACCACTCATCACTTGCATGAATAAAATGGAGTCCATAAGCTTCATAAAGTTTTTTCTGCCAGGATTCAATTAAGTCAATGACTTCCTCCGCATCTTGTTTTTCAAACGGTTCAAGCGGATATAGTCCATCCCGGAATTTACTTAATCCCACCGGAACAACCGAAACACTTCTTAAATGCGGAAGGTATTTTGATAAATCTTTAATACTTCGTTTAAGTTCTTCTTTATCATTTAACCCTTTACAAAGTACAATCTGTCCATTCATCTCAATTCCTGCTTCAAACAATCTCTGCACTTTTGGGAAAATGTCTCCCGCAAAACGATTATGCAGCATTTTGCAACGCAGTTGTGGGTTCGTTGTCTGAAAAGAAATATTAATCGGTGCAAGATGATAATGAATAATCCGTTCAATATCATGGTCACTCATATTGGTAAGTGTAACATAGTTTCCCTGTAAAAAAGAAGTCGGGAATCATCGTCTTTAAAATACAAAGTTTCTCTCATTCCCGGCGGCATCTGGTCAATAAAACAAAATACGCATTTATTTCTACAAGAACGGTATTCATCCATCAAACTATTTTCAAACACAATTCCAAGGTCCTCATCATAGTCTTTTTCGACTTCAAGCTCCCATTCTTCTCCGCTTTGTTTTTTTACCAGAAGTTCTATATATTCATCATTTACCAGATAGTGATAGTCAAACACATCCTCAACCGGCTGTCCATTAATTGAAATCAGCTCGTCTCCAGCTTCTAATTCCAGTTCCTGTGCGATGCTTCCTTCTTGTATTTCTTTGATTTTATGTCTGCTTTGTTTCATATCTATCCTCATTTCCAAACGAAGCTTTTAAACCCCGTTATTATCTATAATACCAACAATACCGAAAAAAAGCAATATTTTTCCTTGACTGCCATGATATATAAATGTTATAACTTAATTGTATAATTATGTCGAAAAGTTGGGATAAACACTATTTTATCTACAACTGATATCAGAAATGTTTTTGTTTTAAATAATTTCTGGTATTTTAATAATCAAATTTAAAAAATATAATTTGGAGGTCATTATGGTTAATATCAGTTTGCTGGAGAAATCCATTCCAGTAGCACCGATTAAAATTGCAGCCTTAGACAGCTGCCATGAACTGGCACAGAAGGTGGATTCTCATCTTGTTCAATTCAGACAGGAGTTAGATTCCCACAATAAATCCGGATTAAGCTTTCGAGGTTATTCAGAAGATACTTTTTTAATTGAAAGCAAATGCCCGAGATTTGGCTCCGGAGAAGCAAAAGGTGTGATTAATGAATCTGTACGGGGTACCGACCTTTTCGTTATGGTAGATGTCTGCAACTATAGTCTTACTTATAAAGTCAACGGATATATCAATCATATGTCTCCTGATGACCATTATCAGGACTTAAAACGAATTATTGCAACAGCAACCGGAAAAGCACATCGAATCAATGTCATTATGCCATTTCTCTATGAAAGCCGTCAGCATAAGAGAACCAAAAGAGAATCTCTTGACTGTGCACTTGCGCTTCAGGAACTGGTAAACATGGGTGTTTCTAATATCATTACATTCGATGCTCATGACCCGCGTATGCAGAATGCTATTCCGCTTTCCGGATTTGACAACTTTATGCCGACCTATCAGTTTTTAAAGACGTTATGTGCTTCTGTAGATGATTTTAAAATCGATAACGAACACTTAATGATTATCAGCCCGGACGAGGTGCAATGCAGCGTGCGGTATACTTCTCTAATATTCTTGGTGTTGATATGGGTATGTTCTACAAACGTCGTGACTATTCTACTGTTGTAAATGGTAAAAACCCGATTGTCGCTCATGAATTCTTAGGTGACTCTGTTGAAGGAAAAGATGTTATCGTAATCGATGATATGATTTCTTCCGGTGAAAGCATGCTCGATGTCGCAAAACAATTAAAAGACAGAAAAGCAAAACGCGTTATCGTCTGCACTACTTTTGGTCTTTTCACCGATGGTCTTGAAAAATTTGATGAATTTTACGAAAAAGAATACATCCATAAAGTAATCACAACAAACTTAAACTACAAAAATCCGGACATTCTCACCCGTCCTTATTATCTTGAGGCAGACATGAGCAAATATCTGGCAAGTATTATGGATATCTTAAACCATGACCTCTCTGTAGAAAAAGTTCGTTCTACAACAGAAAAGATTAACCAGTTGCTTCATCGTTATTCTTAATTCATACTTAATAGGCAGACAGAGTTTAATGCTCTGTCTGCTTTTTCTTTCAACAAAAAAGAAATCATAACCTTTCCTGGCTACGATTTCTCTTTTGTTTTTTTATGTATTTCTTCTTACTGTCTATATTCTTAGTTTAACTGGTAAACGTCTGCGTAATATCTTCCGTTTCCAAGTGCCTGACTATGTGTATCGTAATATACATCTACGTGTCCATAAGGAACACCACGGTCTTCTACGGTATAAACTACTCCATTGATTAACAATTTTGTTCCAAATGGAATACCATTCATTGCTACTGTTCTTCCGGCAGTCGGTACTGTTCCACTTGCTGTCAGACCCTGTCCTCCACACTGAGAACAGTTACAGTAACCTGTAATGGTAAATTTACCAAGGTAAGTTCCCTGAGAGCTGGAAGAAGAATCGCCGGAGCTGCTTGAAGAATCATTTGTATCTTCTGTTGTAGAACTGCTTGTATCCTCTACGGTTTCTTCCTGACTTGGTGTTTCTGTTACGGTTGTATTTGTATTCGTAGAAGCAGAAGATTCTGTAGTCTGCTGAGTGGAGCTTGAAGCACTGCTCTGGCTTGCACTCTGCTGCGCCTCAGCTGCTTTTGCCTGTGCGGCTCTTTCGGCTTCTGCTGCCTGTTTCTTTGCTTCCTCAGCTGCTTTTGCCTGTGCGGCAGCTTTCTGTTTTGCAAGCTCGGCTGCTGCTTCTTCATCTTTCTGCTGTTTAATTAATTTATCAATTTCTGCTTCCTGTGCATTTACTTTTGCAAGTAAATCCTGAGCACTGTTTTCTTCATTTGAAATCTCAGAAGTATAAGCTTCAATCTGACTGTTTGTTCCTTTCATTAAGTCAGCGATTTCATTCTGCTTTTCCAGACTTTCCTGCTGAAGTGCTTCGATTGCACTCTGCTCTTTTTCCACACTGGCTTCTTTTTCTTCGATTTCCTGCTGTGTTTCTTTATATGCTGCTAACATTCCTCTGTCATACTTGGTAATCTGCATGATATTCTCTGCTGTACTTAAAAACTCTGTAAGATTTTTGGATTCCAGCAACATAGAAATGTAAGAATCATTTGATTTTTCGTACATATACTGAATTCTTAATTTCATGCTTTCATACTGTTCATTCTGACGGTCTTTCGCTGCCTCTAATTCGGTTTTTAATTCTTCTAATTCACTCTGCTTAGCATCTGATTTTTCCTGCAAATCTGAAAGATTATCGGCTAAATCTGAGAGCTGGCTGTCCAGTTCTGTTAAATAAGCTTGTAAATCATCTTTTTTTGCTTCCAGAGAAGAAATTCTGCTCTGCGCTTCTTTTAAATCATCCTGAGTCTGCTGTTTCTTACTCTGTGCATCAGAAATTTTACTTTGTGTCGTTGCTGCATAACAAGGTGTTACGGTAAGTCCTGCAATCAGTAAAGACAAAAATAAACTTCTACATGTTTTATTTCTCATAATCTAAGCTCCTTTTCAAATCACGAACTTGATTATAACACAGTTCTTAACAGATTCCTAGTCTTTTTTTCATATTTTGTAACAACTATGTAATATCCCTTAAAAAAGCAGCAAAATTTTTATGCATTTAGCCTATTGATTTTCGCGCAATCCAAGAAACGCCGCCAGATTCCCACGTTTTCCATGACTTGCACGATGTGAGAATAAAAAATTCGGATTACAGCAGGTACAAATTCCAGGCATTGTAATATGTTCCGGTTTGATTCCTGCTTCTAAAAAGACCAGTTCATTTGCCTTCCACAAATTCAGCTGATATTTTCCATTCTCTTTTTTGTAAAATAAATCTTTATGGTTTTCTTTTTTAAACTGTTCTTCAAACTGAACAATTACATCCTCACTCACTTCATAACAGTCCTGACAGATAGATGGCCCAACCGCTGTATAAATCTCTTCCGGATTAGAACCAAACTCTCTTTTCATAGCTTCAACCGTTACTTTTCCGATTTTTCCGACTGTTCCTCTCCATCCGGAATGAGAAAGCCCAATCGCCCGATTCTTTGGGTCAACAAAAAATAATGGCACACAGTCTGCATAAAAAGTTGCAAGCACAATTCCCGGGGCGTTCGTGATTAAACCATCTACGTCCGTATAATCCCGTGCTTTTACAATTCCCTTTCCCCTGTCTGCCCTTCCAACTCTTCGTACATTCGTTGTATGGGTCTGGTCCGAACACACAATATCTTCCGGCAAAAATCCAATCGCTTCTGAAATTCGTCTATAATTTTCAAAAACAGCTTCTTCCTCATCACCTCTTGTAAAACTTAAGTTCATGGATTCATAAATCCCCTTGCTGACACCACCAAGACGAGTGGAAAATCCATGAATGATGGTTTTCTCAAATGGCTCAAACGACCGATATTTTAAATAGGTTACACCGTTTTTTTCTACCGTTTTCATGTATTCATCCGTTTTCCATCGTATTTTTTTACTTTTCTCTATCATTCCATTATCCATAACTCCACTCCCCATGAATCAACTCTTTATTTTACAATTCGAACGCATTTTCAATATGACAAATCTTTTCTTGCGGTTCAATGGCAATCACATCAAAGCGATAAGCAAATTCTTTTGAACCACAGTACCAATTACAAAAATATCGGGCAGATTTGATAATTCTCTGCTGTTTTTTTACCGTTACGGCTTCAAGTCCCGTTCCATATCGGTCACTGCTTCGAAATTTCACTTCACAAAACACCAGTAAATCCGGTTTTTTTGCAATTAAATCAATCTCGCCATAAGGTGTCTTATAATTTCGTTTGATTATCGTATATCCCTTACTTTGAAGATACTGTGCTGCCTGTTCTTCATAATAAGCACCGATTCTCCGCGTATTTTTTTCTTCTCTCTGCATCTACAAACAATTTCATCCTATATAAAGTTCTTAATAAACGTTGCACGGTGAATTGGAGAAGGCCCGTATTTCTTTAATGCCGAAATATGTGCCGACGAACCATATCCTTTATTAGAAGCAAAGTCATATTCCGGCATCAGTTTTGCATACTCTTTCATTAAACGGTCTCTCGTCACTTTTGCGATAATACTCGCTGCTCCAATCGAAATGCTCTTTGCATCTCCTTTGATAATCGGAACTTGTGGAATAATAACATCCGGAATTGTGACAGCATCATTTAATAAAATCTGAGGTGTCACCTCAAGTTTCGAAATTGCTTCCCGCATTGCCTCATAAGTTGCCTGTAAAATATTGATTTCATCAATCCTTGCAGGGCTCGCATATCCGACCGCAACTGCGACTGCCTCTTCCATAATCTTATCGTACAATTCCTCTCTCTTTTTCTCTGAGAGCTGTTTGGAATCATTTAAATACAATAACTTACAGTCCTTTGGCAGAATTACAGCTCCTGCGACCACCGGACCGGCAAGCGGACCTCTTCCAACTTCATCAATTCCGCAGATATATCCTAAATGTTCATATTCCCGTTCATAGACCTTTAATGACTCAATTCGTTCTCGTTCTGCATGCAGTTTTTTGAACTCTTTTTTTGCCTTTTCACAAAGAGAAACCACACCTTTTCTGGTATCCTCTGAATAACTTGTGAGAAACTCGTTCAGTGGACTTTTGATACTTTCCTTCCAGTCTTTACTTGCTTCTTCCTCTGTCCATGCAGACTGAAGCTTCTCTTTTATCTCGCGAATGCTTTCCATTTTTATTCTCCCTTAAGCCTGTTCCAGCGTAATCCGGCCAATTTTACCGTTTCTAAACTCTTCGAGTAAAATATTAGAAGCCTTCGCATAATCTAATTCATTTCCCTTTTTTAAGCAGTTTCTGTTTTTAGCAACTGCACTTAACATAGCAAGACGATCTTCACTTTCTTCTAACTCATAACGCTGTGCCAAGATTCCCTCGTAGCATTTATGAAGATAGCCTAATAATTCCAGTGAAAGTTCTTCCAAATTTAAAATCTGGTCATTCATAGAACCAATCATTGCCAGCTTTGCACCTACACTCTGATCTTCAAATTTCGGCCATAAAATTCCGGGTGTATCTAACAATTCCACGTTTTTGTTAATGCGAATCCACTGTTTTCCCTTTGTCACACCTGGTTTATTTCCGGTTTTTGCACAGGCTTTTCCGGCAAATGCATTGATAAATGTCGATTTTCCAACATTTGGAATTCCCACTACCATTGCACGAATCGGACGATTTTTAATGCCTCTTCGCTTATCACGCTCAATTTTTTCTTTGCAGGCTTCCATGATAACCGGCAGTACATTTTTCACACCTGCCCCACTTTTTGCATTCATTTTAACCACATGAAATCCTTTTTGGGTAAAATATTCCTGCCATTTTTCATTTTCACGTTCATCTGCCAAATCAGATTTATTTAACAAAATCATACGTGCTTTATTTTTCCCAAGCTCATCAATGTCCGGATTTCTGCTTGAAAGCGGAATTCTCGCATCGACAACTTCTATAATCAAATCAATAAGTTTAATGTTTTCCTGCATCATACGTCTTGCCTTTGTCATGTGACCAGGATACCATTGATAATTCATATCTGCCTCTCTTTCTGCTGATTCTGCTGCTTACGCTATTTAATCAAAGCCGGTTTCTTTGACGGAGAAATCTGAAGCCAGATTTTTCCCTCAATATATTTTGCATTCACATTTTGTACTTCTGTAAAACGGCTGTCCTCACTGTTATTTCGGTTATCCCCAAGTACAAAATATTCATTTTTTCCAAGTGTAATCTGCTGTTCGGCAAGCCCCGGATTTATAATATTCGGAAAATTTTTTTCTTTATAGAGTTTCCCATTGATATAGACTTTTCCATCTTTAATCTGAATTTTTTCTCCGGGGAGTCCAATAATTCTCTTTACATGAATACTGGAATGTTCTTTGCCATCTTTTTTAAATGCAATCACATCCCCACGCTGTGGTTCTTTTAACTTATACGTTACCTTATTCATCAGCAGATGCTGTCCGGTTTCGATACTCGGCTCCATACTGCTCTCCTGCATAATCACACTCTGACAAAAGAAAATAGACATCATCGCTGCAAGTGCCAAAACAACTGCAATCTGAAATATCCATGGAAGGATTGCTTTCCAGTTATATTTTCCCAAAAAAGCCGGCTTTCTTATTGTTTTCTTACTCATATTTTTTTCCTCAAGATGGAAGAAAAGGGACATATACATAAGTATGTGTCCCTGTCCTCTAACTTTTATTATTTTACTAATTCTTTTACCTTTGCAGCTTTACCTACGCGGTCTCTTAAGTAGTTCAGTTTTGCACGTCTTACTTTACCACGTCTGATTACTTCTACTTTTTCAACATTCGGGGAGTGAAGTGGCCATGTTTTTTCAACACCGATTCCGTTGGAGTTCTTTCTTACTGTGAAAGTAGCACGGTTGCTTCCACCCTGTTTCTTTAATACAACACCTTCAAAAATCTGGATTCTTTCACGGTTTCCTTCTTTGATTTTTCCGTGTACTCTTACTGTGTCACCTACGTTGAACTGAGGTACTTCTGCTTTTAACTGAGCAGCTTCAATGTTTTTGATAATTTCGTTCATGATTTTTCTCCTTATTCTTCCGGATGTTCTTAATGTAATCAACAACAGAGGACCATCTCTTTTTTTACAACGTATTTGATTATACTATGAAGTACGACAAAATGCAAGTGTTTTTTAACCAAATCAAGTAAGTCCCCTGCTTCAATTGCGAAAAGCAATAAGCAGGGTGGGGACTTGCTTGTATCAGGAGGGGGCAAGCCCTTCTGATAAGCTGCGTAGCAGCTATGTTATGAGCAAGTAGCGAAGCGGATTGCGAATATCCACTTGACCTCATAGAACAGAATTTC
>ENA-OQCN01000135-OQCN01000135.1-human-gut-metagenome-genome-assembly--contig:-NODE-135-length-36247-cov-3.286047_pt1 | contig 36247 bp, 34 predicted proteins | sample MGYA00242497_ERZ504576 | MGnify/ENA primary metagenome ERZ504576 (study PRJEB26092, sample SAMD00036296) | human gut metagenome | host: Homo sapiens | study: EMG produced TPA metagenomics assembly of...
CCTTGCAATGCTTCTGCAGGGTTGGTTGTGGTGCGCTTTACCAAATCGTCTACATCTACTGAGGAAATAGCACCGGTCATATCACTTTTCTTCATGGTACCATAGCCCACTACTACAACTTCATCCAGCATCTCAGTATCTTCTTTCAAAGTCACCCGGATGTTTGTCTTTCCGTTTACAGGGACTTCTTGTGTTGCATAGCCCACATAAGAAATAATAATAGTGGCTTTGGGGGATACGCTTAATGCAAAGTTACCGTCAAAGTCTGTGATGACCCCGTTGGTTGTACCTTCTCTACTACACTGGCACCAATAATAGGTTCGTTGGCAGCATCAGTAACCAGACCAGTCAGTTGAATCGTCTGTGCTAATGCACCGAAAGGAGTCATAAAAGCAAAGAGTAGAATCAATAGTATGATTCTTTCCTTGAAATAATTCTTTTTACTCATGTGAATAAATTTTAAGGTTAATAATTGTTTTTCACATCGCTAAGTAATAGGTTGTATGTGCAAATTCCTAATTATTATACCCTACAAATGAACTACAATGAATAAAAAAACTCTTTTTTTTTAATCTACAAATATAAATGTAATATATTGATATATAGTGATCTATATAAAGAAATAATATCTACAAAATGCTGTTTGATAAAAACTGTAAAAATATAGGTTCTTTAAATATTTTGTAGATAGTCTGTCAAGTCATCCTCCGAAGATAAGTTTAGAGATTTACGTAAACGATATCGATTCATGTTGATTGTTTTGGGAACATTTCCTGTGAGCATCGAGATTTCTTTGGTAGATAGATTTACCCGTAATAAAGTAGCTAGATATCTTTCTCCTTGTGTTAAATTGGGATGCCGTTCGGATAGCCGTTGAAGGAACTCCTGGTTCTTTTCTTCAACATTCATCAGCAAGGTGCTGTTCGTCTTATCTCCATTCTGATATTGGCTGATGAAGGCATTGACTTTCTTCAGATGAGGAATCAATGCCTGTTGGTCCATCTTATATCCTTGCTTTATCATTTCTCTGATTTTCTCCAGCATTTCATTGCGGCTATGCAGGAATACAGCAAAACTGGTAGCTTCCTGACGACTGTTGTATAATGCGCTTTGTACAGATTTTAATTCGAGTTCTTGCTGTCGTACTTTAAGTTCTGCCAATTCATGTTCCGATTGCTCCAGATTATAGCGGGTAACCATTAACTGCATATTCTTTTTGCGTTTATACCATTGGTATAGAAATATACTGAGTACTATCAATGAGATGAATATGATTACTAGTACAAACAGGTTCCGTTTCAGTAGTTCTATTTCATAAGCTTGCTCTCTTAGTTCTGCTTTCCTTTGTTGGTTTTGATATTGTTTATGGGAAATTTCCTGTTCTACGATGCGTAATTTACTTCCACTTTGCAATTCTTTGCTAAGGGTATATAGTTGTATCAGCATTTATAAGCGTTTTTATGGTCTCCAAGGGCATCGTATACCCAAGATAAATATTCGTAATTATCACAAATCAGTTCTTTGGCACTGATGGAAGAAGCGACCTCGTATGCTCTTTGTAAAGCCATCAAGGCATTGTTATATTGTTTTGCATAGAAGTATTGTTTTCCCATATTGTTATAGTTTTCCCCTAATGACCATTGAGAATTCAAGTTCTTGTTGATGATAATGGCCTCATTAATTAAACTTAGCTTTTCATTAAAATCACCCTCATATAAACATAGATTATTCAAATTGGCGGATATCCCTCTTAAATTTTTCTGACTGCGGTTTATTATAAGGGCTTGTTTGAGGAATTGTTCAGCTGTGTTGAACTCATTCATGGAATAATGGATGATGCCACGATCATTGTAGCATAGTGCGATAGAAATGGAATCTCCGATGGATTTAAAGATTGAGATGGCTTTCTCATTCATTTCGATCGCTTTGTTATAGTCGGTCAGTTTACAATAGAGTGCTCCTATCAGTGCGTAAATTTGTCCATTCAACTCTTTATTGGTAGGAGTTGCATACTCCAAAGCGTCATATAGATTTTTAATGCTCACATCAAAATTGCCTAATAGCTTTTCTGCCTGACTGTAATAGAACATTGCTTCGGCTTTTTGATCATTTTGCCTTTCTTCAGGAAACAATTCAATTACCTTGGCAGCATAGTAACTGGCCTGCTTCGGATTATTGTATAAGGCTTCAACCGACTTTTTAATCAGTGCCTCGGCTTCTTGTTGTTTATTACGGGCATTAGCCCATGAGAGATTCAGCAGGCAAAGGAGAATATATACAAGTAGGTTGTTTTTCATAATCAAGCGTATTTTTGCAAAAATAGTGATTTTCTTTGTAAAAAGACACTCTTGTTTCTCTTTTAAAAGAATATCTTTGCAAGCAACAATAAAGATGAGCTATGTTATTACCTTATTTGAATAAAGATCTGATAGAGGCCGGTTGTGATGAGGCGGGCAGGGGATGTCTGGCAGGATCTGTATATGCAGCAGCTGTTATTTTACCTGTAGATTTTAAGAATGAATTGCTGAATGATTCCAAGCAACTGACGGAGCATCAGCGTTATGCGCTGCGAGAGATTGTGGAAAGAGAAGCATTGGCATGGGCTGTAGGTGTAGTGACTCCTGAAGAGATAGACGAGATAAATATCCTTAATGCGTCTTTTCTGGCAATGCATCGTGCTGTGGATCAATTGAAAATTCGTCCCCAACATTTGTTGATTGATGGGAATCGTTTTAAAAAGTATCAGGATTTGCCGCATACTACTGTGGTAAAAGGAGATGGAAAATATTCTTTCTATTGCCGCTGCATCTATTCTGGCGAAAACCTATCGTGATGATATATGAATGAACTGCATAAAGAATATCCTTTTTATGATTGGAATAGTAATAAAGGTTATCCTACTAAAAAGCATCGTGCGGCTATCCGTGAACATGGAACAACGCCATATCATCGGATGACTTTTAATTTGTTGGGAACAGATCCCCAATTAGAGATTCCTTTCTAATTTGAAGAATATATAGGAGGATGGGATAACTTCTTTACATTTCATTCTACTTGGTTGAAAATAAAGCGAAGAATCTGTTTGATTCATATGAGTAGTAACAGATTCTTCGTTTCACTTTTTTACAATGGTCTTATTCAGCATATCAATATTTTCCCCGTTGATAAGAGCGATGTCCATAAATAGTGATTACCACAAAACAGATAAATGGCAGGATAAATGAAACATTTACGGCTGGCATATTCCAAATGGTATTCATATCAATAATACTTGCTTGTAAAGGAGGAAGTACGGAACCTCCTAAAATAGCCATAATCAGGCCGGCTGCTCCAAACTTTGCATCATCTCCCAATCCGGTAAGCGCTATGCCATAGATCGTGGGGAACATTAATGACATACAGGCTGAAACAGCTACCAGGCAGTACATACCCCAGATATCCTGGAAGAAGATGACTCCGGCGGTGAAGCAGCAACCCGCAATGGCAAGTATGGCCAATAATTTACCTGGATTGAGGTAGCGCAAGATGAAGGTACAGATAAAACGGCTGATACAGAAAATAACCATCGCAATGATATTATATTCTTGTGATAGTACTTCAGCAGCTTTTTCCTCCATACCTTGTGACATGAACAGGCGTGTGCCGTATTGGATGATGAAGGTCCAACACATAATCTGCGCACCTACATAGAAGAATTGTGCCACCACTCCTTCGCGGTAATGATGGATGGAGAAGATACGCTTCAGTGTGGGACCGAAATTGATACTGTGAGACTGGTCACCATTTTTGGGCATTTGGGTAAAACGTATCACTAGAAGCATAACTAATATGACTATTCCGATAGTGAGATAAGGAGCGATCAGTACGGACAGGTCCGCATCTCTTACCATTGCAAATTCTGCCGGGTTTAGTTGGGCTCGTTCTGCCGTATCCATCGGATTTAGTTTCGCCTGGATAAAGTTCATGCTACATACATTCCCAGTAAAGAGCCCATAGGGTTAAACGATTGTGCCAGATTGAGACGTCGGGTAGCGGTAGCTTCTGTTCCCATGGACAAGATGTAAGGGTTGGAACTGGTTTCGAGGAAGGAGAGTCCGCAGGTCAGAATAAAATAAGCTAATAAGAACGGATAGTAGCTGCCTGTCATTTTAGCGGGAAAGAATAATAAGGCTCCTACGGCATAAAGTCCCAATCCCAGCAGGATACCGGCTTTATAAGAGTATTTACGGATAAACATAGCTGCCGGAAAAGCCATGGCGAAATATCCGCCATAGAAGGCAACTTGCACCAATGCGCCATCGGTGACACTCATCCGGAAGATTTTAGAGAATGCTTTTACCATCGGATTGGTGATATCATTGGCGAATCCCCAGAGGGCGAAGCAGCAGGTGACTAATATAAACGGTAGTACGTAACTGACTCCATCTTTGTGCAGGATGGGTTGATCTGTATCTTTCATTTCTTAAATTAAAGATTGAGGATTAAAAATTAAGAAATGAGAATTGAAAACAAAAAAAGGATAGGCATATAACCCTTTCTCAATTTTTAATTTTCAATTCTCAATTTATTAACTATTTATAAATAGGTCCGTAAGTTGAGCAAGCTCTGTAGTCGGAACCTTCCTTATCCATACCGAAGGCATTCCATGATGCCGGGCGGAAAATCTTGTCGTCTTCTACATTATGCATACAAACAGGAATACGTAGCATAGATGCCAGAGTTATTAAATCCTGTCCGATGTGTCCATAGCTGATGGCGCCGTGGTTGGCTCCCCAGTTGTTCATTACCGAATAGACATCACGGAATGCAGGTTTGTCGCATAGGCGGGGTACAAACCAAGTAGTAGGCCATGTGGGGTCTGTACGCATGTTCAGTACCTGATGGATTTCCGGATCAATATCTACTGTCCAGCCTTCTGCCAGTTGCAATACTGGACCTAAGCCTTTTACCAGATTAAGACGCATCATGGTGACAGGCATACCGCCTTTAGACAAGAAATTGGAAGAGAAACCGCCTCCACGGAAATAGTCGCGATCTGCCGGATACCAGGTTGTAGCTTTCAGACAAGCTTCGACATCGGCTTCAGTCATTTCCCAGTTGGGCTTCATGCAGGGCTCTCCCGCTTCATTATGGCTCTCACCGGTAGCGTCCAGAGTGGTTGCACCAGAGTTGATAAGATGGATGATACCGTTTTTAGCCATTCCGGTAAGTTCTTTGCCGGTGACACGTTTTACCGCTTCGGGGCTCCAGTAAGTACGGATGTCGGAGAACATCTGTCCACAGCCACTCAGCAGGTGACCGAATAACATGGCAACACCATTGCAAGCATCATTTTCGGTAGCCAGAACGTATGCTTCGCGAATGCCGTTCCAGTCGAAAGTGGTGTTGAGCAGTGCTTCACTGAAGTCACCGTTTGGTTTCCAGTCAGTCCATTGGCGTTGCCCCTGGAAGCCGGCTGCGATGGCATTATGCCGATAGCTTCTTCTTTGAATCCCATTTCAAGCAATTTCGGGTTGCCGACCATCAAGTCACGCATGATGATAGTCATTTTTACAATAAATTCCCAGTCGGCATCCTTCTCTTCACGGGTTTTGCGCTTTTCGGGACGGTTCTTAAAGTCTTCCCCTTCGTTGGGCTTGCAATATTTTTCAGTCCAGGCCATTGCCTTGGCATATTCTTCATGGTCATAGATTCCTTCTTCCATACGGCGCAGGATCTCAGTTTCGTCCACGCTTTCATTACGTATTCCCAGATATTCCTGGAAAAAGTCAGGATCGACAATAGAGCCGGCGATACCCATGCAGACACTACCGAAAGAAAGATAGCTTTTTCCGCGCATATTGGCTACAGCCATGGCGGCACGGGCGAAACGCAATAGTTTTTCTGCTACATCGGCCGGAATCGTGTTGTCATCCAAATCTTGTACATCGTGTCCGTAAATACCGAATGCAGGCAGCCCTTTCTGTGCGTGTCCGGCTAATACGGCAGCCAGATAAACGGCTCCCGGACGTTCTGTACCGTTGAATCCCCAGACTGCTTTCGGCCAGTGCGGGTGCATATCCATTGTTTCGGAGCCATAGCACCAGCAACTGGTTACGGTAATGGTGGCACCTACTCCTTCGCGTTCGAATTTCTCGGCACAAGCGGCGCTTTCGGCTACACGACCGATGGTGCTGTCTGCTATTACACATTCCACGGGGCTTCCGTCACCGTTTTTCAAGTTGGATGAAATCAGTTCGGCAACAGCTTTTGCCAGGTTCATAGTCTTGTCTTCAAGGCTTTCGCGGACACCACCCTGGCGGCCGTCGATAGTGGGACGAATCCCGATTTTAGGATACTTTTTCATGATATACATAGGTTTTAGTTGTTAAATTGAATTTCTTAAATGGACTTCGGTAGGGAGATAAGTTCTTATTTCCTGTCCGGTTAGTACAAATTCTGCGGCTTTCCGCCCCAGCTCTTCCCAGTTGATACTGAGTACCGTAATCCCTTGGTCTATTACCTCGTAGGCAGGAGTGTCATTGTAGGCTATCAGTCCGAAATCTTCTCCGCATTTCAGCCCGGTTGTCCGGCTTTGCTTGATTATATTGACTACCTCTATCTGACGGATTGCAATGTATACTTCTCCTTTACGGACTTGTATCCGTCTGTATTTTCCACAATGGCTGAATCAATGTGATAATCCTGACAGAAACAATTGAAATACTGACAACTGCTACGGGGGTGTTTGATGTCTTCGGGAAATAAAAGTACTAGTCTCTGATATTTTCTCAGATGTTCTTTCAATGCGGCCAATGCATGATAAAAGGAATCGTCAAAATCCTGACATACGTATGAATAATCCTTTTTATCGAACTTCCCGAAATCCAACAGCAGCAACTTAGACGAATCTATTTTGTAAAGATGGGGGGATAGTTTCTCATTGTCGAAGTTCATCACAATGTATTTATTGTATCTGCCTATTGATTCACGTAAGATGGTATTGAAAAGTCGTTCATTATATTGATGAAACAATAAATCTACTTTGTAGTTGATGGATAGTTTTTTGATAAAACTATTATATAACGAGTATTTAAAGGGAGAATATTCGTCCAGCAGAAGCAGAATGTTTGTAAGCTTGTTGGTAACGTAGTAACCTTTTCCCGGAGTAGAGTCTATTATTCCCCGGTCTTTTAAATCAATGAATGCTTTGAACACCGTATCCCGCGACACTTGATACTCACGGCTCAGTTTGTTGATGGACGGTAATGTGCAGTCCGATTTATATTTGCCCATGGAAATCTCCTGACTGAGTAAATCAGCCAGTTGTTTCACTTTAGTGGTCTGCTGTCCAAAGGTAACTTTCATGAACTGTTTAAGGTTTTACGCGGACAATGCAAACTGTGCTGAACTGTCCCGATGCAAAGGAATGCAATTTATTCATAAACAGCAAGATGAAAAGGTATGTTTTATAACACAAGAATCGAAGCTCTATATCGATTTCCGGAAGAATGTGTAGTACGTACTAATCAAATAATATAATTAGAGTATTTGCCGAAGTATATTAACCGCATTACAGAACAAAGGGAGGGAGTCGTGTCTTGCCGGTGCGCCGGATATTGTTTTGCTGGTTTGTGAAATGATTGCCGGGCGTATGAATGCAAAATTGACTCGGGATATGGAATTTAAAGACGGACTGCATTTTATCATCGAACTTCCTCTATAAAAAATAGGTGAAACATTATTCATTGACAGGGCTTTTTTGTACCTTTGCACCCGGAAAAAGCAAGGATAAACTTTAAACAAAATAAGATTATGAGTAAAAAAGCCCTTTTAATGATTCTTGATGGTTGGGGTATCGGCGATCAAGGTAAAGACGATGTAATCTTTAACACTCCCACTCCTTACTGGGATTCTCTGTTGGCAAACTATCCGCACTCTGAATTGCAGGCTAGCGGTGAGAACGTTGGTTTGCCCGACGGACAGATGGGTAACTCCGAAGTAGGACACTTGAATATCGGTGCAGGACGTATCGTTTATCAGGATTTGGTAAAGATTAACCGTGCATGTGCCGACAACAGCATAATGAAGAATCCCGAGATTGTTTCCGCTTTCTCTTACGCAAAGGAAAATGGCAAGAACATCCACTTTATGGGATTGACTTCAAACGGTGGTGTACACAGTTCATTCGATCATTTGTTCAAACTTTGCGATATCTCTAAAGAATATGGCATTGAAAATACATTTATCCACTGCTTTATGGATGGTCGTGACACAGACCCGAAGAGTGGTAAAGGCTTTATCGAACAACTGACTGCGCACTGTGAAAAATCAGCCGGTAAAATCGCTTCTATCGTTGGTCGCTTCTATGCTATGGATCGTGACAAGCGTTGGGAACGTGTGAAAGAAGCATACGACCTGTTGGTTGAAGGTAAAGGAAAGCAAGCCACCGATATGGTTCAGGCTATGCAGGAATCATACGATGAAGGTGTTACAGATGAATTCATCAAACCGATCAATAATTCTACCGTAGACGGTACCATCAAAGAAGGTGATGTGGTTATCTTCTTCAACTACCGTAACGACCGTGCCAAGGAATTGACTGTTGTGCTGACTCAACAGGATATGCCGGAACAAGGTATGCATACTATTCCGGGCTTGCAGTTTTATTGCATGACTCCGTATGATGCGTCTTTCAAGGGTGTTCATATTCTGTTCGACAAGGAAAATGTTCAAAATACGTTGGGTGAATATCTGGCTGCTAACGGTAAGACTCAGTTACACATTGCAGAAACGGAAAAGTATGCTCACGTAACTTTCTTCTTCAATGGTGGTCGTGAAACTCCGTATGATGCCGAAGAGCGTATCTTGGTTCCATCTCCGAAAGTGGCTACTTACGACTTGAAGCCTGAGATGAGTGCTTATGAAGTGAAGGATAAATTGGTAGAAGCCATCAAGACCCAGAAATTCGATTTCATTGTCGTGAATTACGCTAATGGTGATATGGTAGGTCATACTGGTATCTATGACGCTATTGAAAAAGCAGTGAAGGCTATTGACGAGTGCGTGAAAGATACAGTGGAAGCTGCCAAAGGCTAATGATTATGAAGTAATCATTATTGCCGACCACGGTAATGCCGACCATGCACTGAATGAAGATGGTACACCTAATACGGCTCACTCTTTGAACCCTGTTCCATTTGTATATGTAACAGAGAACAAGAATGCTAAAGTGGAAAATGGTGTATTGGCAGATGTTGCTCCTTCTATCTTGCACATTTTGGGTATGCCCCAGCCTGCCGACATGACCGGAAGGGATTTGATAAAATAATGTAGAAAGTATATTTATTTGTCATTCTGAACAAGGTGAGGAATCTGTAATGAAGCATGGATTCGTCACTTTGTCCGGAATGACATTTTAATTTAATAAGAGATGATACAGATAGATGATGTTGTAATCTCCCTTGATGTGTTTCGTGAGAAATTTCTTTGTAATCTCGATGCCTGCAAAGGTGAGTGCTGCATAGAGGGAGATGCCGGTGCACCGGTGGAATTGGATGAAGTGGAAAAACTGGAAGAGGTGCTTCCTGTTATTTGGGACGAGCTTTCACCCGAGGCACGGGCGGTGATTGATAAGCAGGGAGTGGTTTATACAGATGAAGAGGGCGATTTGGTAACTTCCATCGTCAATCAGAAAGATTGTGTATTTACCTGTTATGACGAGAAAGGGTATTGTTATTGTGCCATCGAGAAAGCCTTCCGGGCAGGTAAGACCGATTTCTATAAACCAATCTCTTGTCATCTTTATCCCATCCGTATAGGTGATTATGGCCCTTATAAAGCGGTGAATTACCATCGTTGGGATGTATGTAAAGCCGCCGTGTTATTGGGAAAAAAAGAGAACCTTCCTGTATACAAGTTCTTAAAGGAACCGTTGGTGCGGAAATTTGGTGAAGAATGGTATAAAGAGCTGGAGGTTGCGGCAGAAGAATTGAAGAAAAGAGGAATGATTTAAGCATCTTCGGTTTTATTATCCCTGATTTATTACATTAACCGAAATTTAATACTACGAAAATACCCCATGAAAAGACTACTCTTGTCATGCTGTATCTTATTATGCGTCGTATTGACTTTGAAGGCGCAAGAACAGCCGTTAATCAGTCCGGATGATTCTATCCGTAGTTTGGTGGGACGTTTGTTTCCTAATAGCAATCCGAATCTTTCGGCACACATGAACCTGCAATTCTCCACTTCGGGAGTTGCCAACTTTATTGAAGGAGATTTAGAGGATGCCTCTTTTAACTGAATCGTGTAAAACTGGAGATATTAGGTTCTTTCAGTAAACAATTTTCTTATCATTTCCGTCAGTCGTTTAATAAATACAGCAATCCCCACTCGTTGGATAATTTGTCCTCTTCCATTGAGTATGCTTTGGTGAATTGGAAAATGTCTGATAAATTCACGTTGACTGCCGGAAAACAAGATATCGCTTTGGGTGGCTATGAATATTATGTCAATGCCATCAAAGTCCGCGAGTATAGTGAGTTTAATGATAACATCAGTTGTTATCAGGCAGGAGTGGCGGGAAGATTCAATCTGTCATCCACCAATGAGTTGGTGCTTCAGGTAGTAAATAACCGTAGTGGAGAAAATGATGAAACCTATCTTTACGGTTTGCCGCAAGGAGTGGAAAAAGCTAAAGTTCCTGTTCTGTCAACAGTCAATTGGAACGGGTTCTTCTTTGATAACGCGGTACAATTACGATATGCGGCCTCATATGGGCAGCTGGCGGAAGGTAAGAATCTTTGTTGTTTTACGGCGGGTAATATTTATGAGAAAGGCCCTGTTATTGCTTATATTGATTTAATGTATTCTCGTGAAGGGCTGGATAGCAAAGGCATTATCAGTGATTTGCAAGGTCCTGTTTTAACAGCTCCGTCCACGGCGCAGAATGCGGAATACTTTAGTACCGTGGTAAACTTTGACTATCGCGTTCATCCCAATTGGAATCTTTATTTGAAAGGCGCTTATGAGAGGGCAGGCATTTATAAAGCAAACGGGCATTTTGAGAAAGGGCTTTATCGTACTACATGGAATGCGCAGGCGTGTGTGGAATATTTCCCGATGCGTAATAGTGAACTGCTTATCTTTGCCCATCTTTTATATAAAGGGCATCATTTGACCCGGCGTGCGCAGGCTTTGGGAAGCACGAGTCCGGACACGCAACGTATTTCTGTCGGGTTGGTTTACTCTATTCCCGTTTTTTGATGTTCCTTATCATATCTTCACTCCGTTCCGTTTGATATTTCACATGGGTGAAGCAACTGCTTCACCCATGTGACAACGGCTGTTTACCTAAGTGAAATCGCTTCTTCACCAAGGTGAAGCAATGAACGCAGCCGGACAAAAATACAAGAAAAAAGGCTTACCTTTTTATTTCAATGAGGTTGTTTCCCCTTTTCATTGCAAGACCGGGGAAATACGCTATATTTGTGAAATAATTAATTACTTCAACTAACAACACAGAATATTATAATGAAAAAGACTGTCCTTTTTTTTTCTGATGATTATATTGATAGCCTCGTGCCATCAAGAAGAAATTCCTTCTGTTTCCGATAAACCGGAAGGGAATCAGCTGATTTTTGATTTATCAGATGAAGATGCACTTCAGGGTTGTATTTATGTGAAACTGAAAGAAGAACCTACAGAAGAGGTGCAGATAAGGAGTATTGGCAACACGGTAAGGACAGGAATTAAGGTGTTGGACCGGGCTGCCTCTTCTTTGAAAATAGAGAGAATGGAACGTACGTTTCCCTACGCCGGCAAATTTGAAGAACGTACTCGTAAGGAGGGGCTTCATTTATGGTACAATGTTTGGTTCTCCAAAGACACATCAGCGACTCGTGCAGCTGCTGAAGTAGCTTTTCTAGATGGTATTGAAATGGCTGTTCCTGTTCCTAAGATAGTTTCCAGGGCAAGGCCGGAAACAGTATGGGATATGTATGGTATCAGAGTGGGGGAGTGGTTGTTCAATGATCCGGATTTATCCAAACAATGGTATTTTGATAATCCCGGTACAGAATCCTGGCAGAGGGAAGGTGCGGATATCCGTTTAGTTGATGTGTGGAAACAATACAATGGGAATCCGGCTATTATTGTAGCGGTTGTAGATGGCGGCATTAATCAGGAGCATCCTGATTTGCAGGATAATTTATGGACGAATCCGGGTGAGATACCAAAGAATGGTATAGATGATGATGGCAATGGGTATATAGATGATGTACATGGTTATAATTTTGTAGATGATAATGCAATTTTGGTCCCTCATCGTCACGGAACTCATGTGGCGGGTACTATTGGTGCGACAAATAATAATGAAACAGGTATCAGCAGCATTGCAGGAGGGAACGGAACTCCCGGCAGTGGGGTGAAACTCATGAGTTGCCAAATTTTAAAAAGTCTGACTTCCACTGGAGGAGAAGTCGCTTCTGATCCGTTTATTGCTGCCGCTATTAAATATGGTGCTGATAATGGAGCTGTTATCAGTCAGAATAGTTGGGGATACGCTGTCGGAACGGGGAGGAATACCTCTTCATATATTAATCCTGTACATAAGGAAGCCATTGATTACTTTATAAAATATGCCGGATGTGATAACAACGGAGAGCAACTTGACGGAAGTCCAATGAAAGGAGGGATTGTATTGTTTGCATCAGGCAATGCGAATACTTCTGACCCCAGGATAGCGGCGCCGGCTGATTATGACAAGGTAGTTGCGGTTGCAGCCATTGAGGCCGATTATAGAAAGGCTTCTTATTCCAATTATGGTACATATATGGATATTTCTGCTCCCGGAGGAGCATTGAACGGAGATGGGCGGATATGGAGTACGACTACAAAACTGGCCGGTAATTATGAATATCTGGCCGGTACATCTATGGCGTGTCCGCTGGTCAGCGGTGTGGCAGCACTGGTGATAGAGAAGTATGGGGTAGGCAAGAAAGGTTTTACACCGGAAACTCTGAAGGAAATCCTCTATCAAAGCGCATACGATTTGGATGAATATAATCCGAGGTATACCGGCCAGTTGGGGCACGGATGCGTGGATGCCACAGCTGCTTTAAAGATAGATGTTTCTAATCTTCATCCTTTTACATTGAAGTCCAATCAGGTAACTGATAATACTCTGATATTTAGTGTAAGCAGCAGTATGGCTGGTAATGGAGAACTGACTTTGTATAATGGCATTGGCAATAAGGTGCTGAGTCTTCATTTGGAACTTGAAGCCGCTCCTTGCATTCTGTGGACATAACCAAGCTTTCTGCCGGATATTATACATTGGTGTACCGAGCGAACGGGATGGAGATCAGAGAGAAATTTATCAAGTACTAATCCTGATAAAATGAAATAGGACATGAAACGAATAGGACTATATCTGTTTATAATAGGCATAACTTTTATTAAAGCTTATGGACAAGAGGATTCCGGACCTGTCAATACCGGAGCGGCAAACTATCTGACTATACCGGTTGATGCACGCAGCGCAGCCATGGGAGGTGCCGGTGTGGCGATTTCGAGGGTAAATAATGCCGTTTTCCATAATGGTGCGGCAACTTTATCGGAGGCCATGCACAAAGGTGGGGTTACGTATACTTATTCCCCGTGGATGCGTGACTATGAGTCTGGATACTCTCTTCATAGTTTAGGCGGTTTTTATAAAATTAATAAGCGCAATGCCATTCTGTTAGGTTTCCGTTATTTCGGCTATCCGGAGATGGATGGAATAGGGAGGATGCTTCGGGAATACATCCCAAAGAAATAGCTGTGGCGGCAGGTTATGCATACGAGGTCATAAAGAATCTTTCGGTTTCCGCTACTTTTAAATATCTGTATTCGGATATGGGTAAGATAGGAAATAGCAACGGTGCGAGTTCTGTGGCTTTTGATTTGGGGATATTATATAAGCGTGAGATAAAGGATTGGGAAGGTGCCGGTTGGTCGGTCGGGATTCATGCGAGTAATCTTGGACCGAAAATAAAATACCTAACCTCTAAAGAGGCTCTTCCTGCAATGGTCAAAGTAGGAGGTGCTGCTGACTTGCCTTTTGCATCAATGCATAGGTTGACTTTGACCGCTGATCTGGGTTACAGGCTTTCCCCCGATGATGTACAGGCGTTAAATGTAAGTGCCGGGGCGGAATATGCATGGATGGAGCATCTCATGTTGCGTGGCGGTTATCATTATGGTGATAAGAATAAAGGAGATGCCAGTTATGCTACGGCCGGGGCAGGAGTGGAATATGCAGGTGTGCATTTGGATTTTGCGTGGATGTTTGCGGGACATGAATGTCTTGCCAGAAATACGTTTTGGATTTCTTTAGGATACTCTTTTTAACTCTTGCACGGTTAGTCCTAGAAGCCTATATACATATATTAGGCTTCTAGGTTATCGGTTATTAACAGGAAGATTATGAGTTATCTTTACTTTCTTTTTGTAGATGATTGGAATGCATTCATAATGGCTGTGGGTTTTCCGTTTTTGTCAAAGGCTCCCATATCATATCCGTTCCATTCGTAACATTCCGGTTCCCAGTACCATACACCAGCGCAAGATTCCATGTCTCGGGCTTTGTTTATAAAATCGGCAAGGACTTGGGCGGAAGCGGAATCATTTTGTTTTACCCCTATTTCGGTTATCATGACTTTTACTTGGAAAGTCTTTGCTAGTTGGCTGATGTGTTTTAATGCTAACAAGTTCATTTCTTGCCATAATTTTGTGGAATGAGTTTGTGGATAGTGTGACAGGCCAATCATATCCAATTTTCCTCCAGCTTCTTTGAACTGCTTGAACCACCAAGTTAAGTCGTCCCAGGCATTGTCTATGTGAACAATAACGATACTTTGGGGGAAGATTTTTTTTACGGCATCGTAGCCGGTATTGACAAACTCGGCAGATTTGTGTGTTTTGTGGATATTTCACTCGCTCATTGGTACTGTTTAAGCCTTTGACATCACATTCTCGGATATCATAGAATGCACCGCTGAGTGCGACATTCTCATCCCACAACATTCCTGGACGGATTTCGTTACCCACTTGTACCCATCGTGGGGATATGTCTTCCGCCTTTAATGCTTGCAAGATGTCGATGGTATGGGCGGCAATGGCCGTCTTTAGTTCCGCTACTGATTTGCCGATCCATGCCTTGGGCTTGAACTGTTGTCCGGGATCAGCCCATGAGTCGCTGTAATGGAAGTCTACCATGACATCCAGACCTTGTTCTTTGGCTCGTCGGGCTTTGTTCACAACGTCTTGTTTACTGTTCCATCTGTCTTTGGGATTTACCCATACGCGCAGGCGGATGGCATTTATGCCCAGCTCTTTCATCAGTTGGAAGCAGTCGGTTTCTATGCCTTCATGATTGTAAAACTTCAACCCTTTTTTTTCCATTTCACTCACCCAACTGATGTCGGCTCCTTGAGTAAAACTGGTTTTGGAAGGTGCTGGTGTATCGGAATTATCTGTTCCGGACTGTTCGTTGCCGTGGCTTCCGCAAGCTGACGAGGATAATACCAGCAAAGCGGTTAGCATATAATTCTTGAGGTTATGATATATTTCTTTCATGTGTTTTCGTATATTAGTTTTTTAGAAGATAGACAACGGAGGCATATCCGTCTAGTTTTAAATAAAAGTTTCCATGGTCTTCCTTCTCCTGTACATTTCCGGATACGGCGATAGCTTTCTCCGTCCTGTCCGTCAAGGGAATCTCTATTTCAGAATTGCCAAAATTATGAATAACCAATAGTTTCTCGCTATCTTTAGTCATGTACCAGGCGGCAATACTTTTGTATTTTTTTTCTCCCTCTCCCGATTCGTTGAACAGAGCATGACGGGTCATGGTTCCTTGGGCCAGCGCTGGATAGGTGTTACGCAATGCGGTAAAGATCAAGTAGGTATTCAATACTGACTGATGGTCTGCCGTCTGTTTGGTTACATCGGGGATGTTTGTGCTTACTGTGGCATCTATTTTGTCGGTATAGTGGGTGGTATAACTGTCTCCCCACAACATAGGTCCGCGTACATATTCATCTCCTTTGTCTTTGGTGCCGTATAATCCTAGTTCTTCACCATAATAAATATAAGGTGAGCCGGGAGTAGTGAGCAGGACAGCGGCTGCTAATTTCTCCTTGGCGGTAGATTTACCTAGCTTGGAGGCTGCACGATCTTCATCATGGTTGCTTAGTTTGGTTGCTGCGATGTACCCGGGACGATAGGCGGCATATTCTTGCCTATAGTTCAGGATGTCTTTGGTGAAATAACATCCGGTGGCATTATTGAGAGCCCATTCCAGACGATACCAGAAAGAGAACTCGAACAAAGCGGGCAGACCGGCATAATAGGGGGCTACTTCGTTGTATTCGGACAGTACTTCACCCACCATGTAGAAATTGTCCGTGTGTCCTTTTTGCTTGTAATAAGTGTTCATGTCTTCGTAGAACATATTCAGGAAACGGGGATTTTCGTTGCTGGTAGCACTGTGGTAGATGTGCTTGACAGCATCCAGCCGCAGTCCGTCCACACCTCGGTCTATCCATCCTTTGGCACTGTTTGCCATGGCTATGTACGCAGGGGAAGAAGTGGCTTGTTCCACCGCACCATAGTTGAGGTCGGCAAAGTAGTCGGTGGCAAACTGGGAATGATAATACCATAAGTTCATGGAATCGAACAGAATATCGGCCGCTGTTTTGTTATCAAGAGTGAATGCAGTTCCCAAAGTGACTTTGTGGGAAGCAGAAGTAGCACCGTATTTAGTTCCTGCAGGCCAAGAAGGATCGTTACTAGTGCGGATTAGAAATCCCCAAGAGGACACGAAGTCTGTGGTCAGTTCATAATGGTTGTTCCCTTTGTCATAGAATTTTTTACATATGCCTTCTCCGAAATAAAGGTATTTGGCTCCGTTTGTGCCGGGGTCAGGGTTGTCCGCATCGGCTTTTTCGGCCCGGGTTACTGTGACGGTGGGTTGCGAGGCTTTGCTCCAGTCGAGGCTGAATGTATAGATGCCTTTTACTTCTGTATCTTCGGAGGAGGTTGCGAACCATTCATTGGCGGCATATTCTTCTTTGGGTATCATGGCTATTTTTCCTTCTGCTATCTCTGTTTGAGGAGATTGGGAGAAGAGATAGTAGCTACGATAAAGATTATCAGTAGATGAGGTGGCTTCCTTGAACCAAGGGTGGGCTTTGCCCGTATGGTTCATTACATAATCCAGGTATATTTTTATGTTGCGCTTGTGGCTTCGGTGATGAGGCGGTCGAAGTCGGCCTCTGTACCTAGTTTGGGATTGACTTTGGTATGGTCTGTCACATCATAGCCGTGATAGGACATGGCAGGATGGATGGGGGAGAGCCAGAGGCTGTCACTCCGAGGCTGTTGATGTAATCCAGCTTGTCAATGAGTCCGTTGAGGTCGCCGTATTTGTCACCGTCTTTGTCTGCAAAGGAGTAAACTAATAATTGATAGGAGATGTCGGCACGCTTGGTACCATCAATTGTCGGGGGCGGCAGTGATATTTTTCCAAGTGGCGGTAGGAGGATCAGGGTTTTCGGGAGTCGGAGGAACCGGTATTTCCGGCGAATCGTCAGAACAGGCTTGTGACAGAGGTACCAAGCAAAGCAGGAATAGTATACCTACTAGAAAGAGATGGATTCGTTTCATGGTTTCTTTGTTTATAAGGGGTAAAAGAATAAGGCGGAGTACAGTATTACGGAAATTCCGCAAGCCGTAAACCGCCTTTTGTCGGTATAGGTACGGGGAGGATACAAGAAGCGTACCTATACTTGTATTGATTAGTTCTTAGTTAGGGTCAACAGGTTCATGCCGTCGCATTGAGGGATGAACCTGATGGTATAGTTTCCGGCCGTAACAGCGATGTTGCCGGCATTGAAGTCGGTTCGGCTATCGAACACCCCAGTTGATGTCCCAGTCATTATTGGCGCGGATTTTGATTTCACCATCCGTTAGGTTGGTGGTCAGATTCCAACTTCCATCTTCTTCGTTGTAAGTCATGTCGGTATCGGCATCCCATCCGGATGGGGTGGCGCTACCTATCACTCCGAGAGTTGAGATGAGGGTATGCTTGTAAGTCATGGCAGTCAAATCCACTTCCATCATGTAGAACCCTGCTTCCGGAGCGTCGATATTTCCTGCACCGTTTTCATCAAGTGTACCTGCCAGAGCATCACCACTTACTTTTTCCCAATCGCCTGTCCAGTTATCTTTTTCTGGGTTCGGCTTGTATTTGAATTCTCCGTTCAAATAGGCGAAACCTCTGTATTTGCCATCAAAGTTTATTCCGGCTAGCGGGCAAGTACCTGACCATGAGGTGTTATTACCTATTTCATAGATGTAAGGAGCGAACCCCAGCTCTTCCAGTGTGTAGGTGTATTCCATCATATCCAATGTCATTCTATACATGCCGGCTTGAGTTATCATGCGGCTTGTGGATTGTTTGTTGTAAGTGTTCCTTCGGTAGCGGTATCTCCATCGGTTACGGTTCCCAATACACCAGCTCCCCAGAATTCTCCCTCGGTATTGGTCTTCGGAATAATTTTCCAGCATTGATTATCAGCGGTTGTGGTGAATACGATGGAAAATTTGGAATCTTCATAAACGTCTGTTCCCGAATGGCTGAATCCCACCATGCCGTCAGCGCTCCAACCATTTACCGAGGTTTCATCCTTGTCGTTCTTTATTGTGAACATGTCGCCTACAAGATAGTAACCGGTGTCAATAAATGGTGCGGCCGGAGTGAAATTTACGTCAAACGAACCGGCATTTACCAATAAGGCTTGTCCGTCTTTTATGGCATTGGCATATACTTGGGCAATGAAGGGACGCGCTATAGGACGTTTCCCGTAAGTTTCCACTACCAGCTTCTGAATGGTCAGGCTGTCAATCATTCCGTCTGTATTGGATTCCAGTTCTCCTGCCTTACCTTTCTCGGTAGAGAGCTCTACCCGTACATTGCCCAAGGTATATCCTTCGGGAAGTGTGGCATTAGATAGAGTGAACAATTTGATGCTGCTCCCCGGATTGGATAAATTGATGTCATCGACCTTGGATGCCGAGAAATCGGGAAGGGTTATTGCAGCTTCTTGTTCGTTGGCTTGAGGAGTTGCCCAATCAGTGTAATCATCTGTGCATGAAGACATGCACAGAACAGTCAGACCGATTAATGAATGGATTGATATATTTTTCATCTTGATTCAATTAAAAAGATTATTATTTGATTTCGCCTTCGCCGGTAGCGAAGTTCAGGTAGAGCTGCTGTCCCGCTTTGCCTGCTACTCGTGCTTGGTCTCCATCGTTGGCACGATATTCAATTTTGCCGTCGAAGACCATGAACTCGCTCTTCCACCACTCAAAGGTAGGAATTTTTACGTATGCACGCACACCGTCACCATCGCCACCCGGGACACTGGCAGCAAAAGCAGGTGAGACAAAAGAAGCGTTAAAAGTATCGGGAATGGTACATAACCAGCCTTCAGCCTGCTCTTTCCAGTCGCTGTTGCCTACAACAGGTCCCATCAACCATATTTCAGGTTTGTTAAACTGTATATCATAGACGAGGTTGCGTCCCGAAACGGAAGAGGTGATTACCATTAAGTACCATCCCGGAGTATCAGTAGCGATATTGTCTCCGTTGTCTTTGATATTGCCTGCCAAATCGCCGTTTATACTGTTTATACCAGAAAATCCTGTTTCATTTCCATCCCAAGCTTTGCTCTGATTGAATTTGATGCCGGCATCGTCTATCCATACCATAGACCAGAATACATGAGTTGCACCGTTTACGGGAATCATCTTGGTTGCCGAATCCCAGTTCCATTCGTTAAATCCGCCTACGATATATAAGTTTTCGGGGGTATTGACCGGAGGAAGCGAGAAAAGTAAATGTACTTTATTCAATGACACTACATTGGAAAGTATTTCGGTTCCTTCTATTGCTTTGTTATCACTGGTCATCATAACTGCTCTCAAGCGGATATAGACCGCTATATCCATCGGAAAATCAACATCGGTTGCACCTTTGTTTACTTTCATATCTGTAAGTGTACTAGCTAAAAGAGGTGCGTCTATACTGATTTTTGTTCCTGCATTGACATTACCTATTTCTGTAAAATCGGTCATGGATTCATCGAATGCCACTTGCACATAGTATCCAACGTTGGCGGGGAAGCCGTAGTCGGGTTGTGAACAGGATATTTCGATAGAGGAAGAATTGGCCAAATCGATTACTGTACCGCTGATAGCTGGAGTGTTTAGGACAAATTCGGTGGGTGAGATTAGCGTTGGGTTGGAGTCGCGATCATCATCACATGCGGTGAATATACCCAGTCCCAATCCGATAATCAAAAATGATTTAAGTATTTTATTCATTGTATTTTCATTTAATATTTATAAAACAAAAAGTTTTCAGTATCCCGGGTTCTGAGTCAAATTGGAGTTGGCAGTCAACTCATTGGTCGGGATGGCAAAAATATTAAGATGTGCATCAAAACTACGTCCTTCATAAGATCCGCCTTTCCATTGCCAAGTGTAATTGTTGTTGCCTCCATAGCGGTTGAATCTAATTAAGTCCATACGGCGGCGGCCTTCAAAATAGAATTCTCGGCTCCATTCATCGCAAATATCATCCAGGCTATATGCATTTGTACGGGTAGAAGCATGTGCACGACTTCGGATGGAGTTAACTGCTTGTGTACCTTCAGATGTAGTGTTTCCTCCATTCAAGCGAGCATCGGCTTCTGCAAAAGTCAGATAGGCTTCTGCAACACGTAGCAAGAAGTAGTCGGTATCGGCGAAGGTGGCATCATGTCCGGCTGAACCGTCTGTTTTGAAGTTGGTGAATTTTGCAATAGCATAACCGCTTTTAAAGGTAGATACATCTTCATTGTTTAAGGTACGTCCCACACCGTCGAATAAAGCACGGTCGTCTTTGGCTGCTACATACATGTCGTAGCTTGGCAGTTCGGGGGCATCATTCTGAGGGAAGAATTTGCGGATGAGGTCAGGACGTGCGCGGTTACCGCCCCAGTTTTGTGCAGAAACACCGTTGGTGGCTGTCAGGTCATTAGGGTTTGCATGCATCTCACCATCAAGCAACCAGCTATCAAGAACAGGGAAGTACCCCAACTGGTGGTTGTCAGACCGTCTTGAAGTAAGGGTAGAAGAGCTTCGTAAGCAGCATCAGTTTCCCCGTTGTCACCCATGAATAACATTTGATAGGCAGTCCATCCGCCTTTTCCCACAGTATTGAGCCGGTAGGAGGATTTTATTACTTTGTCGGCATATTCTTTTGCTTTTTGCCATTGGGCCGTTCCTGTATAAATTTCCGAATTCAAGTACAGGCGTGAGAGCAACAGCCAGCAGGCAGCTTTGTCTACACGACCATAACCGGCATCTGTCGATTTTTTTGCTTTTGCTTCGGAAAGGGCCGGTTCTATTCCGATCAGTTCCTGTTCAAGCCATTCATACATTTGAGCTCTGGATCTTTGTTCAGGTTTGGTCATTGGTTCCAATGTAAAGGGTATGTTTCCCCAACCATCCATCAGTAAGAAGTAGTGTAGGGCACGTACAAAGCGGATTTCGGCAGACATGGTGGCATCTGTATCTCCAGCCATAGCCAGATATTGGTTACAATAGGTGATGCCGGTAGTCAGACGGGCATAGAACCCGTTTAACATAGGATGGGAAGCATTGTAAGTATTGTAGCAGAAACTGGCTACACCTTCATCTCCCCAGCCGCAGATAGCTTCATCAGTGGTCAGTTCGTTGGAATTGAACAATTGGCGGATAAAGCCTGTCGTACCACCATCCAAACCGTCAATATCACAGTCACCGTTAGCACCACCGTTTCCGGCTAATGCCATATTGGCGTAGCACTTGTTGAACAATCCGTTTAAATCAACATTGGTATCGATGTTCGGATCGATAGGATCTACATCTAAGTCTCCGATACATGAGGTTGCCCCCAAAGCCAACATCATGAATGTGGCAGGAACGATATTCTTTATGTATTTTTTCATATACTGCATAATTTTGCGAATTAGAAATTCAGGTTAAGACCAATAATAAATGAGATAGGACGCGGATAGAGATTGTTATCGAATCCGTTATTGATTTCGGGGTCGATGCCATCATAGTTTGAAATGGTGAAAACATTCGATACGGTTCCATATACGCGTCCATTCAAACCGCGATAGCTTCCGTTCTTGAAGAGATTGGAAAAGCTGTATCCTAAAGTGATGTTGTCACACTTCAAGAATGAGGCGTTACGCACCCAGTAGTCCGAAGCTTTGGCGGTAATTTCGTAAGTTTGCCAATTTCTGGCTACAGCGTCTACCGGACGGTTAGACAGGTAATTCAAAGAGTTGGACCATACTTCACCAGGATTCATGTTGCTCCATCCGGCGTTGATTCCATCATAAACATAGTTACCTAGACTGGCACGCAGTGAGAATCCGAAGTCCCAATTTTTGTATTCCAGGCGGGAGGAAAGCCCCATAGTTACGTCGGGAGCAGCATTTTTATAAAGGTATTTGTCATTTTCGGTAATCTTACCGTCACCGTCCCGGTCTACTACTGCATTTTCTATCGGGTTGCCTTGTGGGTCATATACTTGTTGGTATACATAGAATGAATTAGCTGGATACCCTACTTGATTGTATTGCAGATAAAAACCCGAACCTTGACCTACTTTGATATCGGTATTGGCTACAGGAGCACCACTATCGGATACACCACTTAGATCGGTAATCTCATTCTTATTATAAGTAAGGTTATAATTAATAGTCCATATTAAGTCATTGTTTACAATGGGTTTCCAGTCTAAGGCAAATTCGATGCCTTTATTTTCCAACGAACCGATATTTTGCCATGCTTGATTTCTATAGCCAGCCATGGACGCTAATGGTGCATAGTTCAGCAAATCTTCGGTTTTACGGTAATAAGCATCAATACTGGCTGTCAGCCGTTGATCCATAATACCAAAATCAACCCCAATATTATAGGTAGTAGTGGTTTCCCATTTTAAATCAGGAGTATAGTTGTCCGGGCGGTATAGGGTTCCGTTACCTATCAGTGGATAAAAACCGTTAGTACCTGTGCTTACTGAGTATGTGGGAATCCAGTTATAATTGTTAATTTTTTCTCCTGCCTGTTGACCTGTCATGCCCCAGCCTAAGCGAAGTTTCAAGTCAGATATCCAAGATATGTCTTTTAGGAAGTTTTCTTCTTTTGCTTTCCAAGCTAAGGCTACAGACGGGAACCACGCCCAATGGTCTTTGAAGCGTGAAGTTCCATCATCGCGAACGGTAGCTGTAAGATAGTAACGGTTCATAAGTATGTAGTTGGCACGTCCGAAGAAGGAAACCAAATAACTGTCGGTCTTGTATTGATACGGAGTGTGAGGACGCTCTGTGCCGGCTAATGTGGGGTCATCGTTCGTCATCGGATAACGACCTACGTAGTCACTGTTTGTGCTTTTCCAAAAATGTTGCCATTCGTAACCTCCCATAATATCAAAATGGTGGTTATCATTAAAGTCTTTATAATATTGGGCGTATGCATTCAATGAAAGGTTGCGTTTTAGGATACTTTCACCTCCAACAGAACCATAATACATGGCACTAGGGGAAGCAGTAGATTTATTCTGTGCTTGGCGTCCTTTGGAAACATCGGCACCTAGAGATAAATGAAGGCGAAGGTCTTCAAGACCATGTACTTTATAGTCGATATCGGCACTTCCCACAAAGGCGCGGCTGTGGGCAACTTCTGTGTTAAAAGCAAGCATGGCTAATGGGTTGGCACATTCTGCCGTGCTGTTATAGATGAACGGCCATGTGGAGTCGCCTAATGATGCGGCTGATGACCATTGGAAAAATCCCCCATAATTTTGTAATGTCTGATCCAATGCATTGCCTAATTGGGCTTTGTGATATTCGGATGTGAAATTATAAGGATCTTGGGTAGGGTCCATCTTTACAGCAGCACCTACGGCTCCACCGTCGGCATATGCAGAACGTGCGTACATTCCTTTCGCATTGAGGTTCATAGTCAAATGATCGTCAAAAAAAGACGGATTAAGATTCAATGCAGCTGTGACACGTTTGAAATCAGAATTTTTCAAGATACCTTCTTGATTGGTGAAACCTACAGATACACGATAAGGAAGGTCTTTTACTGCACCCGATACGGTTATATTGTGGTCATGACTGAGAGCGGTACGGTAAATAAGATCTTGCCAGTCGGTGTTGGCTGTACCCATGGCACGATAAGCATCGCTGTTTTCTCCGTATAAATCGGTGATAAGTTGACGGTATTGGTTGCTGTCAAGTACATCAACTGTTCCTTTTTTCTGACTCAATGTGACACTACCTGAATAGGAAACTGAAGGCTTTTGCCCTTTGCGTCCCTTTTTAGTAGTGATGATGATAACACCGTTTGAGCCGCGTGAACCGTAGATAGCAGTGCTGAAGCGTCTTTTAATACGTTGAATGATTCGATATCCTGCGGATTAATCATGGCTAGTTTGTTAGAGAGGCCTTTTACTCCCTCATTGTCCATAGCCATACCATCAATAACAATTAGAGGGTCATTAGATGCGTTCAGTGAAGAACCGCCACGTATACGAATCTGGCGCACTGCCTGGGGCACCATCATTACTTGTTACATTGACACCGGCTATTTTCCCAGAAATCATATCCTGTGCGTTTATTACTAAGCCTTTGTTCTTTCCATCCGGTTTCATGGCTGTTACCGAACCGGTCAGGTCATTCTTTTTAGCCACACCATAACCGATAACGACTACTTCTTCCAAAGTTTCCGTATCATCTTTCAGTATCACATTTAGTGAAGTAGCAGCCGGAAGTTCCTGGGTCAGGTATCCGATAAACGAAATAACAATTATATCACCTTTATTGGCGTTTAACAGGAAGTTACCGTCAAAATCAGTGATAGTACCATTGGTTGTTCCTTTTACCACAACATTGGCACCGATAATTGGTTCGCCTGTTGTGTCCTTTACAAGTCCTTTGACAGTCATTTGCTGGGCAAATGCGTCTATGGACAAGAAGCATCCTACTATCAGTGTGAGTAGGATCTTGAACATCAAATTTCTTTTCATGTCTTTAAATTTAAAGTTAAATAATTATTTCAAGTTTATATTCTCAGCTAAAAACACCTATTGAAAACTGTTTCCAAACAATCAGATTATTTATGGCTCCTTTAATCCTTATATTTCTAATGGAATTGATCTTTCTTTAAAACCATTGAATTTTTTCTGAAAATTTTGTGATATCTGTTCAACTGGATATTGAGAGAGTTGAAACATGTATTTGTTTTTTTAGATTTATTGAGATAGAATGAGTTCTCTATATTTCTGTTTATTGAAATAAAATTTTCAAAAAAAGTATCTGCAAAAAATGATTTGTAATGAGATACAATAGGGGAAAAATTCTTTTTGGTTTTCATGATTTAATGGTATTTAGTTTTAGGTTAACGGTTATCCTCACTTTATTTTGTTTTGGATGTTGCAAATGTAGCTTTCTTGTAAATTGATTCTTTATCTAAGAATAAAAATATAAATGATTTAGTGCTAGTGCAAATCATATATAATTGATTCATAGTATAATATACTGATTGGCTTATCTTAAAAATATAACTATATGTGAACTGTTCAAGGCTCATTCGGCTACATTTTATGAGGATTAATGTTAACTGTTTGTCAAAAGATCACTTTCTATAATCTCTTAATACCTTTTAATTCTGATTTATCTTTTACCTCTTTAATGCTGATTGCATAACCACCACCGCTTGCTGCGTGTAAGTTCAGTTTGCTTTTGTTGGTCACAATGCCTTTACGGATGGTATATGCCTGCGGATTATCTTTCCAGTCGGCATCTTTTGCGTCTGCATATACAGTTGCGATGTATTTTTTGTCCGGATCAAGGAAATCAAATATCAGTTTTGAAGAATGACCGTTCTCATCTGCCGTACAGCCGATATACCAGTCGTTGGTTCCTTTAGCTTTGCGGGCAATGGTAATATAGTCTCCCGGTTCGGCTTCCAGATATTTGGTTTCATCCCAGTCAATGGCTACATCTTTTATGAATTGGAAGGCATCCATGAAGCGTTCATAGTTTTCAGGTATGTCGGCAGCCATTTGTAATGGGCTGTACATTGTTACATACAGGGCCAGTTGGCGTGCCAAAGTAGAACGTACCTGTGAATTGTTGGTAGGATTCATTTTGTTACAGCGGGTTTCAAAGATACCCGGAGTGTAGTCCATCGGACCACCTATTAATCGTGTGAAAGGCAAGATGGTAGTATGGTTTACGTTGTTACCGCCAAATGATTCATATTCAGTTCCGCGTGCCGATTCGTTACCGATCAGGTTGGGATAGTGCGGCATATTCCGGTAGGGCGTACAGCTTCGTGGGCGTTTACCATGATTTTGTAGTCCGCTGCTTTTTTCACCGCATACAGATAGTGGTTATCCATCCATTGTCCATAGTGGTGTTCGCCACGTGGAATAATGTTGCCTACATAGCCACTTTTTACAGAATTATATCCGTTGTCTACCATGAATTGGTATGCCTGGTCCATGTGGCGTTCATAGTTACGTACAGAAGCCGAAGTTTCATGATGCATCATCAGTTTTACGCCTTTGCTTGCAGCGTAGCTTTGAAGTTCTTTCACATTGAAATCGGGATAGGGAGTTACAAAATCAAAAACATAATCTTTGCTTTTTCCGAACCAGTCTTCCCAACCTTCATTCCAGCCTTCTACCAATACTTGGTCGAATCCATGCTCTGCTGCAAAATCAATGTAACGTTTTACGTTGGCAGTGTTGGCAGAGTGTTTGCCGTTAGGTTTTGTTTTGTTGTAATCTGTTTCACCCAGTTTTACACTGGATAAGTCGTCCGTGTAAGCCCATGAACCTTTTCCCGTAATCATATCCCACCACACACCGATGTATTTCACAGGCTTGATCCAGGAAGTGTCTGCTATTTTGCAAGGTTCGTTCAGGTTTAACGTAATGCGTGAGGCAAGAATGTTGCGGGCATCATCACTAACGATGACGGTACGCCACGGTGAAGTGCAGGGAGTCTGCATATATCCTTTGTCACCTTGTGCGTCCGGAGTCAGCCATGATTCGAAAATCATGTTCTTGTCATCCAGGTTGAGGTGCATGCAGGCATAGTCTATCAAAGCTGCTTCGTGCAGATTGATGTACAGACCGTCGTCTGTTTTCATCATCAGGCAGTTTGTACACCGGTGGGGCTGAATGCGGTTTGCGAGGAGTTCTCCGTATAAGCCTTTGAAAACAATCCTCTGATTTCCGACAGGCGGGAAACGGTATAGTCATATTCCTGTGTATCGTAATCTCCCGGAATCCAGTAAGCAGTGTGGTCACCTGCCATGGCAAATTGTGAATGTTCTTCTTTGATCACGAAATAGTTTAAGTTCTTCTGCTGCGGAAATTCATAGCGGAAACCCAGACCGTCGTTGAATAGGCGGAAACGGATGATTATAAATCTGTCATTGGCAGGCTGGTTCAATGTGACCGCCAATTCATTATAATGGTTACGGATTTCCTTTTCTTCTCCCCATACCGGTTGCCATGTTTCATCGTTGGTAGATGTCTGGACATCCTTTAGCTCGAAACCGTTATAAAGGTTTGTCTTGATGTCCAGTTTGTCTATGTCTTTTTTATCAGTCCATTCGAAGTCGGTTTTGGCGTTTGCGTCTTCTTTTTTTAATTCCAACCCCAATTTGCTGGGTTTGATAACTTCCTTTTGTTTATAGGTCAGTTCATACGTGGGAGTGCCCTGACCATCTAGAGTAAATGTCATCTCCAGATTACCATCCGGAGAGTTCAGTTTTTGTTGTGCATTTGCAATGAATGAGATACAGAGAAATGCGATAAGTGAAAGATTCTTTTTTAAATTCATAATATGTACTGGTATTAAATTATAAGCTTTTACTGGTTGTTTTAAAATTCTAAAACTAGCATTCCACGCCCCGGAAGTGTTAGGTTTTTACTCAAGTCGATATTTTGATCCGTTAAAACATCATGGGCTGATGTTGTTGGAAGTACTTCTTTGTATGGAGTCAGGTTTATGGTTTGCGTTTTGTCTGTTCCATTCATGAGAACCGTTATCGATTTGTTTCCGTATTTTCGTTCATAAACGTAAATCCCTTTGTTGGGAGCGAAGTGTTTCAATCTGCCTTTGGCTATGACTTCATTCCCTTTTCTCCATTGGAGTAATTTCTGCATATAAGTAAAGGCTTCATTTTGCTGCGGAGTACGGTTAGCCTCATTGAAACAGTTGCGTGGGTCATTTTTCCAACCTCCGGGGAAATCACAACGTAACAGACCGTCGCCATTGGCTTTATCTGCAGCCATCAGAATTTCTGTCCCATAATAAATCTGGGGAATGCCACGTGTGGTCAGCAGGAATACAAGTGCTTGTTTGTAGCGGTCAATATTTTGCGTGGCTTCTTCATTTAAATAAAAGCGTGAAGTATCATGGTTATCAAGGAAAACGAGCAGATTCATCGGATCTGCATATACCAAATCCTGAGTAAGATAATCGTAAAGACGATATAATCCGCCGTTCCAGTCAGTTGTTTCTTCGTCAAAGGCTTTGTTCATTTGTTCCATCAGCGGGAAATCCATCACGGTACGGAGATTGGAGTTTCTGGGAGCAGCCAGTCTGCTGTCTTTCTGCCAGAAAGAAACCAGCACATTACTGTTCAACCAAGTTTCACCTACTATGTTGAAATCAGGGTACTCGTCGGTCACGGCTTTACACCATTCTGACATCATGTCGAAATCTGCGTAAGGATGTGTGTCTTGACGGATGCCGTTAATCCCTGCATATTCTATCCACCAGATACTGCTTTGGATCAAATAGCGGGCTACATGGCGGTTGCGTTGGTTCAAGTCGGGCATTGATTCTGTAAACCATCCGTCTACGGCTATCTTGCGTTCATAATCAGAAGCGTGGATATCCTGTACGCTCGCTGTTTTATAAGAAGTTTGTGTGTAGTTTCCTTTAAAATTGAACCAGTCTTTGGAAGGCATATCTTTGAAAAGATAGTTTTCGCTGCCACAATGGTTGAAAATCATATCCATAACAACTTTCATTCCTTTACTGTGTGCTTGTTCTACCAGCTTGCAGAATTCTTCATTGCTGCCTAATCTGCGGTCTACTTGATAATAATCGGTAATGCGATAGAGTATGATAGGATCCTTCTTTCATGTCATTTTCCTGTATGGGGTTCAGCCAGATTGCCGTAACTCCCAAGTTGGAGAGATAATCCAGATTATTTTCAATACCTGCGAGGTCGCCCCCGTGACGGGCGAACGGATCGTTACGGTCTACCTTTGCTTCCAACATTTCCGGTACGACATCGTTCGAGGGATTTCCGTTGGCGAAGCGGTCTGGCATAATCAGATATAATACGTCACCTGAGTTGAAGCCTTCCACGTTGAAGCATCTGCCTTACGCTGTTTTATTTCATATGGCACAACAGTTTGCTTTTTACCTTGTTTCAGTGTAATATGAAAAGTCTGCGGAGTAGCTTCCGATAAATCCATATATAAGATTAAGTAATTGGGATTTTCTTGTTTCACAACATCTTTCAGAAGAATGTCTTTAGAAGAGATGCTTACATCACTGGAGGAAATATTGTCGCCATACAGTAGGACCTGTAGTTCGGGATTCTTCATATCCGCCCACCAGAAGGCTGGGGCTACTTTTTTAATTATGGCTGCGGACACTGTGTGTTGCAAACCGAATAACGCGAGTAATGCCATAAGTGCGAATGTTCTTTTCATAATATATAGAAATTAGTGTTTATATCTTCATTTCATTTGGATGTTGCAAATGTAGGAGTGGAATAGCTGAGATTTGAGTACTAGAATAAAAATATAAATGTTTTATAGACTCAACTTATTGATAATTAGGCATATTTGTCTTTGCTGTATTGCTGAAAATATAAACGTCAATGAAAATATTTTCGTTGAAAAACTTTATTCTAATTACTTATATTTATATATTTGTGAATCTATAATAAGTATATAAGATGAAGAATGTAACCTATTTCTTTATATTGTTTTTGTTGACTTTGACAACTCCTTTGTTTGCTGATAAAAACAGCAATGAAGAAGTGTTGAAAAGGTTGGATCGGGTCATAGATAATAAGACCGCTTGTCATGTGCAGAAGGAAAAAGAGATTGTGGATTTAAAGCAACGTCTTCACCGTTCTAAAGATAATAGGGAGAAATATGAACTTTGCGGTTCTTTGTTTAACGCTTATCTGCATTATCAAGCTGATTCCGCATTGTATTATATTAATGGAAAAATGAATTTGTTGCCTCTGTTGAATCATCCGGAGTTAAAGAATGAGATTGTCATTAACCGTGCCGAGGTGATGGGGGTGATGGGAATGTATAACGAGGCTTTGGAACAATTGGAGCGGGTAGACCCGTTGGAATTGGAACGGGAAACTTTGGCTTATTATTACCGGACCTATCGGGCTTATTATGGTTGGGTGGCCGATTATACCACCAATGATGCCGAAAAAGTGAAATATTTGAAAAAGACCGATGCTTACAGGGATTCTATTCTTATTGCTACTGATCCTTGTGTAGACAGGAGCATTGTATGGGCCGAGAAAAAGATTATTAATGGCAAGGTGGATTCTGCTTTGGTTATATTGTCGGACCTATTGAAAGAAACGCCGGATGAACGGCAAAAAGGGTATATTTACTATACTTTATCCGAGGCTTACGATATGCGGGGAGATATTCAGAAAGAAATTTATTATCTGGCCTTGACCGCTATTACAGATTTGAAATCGTCTATTCGTGAATATGCATCCTTACAGAAATTGGCTCAACTGATGTATGAGGTAGGTGATTTGGACCGTGCCTATAAGTATTTGAATTGTTCAATGGAGGATGCGGTAGCTTGTAATGCCCGTTTGCGGTTTATTGAGGTAACGCAGTTCTTTCCTATTATTGATAAAGCATATAAATTGAAAGAAGAAAAAGAGAGGCAGATTTCCCGTACTCTTTTAATCAGTGTCAGTTTGCTTTCTTTATTTTTGCTTGCTGCTATTTTTTATCTGTACCGATGGATGAAGAAATTATCAGTGATGCGCCGTAATCTGAGTCTGGCTAATCAACAGATGCAGGAAGTAAATGCTGAGTTGGCACAGACGGGGAAGATCAAGGAAGTATACATTGCCCGTTATTTGGACAGATGTGTGATTTATCTGGACAAGTTGGAGTTTTATCGTCGTTCTTTGGCGAAACTGGCAATGGCCTCCCGTATAGACGATTTGTTTAAAGCGATTAAATCCGAGCAGTTCATACGAGATGAACGGAAGGATTTTTTATAATGAGTTTGATAAGTCTTTCCTGGAGTTATTTCCTCATTTCATTACTTCTTTTAATGAGTTATTGGTAGAGGAAGGAAGAATATATCCCAAATCGGGCGAGTTGCTGACTACGGAATTGCGTATATTTGCTTTGATCCGTCTGGGAGTAACTGATAGTAATCGGATTGCCCATTTCTTGGGGTATTCTTTGGCAACGATTTATAATTATCGCAGCAAGATGCGTAATAAGGCGATAGGAAACAAGGAAACTTTTGAACAGGAAGTGATGAACCTTTGAACAAAGATGGATGTTCAAAGACGTTCATCTTTTTTCCGTTAGTTTGTTGAAGTATTTGTCTATCTGATAAGTTGATCTGGTGCTATATCTTGATTTTAGGTTGCTTTCCGCTTTATATAGTATACCGGAAGGCAACAAGTATATCAAGAGCTATACCTGTTGGAATCAACTATTTACAATGATATTTGGTCAGCTCTCTAATCGAGGGGGCTCCGAGATCTGGTTGTAGCCATGGAAGTTCATGTCGGGAAGCTCTACCATCTCGGAATCGGAAAGTCTGTAACGAGAAGCAATCTTAGCAAGGCTAATGAGCAACGTGACTACCACATCTTCGAGGAGTATGCAACATTCATGATTGTGGAAACCTGCAAACGTAGAATCGAAAAAATCTTCGAACTAGACGGTCATTACGCATTTGACTCTACTACGATTGACCTATGTCTGCCGATGTTTGAATGGGTTAAATTTCGCAAGCATAAAGGCGGAATAAAAGTGCATACACTTTATGATGTTGAAGCCGAAGTACCTGCATTTGTGCATATTACATCTGCTAACATTCACGATTCAAAAGTTATGCCTGAGATTCCATACGAACTAGGAGCGCATTATATATTTGACCATGGGTATAACGATTTCAGCAATCTCTATACGATAAATCGTTCGTAGTACGAGCCAAAACAAACGTACGGATTAAGCCTAAAACTTGGAAACGAAGATTGCCCGAAGGTGTAGTTTCTGATGTAATAGGATATTTTACGGTTTATAAAAGTTCTAAGAACTACCTCGAAGAACTTAGAAAACTCATCGTTTAGAATCCGGAAAATGGTACTCGATACATCTTCCTAACAAACAATCTTGACGCATCTGAAGAATTGATATCATTGCTTTATCAAAACAGATGGAGTGTTGAATTGTTCTTCAAGTGGATAAAACAACATCTCAAAATTAAGAAGTTTTGGGGAACATCAGAAAACGCTGTACGCATACAAATCTATTGTGCTATAATTACTTACTGCCTAGTAGCAATAGTGCAACACGATATGAAATTAGAGCGTAGCATTTATGAAGTTCTACAAATTCTAGGAATCTTTATTAATATTAGAGATGATGTTACTTTGAAGGAGAAAGTAAATTGGTTGAAAAATAACAGGTAAATGATTGCTGAAATCAATGCGAGCAAACACCAGCATTGTTATTGATGAGGTGCAAAGATAATGTGGCAAAATGTGATTATTATCCATACATACAGCATTACTTGTCCGATAATCCAATTGATTTTGGAAGGCGAATAAGCTCCACCTTTGGATTTATTTTTATTATTTCCTTTTTACTTTATTTATGTATTTGTTATTTTCTTCATAAGCAGCAATGGCAGCTTCATAGATTTCAAACCATGCCTTTGAGCCTTTGACCATTATTATCCATAAAACGGAGAGTGCTGCACCTATGTAAGAGATAATGATAGCACTTGTATTAGCAACAATCCAATAAGTTTTAGATATATTTGTTGTTGGTGTACGCAGCATTGACAGTGTATCTGCTGCTCAATAGCTATAGGCAGAGAAATACAGTATTATAAATGCGATAAGAAAAACAGAACGTTGTCACAGGGGGGGCAAAATCGTAGCAATGCCAATAGACGTGGTAAATATCTTTGGAAGTCAATTGGATGGACTCTGCAAGTACGGCCTCATCTACTATTTTGATTTTTTTAGGGGTGGCAGTGGCTTTCGTTACGGAATCACTGATGTTATTCAATGCTTGATAAATGTGTTACATGCCACAGTATTAATTGATTTAAAGAAAACGGAGAGAGAATAAAACTTGAACAGTTCAAAAATTCTCTCTCCGTTTGGAAGTAATCCTAAAGTCCTAATAAAGGACTAAAAGTTATGACTCTTAATTTTTAAAGAGCACCCGTTACAGTTACATTGAATGACTTAACAATTGTTTCGGTACCTACAACAAACTGAGCATATACAGTTATTGTAATGTCGTTTGCAATTTTGTCACCGGTAGATTTAATTGTCAAATTCTTGTTGTTATCTGGTGTGATGTTTAAAGCTGTCATAGGTTTAGTACAGTCTGCATCAGCAAAGAACTTCAAAGATGTAATTAGGTTAGCCTCAATCAATACACCGGCAAAGTTAGTCAACTTGTAGTTGTAAGTAAATCCGTCATTCTTAACCAAGTCACCATATTTAACTTTGATTTCATTAGCACCTTCACAAGCTACAGACAATGCTTTCGGGACAACTAGTTCGTAAGTCTTAGAAGAAGCGAACTTAACAGCAAATGAAATATCGAATCGACGACCCAAAACTTCGGTTTGTACACCTGAGATAGTGTATGATTTACCCATGTTCTTAGTATCAAGCAATGTTACATTACCATCGGCATTTACAGAAATACTCTTGTCATCGTATTTCATTTCAGCATCGAATTTCAATGTACCTTAGTCACGTAGTCTGAAACTTTCACAGTAGTTGCATCCAGAATAGTCAAAGTGTTATCTTTGAAGTAAGCCGGATTGAATGCATAACTAGCAGCGATATCAGCAGCTGTCGGGTTCTTCAAAGTTACAGGAATAGCAATGGTCTGTACAGGAGCATAATTACCATCAGCCTGCTTCATTTGAACAGTAGCATAAACTGTTACTTTACCCTTTTCAAGAGCAATAGTAGAACCATAGTTCTTAGTGAATGCAATATTCAAGTGAGTAACCTTGTCGTTTGTTACGATATTTCCGTTCTTATCAGAGAAGCTGATAGACTTAACCAAATCATAAACAGGACTTGTTACGATATCACCATATTCATTTTCATGTTCCCAAGTAGCTTGAATATTAGAATAGATAGTACCATCAATTTCTACTTGACCATTCTGAACAAGTTGTGCATCAGCATTCCACAAAATACGGCTAGCTTCATCATTTGCATATTTAGCGAAGTATGTAGAGAAATCTACCAACTGAGTCTGTTTGTTTGCATCTGTTACAGTTTGGTGAGTAGTTGCTGCTAAAGCGAAGTCTTCAATTTCAGGAGCTATGTATCATCATAGAAACGTACCTCTACATTTTCAGCCTTTTTTACTTGGCCCATTGCGTTAACATAATTAACAACAACTGTCAAGTTACAAGCGTTTTGAGCTGTAATCTTAGTACCGTCAACAGAAACACCAGCTTTGATAGAATCAGCCTTGCTTGAAGCTGCCATAGTTACAAATGCATCATAAACATATTGGTCAGCTGAATAAAAGTATGATTGGGCATTATTTTTATATTGAGGAGCTACAATGATTTCATTACCCTCATTCAAATTTTGTCCATAACCGTTTATATGTTCAATATTATTATTGTCAATATATCTATTATCCCAATAAATAGTAGGAACGTTATCTATTTTACTTATCCAAAGATTCGCAGATAAGTAGAACGTACACTTTCATTAGCAACTAAAGACAAGCCTTTATTTCGAAAGTTATCTTCCCAAGCCTGAATGGTTTCTGCACTAAAATCTTTAGAATCAACAGTTACCTCAAAGATACCGCTTGTAGATACTGCTCTCGGTTGTACGCTCAAATCGCCTACAAAAGGAGCCGGTTTGCCCAATACAACAGGTGCTTCTTCTCCCTTAGTATTAACCAGTTTCAAATCCAAAGTTGACAAGTCGTAGTTAGCAGGAGTCACCTGAATCAAGAAAGACTTGGTAGGCTGAGTAATCAAGTATTCACCTTTTGCAGGCAACGGTTTAGCACCATTCCATTTGTCTGTACCATTGTAACGATGATAGTTGATATGCATAGAACGAGTATTGTCCAAAATCATTATTTCAGCCAAACCTTCATTCAATGGAAGACGAATTTCTTTCTTGTTCTGTCCGTTTTCATCGAATACCACCAATACAGCATAGTTTTGATCGTTCGGATCTGTATAGTAGAAAGGAACATTACCAGTTGTAGCTTCACCACCCTTGAATTCAACAAATTCAGTACCGTTCCACAAGTACCACTTACCGTTTTCGAACTTCACTTCCTGCTGGCCGGCTTCGCCTGTTTCACCTTTGTCACCGTCTTTACCTACAGCTTTCACATCGGTCTTTTCACCGTTGCATACCCAAAAGCCATCTTCAGAGATAGTCCATTCTGTACCGTTGGTTCCATTAGTACCGTTTTTACCATTGGTGATGTTGAAAGTTTGACCGTCAGACATGGTGATAGTCAAACCATCAGCAGAAGAAGTAACACTGGTAATCCACTTACCTTCGTTAATCTTGCTTTCTAAAGCTGCGATCTGTGACTTCACACCGTCAATCTGACCTTGCAGATTGTCAATGTCATCATCGTAGTCTTTACAAGACACAAATGTTCCTGTTGACGAAACCATCAAGCTCCGAACAGGATTGCACTTAAAAACTTTTTGTTCATAATAGAAAAACTTTAAATTTATAAATTTAAAAAACTAAAATTGGTTATACATACCATTTATTATATTATAAAAGGACTTAATTGTTTTCCTCC
>ENA-OQCN01000136-OQCN01000136.1-human-gut-metagenome-genome-assembly--contig:-NODE-136-length-36089-cov-7.819615_pt1 | contig 36089 bp, 35 predicted proteins | sample MGYA00242497_ERZ504576 | MGnify/ENA primary metagenome ERZ504576 (study PRJEB26092, sample SAMD00036296) | human gut metagenome | host: Homo sapiens | study: EMG produced TPA metagenomics assembly of...
TTTGAAAATTCGTTTCTGCAGAACCTCTCTCTGCAGAATCATTTTGCAGAAAGCAATTCTCAAACTCGCTCCGGAACTGTCATTTATACCTGTAAAATAAATATTTTTTACATACGAATACTAAGTAATTATAGCACAAAAAAGCCCGTATTTCCACGCAAAATCACTGGAAATACAGGCAAAAAAGTATCTTATTAAATGCAATTTTAAAGTGCAGGCACAATATGTTCTTTACTCAGCAGGATCTTCCTCCAGCAACGCCTTATAAATATCACGTTTGGAAACACCTCTGTCTTTCGCTGCAAGCTTCATGGCGTCTTTTCTGGAATTCCCCTGCTGCTCATACATGGCCACATGCTCCGGAATGGAAATCTCTTCCCAGGAAGCACGTTTCTCCGCTTCCATTTCACTGCGGCTTCTGCCCTCGATCACAAGAACACACTCTCCCAGTGGCTTCTCATCTTTATAAAAACCAATTAGATCATCAATGGTTGTACGAAACGCTGTTTCGTGTTTTTTTGTCAGTTCCCTGCAAAGAGTCATACGGCGGTTGCCAAGTGCCTCCCTGAGCTCGCCAAGCGTCCGTACAAGCCTGTGAGGAGCTTCATAGAGGATTATAGTTCTCGTTTCATTGGAAAGCTCCTCCAGGATGATTTTTCTCTCTTTCTTATCTGCCGGAAGAAAAGCTTCGAAAGCGAACCGTCTGGTGTGCAGACCTGATAATGTCAGAGCTGTGATACAGGCTGCCGGACCCGGAAGAGATGTCACTTCGATTCCAGCTTCATAACACATAGCTGCCAGCTCTTCACCCGGATCTGAAATGCCAGGAGTACCGGCATCTGTAATCAAAGCGATATCAGTACCCGCGAGCATTTTTTCCACAAGGACGTGACCCTTATCGATCTTATTGTATTCGTGGTAGCTTGTCATTGGAGTTTTTATGTCAAAATGGTTCAGAAGTTTGATACTGTTTCGGGTATCCTCCGCAGCGATCAAGTCCACTTCCTTAAGTGTTCTTAAAACTCTTAAAGTGATATCTTCCAGATTGCCTATCGGAGTTGCACATAAGTAGAGTTTTCCTGTTTTATTCATAATCTTCCTCTTTTTTCTATTTCATCATCTGCCTGACTGGCGGATTATTCCACCATGCACTCACACCATCTGATACAGTTCCAGAATGTCCTTCGTATAACCCCCTGGCTTCTCATAAACCACCAGTGGGCGTTCGATCTGGATCCTGGAATTTCCGCCTTTGCAGGCTTCGATCAGCACCATATTCGGTTCTTTGTCAATATAAGGATACACCAACTGCATCCTCTTAGGCTCCAGCTTATACTTAGTCAGTGCAGCCATTAATTCCACCAGCCGAAACGGCCTGTGCACCAGGTAAAATCTTCCTCTGTCTTTCAGAACCCGGGCAGCCTGACTGGCTACATCATCAAAAGTACAAAGGATCTCATGTCTCGCGATCGCTTTTGGCAGATGCGGATTCGTCAAACCATGCTGGCCGATCATATACGGTGGGTTGCATGTTACCACATCAAAAGAAGCCGCCCCAAAAATCCCGGCAGCCTCTTTAATATCACCTTCAACGATCTGTATTCTGTCCTCAAGACAGTTATATTTCACACTGCGGTCAGCCATCTCGGCACACTCTGCCTGGATCTCCAGGCCGGTAAAATGTTTCCCTTCAGTCCTCTGGGAAAGCAGGATCGGAATGATTCCCGTGCCGGTTCCCATATCCAGCGCAGTCTCTCCCTTCTTCACCCGGGTAAAACCGGAAAGCAGCACAGCGTCCATACCAAAGCAGAATTTCTTCGGATCCTGGATCACAAAATAACCATTCTGAAGATCATCTATCCGCTCACCGCACTTAACCAGATCATTTTTCATTTGGTTTTGTATCTCCCTTTTTCTCTTCGTGGTCGCCGCCTTTACCCTTTTTCTTCTTAGGACGGAACTTCAGGTCTCGAACCGGATACTCCTGAATCTCCTTCTCATCGTTGACATCAACCACGATCTTCACCATCTGACGAAGAACATTCACACTCTGAACAGTACCCTGCACACCCTGCGGTGTTATCACTGTATCCCCGATACCCGGAAGATTCCGGTTCAGTTCCTCGTAAGTCTCCTGCTCATTCTTCAGACAGCACATCAGCCTTCCGCAGACACCGGAGATCTTCGTCTGGTTCAGGGAAAGATTCTGCTCCTTAGCCATCTTAATAGAAACCGGTGCAAACTCGGAAAGATAAGTATGACAGCAAAGCGTTCTTCCGCAGATACCAATACCTCCAAGGATCTTCGTCTCATCACGTACACCGATCTGGCGAAGCTCGATCCTGGTCTTAAATACGGACGCCAGATCCTTTACAAGCTGGCGGAAGTCAATACGTCCGTCAGCTGTAAAATAAAACAGCACCTTGTTATTATCAAAAGTATACTCTGCATCAATAAGCTTCATCTCAAGGCCATGCTCACGGATCTTCTTCTTGCAGATCTTAAAAGCATCTTTTTCTTTAAGACGGTTCTCAGCCTCATGCTCCTCATCTTCCTTAGTTGCAACACGAAGAACCTCTTTCAGCGGATGAACCACCTCGTCTTCTTTCACAGCACGCGGTTCCAGAACAACACGTCCATACTCCACGCCTCTGGCAGTCTCCACGATAACGTGATCGCCTACCTTAACCTTGTAGTCCTTAGGATTAAAATAATATATTTTTCCTACATTTCGAAATCTTACTCCAACTACCATTTCCATTCTATTTCTCCCTAATTGTCAGGAACAGGAGCTCCAGGGCAAGTTCGAGATTAACATTGGCACGAAGACGAACCTTCGTTTTCTCCAGTGCCTCAAGAATTTTTTCGATATTCTCATAAGAACGCTCGCTGGCCTGCTCTCTGATAAAATTAATTTCCTGTTTAAATACCAGGTTGTCAATTTCCCTTGTTGCCTTAAACATCAGAACATCGCGGAACCAGAACTGGAAAATATCCAGATAATCATTAATATTATTCTTATCTGCGGTCAGAGTCTTGATCGCCTCTGTAAGCTCATAAACCTCCATGGTATTGGCATACTTCAGAATCTTCAGGGCATTGGCTGTCATATCCGCAAACTCCTGGGAAGTCGCCGCCTCTTTCGCCTTGCCGATACTTCCCTGGGCATAAGACGCATCGATCTCAGCCTGATAATCCGGCACATGAAGATGCTCCATGAGATATTCCTTCACAAGACCATCATCCACCACTTTCAGATCCAGACGCACACACCTGGAACGGATCGTAGGAAGAAGGCTGTCGATATTACTTGTCAGCAATATGATCACCGCATATTCCGGTGGCTCCTCGATAGTTTTCAAAATGGCATTCTGTGCCTGTACTGTCATCATCTCCGCATCCGGAATAATGTAGATCTTATACGGACTGCAGTACGGCTTGATATCCACATCATGGACAACCTGTTCACGCACCTCATCAATACTGATGCTGCCAGGCTTCTCATGAGTCACTGTGATGATATCCGGATGATTCTTGCCGATCACCTTCTTACAGGAATCACAGGTCATACACGGTTCCGCTTCCCCTGATTCACACTGCAGTGCTGCCGCAAAAGTCCCTGCAAGAAGCTTCTTGCCAGAACCTGGTTCTCCTGTAAAAATATAAGAGTGGGATACCTTTCCTGTCTCTATCGCATTCTTCAAATGCCTGATTATATCGTCATGGCCGATGATGTCATGAAATCCTGCCATAAGAATCACCTCTTTCTGCCTTTTGTGCCCTCCGTCTTACCCGGTGGACATCTTTCATCTAATTATAACATAATCTTCTATATAAAAAAAACTATTTTTCCCTATTGTATCGATTTTATATATTTTCCAATTTCCTTCACACATTCATCCAGATTATGATTCCAGAAACGCTTGTCTATACCTGCTTTCAGAATATTTTCTTCGGAAAAATCCTTCTGGTCTGCCAGAAAACGCCTGCACATCTCCTCGTATTTCGGATTCTCCTGGGTCTTTTCCCTGGCAAGGGCACGTTCCAGACGCTCTCCGTCTTCCACCTGAATGTATACCGGACGCATCACATCATCACCATAATATTCCCGAAGCTTCACATAAGATTCCAGTGTACCGATTCCCAGATAATTATCATTTCCGGCACTTACCTGACCATCATCTGCTGTAAAATATATCCATGGTCCATAAACCGTTTCATAAGTTCTGGCCTCGATCAGCTTTCCGGTTCTTCTGAACTCTTCCAGTTTATTCTCATCTGTAAATAATATTCTCTTCCTTCTTTTTCTCCATCACGGATCGGACGCGTAGTATAAATTACAAGTCTCTTCAAACCAAACTCCTCCGTCGATTCCAGTTTTCTGTAAATACTGTCCTTTCCTGAAGAACTTTTTCCCATAATGTAAAAAATCTTTCCCACTTTACTTCCTCTGCCTCCCTGCTTTACTGCTCACTCTGCGACCAAGATCATACGTATCATTACCATTGCCTAACAACTGACTTATCTTACATATCATTTGTCACCACACATATCGTCTCACTCGTCTGATCACTCAGACCCTGAACCTCAAAACCCTGTTCCAGATATCTTCTCACATTTTTTACGAAATGTCCAGAAATCTGCTCCCCGGGAACAAGCAAAGGAATCCCTGGAGGATAAAGATACGCAAATTCCGCAGAAATCCGTCCGATACACTCATCCAGACAATACCTCTCACACTCTGCATCCATGGCCTGTGAAATACGCATCACCTGCTTCATCCTGCTGTTTTTTACAGGCTCCTTTTCCTCGGTCTCTTCTCTGTATTTCAACGATTCCCGCCGTTCAATTTCCTCAACAGCTTCGCAAAGTCTTCTGAATCCTTCCTCCGTATCGCCGACTGCCGCCAGTGCCAGCACATAATTCTCAGCCTCCATCTCCATTTCCAGATGAAACTCTTCCCTCAAGATCCGATGGAGCTGTCTCCCATTCAGCGAACTGTTCACTGTGGAAAGCAGAATCTTGGATCTGTCAAAATCAAAAACTCTCTGGCATTCACACACTTCCGGCGTAACCAGACGGATATACTTACACTTTCCAAGACGAACTCGCGCTTTTTCCAGATTCTCTGTAAACACACGGAACATCTCGTCACCTTCACGTTCCAGCTTATCCATGCACGCATCAATGCTGCTCATCAGAATATAGGACGGACTGCTGCTCTGGTAAATTCCAAGAAAACGCTTCAGTTTTTCCCTGCTTACCCGGCTGCTGCACAGATGGATCACTCCCGTCTGGGTCAGACAAGGCAGTGTTTTATGCACACTGTTGATCACTACATCCGCGCCAAGCTGCGCCGCAGATACCGGAAAATAATCCGAAAAGCAAAAATGTGCACCATGAGCTTCATCCACGATCAGCGGCACTCCGTGATTATGTGCAATATCCGCAATCCGTGCGATATCTGATACGATCCCGTCATAAGTTGGAGATGTGATCAGCACAGCCTCTATATCCTTTTTTTCTTCCAGGTACATTTCCACACGGCTTGGTGAAATCCCGCCATTTATCCCCAGTTTCGGTCTTCATGTGGATAAATATAAGTGGCTTCCAAATCCCGCAGGTAAATTCCATGGTACACCGCCTTGTGACAGTTCCTGGCCACCAGAATATGTCCGCCTTTTTTCACAGCCGCAGATACCGCTGCCAGAATCGCCCCGGAGCTTCCATTAATGCTGTAAAAACTCTCCTGCACACCGTAGATCCGTGCAACATCCTCCTGGGCCCTTTTCAGAATGTCTTCCGCATGATGCAGGTTATCGAATCCGTTAATTTCCGTAATATCCCTCTCCACCGGAAAATCACTGTCTACGGTCAGCGGATTCCTCTTATGTCCGGGCATATGAAACGGGTAAAAATCACTCTTACCATACGCTTCCAGTTTCTTGTATAATCTGTCTTCCATAGTTCTCCTTTCCCCATTCCAGTTTTCCTTTTCTCATACCTGTATCACAGTTTGTCTCATTATACCCGAAACTTACCGGTCTGTCACTGTCAATTGTGATTGGTCATAAAGCCCCATTCATGTTCTGCACAGCTGAATCTGATGCAGGAATTTCCGGGAGTGCCATAAAAGGGAGAATATCCTTATTGCGATAATCTCCCTCCCACGTATCATATGACATATGCAAAGCAGCAATTCACATTCCGCTTTGCGTCCAAATATTTATTTTACAAACTCAGACTGCCCGGCATCACACCTTAAACCGATACCCAACGCCCCATATCGTCTCAATATACTGAGGCTTGGCCGTATTAAACTCGATCTTCTCACGGATTTTCTTGATATGCACCGTAACTGTGGCAATATCACCCACTGACTCCATATCCCAGATCTCCCGGAAAAGTTCCTCTTTGGTAAACACTCTGTTCGGATTCTCTGCCAGAAAAGTCAGAAGGTCAAACTCCTTGGTTGTAAAAGTCGTCTCCTCACCATTTACCCACACACGGCGGGCTGTTTTATCGATCTTGATTCCACGAATCTCGATCACATCATTCTTATGCACGTTGGAGCCAACCAGACGATTATAACGCTCCATGTGTGCCTTTACACGGGCTACAAGCTCACTTGGGCTAAATGGCTTGGTCATATAATCATCTGCACCAAGTCCGAGTCCCCTGATCTTATCAATGTCATCCTTCTTCGCGGAAACCATGATGATCGGAGTATTTTTTTCCTCACGGACCTGTCTGCATATATCGAAGCCATCCACCTCCGGAAGCATCAGATCCAGAATGATCAGATCAAACTCCTCTTTCATCGCACGTACAAGACCTGTATCTCCACGATTCTCAATCTCTACCTCAAAACCGGAAAGCTCCAGATAATCTTTCTCAAGATCTGCAATTGCTTCCTCATCTTCTATGATCAAAATTCTGCTCATTCACGGGTACCTCCTGATATTTTCTAAGTACAAAATACATGATTGTTCCAATTCCCAGACGGCTTGTCGCCCAGACTTTTCCTCCATGGTCTTCCATGATCTTCTTCACAATGGAAAGCCCGATTCCGCTTCCTCCTTTGGAAGAATTCCTGGAAACATCAGTCCTGTAAAAACGGTCAAAAATATATGGCAGATCTTTGGCTGCGATTCCTTTACCGTTATCCTCAATCTCTACCTGTATAAAATCTCCAACATCCTTTACCCGGAGCTGGATGATTCCTTTCGGCTTCTCCATATATTTGATTGCGTTGCTCACAATATTATGGATCACACGGCGAATCTGCTCACCATCTGCGATGACCTGAACGCCCTTCTCCACATAATTGGCATACACAAGTTCAATTCCCCGGGTCTCCATCTCAAGTCCCAGTTCCTCCGCACAGTCAGAAAAATAGTCCTCAACATTCAGTTTACTGAATGTATAAGGAATACGGTTGGTATCGATTTTGGAGTAAAAAGTCAGCTCATTGATCAGATGATCCATCTCATTGGTCTTGTTATAAATAGTGCGTACATACCTGTCCATCTTCTCCGGGGTGTCCGCAACACCATCCATGATACCTTCCACATAACCCTTAACTGCTGTGATCGGAGTCTTCAGATCATGGGAAATATTGCTGATCAATTCCTTGTTCTCCTTGTCCATCAGGATCTTCTCTTCTGTGGATTCCTTAAGACGTTTCCTCATCTCCTCAAAATCCTGGCAAAGCTGGGAAAATTCATCGTTTCCTTCTACCTCCAGTACAAAATCCAGATTGCCTTCTTTAATATTCCGGGTTGCCTTACGAAGCTTCACCAATGGTACCGCAATGCTTCTGTAGATCCATAGTCCTACAGACAAAGCTGTAAAAACAAGAATGATCGTTGCTGTCAGAATCATATCCTTGGCCATCAGCCGTACCTGACTGCTGGATGACTGAGCCAGAGAGATATCATAGACCATTTCATCGGAATCCGATGCCTGGCTGCTGCTCTCCTGCATATGCCTGGCCTGTGTCTGGCTGAAGCCATAAAGACTTGCAGAAAAAAGGATCAGCGGAACCAGAATAACCGCAACAAAGCCCACTATAATACGCGTCTTTAACTTCATGTTATATCTCCGTCCTTTGTCACAAAAACCGGACAACCGGTTTCATATTTACTCATATAACGATATTATAACATAAAGTATTTTTCCCATCTCTAAATTTTCTATAAAAAAGGGCAGCAAGAAGCCCCCGGTATGGCACTGCCGGGGGCTTCTCTCTTTGTTCTCCTGGAACTATTATTATCTTTTTTGCCTGTTTATTTTTTATTCATAGCTGTTGCAAAGATATTTTTTCAGTGCATCAACTTTATCCAGATGCTCCCATGGAAGATCTACATCTGTACGGCCAAAGTGACCATAAGCTGCTGTCTGTTTGTAGATTGGACGGCGAAGGTCAAGCATCTTGATGATACCAGCCGGACGAAGATCAAAGTTCTCACGAACAATCTCGACAAGCTTAGCCTCAGAAAGCTTACCTGTTCCGAAAGTATTAACACTGACAGAAGTAGGATGAGCAACACCGATCGCATAGGAAAGCTGGATCTCGCACTTGTCAGCAAGACCTGCTGCAACGATGTTCTTGGCAACATAACGAGCTGCATAAGCTGCAGAACGGTCAACCTTTGTGCAGTCCTTACCGGAGAAAGCACCGCCGCCATGACGGCCAGTTCCACCATAAGTATCAACGATGATCTTACGTCCTGTCAGACCACTGTCACCGTGAGGTCCGCCGATTACGAAACGACCTGTCGGGTTAATGAAATATTTAGTATCAGCGTCAACCATATCAGCCGGGATGATCGCATCAAAAACATATTTTCTGATATCCTCATGGATCTGCTCCTGAGTAACATCCGGATCATGCTGTGTAGAGCATACAACAGCATCGATTCTCTTCGGTTTTCCATTCTCATCATACTCAACTGTAACCTGAGTTTTTCCATCCGGTCTTAAATATTTCAGGGTACCGTCTTTACGAACTTTTGTCAGCTGCTGTGCAAGTTTGTGAGCCATGTTGATCGCATATGGCATATACTCCTCAGTTTCATTGGAAGCATAACCAAACTGAAGACCCTGGTCACCTGCACCGATGGAATCCAGCTCATCCTCATTCATGCTGTCCTCTTTCTGCTCAAGAGCCTTGTCAACACCCATAGCGATATCTGCAGACTGTTTATCAAGAGCTGTGATAACAGCACATGTATCAGCATCAAAACCATAATCAGCATTATCATATCCAATCTCACGGATAGTATCACGAACGATCTTCTGGATATCAACATTAGCTTTGGTTGTGATCTCACCCATAACAAGAACAAGACCTGTAGTAGTAGCAGTCTCGCATGCAACACGGCTCATTGGATCCTGCTCCATCATAGCGTCAAGAATGGCATCAGAAACAGAGTCGCAGACTTTGTCAGGATGTCCTTCAGTTACAGATTCAGACGTAAATAAAATTTTTTCCATGTTTTTCTCCTTTTGTATTGAAACAACGGTTATATCAATTCACATAAAAACAGCCCGTACAATCCGGACTGTTTAAGTTCTGTAAACAATCCTCTTATTGTTCGATTGCTCGCTCAGGTTGGCACCTTCCTGGTTACTCCGGGGTTGCCGTGGCTTCGTAGATCCTTTGTATCTCCACCACTCTGAATAAAAGGCTATCTTTTATGAAATTACTGCAACACATACAATATACTTCTCTCTTCCAAATGTCAAGAATATTTTTATCTAAAAGGGGAACCAGGCCTCAAGTGCCTGGTTCCCCCTGATGAGGATCTCTCACAACGCTCTGTTATTTTTTCTTTCTTCTGACTGCAAAACCTGCTGCGCCTCCGATCACAACAGCTGCTGCCAGAAGGCCAGCCCATACACCAACCGGGGTATCATCACCAGTCTTCACCGATGTTCTCTGTGTACTTCCTCCCGGATTATTTCCGCCACCTGGTGTATAATTATTTCCCGGAGCAGGTGTTGTTGTTGTTCTCGGTGAAGGAGTTACACTTGGATCCGGTTTTGTTGTCAAACTATTTGTTATTTCCATATCGTTCTTATAATTTTCATTCTTATTCAGAACAATATCTTCCTCTCCGCTTACCTCATATGGGAAAGAACTCTTATCGACCGGTCTGCCGTCTTTATCTGTCTCCATAACTGTATAGGTTACAGACTCTGGTTCCGTATCAGCCTCAAATGAAACTTCAACACTTACAGAACCATTCTGCTTAAGCTGTACTTTATCAACCAGAGTACGCGTTCCATCTTCCTCTGTCTTAAAAATACCTGCATAGAATGTATCCGGCACTGTACTTTCTATTCCATCAACAAGCACTTTTTTTCTTAATGCTTATATATCCTCTCAAAGAACGGCCATCCGGAATATAGTAGTAATAGTTATTCACATAAGAAACCGTCTCCGTCGAATCTTCCTGGCTGATCACAGCTTCATTGGACTCATCTCCATTTTCATTTGTTACATTGTAATAAAAAGTTTTTCCAGATTCTACTTCTATTGTATTATTCGCAGCTATCGGATTTCCATTTTCATCCAACTCAAATACATAATACGTTCCATCTGGTACATCTGTCCAGATAGCTGTTCCGCTGTGGTCATTGACAATTCTGATATCCTTCATATAGTCACTTCGGAACGGAATTGTTCCTTCTTTATCCAGGAAAACTCCGATCTTGTAGGTTGCATCATCAGCCTCCATTTCAATAATCTCAAAATCCTCATTAATATAAAACAGCTGTTTTGTAACCTGCATCTGAGTTTCTTTCCTGTCATTTGTCACTGCTTTCGGATATGCCTGAACATCATATGTCCAGCCTGTTTCTTCCTCTGCAAAAGGAACTGTCAGAAGCATCGGTGAAACAGAAACTCTTTCGTCTGAATCACTCTGTACGATCAGATACACACCCTCTGCCTGATCATTATAAACAATTTTTCCCTCTTCATCAGACTGCATTTCAATTCCGCTGATTCCGCTTTCTTTTACTGTTTCAGAAAGTGTTGCTGCTGCCGAATACCATCCTTCAGCATTTTGCAGCTCATCAAAATTGATTCCGGTATCAGCAAACGCACTGTCCAGTACAAAATGTACATTTCCATCAAATGTCACACTTCCCACTTTGTAAAGTATCAACTTCACATTGGGGATTGGCACCACTATCCCATCGTCTCCGGTTTCCTGGATCTTCAGACTGATATTTCCGGTTTTTCCCGCCTCATAATCTCCGGCAAAAACAGCAGTTGTTATACTTCCGATCAGCAGCGCAGCCGTTATCAATAATGTCAGAAAGCTGCTTAAAATATTTTTACGCTTAGTTCTCTTTTCCACTTTTTCCCGCCTCCTCTTTATTTCCTGATCTTCTCCGTTTTCCGCCATTTCGAATAATCAGGTAGACCAGCAGTATCAGGATTACAAGCACCGCACTTCCCGCAGTCATAATTTTCTTAGGATCTGTCTGTGCAATCTTCTGCGGAATTGTATTATCAGCTTCTTCTTTTTTCACATATTCCGTTCGGATTCCCCTCACAAGAAGTCTGTGCGTATTTACTCCATACGGAGTACAGGTCACAAGTGTTACATGATCTTCCCCTTCAACAATGTCCAGCTCTTCAGTTTCAGACGGAAGTACTGTTTTGATCTGATCCACTTTATATGCCAGATTTTTTCCCAGAATATGCAGGATAAAAATATCTCCTTTTTCTATCTGATCCAGATCTGTAAACAGTTTTGCACTGGGAAGTCCTCTGTGCGCCGCCAGAACAGCATGTGTGCCCGGCCCACCAATGGGAAGACTTGTCCCTTCCACATGACCTGCACCTTTTTCCAGAACATTTTTGCTCAGGCCATGATAAATTGCCAGCTTTGCCTGAATCCTGGGGATCTCTATACTTCCCATCAGCCATCACCATTAGGATCCAGAACCTCGTCATAGGGATGTGTCGGTTCGTAGTCTTCCTCCTCATCAAACGCATCTACTATAGAATTCACCGGATGTTCTGCATTATATTCTTCAGCCTCTTTCCAGAGCTTTTCATAGTTATCTGCGGAGAGGTCTGAAACTGCCTGATCGTAATTACTGATCAGCAAGGCATTTCTGTACTGATTCCACATATCGCTGAATGTTGGATAGAAAAAAAATTCCTGCGCCTGCCAAAAACGCTGCTGCAATAAAAATATTAAGAATAACATTTTTCTTTTTTCTCTTTTTCCCCATGTATTATTTCCTATGTTGTTTTCTGTTCTGAATATAATTTACTGCTGCCACAAGAATTACTGCGATCACAATTCCCACAGCAACACAAAGTGCAAGCATCGGGCCTGTCGGATTTGTTATTCCTGTTGCTTTCTGCTCTGTCTTCTGGATTTCCTTTGCATTCTCAACAGAAATCCTGTGGCCTCTTACCAGTATCCTGTGGGTATTCACTGCATATGGTGTACACGTTATAAGCGTCACATAATCTGCGCCGTCTTTAATAGCCAGAGATTCTGTCTCCTCCGGAAGAACTGTCAGTATCTGATCCACTTCATATGCCAGTGTTCTGTCAAGAACATGCAGGTAAAAAACATCTCCTTTTTCCACAAGATTCAAATCTGTAAAAAGCTTTGCGCTTGGGAGGCCCCTGTGTGCGGAAAGAATACAATGCGTGTTCTCGCCGCCAACAGGAAGACTGCTTCCAAATAGATGTCCGGCACCTTTTTGCAGCGATTCCTCTGTGGTGTAATGATAGATTGGAACTTTTACATCAATCACAGGAATCTCCACATAGCCCATCATTCCATCGCCATTCAGGTTCAGAAGGGACTCGTATGTACTGTCCGTCTTTCCATCTCTTATTGAAAAAGCATCCGGCACACTTTCCTGCTTGATCTGTTCATTATATTTCTCTGCTGCTTTCCACATGCTTTCAATTTTTTCTGATTTCTCATTTGAAAAGACACTGCTGCTATATTTACTGATCAGCTTACTGTCCCTGTACTTGTTCCAGGTATTACTGATCATCGGATACAGCAGTATGGACAACCCTACCAGAAACAGCAGCCCAAATCCTATATGATTTTTTCTTTTATTCTTTCTCATAGGTTTCTCCATACTGTTGTATTACCATTCCCGGTCTCCGAAGAGACCGGGCGGTAACTGAATTACTTATTTACTGTTCAGATTCTGAACAGATGACCAAACGGTTATTTCTTACTCTTCAGATTCTCTTCTGCGGCTGATAAAGAATGCACCAGCTGCACCAACCATCACAACAACACCGATGATCGTAAAGAGATATGTTCCCATGCCACCTGTGGATGGAAGTTCGCCAAGTTTAGTGTTCTCAAATCCATACGGATTACTTGCATTCTTTTCATCATTTACAAGCGTTACAATTCCCTCAGCTTCATTGTAGTCATAATGGGTAACACTTCCACCAATGGATACATCATATCCTGTAAGTGTATCTCCGGTAAAATGAGCTGTGATCTTCACTTCAACAGGTGTAGATACTAACTTATATCCTGCAGGTGCTTTTGTCTCGATCAGATAATAAGTTACATCGCTGTCAAGTCCGTTGATCTCAAGTCTGCCATCTGCATCCGTTGTAAATGTGTTTTTATTTCTTGCATCAGTAAACAGAGGGCCTGCTGCAGATCCGATGTGGAGCTGGAATTCAGCACCTTCCAGATACTCTGTACCTGTTGTTGTTTTTATTACTTCGCCTGTTGTCTCATCGTATGCAATTTCTCCATCCTGGTTGATCTTGATAAACTCACCTGTCTTACTTGGTGTACCTGTTACTCTTTCACCAATAACATCTGTATCAATACCGAATGTATAATGTTTGGTCTCACTTGTCTTAGTCTGTACTTTATCGTTTGTAGAATACTTAAGTTCTGCAGTATTGGTATTCAGATCAATATTAATCTGTGCATCGCTGGACACTTCTGCATGATAAGTAATAACAATTTTCTGTCCTCTATGAGCAAGGAGCCATGCATCACCTAAATTTTCTACTGTAAAGCTTTTAGCTTCATTATCAATTGCTGTTGTAATGGCCGCTATTACAGCTGTTTTTAAGGTGGAATCTTCGCTGCCGCCCACTGTTGCTGTTATTCCATACTGATTATTGTTTACAAAGCTCAGTCCATCCAGTGTATCTTTGATGGAATACTGGATTCCTGTTTTTCCGGTTTCATAAGAAGGAATATCTGCTTCAATCGTAAATTTGATGATATCCGTACTGTGTGCCTTTAATGTCATTTCCTGCTACAACTGTTTCTGCAGTTTTCTTAATATCCGGTTCAGATTTCTTCATGTATACAACACTATTAACATCGGTCCATGTATCATGTGCAAAATCAAGAGTGCCATATTTTATAATTCCATCTGTATCCATCTTTGCACTGATGATAGCTGGATTGTAAAGAGTAGTTTCTGAGCCAGTTACAATGATCATCCAGGTTCCCGGTGTCAGAGCTGATGTTATATAATCACCATTCTCCTCAGGTCCTGTGATTTCAAAATGCGTTGGAAGATCACCTATTCTATCTGTTGCCAGTGCAGCAACATTGGCTGCTGTAGGATTCAGCGAACCATCTGCATTCATATCAATCGTGCCATCCAGTACTGGTGAATACGTTCCGTTAGCATTATAATCAATGATCTTATACGCTGTTACAGTAATGTTATTTTCTGGTGTAATTCCTTTAATAGTTGCATGGCCCGCAGCCATAGCCGCATTACTTGCAAATGCTGCTGTACACATCGACAGTATCATTACTGTCGCCACCAATAATGCTTCAATCTTCCTAAACAAATTCCTCATATGACTAGCTCCTTTCTTTTTCATCATTTTTTCTTTTCCATTCCCCTCATATTTCCATATTTACAATTAATGTGTTACGATCTTTCTGCTTCTTCCTCCTTTCGTTTATTCGTTATAAACAACAGGAGTGCAGTTGCAAGAATCGCCACACCACTGATTGTAAACCCGTAGATTCCCGGTCCGCCGGAACTTGGCAAAGAATAAAGTTTTGTATTTGAAATTATTTTTACTGCGTCGAATGCCAGATTTTCTCCGTCTCTCACAGTTACCTCAATTCCATCACTCAGAAGTGAATATCCCTGAGGAGCCTTTGTTTCAATAATTGTATATGTTCCCGGCTCCAGCTCACTGAATTTTGCCTTACCTTCTGAATTTGTTGTTACTGTAATGACATTTCCATTTTTATCTGTTACATCCTCCCCATCCTTCTGAAGCTTAAATTCCGCTCCGGCAAGAAGAAGTTCAGAATTTTCACTGTCAACCTTAATGATCGTTATTGAACAGAATCTCTGATTTGTAACTGTAATATTTTTCTGCATTTTATTCTGTTCATCAACTGTCAGATTACTGTAGTCTACTTTATATTCAGCATCTCCGATCATTATTGTTGTATCAGTTCTTACATAGCCTGTATCTGTTTCATTTACCTTAATAGTAAAATCTGCATTCTCGTTGCCTGCTGCCGGTCGAAGCTCCTTCACCACATATTCAATTCTGGAATCAAGCTTATCAAACACTGCCTCATAATTATTATCAGTATTAAGTTCCAGATATTTACCTTCCACCGGTGTTAATGTCTCTACGCCATCATTGACTGTCTTCTGATACAGGCCTGCATAAACAGGAACCGTTCCGGCGATTTCAGAAGATCCTGCCTTCCATACCTTATTCACCTTGATCTTGCTATATGGAGTATTTGTAACAGTTACTGCTGCATCATAATACAGTTTGATAGTTCCTGCATTTCCAACTACAGCCTCTTCATCCTGATGACCAGTCTCTCCTGCCCTTACTATATTTCTGGTCTCATATACAGGATTTTCATACTTTTCCTGATCCTCTGCACTAAGAACCTCTGTCACCCTGTAATAAGTGCCGGAAAGAATTCCTGTTATAACAACTGTAAAATCTTTTCTAATTCCGGAAACAACTCCATTCTCAATGGTTCCGCATACAATTGCAGTTGTTCCACTATTCATAAGCTGGTTCTGGTCATTATAGTAATAATAATTTCCACTGCTATCTTTTAAATAATAATCTCCGGAATAATTCTGAAGCTCCTGTTCGCTGGCTCCCAGTTTAATATTAAATGTAAAAGTATCTGAAGTTTCCACATCTGGATTTATCTTCTTGGTAATCTGAAGTTCTCGACTGTTTGCTGCTGAACAGTTATTGGTATAAACCACAACCGGTCTCATACTTACTTCTTTTTTATCAGTCTCAACGCTCTTGATTACTCCCTTTCCAGCCTCCTGATTATTTTCATCATACTCTGTATAACCTGTATCATTAATCGTGATCTGGCTGTATTCATCAGACTTTACTCCAATTTCTTTTACATAATATTTCCTGTTCGCCTGCAGATCTGTAAAAATTGCAGATTCATCTGGTTTCAGATAAAATACATTTTGATACTTCTTTCCGTTGATGATCTCACCAGTACCATCTTCTCCATTACAAAAAGTAATTGCTTTATCTTTTACCGGCTTGCCGGCATTTCCATAATATGCAGAACTGTTTAAAAGCTCATATTCTGTATCTGAATATGTTTCATTTCCATTTGCACCTGTACTTAATGCTTTCTGTGCATATAACTGAATTGCAAATTTTACATTACTGTATTTTTCCTTGTCAGTATTACTGAGCTCTTTTCTTACTTCAACCTGACCGCTTGGAATAACCTGAATATTGAACTTCACATGAAGGTTGGAAGCACCTGCGCCTCGTTCCATATAAAACATCTTAAATGTATGGGTCGTATAATCCTTAAATGTATTTCCTTTGAAATAATTTCCAACCTTGCTATCATCCCATCCTGTTCCATCCGGAAATACTCCTGCTGTCTGGAATATTGCTTTCAGTGTAGTGCTGGATTCCACCGGGTCATTACCTGTCTGGCAATCCTTCCAGCTTACAACGCCTGTATTGAAGTTGATCTTACCGGAATGTGCATCATGTACACCTCCAATATCAAGAACCAGCACACCATCAATATAGATCCACATGTCATCGTCGCCGTTGAATTCATAGATCATATCCTGCTTGGTTGAACCATCGGGAAGTGTTGCTTTTCCATTCTTTGGCTGCAGGAAATTAGCTCCCATATACATGCTGAAATAATAATCGTTTGTTCCCTGAGTCAGATAAAGTTCTCTGCCTTTTCCGGATCAGTATCAGCTAACTTCTTTCCATCTTCGTCATATAGATTCGCATTTGTTGAAAATTTTCCATTTGCAATTTCATTATATGGCATGAAATTTCCACGTTTATAAAAATATCTGTCTTCATTTTTCGGCGTTCCGATCACATCATAAACTGTAAAATTTGAATTATCAGATCCCAGATAAGCATAATTCTTAAAACTGCTGTACTCGTAATATCCTGTTGAATCATAAACTGATTGTAAAAATAAATAATTCACTTCTTTTCCATTGAACAACGACTCCAGATTTGTCCCTGAATTTGATGCAATTGGATATCCATTATTTCCCAAAAGAGTCCTTAACAGATTCTTTTTGATACTTCCATTACCATAAGAACCTCCAATATCAATTCTGGAATTACTATCTGGACCAATGGCAACATTATTTCCATCCAGGTTTTTCATTGTCATTGTGATTCCATCACTGGTATGATTCACAGTTCCAACAGCTTCCGGATTCTTTGCATAAACAAAATATACGGTACCACTGACATTGTTCCAACTGTTACCTGAGTCAGCACTGCTATACTGATTTTTTTGCTTTGAATAACGTAGCCTTTTAATTTCAGTTCCTGTATCTTTCGCTGTTGAACTTACTTTTGCTTTATAAAAAGAATAATTTCCAACATTTTGAATCTTTCCTGCAATATTGCTTACGCTATACTCAGTTCCGCTGTTCAAAGATACTGAACTATTTTGTCCAATTTCGTTTCCGGCAGTATCTACTACCCGTATACTTAATTTACTATTAGTATTGGTCCACGTGATCGTAAATACTGAAAAGCTTTCCGTCTCAAACTCTGCCTTCTGAACTTCACCTTCCGCACTGGTTTCCACACTGGCTGTTCCGTCCTGGGTCATATCTACAACAGACTGCACATTGCCATCCTCATCTTCAACCAGATGCATTACTGAAATATCAAATGTCTGCTGCGCTGCATTCTCATTTTCACCACTCTGGAAAAGCTGATCATTCTCTGCATTGTCTGCACCATCAAGACTGAATGTTTCCGCGCCTGCTGTTTCCCTGATTTCTTCCGGAGCTTCTGATTTCTGATACTCCATGGAAATCTTAACTTTTCCAGCTTCAGGATTAATCTTTTCACCATCGCTGCCTGTAAAATAAATATCGTAAGCCAGAAAACCTTCAATGGAATAATTTTCGTTCTTCGCCTTATTCTCAAGCTGTGATGCTACTTCTGAATATTGAGCAGTTTCTTTTTCCACCGGAGTTACAATGAATTCCGCATCTTTCGGGATAACTCCGCTCTCAGCAGTTGCTGTTACAATTACATTATCTATGGTTTTGGTATAAGTAACCGGCTCTTCCAGTTCCATGTCTGTGACTTCTTCCTCCGCTGGTTCTTCCTCCTCCTTTTCAATCAACTGAGCCATATCGCTTCTTATGTAGCTTCTGCTTCATTCCAGGACACCTTGTACCATGTTATTCCGTCTTCTGCTGTTACTGTTTCCAGAAGCGGAAGTCTTGTCCCTGAATTTACGGTATCAATTACTTCCGCATCTTCAGATGGACTTACATGAAGATTTACATCATCTGCAATAACTTCGATATAACTTGTCTCTGTTTCTGCATCCTGATCTTCCTTCGCCTCAGAATCATCTTTCTCTGCATTCTCAGAATCCTGTGGATTTTCTCCATCTGCTTCATCAACATTCTTCTCTGGATCCGCTTCCGGGTTACCGTCGGGATTCTCTGCTGCCTTTTCCTCTGCCTGTCCATCCGAATTTTCTGCTGGCTGCTCTTCCTCCTGTCCATCCTGATTCTCTGCTGCCTTTTCCTCTGCCTGTCCATCTGGATTCTCTGCTGCCTTTTCCTCTGCCTGCACATCCGGATTCTCCACTGGTTGTTCTGGCACCGGTACTTCTGTCTCACTGTCTGTAAAATCCGCTTCCTCACTGTTTCCTTCAGTCTGTCCAACATCTCCTGCCTCTTCATTGACTTCCGGCTCAGCACTGACTTCTGCAGAATCCCACATCACCGCAAACACTGCATTATTACCAGTTTCCACCTGCACGGTCTCAAGCTGTCTGTAATCATTTACATTCAGGACTTTCAGTTCTCCACCCGCCTGCAGTTCATACACATCCGTATCACCAGTACTGCCATTATAACGAAGTTTCTGAACCGTTACATTGGTGTTAGCCATATCATTAAGTTCCGGTGCTGTCAGTGTCTTACTTTCAATTGTTATCTTTACTCTGCCGTTTGGATCAACTCTGTTTCCTCCGGCATCCACAAAATACACATCATATGCCAAAAAACCTCTCAGGCTGCTGCCTTTGTTTTCAGCTATCCATGTAAGCTTCTGAGATACTGTATCATAAGATACGGATGAATTGCCGCTTACAGTATCTACTCTAAAAGATGCGTTCTGTGGAATCGCTCCTTCGTCCTGAGCTTCTGCAGTCACCCTGACTGCATCGTTTTCATATGTAAGCATTGATTGCTGTACCTGCTGTTCCTGGTCTGCACTGTCTGAATCTGATATGACTTCTTCGGCGGTCCAAACGGAATCCTCTGTGCCATCCGTAAACAACTCTTCCGTCCCATCTCCAAATATTTCATCCGCGGAGATCGTGTATGCACTTGGCATACAGGACATCGTCAACGCCAAAGCCACCGTGAATGCCAGGATTTTTTGATCTTAACATTTTTCAATTTCTTCATATCTTTCCCGCTTTCCTGTGTGTGCATTAACGTGTACTATATTTTTTATTACCTTCCTTTCGTTTTTATTCCTTTCTTTTTTAAGAACTTCAGGTTTTTTGTTCCGCACTGAAAATTTTTCTCGAACAGCCTTTTTGACCCTAACATCATTATTTCTGAGTATCAAAATAGCTGTCAGTATTGACAGCTATTTTGATACTCGTCCGATATATAACCAAAACACTTCTTTTTAAGCCCTTTATATGTTTTCAGTACTTTTCGAAGTGTTCTCATTAAATATCCGACTCTTTATGAAATTTATTATATAATGCAGAATATCAGCCCTCACCTGCCAGCATTGCAATGGAAAACTCCATTGTTGACAGTTCATTTGTTACTTTCCCCTTTGTCTGAGGATTATGTATGGACACCCAACTCCTGCTAAAAGATAACCCCCCTCCGTGATACGCCTGTACATATCCGGATTGCTCTTGCGTATGCAGGCTTCCAGGAGCCCACGCAGAAGTCCGTGATGTTCTATAAAAGGCTCGATAAAATTATCCTTTTCAGCCAGATTCCATCCTTTCATCAACTATAACTCTTATTTTAAGTATAACTGAAATTGTCCAAAAATGAAAACTCTTTGTTAAATCTTGCCAGGAAACAATCAAACAAAAGAGCTCTCAGACCACAGGTCCAAAAGCTCTCTTCTCAATATTCACATATTCAGTTCAATCATCCAACACGAAGACGGAATTTCTGAATTTCCTTCTCACTGGAAACTCTCTCGATCTCAGCCCCAAGACTTCTCAGTTTATCCTCGAAATTCTCATATCCACGCTGAATATAAACAATATCATCAACAATCGTTATACCCTCAGCAGCCAGGCCTGCAATAACAAGTGCCGCACCAGCGCGAAGATCCGGAGCGCTTACACGCGCACCAGTAAGCTTCTTCACCCCATCAATGATAGCAGAGTTGCCCTCCACCTTAATGTTCGCACCCATACGTGAAAGCTCATCTGCATATTTGAAACGGTTCTCAAAAATACTCTCTGTAACAATACTTGTACCCTCAGCAAGTGCAAGAGTAACTGCGATCTGTGGCTGCATATCTGTAGGATATCCTGGATATGGCAAAGTCTTTACATGAGTGCGGTGAAGTGTATGCGGTGCACGCACGCGAACTGCATCATCAAACTCCTCAACCTCGCATCCGATTTCCTCAAGCTTCGCTGTTGTAGCCTCAAGATGCTTCGGAATGACATTACGAACTGTAATATCGCCACCTGTTGCTGCTGCTGCAAACATAAAAGTTCCAGCCTCGATCTGATCCGGAATAATAGAATACTCTGTACGATGAAGAGTCTCAACACCACGGATACGGATCACATCAGTACCTGCTCCCTTGATATTAGCTCCCATACTGTTCAGGAAATTGGCAACATCAACAACATGCGGCTCTCTCGCAGCATTCTCTATAATTGTACGGCCTGCTGCATGGAAGCTGCATCATGATATTGATAGTCGCACCAACAGAAACCACATCAAGGAAAATATGGCTTCCGTGAAGATTCTCAGCTTTGGCAACGATAGCACCATGACAGATATCCACATCAGCGCCAAGAGCGCGGAATCCTTTCAGATGCTGGTCGATCGGTCTACTGCCGATATTACATCCGCCCGGAAGCGGAACTTCTGCATGTTTATATTTTCCGAGCAATGCGCCCAGAAGATAATAAGATGCTCTGATCTTCTTGATAAATTCATAATCTACACTGAGATTGCCGATGTAGAACCGTTGATCTTTACAGTAGATTTATCTACACGTTCAACCTGGGCACCGATCTCAGAGATTGCCTCAAGGAGAACATTGATATCTCTTACATCCGGCAGATTCTCAATTAATATAGTTTCATCAGTCATAATGGCTGCTGATAATATTGCAAGAGCAGCATTCTTCGCGCCCGCAATATCCACTTCTCCAACAAGAGGATTACCGCCTTTAATCACATACTGTTCCATAACACACCTCTATTATTTACTCCTCTATGAGCAGAAAATTACTGCTGTTCACTCTGTGATCAACACTGATTTTTTCCGCAACTTATAGTTATTTTCATCACTTAGTATAAATGGAAACATCTGTTCCCGAAACCCGTTTTTTAGGTCAGTTGTATATTATAACACATATTTCACATTTGTAAACTACTTCTCTCCCCGTTTCAGTGCCTGAAGAACCAGCTTAAGGCTTCCTTCCAGATCTTTATCTTCTTCGTCAACGATGATATCCGCATACTTTTCGTATAATGATACCCGTTCTTCATACAGACTTTCAAGCGTCTGGCCTTCTTTCAGAAGAACTCCACGTCCTTTAAGATCTCCAAGACGTTTCGCCAGAAGTTTCAGTGAGATCTTGAGATAAACAACAACACCTTCTGATTTCAGATGCTGCATTGCCTCGTCACAGTACACCACACTTCCACCTGTGGCAATTACTGTATTCTCAACCTGAATGGACGCATTCACACGGTTCTCAACCGCCTTGAATCCCTCCGGTCCATCCTGTTCAATGATCTCGCTTAATGTTCTATTCTCTTCCCTCTGGATGATCAGATCAGAATCAATAAACTGGTATCCAGTACCTTGGCAAGCACAACGCCGATGCTGCTTTTTCCAGCACCAGGCATTCCTATCAGTGTAATATTATTCATACTGTGTCCTTTCATTTTAGCATAACCGCATTCAGATCTCCGCGATCATCACTTTAGTATCATTTTTTCCGTTTACTTGTTTTCTTCTTCACACTGTAGCCGAAAGTTCCTACTTTCCGGTCACCTGCCAGATACTCTCCATGAGAATAAACAAGAAGTCCTGCATCGTTGAGATGAAATTTATTATTTTTATCCATGTATGCTTCATCAGCATGAACCGCAAGCACATCCGCCAGAAACATATCATGGGATCCCAGTTCTTTAACCTCATGTACTCTGCACTCAATGGAAACCGGTGACTCCCCGATCATCGGTGCAGAAACATACTGTGCTTTCTCTTTTGTGAGATTCAGTTTCTGGAATTTGTCAACGTCGCGTCCTGAACGCACTCCGCAGAAATCCGTTGCAAAAGCCAGTTTTTCTGTTGTCAGATTAATGACAAATTCTCCCGTTTTTCTTATCATATCGTATGAATAGCGGGATGGTCGGACTGAAATATAAGCCATGGCCGGATTCGTACACACAGTTCCTGTCCAAGCAACTGTAATAATATTATCATTGCCTTCACCATCTGTAACACTCACCATTACAGCAGGCAGCGGATAGATCATATTTCCCGCTTCCAGATCTGTTTCGCCATTTCTCCGGCCTCCTTATGCGTAATCACTATTCATAAGCTGAGCAGCCTCCATCATAGCCGGAATCAGCTGTTTCTTTCTGGATACCACGCCTTTCAGGCAAAAAGCATCTCCTTCCGGTTTCCGTTCAAAAGCGATCTCAGCCATCTGCTGGCTTCCCTCTCCATAGAAAAGAAGCTCTGTGGATTCTTCCAGGATATTAGTCAGCATAAAGTAAACTCTTGTAATATCATGCGTCCGCATTCACTTACCATAAACGGCATCAGTTTCTCCTTGATCTCCTTCAGCTCCTCACTGTCCATGGAACTGATCTGTCCCACGCCAAAGGAAACATTGCCTTCACCGATAAATTTCTTATAATCCTGATAAAAGATCTCCTCAGGAGACTTATCTTTCAGATTACTTCCTGCTGAGAACATTTCTCTTGCAAATTTCTCAATATTGATTCCTGCTATCAGGGCAAGCGCGCTGGCAGCTATCTTATCCTTCTGCGTGCAGGTCGGTGAACGGAACATCAGCGTATCAGAAATGATCGCGGCACAGAGAAGTCCGGCGATCTTTTCCGGGATCTCCAGTCTCTGCTCCCCATAAATCTCATAAAGGATCGTTCCTGTACATCCAACCGGCTCATTACGGAAAGCAACAGGTGTCATAGTCTGCAGAGTTCCAAGCTTATGGTGATCGATGATCTCAAGAATTTCAGCCTTCTCAATATTATCAACAGCCTGATCCACCTCATTATGATCAACAAGCACAACTTTTTCTTATGCATATCCAGAAAATTACGTCTGGAAATGGTTCCGATACATTTGCCATGAGGATTGATGACAGGGAAAGCCCTGTGACGGTTTTTTATCATAACTTCCTGAATATCATCAGTGAAATCCTCAGTGTTAAATGTAACCATGTTATCACGTTTCATAACATAATTTACCGGAATACTCTGATTGATCAGTCGCGCAATATTGAACGTATCATACGGTGAGCGGATGATCACGATACTTTTCTCATGGGCAAGCTTCACTACTTTCTCGGAAACTACAATATTCAGTCCTACAATAATGCAGCTTACATTCTGGCTGATAGCCTGAAGATGATCTTCCTCACGGTCTCCCATGATGATCATATCATTCTCTTCAATATAGCCCTCCATCATCTTCGGATTGGCTGTTCCAACGAGAACTTTTCCCTTAACAAAATATCCGTGGCTGTTTCCCTCTACAACCTCACCTCCTACAGTCTCAGCAATCCTCTGATACTGTGTCCTCGCATTTGAAAGGAGGTAGCTGTCCGTTGTATCCATATAGGTCTTGGCAATATCTCCGATGGTCACAAGGCCTTCCAGACAGCCATCTTTATCGCGGATCGGAAGAGATACGATACTGTTCTCCTGCATCATATCCCAGGCATTCTTCAGAGACATGCTCTTGTCTGCCGGTGGACTGATACGGATATCCATATCTTTAACCTGGGTTCCGATATTTCCAAGATAAGCCGGAGGCTGCACGCCAAAACGATTCAGCACATATCTTGTCTCCTCATTGATCTGGCCGGCTCTCTTCGGGATATATTTCTTGTTCTGTGTGGTTCTGTTTTTAATGTCAGCATAGGCAATAGCCGAACAGATGGAATCCGTATCCGGATTCTTATGTCCGATTACAAATATTCTCTCCTGATTTTTCATTCACATCCATCCTTTTTCATCCAAGTGTCGTTGCTATGTAGTGTGGACATTTCTCAGTCCAGCTTGATATTTGCAAAAAGTGAACCAAGGGATGTTGTTGCCTCTTCATCGGATTCAGGAAGCTCAAAAATCTCCTCCTCAACTTCCTTCGCCATCAGATCAGATGCCTCTTTAATGCTTAAGCTCAGTTTACCGTCCTTGATGGCAATAACTTTAACTTTGACCTTGTCGCCTACATTTACTGCCTCTGAAGGCTTCTTAATCCTTTTTTCGCAGATCTGTGAAATATGCACCAGACCGGAAATTCCATTTCCGAGATCAACGAAAGCACCATACGGTTGCAGACTCTCAACAGTTCCTTCTGTTACAAAGCCAACCTCAATATTGGATATCTTGTTTCTGCGGTCCTCGTCTGCCTTCTCACGAAGAAGTCTTTTGCAGAAAGCACAAGTCTCTTCTTCGCTTTATCAACATCAATAACCTGTACAATAAGCGGTTTATTCAGATACTCTTCCGTATCCTCAACGTAGCTCAGAGCCAGCTTGGAGGCCGGAATAAAACCACGAATGCCTTCCACGTATGCAATAGCTCCACCGTTTACGATACCTTTTACAACAACATCCAGTGCTTCTCCTGATTTCTGAAGTTCAGCAAGTTTATCCCATGCCAGAACCTCTGCTGCCTCCGCTCTTGAAAGCAGGATATTGCCCTGTCCATCATCCTTACGGAGAACAGTTGCCTGAATCTCCTCGCCCGGCTGTACTGCTTCTTTCATATTAAAGCCCGGCTCCCTGGAAAATTCCTCTGCCGGGATGAATCCCTCTGTATAATATTTGAGATCAAGAACAACACCTGTCTCATCAACGCTTACAACTGTACCGGTGATAATATCACCTTCATCAATTTTCTTAAAAGAAGCCTCAAGCTCCTGCTCAAAATCCTTCATAGACTCCGCCATTTCCTGACCTCCTGTTCACTTTTATCTATTTATCATTTACTGCAAGCCAGCACTTTATGCCACTTCCGATTTTATCCTTATCTTAGTTATTATAGCATGAGCAATCAGCCCGCGCCATGTTTTTTTAGTACATCATAACTCAAAAAAGCTCCTGCATTGCAGCAGAAGCCCTTTTTTTAAACATTTATAGAATTTTTTCCATAAAACGAGGAGTGCCCCGGTAGTGGCTTACCGGGGCGATTATTATGAAAAAAATTGTATGTGTAATGATACAGATACACACCATTACAGCGTCTTTTGTAATGTTCTTTCGAACTGTTATTATAGTACCAAACAAATATGAACATATTATGAACAGCTCGTGAACTTTTAGCGTATTTGCACAATTTTTCCCTCTTGTATCCTCTTTTTTTATAGAAACGCCACATTTATAATTTTATTCTGCTTTTTCAATATTGTACATTTTATATAAAGCCAACAATAATGCGCCTAATAAAAGTGACATTTAAAACACCTGCCTCTTACTGACGGGAAAGCATTCCTTTAATAAACTGAATTGCTTTCTGAAAAATATTCTTCACATCTGATTTTGTAACGCCCATATCTTTCAGGGTACTGTATGTATCATTTACATATTTTTTGATCTGGTCATTACTGACATCAATTCCGCGGAACTTGCTGATGATATTTACCAGTGAATTCTTATCATCATCAGAAAGTGATACACCATAATGATCTGCTGCCTCATCGATTCCCTGTGATATCTCATCGTCTGTAATCTGATTGGAATCAAAAAGTCCTTTCACATAAACAATAATATCACTTACTTTATCCGGATCAGCTGCAAGAGATTCAACTTCGTTATTTTTAAGAACCTCTTCCATCTGGCTCATAATTGAACCGGAATCAGATGCCATAACCATCATTGGTGAAGTACAGGAAATAATACCAGCAACAACCAGTGCTGTGATTCTGTTCATTTTTTTCATAATATTCATCCTCCATATAGGCATCCGCTGTATACATCAACTATAACTGTTTTCTGTTTCAATAAATTCATTTCCTTTTGACGCTCCCCAGTATAACACACCTGCCCTGCCCCTTGTAAAGCTTGATTGACCTTTTTCCAAGATTCCAAGGTCAGACTTTATGTATATACCAGTAAATATATTCACAATATTTTCATATTTTCAACAAACTTTCCTAACATCTCTTTTTTACAATAAATATTGTAAATTTTTCATTACTTATTTGTGTCTGATACCTCAGGCACAACCTCCTTTCTATGACAAGTTATATATGTCCGGATGGATTCCTCTCCAACATCTGTCCGGAAACGCAAAAAGAACCCGGAACAGCTGCCTGGGTTCTTTTTGTATCTTTGTTTATTTTTTCATTTCGTAAATGCAGTTGGCAAGCATTGCAAACTGTTCCAGTGTCAGTGCCTCTCCTCTGATATTCAGTGGAAGTCCACACTTTTCAAATACATTCTCGATTTCTTCCTTACTCAGGGAAAAATCTCCGGAATTCTTAATTCCATTCACAAGTGTTTTTCTTCTCTGGTTAAAAGACGCACGGATCAGTCTGAACATGAGACGTTCATCCTGTACATCCACCGGCGGCTTCTCATAACGTGTCAGTTTGATAACTGCACTTCCGACCTTCGGGCGTGGCATAAAACAGTTCGGCGGCACATTAGCCACAATCTCCGGCTTCGCATAATACTGCACAGCCAGAGAAAGTGCTCCGTAATCCTTTGTGCCAGGTCCGACCTGCATACGATCCGCAACCTCTTTCTGTACCATAACAGTAATGGAATCCACCGGAACATTCTTCTCAAAAAGTCCCATAATGATCGGTGTTGTAATGTAATACGGCAGGTTCGCTACTACTTTTACCGGTTTTCCGCCGTTCTTCTCGTCTGCGATCTTTTTAATATCAGTCTTAAGAATATCATTATTGATCACAGTTACATTATCCCATTCCTTTAGAGTATCTTTAAGGATCGGGATTAGTGAACTGTCGATCTCCACAGCAGCAACCTCTCGTGCCGCTTCTGCAAGATACTGGGTCATAGTTCCGATTCCAGGACCAATCTCCAGTATAAAATCATCCTTCGTGATTCCAGAAGAATCTATAATCTTCTCCAGAACGTGTTCATCGATCAGAAAATTCTGACCAAACCTTTTCTGGAAAACAAAATGATACTTTTGAAGGACTTCAATGGTATATTTCGGGTTGCCCAGATAAGGTCTGGCCATATTTTTTTACCTCTGCTTTTCTGTTTATTATTATCAGCTGAAATCCTTTTCAAGAAGTACTGTGTAACCATCACGGTCTACACGCTTCTTGGAGCGTTTAAATAATCCGCTCTGTGCTCTTGTCATTGCATCATCAAGCATTTTCTTCACAGTTCCGATACACATCGGCTGGTCTTCCTTCTGGTTGATCCCGATCAGATTGTACAACGCAAGCATTCCCATCTGATCAATGCGGAATCCATTCTCCATTGTATAGACCTTTGCAAAATTGACAAGCTCATCATTTGTAAATACAGGAATATTGATCATTGATGTGAACTTCTTCGCAAGCTTCGGATATCTTGCGATCAGTTTACGCATACCAATCTTCTCATCTTCAAGAATTACGATCATTCCCTTTGTATTGCCATTCATCACTTCTTCAAGCTCAGCCGCTGTTTCCTGGGAAAGCTGGTTTGCATTCTCAATAACAAGGAAACCTCCTGCAAGCTTGGCAGCAATTTCTTCAATATCTTTGCCGTTAAGATCTTCTGCGAATATATAAGCAACCTTGGATGCCTCGATATTCAGTTCTTTACAGATTGCCGGGATCAGGCTGGAGATCAGTCTTGTCTTTCCTGTTTCTCTACCGCCCATAACGATCACATTACCTGTCCGTGAAGTCCTGTCTGCTGCCCCTTTCTGTACATCGCAAAGTACATCAAGCAATTGCTCTTTCATTCCAGGAACAGCTACAAAATAGGTGAAAAGCTGTTTCTCTTCATCTGTGAGCAGTCTCTTTCTTGAAATGATCTTGTTTTGATCTTTCTCCGGCTGGATAGTCTCGATGAATTTCTCAATCTGTTCTTCCTCGCTGAGCTCTTCATCATCATCCTGATCTTCATCATATACCATATCCGAAACGAAGTCATCATCTTCCTGATCTTCTCCTGAAGTGAAGTCATCGCCACTATATTCTTCTTCCTCTTCCAGAGGTACTTCATCCTCTGCTACAGTTACAGACTCATCTGCATTCTCTTCTGCTGAATGTTTCTGTACTCCAGAAGGACCATTCAGAAATTCTGCTTCTGCAGCCTGAAGATCCTCTTCTGTAACAGGCTCTTCATCTTCATCATATACAATATCCGGAACGCTCTGCCAATCTGCATCTTCTGCATCAGATTCCTTCTGCGCTGAGATCTCTGCCATAATATCTTCAATATCTGCTGCATCCGGCTCATCCGGAACAAACTCATCTCCTGCAAGATCAAGATCATCATCTTCTTCTGCATTATCTGCTGTATGTGCTACCTTGTTTTCCTCCGGAATCTTAATTCCCTGCTCTGTTGCAGCCGCAAGGATCGTATCCTCAAGATTAAACTCTTTTTTATCAGAATCCGATTTTTCGCCTACAGATGCTGCAATTTCATCAATGCTTCCAAAAATTCCGGAAGAATCCGGAAGATCAGCCGAACTGCTTGCATTGTCCGGATCTACATTAATCATTGATTTCGGGATCTTAAGCTCCGGCATACGGATCGTTGCAGAAAAATCAGGTTTGCCCTCCTCATTAAGCGGAACTCCTGAATCTTTCTCTTCTTCATCAGATTCATTCATGATCTCAGCAACACTCCGGGAAAGTTCTTTCTCTGTAACTTTCTCAGTCTCGCTTCTTCAGCCTCCTCATAAACTTCTTCCTCTTCGTCCTGCTCGTTCTGAATTTCAGATTCTTTCATTAACTCAACAGTTCCGGATGTCAGATTATCAACACCGGTTTCCGGCATTTTCTCAGGCTCTTCTGATTCCTGAATTTCTTCCTCCGCTTCAGCAACTTCTGTTTCAGTTTCATTCAAAGCTTCCTCTGTGACAACAGGCTCTTTATCTGACTCTTCCTCAGATTCTTCTGATGCAGCAGCTTCCGCATCGGCAACCTTCTTCTGAAGTGCCTCTTCGCTGTCTTCATCCTCTTCTTCCTTCTTATGACCACCAAATATATCCCGGAAACCTTTTGAGATTTTTTCCTGAATAGTCTCTGCACTGTTCAGATCTCTTTCATCATCAACCGGAATCGTGTCTGTAACAAGGCGATTTTCTTTATACTCTGTATCAACAGCATTTTCCCTGCTTTCTTTGATCTCCTGCGCTTTTTCCGGCGGGATCAGCTTCGGAATAAACTGCTCTTCATATTTTTCTTTCTCTTCTCCTGTAAGAACGCCCATTCTCTGTTTCAGATCAAGAGCTTTCATTACGTAATTTCCATCATTGAACCAGAGAACCATCTCATTACAGAGATCCAGGCACTTCTGCTTGTCTCCTGCCTTATAATACAGTTTTGCCAGCTCATAAGACCAGCGTTCTGTAAATTCCTTCTCTTTATATTCCTCAAGAATACGGATCTGCTCATTTAAAGATGCGTTCTTCTCCCTGGCAATCTTATATTTTAATATATACTGACTGTTATCATTACCAGCAACTTCTCTGTATTCGTCAAAGAATTCTGTAGCTTCACTGATCTGTCCCATCTTCAGGGAAACTTCGATCAGACGGTAAAGTATGTTCTTGCCGATCGGTGCTCTGTGATATGCAAGAAGAAAGATTTCCTTGCTCTCTTCGTAACGCTTATTGCTGCGTATATTTCGCCCACAACACAAAGGGTACGGACATTTTTTACACGACGCCAGTCAATGCTGTCAACGATCTGCATTGCACCTTTATAATCCTGGCCTTCAACCAGTTTATTGATCTCTCCCAGTTTGACGCGAAACTCCTCTTTATCCAAAATATTCACCAACTTTCCATAATCAGAATCAGTTTAACATATGCCTACGGCCTTGTCAAAACCCTTTAGGCATATAAACGTGCCCTTTTACCACCTGAAAAACCTTATTGATTTCAAACTGATGACTGATAAAATCATCCAGGCCTGTACAGGTAATAAGTGTCTGTATATCATGTATACTTTTCAGCAGATAAGTCTGCCTGTTGCTGTCCAGTTCCGAAAGCACATCATCAAGAAGAAGCACGGGGGTATCTTTGATCTTTTTTTTGACCAGATAGATTTCTGAAAGCTTCAGGGAAAGTGCTGCTGTTCTCTGCTGCCCCTGTGAACCATACTTCTGATATCAATTCCATTTACTTTCACACAGAAATCATCTCTGTGAGGTCCCACCGAAGTCAGCTTCATCCGAAGATCCCTGTCTCTGTTCAAAACCAGCTTCTGCTCAAACTCCCCGGCAGTCACATTTGGCTCATACAGGATCTCCAGATCCTCCAGACCGCCTGTCAGACCCTTATGGAGGCCTTTTGCGATCTCATTCAGTTCCTCAACAAATTCCTCTCGTTTATCAATGATCTTTTTGCCATAGCCGACCATCTGTGCATCCCATATATCCAGCGTATCCTTCAGTCCGGGATTCGCATAACAGTCTTTGAGAAGACGGTTTCTCTGGTTCACAATGTGATTGTAGCCGGCCAGCTCTGTGATATAAACACCATCCAGCTGACAAAGCTCCGAATCCAGAAAACGTCTTCTCTCTCCTGGTCCATTCTTGATAATATTAAGATCCTCCGGAGAAAAAAACACAAGATTTACCACGCCCATAAGCTCCCTTGCCTTGCGGATCGGCAACCCGTTAATGGCAACTCCTTTTGCTTTATTTTTCCGGAGGTGCATGTCTATTTTGTATGAAAAATCACCCTTTTTTACCATCATTCGGATGTGGGATTCCTCATTCTCAAAACGGATCATCTCCCGATCCTTGCTTCCCTTGTGAGATTTACTTGTCCCGGCCAGATAAACAGCTTCCAGAATGTTGGTTTTTCCCTGGGCATTGTCGCCGTAGAGAATATTGGTTCCCTGATTAAAATTCATCTCCAGCGACTCATAATTCCTGAAATTATTCAATCTGATGGATTCAATGTACATTCCTTCACCCGATCACATAAATATCTTTTCCATCGTAGGAAATAGTATCTCCCGGATGGATCTTGCGGCCACGGCGGTTTTCAACCTCACCGTTCACCAGAACAAGGCCGTCGTTGATCGCATATTTCGCCTCAACACCATCTTCCACAACGCCTGCCAGCTTCAGTGCCTGGCCAAGTTGATAAATTCATCTTTAATTCTGATTTCCAATTTTTTTTCCTCTCAAAATAACAGACAGACATTCCGGATCTGTCCTGCTATGAATTACCGCCGGCAAAAAAATCTTTATTTTGTCCACATGGGGGAGTTTTTAACTACCTCTTTCGGATTCTCTCAAAAAGGTGGTAGTTTTAAAATACCACCTGCCAGCTATATTTCCAGTTACATACTCTTAGCAAAGTTTTTATATGTGCGTGGCTCGCGGACATCCACTGCCGGCCACGCAGTTTTTACCCATATGCACTCCATCTGTTGTTTCGTTTGTGCATTGTATTTTGCAAATACTATCTCCCCTGATTCTGGTTGATGTTTACCGGAAGGATCAGATAAGTATAATTCTCTTCATCATCACGGATAAAGCAAGGAGCTTTAGGGTTTACAAGATAAATGGTAACAGTTTCATCATCAATAACACGAAGTGCATCGATCAGGAATTTCGGGTTAAAGCCGATCATAATGTCTTTACCCTCTTTCTCAATATCGATCTCTTCATTCATGGAACCCATTGCAGAATCAATGCGCAGCTCCATATTATCATCTGTGATATTGATAATGATTGGTTTTTTATCAACTTCCCGGACAAGAAGTGTCGCACGGTCGATACAATCCAGAAACTCTTTTTTGTTAATTTTCAGTTTTGTCTCATAATCGCTTGAAAGCATCTGGTCAATTCTGAAATATTCCCCTTCAATCAGTCTGGAAACTACCATAGTCTGGTCAAATTCGAACAGAATGTGGTTTTTTGTAAAGTAAATACTTACCTGGTCATCCACTTCTCCGGACAGAATCTTACTCACTTCACTTAAAGTTTTTCCCGGAACTACCACCTTACGGTCAGAATATTCTCTCTTAAGCGGCATTTTTCGAATCGCAATACGATGGCCATCCAGAGAAACTACTTTTAGACAGTTATCCCTGATCTCAAAAAGTTCACCTGTCATTAGTTTATTGTTCTCATTTACAGCAATAGAAAAAATGGTCTGTCTGATCATTTCTTTCAAAGTATACTGGGAAATTGTAAGTGGTTCATCTTTTTCGATTATAGGTAAATAAGCAAAATCTTCTCCTGATTTGCCAGGAATGTTGAATTTTGCTTTTTCACAGGTGATAGTTGCTGCATATTTGTCGTCTGTTTTGATAGTAATGTCATTATCTGGAAGTCGCCTGATAATTTCATAAAAAATCTTTGCATCAAGAGCAACTTTTCCTTTTTCTTCAATAATACCATCAACTATTGTTTCAATTCCCAGTTCCATGTCATTGGTGGTAAATTTGATCTGGTTGGTTGTTGCATCCATAAGAATACATTCAAGTATTGGCATGGTGGTTTTTGATGGAACTGCTTTAAGTGAAATACTTACACTTTTTAACAGACTGGATTTGGAGCAGATAATTTTCATAATGTGTATAACTCCTTTTTTGGATAAATTGTGGTTTTTATAAATATATTTATAGAAAAAATTCGTCGTAACCGCCGTAGGGGGTCAGATTTTGTGAAAAACTCCCGTAGGCCTGTTAGTTACAAGGTTTTTCGGGTGGGATAACTTTGTGTATAAGTGGTAGTTTCGGATGTGAATAAACCGGGGATAAAATTACCGCCGATTTTTTGCAAAAAGTTGTACACATTCTTCCACATGCAATCAACACGTTATACACCAGTAATGTGGAAAACTTTCCTAACCTTGTGGATTAATCTTCTTTTTCAATATATCAATGGTATTTTTTAAGTTATCATCGTTCTGCAATTCATTTTCAATCTTTTCAATACCGTGCATAACCGTTGTGTGGTCACGGTTTCCAAGTGCTTTTCCGATATTTTTCAAAGGAGTGGAGATAATTTCACGGCAGAGATACATGGCAACCTGGCGCGGCATAACGATTTTTGAGTTTCGTTTATTTCCGCTTAAGTCAGCAGGAGTAACTCCGTAATGTTCGGAAACAACGGAGATGATATATTCTGGTGTGATCACTTTTTTTTCATCTGGAGAAATAATATCCTTCAGTGCCTGTTTGGCAAGCTCCAGAGTAACTTCTTTTTTCTCAAGTTTGGCTCCTGCCATAACCTTATTAAAGGCACCCTCCAGCTCTCGAATATTGGATTTGATATTAGTTGCAATGTATTTGATAACATCTTCGCTGATGCTGTAACCGTTCATCTCCTCATTCTTGTGAAGGATCGCCATTCTTGTTTCATAATCTGGCAGTGTAATATCTGCGATCAGTCCCCATTCGAATCTTGAACGGAATCTTTCTTCCAGGATTTCCATGTCTTTCGGTGGTTTATCTGAAGATATGATGATCTGCTTCTTGGCACTGTGGAGACTGTTAAATGTATGGAAAAATTCTTCCTGTGTAGATTCCTTTCCTATAATAAACTGAATATCGTCAACGAGAAGAACATCAATATTTCTGTATTTTTCACGGAATTTACTCATTGCAGTGTTGTTTCCGTTTCGAATTGTTTCGATCAGTTCGTTGGTAAATTCCTCACTGGTTACATAGAGAACCCGGCTGTTTTCGTCGTGTTCCAGTATAAAATGAGCAATGGAATGCATAAGATGCGTTTTTCCGAGGCCGGCTCCGCCATAAATAAACAGTGGATTATAGGTATCTCCCGGAGATTCGGCAACTGCCAGGGCAGCAGCCTGGGCAAATTTGTTATTGCTTCCTACAACGAAGGTGTCGAAGGTGTATTTTGGATTTAAATGAGCTTCTTCGTAACGTGTATCGTGAACCTGTTTATCATAGGAAGTATTTTTTTCTGTTTTTTTGGGGAGATCTTTTTCCAGGACGAAGCGAACCTCGCATTCTTCCATGCCTGTCAGCACACAGATTGTAACCTGAAGCGGTATTTTATAACGTTTACTGATATAATTAACCCCAATCGCAGCCTGCTCAGAGGGAACAACCACTGTTATCAGCTTTCCGTCAACCTCATAAACTTTCAGTGGTTTAAGCCAGGTGTTAAAAGGGACATCATTCACCTCATATTCAGATTTGACAGTTTGCAGGATCTCCTCCCATTTTTCAATAACAGTGTTCATTTTTTCCTCCCATGAGTTTTATAATAACCCCAGCCTGCGGCTGGAGACAGATATCCTTTTATATATTACAATGAAAATGGGGTTTTCGCAATGGAAAACGTTGAGATTTTGGGGAAAACTATGTGGATAATTTTGGGGAAATTACGGTGGATGAGGGTGGAAAATAGTGTATAACTGGTAAATTGGTTTCCATAAGTTGACGCTATGTGGAAAATAGGAAGAATTTATGTGTATAAAATTATCCACTGTCAAAATACCGCAAATAAAAGGATTTTTTGAAGATAAGGTAAAAAAACAGCCTGAAAAAGTGGATAGTTTTGCTGGTAATCCACTAGTTATCCACAAGTTATCCACAAAATGTGGATAATATTACGTAAACCATAAGCATAATCCACATAAGTGGCGAAAATTAAAAATGCACAGCAGGCGGTATTTTTCAAACCCTTGATTTTATTGGGTTTTTTGCAATTTTTACTTGACGAAAAGGAGGTTTATTTATATAATTGAAACGATGTTCTGAATGATAAGTTATTTCATAACAATTAATTAAGAATAGATAAAGGAGGTGCTTTACCTATGAAGATGACATTTCAGCCAAAAAAGAGATCCAGAGCTAAGTTCACGGCTTCAGAGCTCGCATGAGCACAAAGGCGGACGTAAAGTATTAGCTGCAAGAAGATTAAAAGGAAGAAAACAGTTATCAGCATAAGCTGCAAGACCGCA
>ENA-OQCN01000137-OQCN01000137.1-human-gut-metagenome-genome-assembly--contig:-NODE-137-length-35994-cov-5.672289_pt1 | contig 35994 bp, 46 predicted proteins | sample MGYA00242497_ERZ504576 | MGnify/ENA primary metagenome ERZ504576 (study PRJEB26092, sample SAMD00036296) | human gut metagenome | host: Homo sapiens | study: EMG produced TPA metagenomics assembly of...
TCAGCTGGTGCGCAGCATGAACATGAAGCCGGACGAGTTCGCGGCCTTCCTGCGCAGCGGTGCGCTGAATGCTGCACCCACCGTCACCCCGTACCACAAACAGGAGGATGCCGCCGATGAAACCTGATTGGAACCGCCGTTTTGCAGCTGGGCTGCTGGCTATCCTGCTCTGCCTCTGCTCCTTTTCCATGCCCGCTTTTGCAAGCGGCACTGACCCCGCCCCGGAACCTCTGCCGGAGATTATCGAAGAAGAACCCACCACGGGCGGCATGGAGCCGGAGGGTGTACCCATCACGCCCAAGGGCAATGCAACACTGGTGGATGATTTTTACGGCGACAAGCAGCTTATCACTGTGACCACCAAAGCCGGGAATTATTTTTACATTCTCATTGACCGTGCCAACGAGGACAAAGAAACCTCTGTCCACTTCCTGAACCAAGTGGATGATGCCGACTTGCTGGCTCTGCTGGATGAAGAACCGCAGGAAACCGAAGTCTGCACCTGCACGGTGAAATGTGAGGCCGGAAGTGTCAATGAAAACTGCCCCTTGTGTGAAAAGAGCCTGCGCAACTGCACGGCCCCGGAAGCTGTGAAAACCGACACCGAAACGCCGCAGGAAAAACCCAAGTCCAGCATGGGCAGTCTGATGATCCTGCTGGTGCTGGCTCTGGCGGGCGGTGGTGCAGCACTCTACTATTTCAAGTTCCGCAAGCCCAAGGCCGATACCACCGGGCACGATGATCTGGACGAATACGATTTTGGCGAGGACGAAGATGCAGACGAGGAACCGGCTGAAATCGAAATTCATTCAGAGGACGGACAGGAGGACGAAACATGAGCTTTCAGCTGGTGATCGCCGAAAAGCCCAGTGTGGCCCGCAGCATTGCCACCGTGATCGGGGCCGATGAAAAGCAAAACGGCTACTGGCAGGGCGGCGGGTATCTTGTCAGCTGGTGCATCGGGCATCTGGTGTCCTTTGCGGAAGCGGGCCAGTACGATGAAAAATACTGCAAGTGGAAGTATGAAGATTTGCCCATCCTGCCCCAGCCGTGGCAGTTCATCGTGCCGGACGAAAAGAAACAGCAGTTTGAAATTGTGCGCTCTCTGCTCAACCGCTCGGATGTGGACAGTGTGACCGCCGCGACCGACGCAGGCCGGGAGGGAGAACTGATTTTCCGTTTCGTCTACCAAATGGCCAGTTGCACAAAACCTGTGAAGCGGCTCTGGATTTCCAGCATGGAGGATGCAGCCATCCGAGAGGGCTTTGCAAACCTGCGCCCGGATTCGGATTATGATGCGCTGTACCAATCGGCCCTCTGCCGCGCAAAGGCGGATTGGCTGGTTGGCATCAATGCAACGCGGTTGTTTTCGGTGCTGTATCACAAAACCCTGACGGTAGGCCGGGTGCAGACCCCGACACTGAAAATGCTGGTGGACCGGGATGCAAAAATCCTGCGCTTCCAGAAAGAAAAGTATTATACGGTCGGCATCCAGTCCGGCAGCCTGAAAGCGGACAGCGGACGCATTGCGGATGCAGAAACCGCAAATTCTATCAAAGAAAAATGCACAGGTGCAAATGCAGTCTGCGCGTCCATTCGGCGGGAGAAAAAGACAGAACAGCCGCCCAAGCTCTATGACCTGACCACCTTGCAGCGGGAAGCAAACCGCTTGTTCGGATTTACGGCAAAGCAGACCCTTGATTATGCCCAGCAGCTTTACGAAAAGAAACTACTGACTATCCCCGCACCGACAGCCAATATCTGACCGAGGACATGGGCCAGACAGCACAACATCTTGTGTCTGCCCTGCTGGGGCTGCTGCCCTTTGCCCAAGGGCTTGACTTGACCCCGGAAGTGGGCCGGATTCTGAACAGCAAAAAGGTATCGGACCACCACGCCATCATTCCCACTGCTGAATTTGTAAAACAGGCTTCGCTGGTCTTGCCGAAAGTGAATGCAAGCTGATAAACCTTGTCTGCTCCAAACTGCTCTGCGCGATAGCCGCGCCCCATGAGTACGAATCTGTGACTGCTGTGTTCTCCTGCGCCGGGAACGAGTTCACCGCCAAGGGAAAGACCGTGCTTGTCCCCGGCTGGAAAGAAATCGACCAGCGGTTCCGCGCCACTCTGAAAGCCGATACCGAGGAAGAAGTTTTGAACGCACTGCCGGAACTGGCCGAGGGACAGAGTTTTTCCGTGACGGCTAACGTTTCGGAACACTTCACGTCCCCGCCGAAAGCCTACACCGAAGATACGCTCCTGTCAGCAATGGAGCGGGCCGGGGCCGAAGATATACCGGAGGACAAGGTGAATTGCTCCGCAGGAGCAAGAGAGGGTGGCCTGGGCCAAGCGGAACGCAAGGGGCTGGGTACGCCCGCCACCCGCGCCGCGATTTTGGAAAAGCTGGTGCAAATGGGCTTTGTGCAGCGCAAGGGCAAGCAACTGGTGCCCACCAAGGACGGCATCAATCTGGCGGTGGTTCTGCCGGAAAGCCTGACCTCTCCCGTCCTGACCGCCGAATGGGAAAACCGCCTGACCGAGATTGCCAAGGGCAATGCAGACGCGGACGAGTTCATGGCCGAAATTGAAGCGCAGGTGCGCCAGCTGGTCAAGACCTATTCTTGTATCAGTGCAGATAAGCAAAACCTGTTCCAGTCGGAACGGGTTATTATCGGCAAGTGTCCCCGGTGCAGTGAAAACGTCTATGAGGGCAAGAAAAATTTCTACTGCGGGAATCGTAGCTGTCAGTTCGTGATGTGGAAGAATGACCGCTTCTTTGAGCAGCGCAAAAAGGCGTTCACACCGAAGATCGCCGCTGCTCTGCTCAAAGACGGCAAGGCAAAAGTCAAGGGCCTCTATTCCGAAAAGACAGGCAAAACCTATGATGCAACGGTGCTTCTGGCAGATACGGGAGGCAAGTACGTCAATTACCGGGTAGAGCGCAAAGAGTAAGGCAAAATACGAGGGCCGGTTATGGTAAGGTGAAGCATTCATTTTGCCATAACCGGCTCTCTCTATCCGTAGGATAGCAAAAAAGGAGTGTGACCAAATGAGCGAATTATTTTCCATCCAGCTGCAAAATCGGCAGCAGCAAGGCAGGGATGGCGTCTGGCTGGACCTGCCTACCACAACCGAACAGGTACAAGCGGCCCTGCGGCAAATCGGCATTTCGTCCGATAATCCGCAGGGCCTTTTCATTTCCGGCTACTTTGCGAGGAAGAAAAGCGTTTTGCAATTCCCTACAACATGGTACTGGCATCCAATGTGGACGAACTGAACTTTCTGGCATCACGACTGGAAACACTCTCTACCGGGGAACGCGCAGAGCTGAACGCCGCTCTGCAAGCCCCGCAGAGTGAGCTTTTCAGCATCGGGAGAATCACCGACTTTCCCGAAAACGTGGACTATTATGTACATCTGCCGGAAGTACACGGGCCTGTCCAGCTGGGCGACTACTATCTGAACCGTTCCGGCATGGTGGATATGCCGGAGGAATGGAAAGGCGGAATCGACACGGCGCAGTTCGGCCGGTATGTGGCCCAGCAGGAGCAGGGCGTGTTTACCGAGTATGGCTACCTTGTCAAAAGCGGGGACGAGTGGCAGAAAGTCCACGAGGGCCAGCCTGTGCCGGAGGAATACCGGGTACTGTCCTTTCCTGCGCCGGAAGTTTTGCGAGATTCGGCCAACATCCCGCCGCCTGTTCAGCCTGAAACGGAACCGCAGAAAGTTATTCCCATTATCCTAAACGGCAAAGACAGCGTAGAGCGCATGAAAGAAATCACGGACCGGCTGGAAACGGGCATTCAGCAGTTGTTCGACAGTGACCGCTACAAAGCTTACCTCACCACGATGGCAAAATTCCACAATTACAGCTTCAACAACACCTTGCTGATCGCCATGCAGGGCGGCCAACTGGTGGCGGGCTTCAACAAGTGGAAAGACACGTTCCACCGCACCGTGAAAAAGGGCGAAAAAGGCATCAAAATCCTTGCTCCTGCGCCGTACAAGGTCAAGCAGAAGATGGAAAAGCTGGACGAACAGGGCAAGCCGATTCTGGACAAGGACGGCAAGCCGCTGACGGAAGAAAAAACGGTGCAGATTCCGGCGTTCAAGGTGGTGTCTGTGTTCGATGTCAGCCAGACCGAGGGCGAACCGCTGCGTCCATTGCTGTGAATGAGCTTTCTGGCAGCGTGCAGGACTACCAAGATTTTTTCAAGGCGTTGGAACAGGCATCCCCGGTGCCCATCGGGTTTGAGGACATCGAGGGCGGCGCGCATGGTACTTTCATCTGCTCGACAACCGCATTGCCATCCAAGAGGGCATGAGCCAGTTACAGACCATCAAGACAGCCATCCATGAGATTGCCCATGCAAAGCTGCACGCCATCGACCCAGACGACCCGGAACAGGCCAACCGCCCGGACAGCCGCACCCGCGAGGTGCAGGCCGAAAGCGTGGCCTATGCCGTCTGCCAGCATTACGGGCTGGACACGTCCGAGTATTCCTTTGGCTATGTGGCCGGGTGGAGTTCTGGCCGGGAACTGGCCGAACTGAAAGCCTCTCTGGAAATTATTCGCAGCGCGGCCCATGAGTTGATCTCCGCACTGGACGAACATCTGGCCGAATTGCGCCAGCAGCGGGAAGCAGACCTTTCCGCTGCACAGGAGGCTGCATTTGCGCTGGACAACGGCAATACGCTGTTCATCCAGACCTGCGATTCCGGCTATGACTACACCCTGTATGGCCCGGATAATAAGGCTCTGGACGGCGGCCAACTGGACGCACCCGGTCTGATCCTGCCGGATGCCGGGCAGGAAGCGCTTAATCTGTTGGGACAGACAGCCGCGGTGTCAGAAGTCCTGTTGGGCGATAAGCTAGCGGCATTCCAAGAGGCGGCGGAAAAGGCCAACGAAATTCCCGCACCCGTTAAAATTCCAGACCCCACCGCAGAGCCCACGGTCACGATTTTGTGGAGCGAAAGTGACAAGCTGCAGGACGGCGAAACCATGCCGCTGTCCGTGGCAAATCGTGTTTTTGAAGAACTGGACACCGCCCAGCACACGGACCGGGAAAAGGACGGCTACGCGGGCGCTGGTACGACAAGACCGCATTCCGTATTGATTTTACCCTGAACGGCCAGCCCGACAACTACGAGGGACGGCAGGATTTTGGTGACGGAGAGGGTTCTTTGGTTCAGCATATCCAGAACTACCACGAATACTACGCTAAAGACGAGAACTGGAAAAACTTCGTGCTGCACAACAAAGGCCCGGAAGCATGGGAACAGGACAAGGCAGAGCGGGAAATGGTGCTGACCGAGTTTATCCCGTACCTCAAACAACATTGCAATCTTTCGGCTATGGAGCAGACGGCCACCACCGCTTTGCGGGAAGGACAGAATATTTCGCCGGAACAGGCTGCCTATTACAACACTGTTGTGGCCTATGTGCAGGACTGCGCCCGCTGCTCAACCAAGGCCAGTATAACTTGCCGGAACCGCCCAAGCTGGCTGACTTTGACCAGAGCTTGCAGAACTACAAGGCGCAGGTGCAGGCCGAGATCGCGCAGGAAGCGGCGACTGCCGGAATGACCGTAGAGGAATACGCAGCGGTAGGCTTTGAAGCACCGCAGCAGGACAGCTTTTCCATCTACCAGCTGCGCAACGAGGATTCCACCCGCGATTACCGTTTTGAGCCCTACGACCGCCTGCAGGCTGCCGGTTTGACCGTGGATAAGGCCAACTATACGGAAGTATACGCCGCACCGCTGACTGCTGGTACCACCTTGGAGGACATCTACCGTACATTCAATGTAGACCATCCGGCAGACTTTAAGGGACACTCGCTGTCTGTTTCGGATGTGGTGGTGCTGCACCAGAATGGGCAGGACACCGCCCACTACTGCGACAGTGTGGGCTTCCAGCAGGTGCCGGAGTTCTTGCGGGAAAATCCGCTGCGCACCGCAGAACTTTCCACGGAACAAAACGAAAATATGATTGATGGTGTGTTGAACAATGCGCCCTCTCTGGGCGAATTGGAGGCAAAAGCAAAAGCCGGAGAACAAATTTCTCTGACGGACCTTGCCGCTGCAGTCAAGGCCGAAGAAAAGGCACCGAAAGCCAAGAAGTCCCGCACAGCCAAGCCGAAAAAGCCTTCCATCCGGGCACAGCTGGATGCCGCGAAAAAAGAGCAGAGCAAACAAACACCGCCACGGGAAAAGACAAAAGAATTGGAGGTGTAAACCGTGCAGAAGTTTGAAAATATGGACTTGATCGCTGCGCTGGAAGCCATCATGCACCAGAACACCGCATACTATCAGAGCGATTTTGCGTATGACATCAAGATGCTGCGGGAAGCAGCCCGCAGCGACCAGCCGGAAGATAAGCTGCTGTTGTGGCTATCCCGGCCCTCTGGAACATTCTGCTTCCGGGAACGGGATGTGCTGCTCAAAGATACCCAAGCCTACAATACATGGAAATTTTGCGGTGAACAGACCCATGACAGGATTCTTGCCTATGCGGTGGAGTTGACCGGTGCGGCCAACGGAACTGTGCAAGGCAATCTGTATGAACTGGACTATCAGCAGCACTTCCAGCATATCCGGGATGCAGCCCTGCCCGTGGGTGCCAATCGCCTGATCTACGAAAGCGGGATGCAGGAGATTGGCCCGAAAGAGCATTTCGACAGCCGCCCGGATAAATATTTCGGGGCGTTCGTGCGGCATGAAATGCAGACCCGTGACCCGGAACTTCTGCAAACGGCCATCCGGCAGGAGCAGCGCAGTCGGGAATCTGCACAGCCCGGTGATTTCAAAGAACACCTTGCGGCATTGCACACCGGGCGAATCGAGGCCGAGGCACAGCGTATCGTAGCCGATATGAAGCGTCTGGCTGCTCCCAACAGCCCGGACAAGAATCATTTCATGGTAGAGGTATCGCCCTATTTCACCAAGCTGGCATCCAGCCGGGACACGGACCAGCTGCTTGCCATGCTGCCGTATAAATCTTTACATCTGTCCAGCGTAAAAGACCGTTTTGGCATCTACGCGCTGGTTGACAAAAACGAGAACCGAGATAAGAACATTTGCAAACCCCGTGCTTCCGTCCGCAAGCAGCTTTCCGAAACAAAACAGGCCGCCAGCCCGAAAAAGGCAGCGGCCCGCAATAAGCAACACGAAATGGAGGTCTGACACATGAATTTTAGCGTGGAAGAAGAAAATTTGATCTGTATGTACCACACCTCTGACCGCCGCCGAACGATGGAGCGGATGCTGACCGCCCTGCCGGACATGGACACGGAAATGCGGCGGCTGGCGAACGGTGTTATTGCAAAGTTGGAGCACATGACTGATGCGGACTTTGGCGGACAGAGGTTCAATTTTGCGGGTGAATAATCCTGCCAGCTTGACAACGGCGCATTATTTTTAATCAAAGTAATGTGTTGTTGTCAACGCAGAGATAGCCGGACACGGTGCCTTGCGGCTGCTGTGTCCGGCTGTTTCTAGGTTATAAAAATTATATTTCGATTTCGATCTCGCAAGTTTCAACCTGTGCTTCTACCTCTGCACGGATGGGTTCATAAATCGGAACATCCTGATCAATCGCTTCAAAGCTAACTGCCAAAGAATATTTTGCTTTAAACATCTCACCCCAACCTTTATGACCACGTACCGCAATACAAAAAGCATCACTTAATTGATTGGACTTTATTACACACCAATCTTTTTGGAGCGTCCCATTTTTCCTCGAGAATCCATCTGCTGCACCTCGATTAGTCGCATCACCCAATACCCAATTAAAGTCTCCATCATCAGCAATAATGGACCCTGTTTTCAAAATGCGAGCCGCGAAGGTTTCCGCATCTTCCCCCATTCGACTGCAGCACCAGTCGAGCCACGTTGACAAATATCCCTTTACCGACCGCCTTGTTCGACGAGGACTGGCCGCATAAGAAAGAGTAATTTCTACTAGAATATTATACTCTTCACCAACATTAGATAGCTCCTCTGGAATTGAAATTTTGAAAATGTGCGCTTCTGCATTTCCAATTTCCATGAGCGATGGTGTTATCAGCGTAACACGATAGTCATTGTTATGAGTGGCACGCTCGACATCCGGAAAACCATAACCTATATGTCGTAAATTGAAAACACTTTTTTCTGCATCAGCTCCATCAATATTATCATTCCATCTAGCTGACTGTGCAATTAAAGCTCTATACAGTAGTGCTGGAGAGTTTGGGAATAATTTTTCGAGTTGCGATGCAATGTATGTAACTTTCGGTGTTGAAAAAGATGTACCAATGTCATCACATGCAAACGCTGGTCCTTCTGGGGATTTTCGTATTAAGTTTGGACACACTTCAGGAGGCGTAACAAATCGCGGTGGGTCACTGCCTTTCATATAAGCATGTGTTCCTCCATACTCAACAACTTCAGGCTTTAATACATCCCATATTCCCGGACCTGAACGTGAAAACGAAGACACCTCTCCTTTCTTTCCTAATGCTATTTCATCTTCCGTTTCAAAATCTGATACCGAAACGGAACCAACTGTAATAGCTTGCAAGCTTTGTGCAGGATCAGAAATTCTGCACAAATCACGTTCAAGATACTTAGGATATGGATATCCTGCTTTCCAATATGCCGTTATTATATCAGGTTGTACATTTCCAGCAGCCTGAATAAATAGCACATCATTATTATACGATTGATTATCAATCTCCGCCGCCCATGCAGTCATATGCTTCATCTCACATGACTTACTACTTCCTATAGAATGATTAAATATTCTTGTTTTAGGTTCGCTCTCGATATAATATTTTTTCACAGAATCAGAAATTATCTTGGGCGGGTAGGAGTGTTCCGCAGGCATACTGTTATTTTCGTCTAACACTCTCATGTTACGAATCCAACAGGGTAGCTTATAATCACCCTCGTTTGGAATTTGTCTAGGATACAAAATAGCACCTGCAACTCTCGTTCCATGACCACCATTATTAACTTTATCCGCTATACCTTCGTCATCAATCAAAAAACTTTTTGAATCATCATGAATAATCGCAGGCTCCAAATATTTATGTTCCTCTTGTACTCCACTGTCTATCACGCAGATAATCGGTGCATTGTCATCCGGTGATTCAATTCGCAAGTTTTCAAATACAGCTTCATCATTTGAAAAAGTGCTCTCCATAACAATAGTATCAGCTTCAGCCACCTCAAAATATATGCAAAGTTCATCACTAAATCGCGTAAACATTTTCCGGATATTTTTAGGCGAGCTGAAAAACTATCTGGCACATCGGAAATTCCCTTTTCGTTATCAACCAGTTCAACGATTTCACCGTTATACGCAGAAACGAGCGTTTCTATAGAACTCTCACGCTCCATTTTGAGTTCATCCCAAGCTCTATAGGCCGCATCGTACCTTTCTTTCCATTTTGTGCAACGTCTATTGTAATGGTCATCATCTTCTCCCGGATTTTGAACCGGTTTCTGTGGAAAATCAACCGTGCCACAGCAACTTACGCCGATATCGATAATGTATGTCATATCCTCTGAAATTGTTGCCCATTTTTCATAGAGGTCTTTCGATAAAATCCTTTTTAACCTGTCACCATCTTCACATAGTGCATAAACTCTTGCAGGTGTATTGCACTTTTGGGATACATTCGCAATAAAGTCATCCGTTTTTCTGTTTAATACAGAAAATCAATGTCTTCCGTTGCTACAATAATAAAGCCTTCATCTAGTTCACAGACAACTTCAAAGCCTAGACCATTGAGAAAACTAATATTTGCTGACGGATCAATTTCGAGCAATATGGGAATACCCGTTTCTATGGTTGGCATTTCATTTGCTATCCGTTCTGTGCGTCTATTTTTCCAAAAACGGGACAGTTCATTTGTACGGTGTTTTATATACTCACCATGGCAGACGCGGTTAATCCTATTTTCATTTGTTTTAGTTGATAACGGCGCATACCCGCGCAATTTAGGCTTTCCCGATGAAACAATCGAAAGTTGCAAATGAGAAAACGTACTGTTATTAGGCATTAATATTCCTCCTTGCAATTTAGAATTTAGCACTTTCCTCTAACGCTTTTGAAAAATGATCTTTGCATACCTTTTTATATCCAGCTAAGACTCCAATTTTTGCCGCTCTCTGTGCGACTAGTACAACATTTGCTGCTGAATATCCATCAAGTTGCTCTGCTACTCTATCCATGTCAACATCTGGAGAAACAGGTATTGCAGACAGTGTCATGTTCAGAAGCCTCTTACGTTCTTCCTTTCCCGGCATTGGCATTTCAATAACATCATCAAACCTACGAAATAATGCTTCATCCAGCGAAACTTTTAAATTTGTTGTCGCTAAAACTAGTCCTGGTGCATTATATTCATCTAATAACGTTAACAACATATTAACAATTCTAGGGACTTCTCCTACATCTTGCGTCATTGTTCGAGATTTGGCAATGAAATCACATTCATCTAAAAGCAAAACAACCGGCTCTGTTTTACAATAGTCAAAAACCATTCTAAGATTTGAAGCAGACTCTCCAAAATAAGATGACAGCAAAGAATCAAACCGTACCTTTAACAGCGGGAGGCCTAAATTCCATGCAATTCTTTCAGCACTTAGTGTTTTTCCGCATCCCGGTGGACCATAGAGCAAAATTTTCTTCTTGGGCTTAAGATTATATTTTTCCAATCGCTCTTTTGCTGCATATTCTTTTTCAACCGAGAGCAATCGTTCTTCTACATTATCTGGCAAAACCATATGATGCTTTAATTGTTCACGAGGAATATATGAGACCAATTGAGAATTTGTACGCTTACTTTTAGGCAAGGCAGACAATCCAGTTTCTTTTTTTCTTGTATCAAATAGCACCTGCTTTGGTTTTTCAGTAATGGATATCTTTTCCAAAGCGTCCGCTAACACATTATGTCCCAATCTTCGTTCTTCTTGAATAATCGTTCCTGCAATTTTTTTTAGCGAAGGTATATCCTCACTAAAAATGGCTCTAAAAAGCCTTTTATATAACTCTGCCTTCATATAATTTCTCCCTCTAATATGATTTTGTAATAGCAGACAATCCCATTAAATATTTTTTACTTTATATCTTTGTTGACCAGAGGAAGTTTTTTCAATTGGAACCAATCGCGTGGAGGTATTATGAACATAATTCAAAAAAAGTGTTCCCAATAGCAATCTATCGCTTCTTGATATTCTATTCCATTCATATCCTTTAAATAAATCTCTAACAAGAAAAATTTCATTTTCCTGCAAACATGTGCTTTCACTAATCGCTTGCTTTAAAAGTTCATTTACTGACTTCACATCAAGCCCTCCTTTAAACAACAGCATCAATAACATTGTTGATATCATAGCACACGCACAGAAGAAACGCAACATATTGTAGTTTTATTTTTCCTTTTCTTTGGAAATTTCTGCTGTATCTTCTACAATGTCGGTCACAAGCTGCTGGAAGTCAACCGCATTCTTTTCCGTGATAACGGGTTTGCCGGTTTCCGCTTCAAGAGCCTGCCGCGCAATGCCAGCCACTTTGCCGCCGCGTTTGGCAACCTGCTTGTTTTCTTCAAAGGTCTGCGGCTTTGCAGTTTTGGAAATATCCGTGGTGGAGGCTTCCGCCAGCATGGTCAGCACAAGTTCCAAATCAGTCATATTGTCCCGGAGATTTTCTTTTGTCAGGCCTTTCAGCCGCTTGTACTGCCCTGTGGTCATGCCAGACCATGCGCGGGAGATTTCATCGGTCAGGATAGCATACTCCTTGCCCTTTTGTACTCCGCGCTTCTTCCATTCATCCGTCAGTTCGTTGCGGATGCGGATTGCCAAAAGTCGCTGGTGAATCCATTCTTCGGAGTAGCCTTTTTTCAAATAGGTATCAAGTGCGCGGTCGATGGCCTGCTCCGGGTCGATGGTTTCCTCGATGCGTTCCTTGCCTACCATTGCCAGCCATGCCTTGAACGGTTCAGCTTTCGGGGACGGGATGGACTGTATAATGCGCAGGAGTTGTTCAGTGTTGGCAACATCAGTTTTACGCTTTTTTCCATCTGTTGCCGTCATTTTCAACTGCTGACAATTTGTCAGCAGTTCATCTGCGCCTTCTTCTTTTAGACGCTGTTTGAGCTTTGCCCAATAGTTACTTGCACCGCGCGCAGTAGTTTGGTCGGTCAAAACTGCAATAACATCTGTAATCGAAAAATACCATTCTTCCTTTTCTGCATCCCATGCAGTACGGATTTTCTGATCTTCAAAAAGCTGGATGGAGCTATTGTCTTTCACTTCTGCCATAGAAGGTTCCTCGCTTTCGTTGTCTAGGTCTATTTTACATGATTTCGGGTGGAAACGCCACCCGGTCTAAGCGTTTGGGATTCAAAAATCCGAACAATATTTTGTGCAGATTTACCGTTCCTGCATCTGCTCCTTTCCCGGCGTTGTCCGCAGAATGCCGTCCACATTCTGCTTGATAATGCCATACTCCTGCATCTGGCGTTTGGCATCATTGTACTGCCGCTGCATCTGGTCTTTCTGCTCGGTCAGTTGCTTATACTCAGCTTTCAGGGCGCAGAGGTCGGGTAGCTTTTGAAAACCTGCTCTTTCAGGGCCTTGGCCGCCGCTTCATAGAGAATCAGGGTGCCTTCATGCTTGCGCCGGAACTGCTTTTGTCAGCGGTCCGCTGATACTCCTGCACCAACGGGCGCAGCTCCTTACAGGTAGTAACATCCTTTATCAGCACGGCCATTTCAGCAAGTCGGCGCTCTGCTGCTTTCAATGCGGCGGCAGCTTCGGTGCTGGCGGCGGTGATCTCGGCCACCCGGCTTTCCAAATCTGGGTAGCTTTCGATTTCATGCTCGGTCAGGAAGTTCAGCGTCCGGGCAGCCTGTTTCAAGTTGTGGAGCTTTGCCCACTTCTCATACCCTGCGGACTGCTGGGCCTTGATGCTGTTCTCCAAATCAATCCGCAGCGAAATTTTGCGGTTTTCTTTGGGCTTCCGCTCCACGAACCGCCCTTTGATGCGTTCGATGATGGCTTCCTCGGTGTAGCTTCGCCCAGCGTTTTGCAGCGGGTGAACCGTTCCTGTCCGGGCGCACGGAACGACACATACTTGCCCCTCTTGACCTCATAGCTTTGCTCCTGCAGGAGCCGCAGAAAATCGTCAAAATCTTGCCTGCGGATGGTGGTATCTATGGCAGCTTTCAGCTTCGCCTTCCAGCTCGTGCCTTTTCGGTGCGCGTCCCACTCGGCGTAGCTCTTGCCTCGGTCTTGACCGGGCATTACCACGGACAGGCCGTGTTCCTTGCAAAGTCGGTCACTGGTGCGCCGGATGTAAGCATAGCTCCGCCGGTTGGAAACATACTTCCGCTGGTTCACTATGTCCACAGCACAGAAAATGATGTGGTTGTGGACGTGCCCCTTGTCAATGTGCGTGGTCAGTACATAGGGATATTTTCCTTGCAGGACTTCATCTGCAAGCTGTCGACCAATCTCGTGGGCCTGCTCCGGCGTGGTTTCGCCCGGCGCAAAAGACTGTATCAAGTGGTGGGCCAGATTGTTGCCTTTCTGCATGGCCTGTGACAGCAGCAGTTCAAATTCGATGTCAGCGGTTTCGTAGGAGCAGGCAAAGGAGGACACCAGCATTTTTTCATCCGTCTTGGCCGGATTCTCGATATAGTTCAGTGCCTTTTTCAGCGTTGACTTGATAGGATGTATCTTTGTAACTGCCATATCTGCGCCAGTGCTCCTTTGATGTCCGCAACATCTTGTGTGTACAGCGGCCCCATGCTGTTCAGCCGCCGCGCGATCTGGTTAATATTGACACCAATCTTTTGCAGTTCGGCGGTTTGCGCCCGGATGTCGGTGGTGTCGATGTGGACAACATAACCATCTATCGCCATCTTTCGCAGATAGGCGGCCATATTCCGGGTTGGTATCAATTTCATTTTTTCTCGAATCAACCTCCGTTCTTCTTCCGTCACATAAAATTTGACCTGCACGGTTCGTTTTCTGCCTTCCATTCGTTTTACTCTCCTTTCCGTTTTGAGGGTTTGGGACACTTCCCAACAAGCTGTTTTGCAGAGCAAAATACGGAAGTGGGTACACACTTCCTATGCTTGCTACCGTAACTCTTTCCTCGTATTCTCCCTCTACTAATACTACAATCCTTAACAAGAGAAATGGCTTAGGCAGAATAAAATAAAAACACAAATTTCATAAAAATAAAGAAATTCACTCAAGCAAAATTCAAATAAAAAGAAGGCGTCTGGTTGGAACAAAAAAGGCCAATTGGAGCGGAAAAGACTTTTCAAGTCTGCTATAATAGTTACTGAAAACGCCGAAGGGCGCTTTCAAAAAGTCTATGAGTTAGCAAGCCCTAACTAAAAGGAGGAATTTTCAATGTCTGAAGTGAGTACGGACAAAAAACTGAAAGGAAAAGACCTTATTACCATCGGTATCTTTTCCGCAATCTACTTTGTCATCAACTTTGCCTTTATGCTTCTGGGAGGTATTCACCCTGTTCTTTGGATGCTGATGCCTGGTTTTATCGCTGTGTTTGCAGGCATTCCCTTTATGCTGATGGTCGCAAAGGTTCAAAAACCGGGTGCAGTTTTCCTGATGGGGCTTATCACGCTCTTATCTATTTTGCCACAGGACAATTTACCCTGGTGATCCTGATCTCGATGGCTTCTACTTGCATTTTGGCTGAAGTTGTCCGAATGGTGACTAAGTATAACAGCTTCAAGGGAAATTCGATTGCCTATGTGATTTTTTCTCTGGGGATGGTTGGTTCTCCCCTTCCCATCTGGTTGTTTAAGGCCGATTTCCTGGCACAGATTACAGAACAGGGAATGCCCGCTGATTATGTTGCGGCAGTTGAAGCTCTGTCATCCAATGCAATGCTAATCGTTCTGTTTGTTGCTCCAATCATCGGTGGTATCATCGGCGCATTTATTGCCAGAGGTCTGTTCAAAAAGCACTTTGTAAAGGCAGGAATTGTGTGATGAATGGGGAGGGCAAAAAACATACATTAAGGTTCGATCCACGGACGGAATTGCTTTTGTTGGTGCTGGCAAATATTGTGGCCTTTACCCAGCACTCCGTATGGGTTGAAATTACATGGGTTATTTTTCTGCTCCTACTGATCGTTGCCTGCGGATGCCAAAAATCCGCAGGCAAACTGGCAATCGCATTTGGAATTTGTCTGGCGCTACAATACTATGTATTTCCAAACGGACCGAAAATTTTAGCCAGCAGCTTCACAATCATTGTATCTTATGCAAGAAAGATTTTCCCTTGTTTGATTGTCGGTACAATGGTATTACAGAAAACGCGTCCGGGAATTGATGGTTGCACTTCGGAAATGGCATATCCCGCAGGGATTGATTATTCCTTTGTCTGTAACTGTCCGATATTTTCCGGCTTTAAAAGAAGAAACCGGCTATATCCGGGATGCCATGAAGCTCCGTAATATTCATGGAGTACAAAAAATTGAATGCTTACTGGTGCCTACAATGATCTCTGCCACAACAACAGCGGAAGAATTATCCGCCGCCGCTGTTACGCGGGGGATTGAAAATCCTGCTCCTAAGACAAGCATGATTGAAATGAAATTCGGCGTGCAGGACTTTGTGTGTTTGGCAATAGGCGTTGCTTTTTGCGTAGTTTCCATTATGGTAGGATAAGGAGGTGTTTCCTATGATTGAAATTCAAAATGTATCTTTTGAATATGAGAAATCGCAGGGGACGCTTTCTCATATAGACCTGAACATTCAGCAGGGCGAGTGCATTGTTCTTACTGGTGAATCAGGCTGTGGTAAGACAACCATAACAAAACTTATTAACGGTCTGATTCCTCATTTTGTCGAGGGCGGAACCTTATCTGGTACAACGATTGTAAACGGTATGAATGTAGCTCAAACAGAAATGTACCGTTTGGCAGAACAGGTTGGTTCCGTGTTCCAAAACCCAAAATCGCAGTTCTTCAATATAGATTCTGACAGCGAGATTACTTTTGGTTTGGAAAACGCAGGCGTTGAGCAAGGAAAATCAAAGAGCGATATGATGCTACGGTTTCTGCTCTGAAAATACAGTCACTGCTGGGCCGTAATATCTTTTCTATGTCAGGCGGAGAAAAACAAAGTCTTGCATTTGCCTCTGTATATGCCATGAACCCGTCCATTTTTGTATTGGACGAGCCGACGGCAAATCTGGATGCTGGTGCGATTGACACCTTACGCCAGCAGATTATCCAGATCAAAAAAGAAGGGCGGACGGTTGTTATTGCCGAACACCGCCTATATTTCCTGATGGATCTGATTGACCGGGCAATCTTCATTCAAAAGGGGAAAATCGTTCAGATATTTTCTGGGAATGAGTTTCGCAATCTTTCGGATGAGCAGCGTATCAGGATGGGGCTTAGAAGTCTTGTCCATCCTGTGCTGGAGCTGCCTCCCGCCGATCCGTCAGGAGCGCAGGAAGGCTTATCCGTAGAAAACCTTTCCTGTGCCTTTGATAAGCAGCCGGTATTCAGCGGCCTTGGCTTTTCTGCAAAACGGGGCGAAGTGTTGGGGATTGTCGGTCATAACGGCGCGGGAAAACGACGATGACACGCTGCCTGTGCGGGCTTTTGAAAGAAGTGAATGGAACCGTCCGGCTGGACGGGCAAACACTGAAAGCAAAACAGCGCAATAAGGCCAGCTTCTGTGTGATGCAGGATGTGAACCATCAGCTTTTTTCAGACAGCGTATGGAACGAATGTGAACTGGCGCAGCCGGATTGTCCGCCGGAGCGGATTGAAGAAATTCTCAGGTCTTTTGATTTGCTGGATTTCAAAGACCGCCATCCGATGGCCCTGTCAGGAGGTCAGAAACAGCGCCTTGCGGTGGCAACCGCTATTCTCTCCAACAAGGATGTACTTGTCTTTGATGAGCCGACCAGTGGCCTGGACTATCACCGTATGCTGGAAGTGAGCAATATGATCCGCAAGTTGAATGATGAGAATAAAATTATCATCATTGTTTCCCATGATTTTGAGTTTTTGGGCCGGACTTGTGATAAAATATTTGATATGGAGGGATGCTCCAAAGAAAGGAGGTAGCGTCTATGCCGGAACTGCTCCAAGAAATGTATTACGGTCCCAATGTTCAAAACTTGATCGAGTCAGATGATTGCAAGGTAATGCGTTTAAGCGATAACTCCGGTGAAGGCATGATGACGCTCTATCATGTCTTTCCCGGTGTATTTCTCATGTATAATGATTTCCACATGAAGGAGTGCATTTCGGGCTTCCAGACAGATATGGACCTGCTCTGTATAGATCACTGCCGGGAAGGACGCATTGAGCAGGAAGTCGGCCAGAATGCCTTTAGCTATTTAGAGGCTGGCGATCTTCGGGTGGATCGCCGCATCCATCATTCGGGCAAGGTGGAGTTTCCCCTTTGCCACTACCACGGTATTTCCATTGGCTTTCAGGTGGAAACCGCGGCAAAAGAAATTCCAGCCTATATGAAGGGCTTTTCTGTTGACCTTTACGAATTACAAAATAAATATTGCAGTGACCGTACACCTTATGTCATTCCAGGAGAACCGGCCATTGAGCATATTTTTTCCGAACTTTACAATGTGCCGGTCAAAATCAAAAAGGACTATTTCAAGATCAAAGTGCTGGAACTGCTTCTATATCTGGATGCGTTAGAGCTGTCGGGACATACAGAGGAACGTCCATATTTCTATAAGAGTCAGGTCGAAAAAATTAAGGCAATTCAATCACTTTTAACACAAGATTTGACAAAGAACTACACGCTGGAAGAACTCTCCGCAAAGTTTGATATTGCATTGACACCGATGAAAAATTGCTTTAAGTCTGTTTATGGCAGTCCGATTTTTACATACATGAGGAACTACCGAATGAACTATGCAGCGGCTTTGCTGAAATCAGATAAGTCGTTGAAGGTGGCTGATGTTGCTGGTCTTGTAGGATATGACAGTCCCAGCAAATTTACCGCTGCTTTTCATCAGACGATGGGAAAAACGCCATTGGAATATCGGAAATCAATTATCTGATTGGCACAGAAAAGGCCGCGTGGAGCGGAAGAAAAAACTGAATCATGATAAATTAAGGATGGTTAGTAGGACTTAGCCATCCTTTTTTCTTTACTGACCGAATAGAACGAAAGAGGTGAACTACTATGAAACAACAAAAAAAGAGTTGGGTCAAAACTCTACTTTCCTTTGCAGAACCCTGCAAGGGAAAGATGATCCTCTCGGTTTTATGCGCTATTTTTAGTGTCGCTGGTGGATTTATTCCGTTTTGGGCAGTTTATAAAATTCTGCTTCTGTTTATCAACCGTACTGCCACAGGAAACGATATTCTGTTATGGTGCTTGGTTGGAGTAGGCGGGTACCTGATCCGTGTGCTTTGTTTTGGTATCTCCACAATTTTGGCGCACATATCCGCGTATACGATACTGGAAGGTATTCGTCTAAAAATTGCAAATCGTCTAATGAAAGCCCCGCTTGGCGAGGTAATGAGACGGAGAATCGGTTATCTAAAAACATTATCATGGATAAGGTGGAGGACTTAGAACCGCCCTTGGCGCATGTAATTCCAGAACTGACTTCTAATCTGCTCCTGCCGCTGGCTATTTTCGTCTGGATGCTAGCAATAGACTGGCGTATGGGACTTTCGATTTTGATTGCTCCTGCGTTGGCTATGATTCCGATGTTCTTCCTTATGAAAAATTATAACAGCCAGTATGCAGCCTACATGGAGGCAAATAACCACGTCAACAACATTATTATCGAGTATGTAGAGGGCATTGAGGTTGTTAAGGCGTTCAACCAAAGTACCAGTTCCTACGAAAAGTTTGTAGGCGCTGTGAAGTCCTTTAAGGACTTTACTCTCAACTGGTTCAAAAGCACATGGAAAACCATGAATTTAATGATGGCGATTATGCGACTACCTTGCTTGGGGTACTCCCTGTTGGTTTGCTGCTGGTGCGTGGTGGAAGTATTACTCCCGCTGAACTTGCAATGGGAATTATCCTCTCACTTAGTATTGTGGGGCCACTGATGAAAGCTACGACCTTTATCAACGAAGCAAAATCTATGGAGTATGCGGTTGAAGCAGCAAATGAGCTTTTGAATCTTCCAAATTTGCCGGATTCCGGGGAATTTGTTCCAATCAATCATACCGATATTGTCTTGCAGGATGTGTCCTTTTCTTATGACGGTACAACACAAAATGAAGTGTTGCATGGTATCAGCTTAAATATGCCACAGGGGAGTTTTACTGCACTGGTCGGACCGTCTGGAGGAGGAAAATCAACGGTGGCTCGCCTGATTGCACGGTTTTGGGATGCAACTGGTGGCAGCATCTCCATTGGCGGCAAAAATATAAAAGAGCTTTCAATTCACCAGCTTTCTGAATTGGTCAGCTTCGTGACACAGGACAATTTCCTGTTCAACTGCTCGCTCAAAGAGAACATCCGCCTGGGTAATCCAAATGCTACGGATGAGGAAGTATATGCCGCCGCAAAAGCGGCTTGCTGCGATGATTTCATTGCTCGGCTGGAAAAAGGATATGATACCCCTGCCGGTGATGCCGGCAAGCGGCTATCTGGCGGAGAAAAGCAACGAATTGCTATTGCGAGAGCAATCTTGAAAAATGCGCCTATTGTGATTTTGGATGAGGCAACTGCCTTCACTGACCCGCAGAATGAAGATAAAATCCAGAAATCCATCATGGCCCTTTCCAAAGGAAAGACCCTGCTGGTGATTGCACATCGTCTGTCTACCATTCAAAACGCAGATCAGATTGTTGTTCTGAAAAAAGGGCAGATTGTTGACTGCGGAAAGCAGGGGGAACTCTTGGAACGCTGCCCGCTTTATGCAGATATGTGGCAGGCGCATATTGGCGCAAAGAACTGGTCTGTGGGCGAGAAAAAGGAGGTGGCTGGTAATGTTTAAGTCAATGAAACGCATTATTCGATGGGCTGGCAAGTACAGAGGTCGTCTTTATCTTGGCTCTGTATTCTCTTTTTTCAGTAGTTTATCTACAGCCATCCCGACAATGGCTGCTGCTTATGCGCTGGATAAATCTATTCAGGCATATTGGGCGCATACCACAATTGACGCTTCTTTGATCTGGAAAATGCTGTGGATTATTGTTGGCTCTATTGCGTTGAATTTCCTGTTTTCTTATCTACGGGCAATTTTGCAGGAAAGTATCGGCTATGAAGTTGCCGCAGGACAACGCATCCACTTGGGGGACGTTCTGAAACGGGTTCCCCTTGGGTACTTTTCACAGAACAGTGTCGGTGACATTCTGGCCGGAGTTACCACGGAATTATCTACTTTGGAATTACAGGGCATGAAAATGGTGGATGTCATCATCAACGGTTATGCAAAATTTATTGCCATCGTTTTATGCCTGATCTTCTTCAGCCCTGTTGCGGCGGTTATTTCCATTGTCGGCGTTGCTCTTTCGGCGCTGGCTTTGCAGGGGATTAGCAGACACAGTGAAAAAACCGCTGCAACAACCCATAAAGCAATGGAAGATATGTCCGGCGCAGCGATTGAATACATCCGGGGGCTTTCCATTGTGAAGTCCTTTGGACAGGAAGGTGCTTCTATTGAGAATTTTCGTAATGCCAGTAAGGAATTGAAAGATATTCACATCAAGGTAGAAAAGGGCTATACACCATATAACTGCCTACACCTGTTTGTGTTGAAGCTGGCATCTATGGGGATCGTCTTGGTATGCGCGTGGCAAGCATTGCAAGGGCAAATGAGTATATCTGTTTTTCTGATGTTTGTTCTTTTCTCCTTTGTTCTTTTTGGCAGCGTGGAAAATATCAATGATGCTGCGCACACTCTTGGGGTTATTGATTCTGCCATGAACAAGTTGGAAGCATTAGAGAATGTAAACTATATCGACCAGGATGGCACCGATATAAAACCGGCAACCTATGATATTGAGTTTAGGGATGTTTCTTTCGGATATGACAGCCGGATTGTTCTGCATGACCTGAACTTCAAAATTCCGCAAAATAGCACAACGGCCATCGTGGGGCCATCTGGCAGCGGAAAATCTACGCTGTGTAACCTGATTGCCCGTTTCTATGATGTGAACAGCGGAACGATTACCATTGGTGGAACGGATATTCGCCGATTTACCTGCGATAGCTTGCTAAAAAATATCAGTATGGTTTTTCAGAATGTCTATTTGTTCCGGGATACCATCAAGAATAACATTAAATTCGGCAGCCCGGACGCTACGGATGAACAGATTATCGCCGCCGCAAAAGCAGCCCGCTGTCACGACTTCATAATGGCTTTGCCGGACGGTTATGACACAGTGATTGGTGAAGGCGGTTCTTCGCTTTCCGGCGGTGAAAAGCAAAGAATTTCTATCGCCAGGGCGATGCTCAAGGATGCTCCCATTGTTATCTTGGATGAGGCAACCGCAAGTATTGATCCAGAGAATGAGCATTTGATCCAAGAAGCGATTTCTGCTCTAACACACGGTAAAACTATTATTACGATTGCCCATCGTCTGGCCACGATTGAGAACGCCGACCAAATCCTTGTGATTGATGGCGGAACTGTAGCTCAGAGGGGTACGCATAAGGAACTGCTGCAACAGGAAGGGACTTATAAAAAGTTCATCCAGATCCGCGAACAAGCCGAAGGCTGGCGAATACAGTAAGGGAGGTCTTGATGAAACTTCATGCGTCCGGGGAGGACTACCTGGAAACCATCCTTGTTCTCCAAAAGAAACGCGGTATGGTGCGCTCCGTAGATGTGGCCCGGCACATGGAGGTGTCAAAGCCCAGCGTGTGCCATGCAGTGGCTACCTTGCGGGACGGCGGCTTTCTTATGATGGACGAAGATCACTTTCTCCATCTGACCGATGTGGGCCGGGAAGTGGCGGAGCAGATCTACGAAAAGCACCGCTTCTTTACCGACCGGCTGATCGAGGCCGGTGTAGACCCGGTAACGGCGGAAAAGGACGCCTGCCGGATGGAGCATGTCATCAGCCAGGAATCCTTCGAGCGTCTGCGCGATGCCTATAAAACAAAAAATGAATAATCCGCCCGCATAGCAAACGGGTAAAACAGTAACGCGGCCGGGCACATCGAACCCGGCGCGTTATTCGTCTTTTTGAAATGCTTCCGCCTGTTTGCAAAGCGCAATATATTTTTCAATTTCCGCCTCACTTTTCCCGGCAAAGAAGTCTACAACTGTTTTTGAAACCGTCTGATTTACCATGTCTGGAAAAATGGCAGCATCCACGCTGATATTTAACTCTTTGGCGACAAGAGCCACCGTTTCAAATTTGGGGTTACTCTGGCAGGTTTCCAAATCTATGATTGTACGGGCGTTCATATTGAGCCGTTCAGCCAATTTTCTCTGTGTCAAATGCTGCCGCTTACGTTCTGACCGCACTTTCCATGCAAACAAGTCAAGAGGATTGTTCACTATACATCACCTCTACCTCATTGTAGGGTGTGCTATCGCTCATATAAATAACCATACAACTCACATTGTGTGAGTTATAGCTCATGATTTGAAGCAAAGAGCTATATGGACAAGAGTATCAAAATAAAGGAGCGCAAAATAAAATGGGGCTTACCGCCCACTCGAAAAGCCCTAACACCAATTAAAAAAATATTCAAATAACGTAGGAGCGAGCCATACTCATAGAAGTGAGTTGTGGCTCGCTTTTTATATACTTCAATTCACATCCGATAAAGCCCCGCATTTTTACAACCTACGATTGGGTATCGGATGCCGTTCTCCGCCTCGTTTTGCTCCGGCCTATAAACCCGAACAGAACGAAAGGAACAATTCTATGAACGGCAAAAAATTTTTTCAGATAGATCCAGAAAACCGGCCAAACCGGACCGTTAGTGAACGAGTAGTGAGCGAAAGGGGAAGAAAAGAACTGCCTCCCGGCACGAAGGGAGGTGAGAACTTGAAACCAAATCGCTACTACGAACACAAGCAGCACGCCTTTGACAGCTACTGCAAAAAGGTGTTGAAATGCGAGGCATGTAACGGCTATCGGCAGATCAGCCGTCATCAAAAACGTTTTGCATCTTTGGAAGAACTGTCCGAGGCAGACGTGGCCCAGCTTGCAGTTTACGATCGTTACTCATGGGAGTATACGGCTTTTCCTGTGGGAAATGCTGTTGTGCTAATCGAGAACGACCGATTGGCCACAGCACTTCTACGGCTGTCACCAAAAGACCGGGAAATTTTTATGATGCACTGGTTTCTATGGATGACAGACGAACAGATAGCAAAGTGCATGGGCATGGCCAGAAGAACGGTCAATACTCGCAGGTATAAAGCCTATCGGCTGCTGAAAAAGCTGATGGGAGGTGAAGCGGATGACTAAATCTGCGCACACACGGGCATCGCTGCTTCCTTACCCGATAATCGCTGCCGCTGTTGCAGGAGACGCCGAAGCAGTGAGCCGGGTAGTCCGGCATTATTCTAGCTACATTGCTGCACTGTCAACTCGGACGAGCTATGGCTCTGACGGCTATCCTCGTCTGCAAGTTGATGAAGAACTGCGCAATCGTCTGGAAGCAAAACTGATAATTGCTATCCTTGATTTTGACTTAACCTGATTCAACGTAGGCATCGTGTGCTGTTCCCCTTTCCATACGATGCCTTTTCTAGTTCTTTGAAAAAGAAAGCCCGCCGGACAATGGCGGTGCATCATAGAGCAAACGGATACGTTGCTGTCTGTATCGAGCCGGACGGTGGGTGCGCCACGATGCTTTTCTCTGAAAAGTGGAGCGATCACCACCACGCCGCAATGCAAGCGCGGCTGCTTGCGGGCCATGACATACAGGCAGGCTGATACTCCCTTACCGTCAAAGTCCGAGCGTTCAGAGCGTCGCAGGCAATGAGTAGGGCTGCATGAGGAATGCAGGGGTGAGATTCCCGTGGGCTGCTGCCAGCAGCCATCCGTTGGCTCATTTTTTGATTTTTAAGAAAGGGGATTTTTACGATGCAAGCGAAAAAGACAAACCCTGAAAAAACAAAAAATCCAGAGATGCTTACTCTGGATTCGACTTATCGTATTGGCAATCGCTCCTTTATCGTTGAGCCGGTGTTCAAAGAAGAAAGTTCCCAGACCTTAGGAGAAGTTCTTCTCCGGCTGATGAAATCCGAAAGCGAAAAATTATAATGACCTTTCGGGAGGCAGCGGACAGAGAAAGCGGATTGTGTTATAATATAGGTGTACAAGTGAATTTGCTATTCGACTGTCCCAAGAAAGGAGCGAGTATGAAACAGTCGAGTAACAAGAAATCCCGTGAAGCAACCGCTTTTCTCTATGAGCGTCTTTCCCGTGATGATAATTTGGAGGGCGAGAGTTACAGCATCGGCAACCAAAAGAAGCTGCTCACCAAAGTTGCAAAGGAAAAAGGCTATACCAATCTGGTTCACTTTCTGGATGATGGCATTTCCGGCGTGACCATGAACCGTCCCGGTTTCGTTGAGATGATGCAGCAACTTGAACAAGGAAAAGCCTCTGCTGTGTTCGTCAAAGACCTTTCCCGTCTGGGCCGAAACTATATCGAGGTCGGGCGGCTGACAGAAGAATTTTTCCCGGACCATGACATCCGACTTGTTGCCGTTTCGGACAACATCGACACGGCCGAGGGAGAAAACGAACTGGCACCCATCCGAAACCTGTTCAATGAGTGGTATGCCCGCGACATCAGCAAGAAACGCCGTATCAGTAATAAAATCAAAGGCAACTCCGGCGAACCGATGGGACTTCCTCCCTATGGGTATATCAAGGACCCGAACAATCCCAAGCATTGGGTCATTGATGAAGAAGCTGCTCAAGTTGTCCGGCGCATTTTTGATATGACGTTGGAGGCTTTGGCACGGAACAGATTGCCACCCAGTTTGAAAAGGAAGGCATCCTGACGCCGCAGGCCTACTGGATTCAGAAAGGCATCGGCGTCCCGGAAAGAGCAAAACACGGCCCGCTACCAAGTGGAATGGCTCCACGATTACCCATCTTCTGTATCAGCAGGAGTATTGCGGGGATATTCTGAACTTCAAAACCTACTCCAAGTCCTACAAGAACAAAAAGCGGATTCATAACGACCCGGAAAATTGGGTAGTGTTCCAAGATGTTCACGAACCCATTATTGAACGTGCCGTGTTTGAACAGGTGCAGCTGAAGCGCGGAAAAATGCGCAAACGCTGTACCAGCAACGGAGAACACAATATGTTCTCTGGCTTACTTGTCTGCGCAGACTGCGGTTGCAATCTGCATTTCCACTTCAATCAGGGCAACCCGGAAATCAAGTATTTCAACTGCTCCAACTACAAGGGCAACCGTGCACCTGCCAATCCACCCACTACATCCGGGTAGACTTTCTGGAAGAAGTGGTGTTGGGGGAGATTCGGCGGCTGACCAAGTTTGCCAGCATCTATGAGGACGACTTTCTGAAAGCTGTTATCGGGCACTCCCAGCAGGCGGACGAAGCTGACCGCAAGCTGAAAGAGAAAGAGTTGAAAGCACTCCTTGCCCGTGATGAAGAACTGGACGGCCTCTTTGAGCGCATCTATGAGGACAATGTTTCCGGCAAGATCTCTGACGAACGCTTTTCCAGAATGTCCCGGAGATATGAGGACGAGCAAAAGGAGCTGACCGAGAAAATCAAACAGCTCCGCTCCGAAATCGAAAAGCAGAGCAGCCGCACCATGACAACGGATATGTTTATCAGTCTGGTTCGCAAGTACACCAGAGCAAAAAAACTGACACCCCGGATGCTGAATGAACTGGTGGAAAAAATCGAAGTGTTCAATGCAGAAAAGGTCAACGGTGTATGGGAGCAGCGGCTCCGCATTCACTACAACTGCGTGGGCACCATCGAGATTCCAAGCGCACTTCCTTTGCCGACACCCGATGTGTCGGTGAATACAAGAAAAGGCGTAGTTGTGAACTACGCCCCCTGTGATGTCGCTATTTAGCAAATAAAAATGACGAATGCTCTTTGACAGCTAAATGCTGTAAGAACATTCGTCATGGTGCGGATAAGAGGACTTGAACCTCCACCGAGTTGCCCCGATTAGAACCTGAATCTAACGCGTCTGCCAATTCCGCCATATCCGCATATTCTGTTTTGTTCGTAGGCCGTTCGGCTCGGAACGTTAGTTATTATACCATGGAATCCGGAATTGTCAAGCGCAATTTCAAAAAAAGTTGTACTTTTCGGCAGAAAGCGGAAAAACAACGGAAATACGTGTTAAAATGGGACGGAAAAGCAAAAAATCAGACCGGAAACCTTTCGGCTTCCGGTCTGATTCCTAGCAGGGTGCCTTGTGGGACTCGAACCCACGGTCTCCAGATCCACAATCTGCGCGTTAACCGACTACGCTAAAGGCACCACATAATATGCGCCCGAAGGACTCGAACCCCCGGCCCACTGCTTAGAAGGCAGTTGCTCTATCCACCTGAGCTACGGGCGCACGTTGTTATCCCATGGGGTACTTATCTGGCGGCAGTGTGCGTTCGGCACACGCTGCGAGAAGTATAATACCATACGCATAGGCTTCTGTCAAGCAGAATTTCAAATTTTTTTGGATTTTCCGGCGCAGGGGGCATTTTGGGGTCACAGCAGCCACATTCCGGCGGCCCCAAGGGCAAAGCCGAGCAGAGCACCGGCGGCCACATCCCGGACATAGTGCGCCCCGGCAAGCACCCGCAGGGCGCAGATGAGCAGGGCCACCACCACCATGCAGGCCCCGGCGGCGGGGTAGAAGTAGCACCACACGGCGGCCAGCACGGCGGCGCTCAGGGCGTGGCGGGAGGGGAAGGACTTGCCGTGGGTCTCCTTGGGCACCAACGGCGTGAAGCCGGGCTGCTCATACGGGCGGGGAAAGTTCAGCCTGGCCCGCAGGAGCGTGCCGCCCAGAAAGACGAAGGCCGGCACAAAGACTGCCCGGGCGATGAGCTGCATAAATTCCAGAGCGGCGGCGCGGTTTGCGGAGAGCAGCCGGAACCACCGGACATTCAGCAGCACCAGCAGCAAAGGGTAGCAGGCAAAGGGCACGGCAGGCAGCCAGCGGTTCAGGGCGATCACCAGCTTTTTCAGGGCGGGGCGGGCCTCCAGCCAGCGCAGCAGGGCCTGGTAGCGTTCCGGGGTCATGGTATCCCTCCCTCAAAAACAGGTGTCCAGATAGTTTTCAACATCAAACGGCTCGGGTGTGGAATCTTTGCGCAGGTAGAGCGGGTGATGGGGGTGGCCCTTTTTGCTCCGCTTGCCAAAGGTGACCCACGGGATGTCCCGCTCTCTTGTCAGGGCCACCATCTCCCGCATCAGGCCGGCAGGTAGTCCCGCTTTTCGATCAGGGTGCCCCATGCGGCCCACATGGTGGGCTCGGTCTCGGCCAGAACGGCCCGCAGCCAGCGCAGGTTCTCGTCGCAGAGGGCGCGGTCCGGCACCCGGTCCATGTCGTTGGGGTCGGTGGCGCGCTGGATATACGTTGAACATGATCCAGCTGTCAAAGCCGTTGGCGTTGGCCAGCCGCTCCACACTCTTTAAGGTGGGGTCCAGCGCGCCGGGCTGGGCGGTGCTGGGGTTGATGCCGATGCACACCAGCGGGTGCCTGCCCACCCGGCCCAGCACATAGCGGTAGGGCAGGTAGGTGTGGGGCTCGTAGTACCAGATGCCGCCGGGGTATTCCCCCGCTTCCAGGCGGGGCAGCTGTTCAGTCTGCATGAAAATGTACCTCACAAATATGGTTTCCTATTTATCGTACCTGAAAAAATTCTGTAAATCAACACCTTTGCCGGAGAAAGTCTCCCATAAATCCGAATTTCATGTTATACTGTTCTTAGACCTGTGCCGCAAACACGGCGGCACGGGCCGGGAAAGGAAAACAGGAGCCATTGAAGAAGGGAGTTCTGCTATGGCCATGATAGAAGATTATAGAAGCGCCCTGCGCGCGGGCCAGCGTGCCTACCGTGCCTGTGTGGCGCGCGGCCAGTCGCCGTACCTTGCGGTGCTGGATGATATCCTGAACGGGGTGGACATTGTCGCCCAGGAGCCGCTGGGGCTGGTGGATATCCCCGCCGAGAGCATTGTGGGCACCAAGACCAGCGGGCGGCACACAGCCTTTGCGGCCAACTTTATGCCCCTGCTGGAAGAGGACACCGAGTTTGCCGTCAAGTGGTCGAATCTCTGCGCGGCCCATCTGGAGGAAGGCATCCACACCCCCATCATTGCCTACGAATACCTGAACAAGTTCTATGTGCAGGAGGGCAACAAGCGGGTGTCTGTCCTCAAATACTACGAGGCGGTCACCATTCCGGGCACGGTCACCCGGCTTGTTCCGGCCCGGAACGACACGCTGGAAAACAAGATCTACTACGAGTTTCTCGATTTTTATAAGCTGAGCAAGATCAACAATGTCCAGTTCTCCCGGCTGGGCGGCTATGCAAAGCTGCAGACGCTGGTCTGCAAGGCCGCCAGCGAGGTATGGTCGGATGACGACCGGCTGAACTTCTCGGCCCTGTATACCATGTTCAGCCAGCAGTTCTATGCGCTGGGCGGCTCCGCCCTGGGGCTGACCCCGGGCGACGCGCTGCTGGTGTACCTCTCGGTCTACCGGTATTCGGATGCCTGCCAGTCCACCCCCAGCCAGGTGCGGGAAAACCTGGCCAAGCTGTGGGATGAGATCAAGATCCTGACGGAGCCCCACGCCGTGGAGCTTTCGCTGGAGCCAAAGCCCGGCAGTGAGCCGCTGCTGAACAAGCTGAACATCTTCAGCAAGCCCAGCCAGCTCAAGGTGGTGTTCCTGCACGAGTACAATGCTAAAAACAGCGCCTGGGTGCGGGGCCACGAAAAGGGGATCGAGGCCCTGAAAAAGGAATTCCCGGACCGGCTCATCATCACCAACCGGGAAAATGTCTCCCCCGAGGTGGACGCGGAGCAGATCATGGAAGAGGTGGCCCACGACAACGCGGACGTGGTGTTCACCACCAGCATCCGGATGCGGCCCGCCTGCCTCAAGGTAGCGGCCCAGCACCCCAAGACCCGGTTCCTGAACTGCTGCCTGAACGCGCCCCATCCGCTGGTGCGCACCTATTACCCCCGCACCTATGAGCCAACTACCTGCTGGGAATGCTGGCGGGTATCCTGAATCTGACCGACCGGGTGGCTATGTGGCGGCCAACCCCGTTTACGGTGTGCCTGCGGCCATCAACGCCTTTGCCCGGGGCCTGCGCACCGTGCGGCCCAACAGCCATATCCTGCTGCGCTGGGCCTGCCTGCAGGAGCCGGGGAAACCGCTGGATTTCTCCGACTGCCCGGATATCGAGCTGTTCTACGCCTGCAGCCCCTTTGAGCCCACCAGCAGCGCCAGGGAATACGGCCTGTGCCGCCGGATGCCGGATGGCAGCATCCAGCCGGTGGCGCTGCCGGTCTGGAAGTGGGAAGTGTTCTATATCGGTATCATCCGCTCCATCTTCGAGGGCACCTGGGACAGCGGTTCCAGCGGCAAGGCCATCAACTACTGGTGGGGCTTCCGCAGTGACGCGGAGCGGTGGATTACTGCGAGACCCTGCCCAAGGGCACGCAGCAGCTGCTCGATCTGCTGGAAAAGAATCTTGCGGCCAACGAGTTCCCCATCTTCCCGGCGGGCATCTTTGCGCAGGGGCATATCCCCAAGGCACCCACTGCAGACACCTACACCCCCAAGGAACTGATGGAGATGGACTGGCTGGGCGAGTGTGTGGAGGGCAGCCTGCCCCGGTACGATCAGCTGGATGTCAGAACGCTGGGCCTGCTGGAGATCAACGGCCTGAGCAGCCTGAAAGAGACGACGCTGTAAAAAGCTCAACAGAACGGAGTGTTGCGGACGTGAAGATACTTGCAATTTCCGATACCCCCTCCAAGGCGCTGTGGGACTATTGCTCCCGGGAACGCCTGGCCGGGGTCGATCTGATCCTCTCCTGCGGGGATCTGCCAAAAAAATACCTCGAATATCTGACAAATTTTACAGCGGCCCCCATTTTGTATGTCCACGGCAACCACGATGGCCGCTACCGCACGGAGGCGAGCCGGGCGGCTGCATCTGCGTGGACGATCAGGTGTATGTCTGGAAAGGGCTGCGCATCATGGGGCTGGGCGGAAGCATCCGCTACAACCGCGAGGAGACCTTCCAGTACACGGAGCAGGAAATGCGCCGCCGGGTGCGGCGGCTCTGGTTCAAGGCCCACCGGGCGGGCGGCATCGACCTGCTGCTGACCCATTCCCCGGCGGCTGGCCTGAACGATGGCGATGACCGGGCCCACAAGGGCTTTGCCTGCTTCAACGACCTGCTGGAGGAGTACCAGCCCAAGTGGTTCGTGCACGGGCATGTCCACCTGAACTATGATGCCAACCTGCCCCGGGTGTGCACCCACGGCCAGACCACGGTCATCAATGCAACGGAGCGCTATACGTTTGAGATCCCGGACCCGGACCCGGTGGTCCGGAAGCGCTTTTTCTGGAATGACCCGGCATTTCCCACCAAAAACTGAAAAAGGAGAAACACCCAATGGAACAAAATGAGAAGCTGCGGGCGCTGGAGACCCTGCAGAAGAAGCTGTACGCCTACAACTGCGCCTCCAACAGCCTGTATCTGGACGCTGTGACCGTGGCCCCCAAGAACACGGCCGAGGGCCGGGGTGTGGCTCTGAGCATTCTGGCCGGTGAACTGCAGAAGCTGATGACCGCCCCCGAGACCCTTGCACTGGTGGAGGAGCTCTATGCCCGGCGGGAGACGCTGGACACCCTCCACCGCCGCGAGGTGGAGGAGCTGCGCCGCAGCTGCCGGCAGCTCACCCGCATCCCCGCCGAGGAGTATATGGCATACAGTGAGCTGACCAACCGCGCCAGTGATGTCTGGCACAAGGCAAAGGAAGAAAACGACTTCGCCTCCTTCTGCCCCATCCTGCAGGAGCTGGTGGAGTATAACCGGAAGTTCGCGGGCTATTATGATGCGGAAAAAGCGCCCTATGATGCCCTGCTGAACGAGTATGAGCGGGGCGTGGACACCCAACAGCTGGACGTGTTCTTTGACACCCTGCGCAAGGGCCTGGTGCCCCTCATCCGGGCCATCGGCGAGAAGCCCCAGATCGATGACAGCTTCCTGCATCTGGAATATCCGGTCGAGCAGCAGAAGGCGTTTGCGGATTACCTCATGGAGGTCATGGGGATGGACCGGGGCCACTGCGGCCTGGGTGAGACCGAACACCCCTTTACGCTGGAGTTCAACAACAAGGATGTCCGCATCACCACCAACTATGACCTGCACAATGTGGCCTCCTCGATGTACTCCGTTCTCCACGAGGGCGGCCATGCCCTGTATGAGCTGGGCATCCGGGATGACCTGCAGTACACCTGCCTGACCGGCGGCGTGTCCATGGGCGTGCACGAGAGCCAGTCCCGCTTCTACGAGAACCTCATCGGCCGTTCCCGCGCCTTATCGGGGCCATCTATCCCAAGGTGCAGGAATTCTTCTGCACAGCTGGGAAATGTGACTGCGGAGCAGTTCTACCGTGCCGTGAACAAGGTGGAGCCCAGCCTCATCCGCACCGAGTCCGATGAGCTGACCTACTGCCTGCACGTTATGGTGCGGTACGAGATCGAGAAGCAGCTCATTGCGGGCACCCTGACGGCAAAGGAGATCCCTGCCGCGTGGGCAGAGCTGTACAAGGAGTATCTGGGCGTGGAGGTTCCCAATGACCGCGAGGGCTGCCTGCAGGACAGCCACTGGTCGGGCGGCTCCTTCGGCTACTTCCCGTCTTACGCTCTGGCAATGCCTACGGTGCCCAGATGCTCCACAATATGGAGCAGGAGTTCGATGTGTACGGCGGTGTGGCCCACGGGGATCTCTCCGCCGTCACCGGCTGGCTGCGGGAAAAGGTGCACCAGTACGGCCACTTGTTGGAGCCTGCTGAGGTCGTCAGAAACGCCTGCGGCACCTTTGACGCACACTACTATCTGGATTATCTGACCAAAAAATATACGGAATTGTACAATCTGTAATTAACCCGCACAAAACAAAGCCCTCCCGGCCAATCGGCTGAGAGGGCTTTATTATATATGCTGTTGCAAAGGGCGGCGGGAAGTTTCCGCCGCCCGCCCATTACTGCTGTGCGAAGATCTTTACTTCATCCTTGTCCATAAAGGCGGCACCGGCGAAACCGGAAGCCTCCAGCTGGCCCAGCTGCTTGCCAAGTTTCTTGGCCTGAGGCAGAACGGTGACGTTGTAGGTGTCGCGCAGCTGTGCGGCTTTGGTCAGCACGGCGGGGAAATCTACGTCGCTGGTGTAGAGCAGGGCGATCTTCTGCTTGGCACCGGGGATCTGGTAACCCTGCTCCAGCAGGATGCCGCAGACGCGCTCGAAGCCGATGGAGAAACCCACGGCGGGCACCTTGGTGCCCAGGAACTTGCCGATCATGTTGTCGTAGCGGCCGCCGCCAGCCACTGCACCGCTGAACTGCGGGCAGGTGATCTCAAACACCATGCCGGTGTAGTAGCCCTGGCCGCGCACCAGGCTGGGGCAGTAGCCACATCGAAGCGGCCGTTGGCCATGGCCTTTGCGGTGGCCAGCACATACTTCAGGTCATCGGCAATGGCGGGGTCGGCACAGCGGGAAGCTACGGACTCCAGTGTTACATCACCGGCGGCAATGAAATCGGCCAGCGCGTTGATGGCAGCATCGGGCAGCTGCTTCTCGGTCAGCTCGGCCTTCACGCCCTCGGCACCGATCTTGTCCATCTTGTCAAAGGTGATGCAGACAGAGTCCAGTGTGTCGGCGGCAAAACCCATGCTCTCCAGCATTCCGCGCAGGATGCGGCGGTCATTGATGTTCACGGTGAAGCCGGTAAAGCCGATGCCCAGCAGGCACGGGCGGTCACATCGATCAGCTCCACCTCGGCGTTGGGGCTCTCGTCGCCCAGAATGTCGATGTCGCACTGGACAAACTCACGCAGGCGGCCCTTCTGGGGGCGCTCGGCGCGGAACACGCGGTCGGTCTGGATGACCTTGAAGGGGTGGGGGAGCTTGTCCTTGTTGGCAGCGTAGAACCGGCTCAGGGGCAGGGTCAGATCATAGCGCAGGCCCATGTCGGAGAGCTGCTTGGGGTCGCCGGATCCCAGCGCGCTGGTCAGCTTGTCTCCGCGCTTCATCACCTTGAAGATCAGGTTCAGGTTGTCGCCACCGTCGGATTTGTCCAGGTTCTCCATATCCTCCAGCATGGGGGTGGAGATGCGCTCAAAGCCGGAAGCACGGTAGGTTTCCAGGATCTTGCCCTGGATGTAGTCGCGCAGGGTCTGCTCAGCGGGCAGCAGGTCCCGCATACCCTTCAATGCCTGTGATTTCATAGTTGGTTCCTCTTTCTCAGCATCCTCACCCTCTCAGTCTCGCATTCGCTCGACAGCTCTCCCAAAGGGAGAGCCAAGGGCAATCCCAGATGAGGCCTTTCAAAGAACCGCCAGAGCCTCCCCCTTTGGAGGAGGTGGCAGTGCGTCAGCACTGACGGAGAGGGTGAAGTTATTTTAATTTGAACATCTTTAATTATAAAGAATCATGCCGTTTTGTCAATGAAAAAGGGCACACTGACAGAACGAGGTGATAAAACAGATGAAGCAGTTTACAGCGCGCCACCCCTGGGCGATCCTGGCGGCGGGGGCGGCCATTCAGATCCTGACGGGCCTGCCTGCGGCGTGGGGCGTGTTCCAGCAGCCGGTGATGGACGAGTTCAGCCTGACCGAGGACGGCGCTGGCTATGCGTTCGGCATCCTGATCGCAGCGTTCGGGGTGGGCTGCGTCATCGGTGGTTTGCAGGACAAAAAGGCCGCGCTGCGCGGCGCTGTGGGGCACCGGCCTGCTCTGCGGCGGGTTCTTTGCGGCGGCCCTCCTGCCCGGGGAGAAGGGGGCATGGTTCTGGGCAGTGTTCAGCATTCCGGCGGGGCTGGGCACGGCGTTTCTCTACCGTCCATCCAGTCCTGCGCCCAGAAATGGTACGCCGGGCGCAAGGGCCTTGCCACGGGGGTCATTGGCGGCGCGGTGGGCCTGAGCGGTGCGTTCCTGACCGGATTCGTCCGCACGGCGCTGAAGGCTTTGGCCCGGTGCAGGGGATCCGGGGGGCGTTCTGGGCGCTGGGGGCGCTCACGCTGCCGGTCTGCCTTATGGGCAGTGCCCTGCTCACCGACCCGCCCCCGGCAAAGCAGAAGCCCGAAGAACAGGGCAGGGGAAAGGGCACCCCGGCCCTCGACCTTGCCCCGCTGCAGATGCTCAGAACAAAACAGTACTGGCTCTGCGCCGGAGCGGTCTGCTTTTCCACCCCGGCGGTGCTGCTGTTCAGCCCCATCATCTTAAAGCTGGGCATGGAGCGGGGCCTGGACGAGGGCGCTGCCCTGTGGAGTGTGGTGCTGGGCAGCGTGGGCAGCGCGGCGGGCCGCTTGCTGATGCCCCTGCTCAGACCGGATCGGCCGCCGCCCCACTGACCTGATTCTGTTCGGCGTGTCGCTGGGGCTTTCAGCGGCCTTCCTGTTCGCACAGGCTGGCTCGTTGTGGCTGTGTACGCAGGGCTCACCTTCTGTTATTCGGCGCTGGCGGCGGTGCTGCCTTCCCTCTCCACCGACCTGTTCGGCCTGCCCCACGCGGGGTGAACTACGGCTTTCTGGCGCTGGGACAGAGCGTGGGCAGCCTTGCCTTCCCCTTTGCGGCGAACCTGTGGGGTCTTGCCACCGGGCGCACTGGCTGGCCATGGCAGGAGCGGCGGCGGGCTTTGTGTGTATCTGGGCGCTCCGGCCTGTCAGGGCCCAGCAGCCGCCCAGAAAAAACTGAACCGGACAGCGCAAGATATTCCTTTTGACAAATATGATAGAAATGTGACGAACTGGGCAGCGAAAGCGGTGAAAGTGCTAGTTAGCAGCAAATAACCGTTAAAAATGCTTGTGAAAAAATCCGCAAAACGTCTTGCAAATTCCGCCAAGGTTCTCTATAATAAAATCATGCGTGGTAGTACCGGCGTGGCGCGGAAGAGAGCGGCGCAGCCGGTCAATGCAAACGGCAGGACACCCCCTGCCAATGGCATCAATTTGTCAAAAGGAGAGTATGATTATGACCTATTCGCAGCAAGTACAGAATATGTGCCCGATCACCAAAGGTCCTAAGCATGGTCCGGCTCCCATCCCCGAAGAGCGCATGGGTCAAGGCCTATGAGATCAAGGACATCAGCGGCTACACCCATGGTGTGGGCTGGTGTGCACCCCAGCAGGCACCTGCAAGCTGTCTCTGAACATCAAGAACGGTGTCATCGAGGAAGCTCTGGTGGAGACCATCGGCTGCTCCGGCATGACCCATTCCGCTGCCATGGCTGGCGAGATCCTGCCCGGCAAGACCATTCTGGAAGCTCTGAACACCGACCTGGTGTGCGATGCCATCAACGTGGCAATGCGCGAGCTGTTCCTGCAGATCGTCTACGGCCGCAGCCAGACCGCTTTCTCTGAGGACGGTCTGCCCATCGGCGCAGGTCTGGATGACCTGGGCAAGGGCCTGCGCTCCATGACCGGCACCATCTTCTCCACCAAGGCCAAGGGTGTCCGTTACCTGGAGCTGACCGAGGGCTACATCAACAAGCTGGCTCTGGATGCCAACGATGAGGTCATCGGCTATCAGTTCGTCAAGCTGGGCAAGATGATGGAGGATATCCGTCACGGCAAGACCCCCAACGAGGCTTACGAGAAGAACGTGGGTACTTACGGCCGCTTCAGCAAGGAGCAGGGCGCTGTCAAGTACATTGACCCGCGTGAGGAATAAGAGAGGAGGAACAACTCATGGCAACTTTTGAATCTATGGATCGCCGTATGCCGAAAATCGAGGCATGCCTGAAGGCCAACGGCCTGGAGTCTCTGGACGCTTGCAACGAGATGCTCC
>ENA-OQCN01000138-OQCN01000138.1-human-gut-metagenome-genome-assembly--contig:-NODE-138-length-35973-cov-1.909390_pt1 | contig 35973 bp, 47 predicted proteins | sample MGYA00242497_ERZ504576 | MGnify/ENA primary metagenome ERZ504576 (study PRJEB26092, sample SAMD00036296) | human gut metagenome | host: Homo sapiens | study: EMG produced TPA metagenomics assembly of...
GAATCGGAAACCAAATCATACACATTCCCTTTATCTTCTTCAGCTCCGGTCGAAATCTTCTTGGAACAAGATGATGAAATGCTGGAAGAAGTTACCATTCTTCAACCAGAGGTACACGCACTATTCAAAACATCCCGACCCGTGTTGAATTTATTTCAAGCGAAGAACTAGGAGAAAAAGGAGCATGAAACCGGGCGACATTCGTATGTTACTAAACGAAAGCACAGGTATTATCACCCAGCAAACTTCTGCCACATCCGGAAATGCATCAATCCGCATACAAGGATTGGATGGCAGATATACACAAATATTAAAAGATGGATTCCCCGTTTTTGCTGGTGCAGCGAGCGGACTGGGATTATTGCAAACGCCACCTCTTGACTTAAAACAAGTGGAAATCATCAAAGGCTCAACTTCAACTTTATATGGCGGTGGAGCAATAGCAGGCTTGATTAATCTTATCTCAAAAACTCCCGAAGAGAAAAGAGATTTAGGTCTGCATCTTAACGGGACATCCGGAAAAGGTTTGGACGTCAGCGCTTTCTATGGGCAACGATTCAAAAAGGTCGGTACAACCATTTTTGCTTCCTTACAACAGAAATTGGGCTTACGACCCTCTAACACCGGATTCACAGCCATTCCGCAGTTTGACAGATATGTCTTCAACCCCAAATTATTTCTCTATTTTTCAGAGAACACGCAAATGAGTGTAGGGCTAAATGCTATGTTTGAAGACGTTTGGGCGGGGATATTGAGTATATTAAAGGAAATGGAAATGACACACATTCCTATTTCGAGAAAAACAAGACTCAAAGACATTCCACACAACTGACATTCGAACACAAATTCGGCGAAAAAGACAGAATTGATTTCAAAAACAGTGTAACATACTTCAATAGAAATATCGGTGTACCCACTTATACTTTTGAAGGTACTCAGGTATCTACCTTTAGTGAATTGACTTACACACGCACGAATCAAAAAACAGAATGGGTGGCTGGTCTCAACTTATGGACAGACAAATTTGATGAAAAGAAACTTACTGATTTTCAGTTAAGAGACTACAACCAGACAACCATGGGAGCATTCGTACAAAACAATTGGGAGGCAACAAAATGGTTGAATCTGGAAACCGGATTAAGAGCAGACTATATTCCGGATTATGGCGCAGCAATTCTACCACGAGTTTCTGCACATTTCAAAATTACGGATAAGTTTTCATCTCGACTTGGAGGAGGATTTGGCTATAAATCACCTACCATATTTACAGAGGATAGCGAAAGGCTACAATATCAGAATGTATTGCCAATTGATAAAGACAATAACAAGCTCGAAAGAAGTTATGGTTTGAATTTAGACTTTAATTATGTCACATCAATCTTCGATGGAAATGTAACTTTCAGCATAAACCAATTATTCTTCTACACTTATCTCGATAATCCTTTATTATTGCAATCTACAAAAGATGGGCTATATCGACTTAACAACATATCCGGCAATACAGATAGCAAAGGAGGAGAAACGAATGTAAAAATCGGATACAAAGATTTCCACTTATACTTAGGCTATACATACACCGATACCCGAACCAAAGAAAATGGGGTGAAACAAGAGAATATATTAACTCCGAAACATAGGTTGAACAGTATTCTAATGTATGAAGTAGAAGATAAATGGAAAATAGGATTAGAGGCTTATTATTTCAGCCCCCAAAACTAGGAGACGGACAAAAAGGAAAACAATATGTGGTGTGCGGCTTCATGATTGAAAAAATATGGGAGATGTTTTCATTGTATGCTAACTTTGAAAACTTCACCGACAGAGGCAAACCCGCTTTGATACTATATATACCGGAAGTATATCTAATCCTGTTTTCCGGGATATTTATGCTCCTTTGGATGGATTTGTAATGAATGCGGGTGTTAAACTCAGATTTTAAATTATAAAATAAACTCAAAATCAACAATAATATGAGAATTCTAGGAATAGCATTTACTTTAGTTTTATTGATGTCACTAGTCGGATGTACTTTAAGCCATAGAAACTGTAGACATCATCATCACTTAAATCACAGGTCTTGCCATACACATACTTGCTGTTGTCAACGGTAAACTAAGTGATAGTAAAACAAAAACATTCCATTAGGAGAATGTGTCAGAATGGACACATTCTCCTTTTTATCTACAATTATTTTGTAATCGGAAACCATTTCCGTGTATTATTTGCAATCCTTACCAACATCAACATAACCGGAACTTCAACCAGCACACCTACCACCGTAGCCAATGCAGCCCCGGATTGTAAACCGAATAGAGAAATAGCCACAGCAACCGCTAATTCAAAGAAATTACTTGCTCCAATCATTCCGGCAGGCGCAGCAATATCATGGGGTAATTTCCACCATTTCGCCCAACCGTAGGCAACGAAGAATATCAGAACCGTTTGCAGCACGAGCGGAACTGCAATCAATACGATATGCAGAGGATTGTTCAGTATCGTTTCTCCCTGAAATGAAAATAGGATGATAAGTGTCAATAACAGCCCACCCACCGTATAATTATCAAACTTCTTAATAAATACATTATTGAAGTATTCTATCCCTTTACGGCGTATAATCATTATGCGGGTAATGACCCCAGCAGCAAGTGGTATCACAACAAACAGCCCTACGGATAGCAACAGAGTGTCCCACGGGATAGATACGCCGCCAACCCCCAGCAGGAAAGCAACGATAGGGGCAAACGCTACCAATATGATTAAATCGTTCACTGCCACTTGTACCAGTGTATAAGCGGCATCCCCTTTGGTAAGGTAACTCCACACGAACACCATAGCTGTACAAGGTGCAGCCCCCAATAATACCGCTCCGGCTAAATATTCTTCTGCTAATTCGGCAGGTATAAAAGTTTTAAAAATGACATAGAAGAACAAATAAGCTATCCCGAACATGGTAAACGGTTTTATAAGCCAATTTGTAACACAGGTGACAATTATTCCTCTCGGACGTTTGCCGACATTCTTAACGCTTTGAAAATCCACTTTTAGCATCATCGGGTAAATCATTAACCATATCAGGATAGCTACGGGTATCGACACGTTGGCGTATTCAAGCTTGCTTAATGTTTGCGGGATTACCGGGAGCCATTGCCCCACAGCAATTCCGATAACAATGCACAAGGCAACCCAAATGGTTAAGTATTTTCAAAAATCCAATTCCTTGTTTCTTTTCCATAACAACAACTATTTAGTTTAATTGCGGTTTTAATTCATTTAGATAGAAGTCATAGAAACGGGCTTTTATTTCATCCCGTACCCGATGAAATTCATTGTCGATAAATTCCGGACTTCCGGTTGCTTCCGATGGGTCGTCAAACCCAATATGCAACCTGTTTTTTACTTCACCAGTAAACATAGGACAGCTTTCGTTTGCACCACCGCAGACCGTAATAACATAGTCCCATTTTTTTCCTACATATAGATTGACACTTTTAGGGGTATGTTGGGCTAAATCAATACCTATTTCAGTCATAACCTTTACTGCCATCGGATTAACCTTTCAGCAGGCTTTGTTCCTGCTGAAAAGACTTCCAGTTTACTGTCAAATGATTGTAATAAGCCGTGTGCCATTTGGCTACGGCAACTATTTCCAGTACAAAGGATTAAAATTCTCATATTCTCAATTATTTTTCCAAGCTATCAGGGCAGCGTTTCCCTTTGACAATTCTTCTACTTTCTTAATCCAAATCAATTCATTTTGCGCCTTTGCCCGCAAGAAAGAATTTTCGGTGTCAGTTAATGACAAGCAAGCATTCACTACCCACCATTTATTATTAATCCCGGCACGTTGTAAATCCATTTGCAAGCGTTCGGCTTCAAATACGGGGGTTGCTTCGGGCAGGGTCACAATAACGACTTCTGTTTCCTGCTGGTTTCTCCAAACGTGGCAACAGTTTTCTAACCGAAGCCGGGGGTATCGCCATGTGTACGTTGCACTTCTTTATGGTAACTTTCCGTTGCATCCAGCAATAACAAAGTGTGTCCGGTGGGTGCGGTATCAATTACTACGACTTCATTTTCCGCTTTATCGACAATTTCAGCAAAAGCCCGGAATACTGCGATTTCCTGCGTACACGGTGAACGTAAATCTTCCTCTATATATTCCATATCTTCGGCAGTCATTGTTTCCGCAGCTTTACTACGAACTTCGTTTTTATAGGCTTCCAGTACTTCCGCTTCATCAATGCGGCTTACTGTAATACCTGCCTGAACTGCAAGGTTGTAATTCAGGTGGTTTGCCGGGTCAGTGGTGGTTAGATGCACCTTTGCACCCAGTTTAGTTAATTTCAGGGCTATTTCCGTGGCTAACGTTGTTTTACCTACGCCACCCTTTCCCATAGTAAATACAACTCTTTTCCCTGACTGATAGAGGTCATTAACCAATTCGTCTATACCTTTTGCATCAGTAATCCGTTGATAATCCGCATTGTCTGTTAAATTATCATCGTATAGCATCCGGCGGATATTTGCAATGTTAGATAGATTATACGACCGTAAAGGAACAGAATAAGAGGGGTAATCCAGCAGTTCCGCAGGGGTTTGTTTCAGGGCGGTTTGCTGTCTGTCATATATTTGTTTCGATACGCTATCGGCTTCATCTAATTGCAGCAAAAGTCCGTTGATTACTAATAGCTGGTTATTAATTCCCAGTAATTGTAATTCATGCGAAGAACGGGCAGCTTCTTTCAAAGGTGCGATTTCGGGACGACTTACCAACACTAAGCGAGTTGCATTTGCATCCGAGAGTGTTTCAACCGCTTGCTTATAGATGCCTTTCCTTTCTTCCAAACCGGATAATTGCCCTAAGCATGATGCACCGTGCGTACTTTCGCTAATAAACGTACTCCAAGCCGATGGTAGTTGTAGCATTCGCAATGTATGTCCCGTTGGGGCTGTATCAAAGATGATATGGTCATATTCTTTTGCTTTATCAGCATCCGTGATAAAATCGGAAAATTGATTGAAAGCAGCAATTTCTACCGTGCAAGAACCTGAAAGTTGTTCTTCCATATTTTGGATAACACTATCGGGCAGTTTTCCTCGGAAAGGCGCAATAACGCTTTCCCTGTATTCGGCAGCAGCTTGTTCCGGGTCGAGATTAACTACAGTTAAGCCGGGTACTTCCTGAATATCCGTGCCGTGTCCGTTTAAAGTTTGATTAAAGACATCTTGCAGGTTTGAAGCCGGGTCTGTGCTGATAAGAAGTATTTTCTTACCATTATCTGCCAAACCTACCGCAGTAGCACAGGCAATAGAAGTTTTGCCCACACCGCCTTTTCCGGTGAAGAAAAGGTATTTTGTCAATTCTATATCTGATAAATTGAATGTTCTCATTTTTCTTAAATAATTAATTGGTGAATACTTATTTAACTGGCATAAAATCTAAATTGACCCCCGTCCATTCACTCATTTGTTTGGTGGTAGGATAGGTTTGTGAAACAGCTATTTCTCCATCTACTAAAGTAATAGGCAGTGCGTCCGCACCATGCTTTTGCAGGAAGTCGTTCACCGTCTTATTGCTTACGTATACTTGTGGTTCGTCACGTAAATTGTGGCGGGTAACGATGATACCTTGTTTCTTCAATGATTCGATTACTACCGCAATACGCATCAATTCAGGATTGATGTTTGTTCCACAAAGACCCGTAGGCAGCACATTGCCGGGTCGAAAATTTCTATCTTTTTCATACTGTTTTTTATTTAAAATGATACTTAATGTTTATTTATAGATAAAATACTATTGCGTAATATATTCCAACTGCGATAAAGAGAATAGCAACTATTTTGCGAAACCATTTCTCAAATATCTGTATTCGGTTGTAAAACTTCCCCAGTCCGGCAACACTATAAGCTAAAATCCATGCAAAAAGGATTACAGGTAATCCCGTAGCAATAGCATAGATTACAGGTAAGAGATAGCCGCCTGTTTCTGCTGCTGATAGAGGGATAAGCATACCGAAATAAAATACTCCACTGGTAGGACAAAAAGCAAGGGCGAATAAAATACCCAATAGCATAGCCCCCCAACCGCCTTTCGTCCTCTTTTTCAAACTTTCACCGCCGATATTGATTTTCGGTAGATTAAGTTTTATTATATCGAGCATAAATATTCCAATGATGATTAACGCCGGAGCAATCAGCATTTCCCCGTATTTGCTTACAGCTTTTTGCACCATAAACATACTTGCGCCCTCACGAAGAATAGGAATAAGAATAAAGCCAAGAACCGTATAGGTCACTATTCTGCCGAAAGTGTAGAGCAACCCGTTTATAAAAATCCGGTGACGGTTTTCTATATCCTTGCTTATAAATCCTATTGCCGTTATGTTTGTAGCCAGCGGGCACGGGCTAACTGCCGTTAAAATCCCCAATATAAAGGCTGTAATAGCGGGAACAGAACTGCTATCTAATAATGATTGAAGAAAGTCCATCTTACAACTGTTTTAACAATTCGTCAATCTTGCTTTTAATTCCCTCTTTAAACTTGTCCGGTGCATTTCTCGCATTGGAGAAACTAAACTCGGTCATATTGTTTACATTCTCTTTTCCGTCTTTCCAGCCATTCACAAACAAAGACGACCATGTAACTTCGTACTTGTCTGCAATCGCTTCATTCTCTTTCTTAGAAATATCTACTACTTTGTAGATAATCTTGCCATTTGCTTTTTCTTGGGAATAAAGACTATCCAAAAGGGCTACTGTATTGGCTTCAATCGCCCTGCAAGTGATACATCGTTGCGCTCCATGAAAATAGAGAACTTCAATGCGGTTAGGCTGTATTTCTTCCGCTTTGTTTTCCTCGTTTTTTTTCTTTGAACCATTTCCACAGGACATTAAGACCAGCATCGCAATCAGTAGATAAAATAACTTCTCATAGTTCATTTTTTATTTGGTTATCAACTCTTTTACTTCCGAAAGGGACAATCTTTTTCCGGCTGATACAACTTTCCGTCAATCACCAAAGCCGGAAGACCTAAAATGTTGTACTCCATGATTTTCAATAAATCTTCTTCCTTGATTAGTGTTGCATCGCAGCCTAATTCTGAAATAGCTTGTTTAGTGGTTTCATACAATGCTTTACAGCTTGAACACCCGGTTCCTAATACTTTGATTTCCATTTCTAATTCTACTTTAAAGTTAATATAATAATCGTAATTCGTAGAACTACGAACAATGATTTTAAAAAAAGGTGCTGTTATTCACAGCACGATGTACCTTTACATTGGCAATCCCCCAAAAAAGTAGTAAATAACTTTCGTGCGAGTTCCCAATTTTCCCGGTTGATACAATACCGTACTTTTGGCGTTTCTATTTCTCCTTGAATTAAGCCAGCTTCTTTCAGTTCTTTCAAATGTTGAGAAACGGTTGCCTTAGCGATAGGCAGCACTTCGTGTATATCACCGAAGAAGCAACTTTCTTGATTTGCTAAAAAAGCAAGAATAGCCATTCGTGCGGGATGTCCCATTGCTTTGGCAAAACGAGCAATCTGTTCCTGCTCTACTGTGTACGGTTTATCTTTCACTTCAATATCTCCTTTTTATTTGTTGTTCGCAAAATAACGAACAATATTTTAAATAGCAAAAAGAAGTAGGAACTTTTTTTCAGGTAGGTGAAAATTGAGTTTTAGTTTATCGCTTTGTATAGATATCCAAAACGGACTAAACCTGTTTGTGTTGACAGCAAAATAGATGCTGGCGAAAAGAAAAAGAATGTTTCTCTTTTCGCCAGCTTTATTTTTATGATTGGCGGGCTTTTGTTACCTTTGCAGCGTAAGCCCACCACTAAGCGAATTTCTTCGTTTTTTTGTTACTATTTTGTTACCCACTGTTAGTAATAGGTGGGCTTCCTTATTGATAATCAGATTAATACACTCTATGATATATAATTTGTGGCAGAACATCATCAATAGTTATCAGTTGTGGAAGAAAAGAAAAAATGAGATAAAAAATTAAGTCGCAACTATTTACTTTGTTATACGTAATGCTTGGTATGGTAAACTATATAGTTGCGTTCTATTAAAAATGAATTTGCCGTATATATCTCTTAAAGATTCTTACGAAACCAGTAAAACGTTTCAATCCTTCTGCCAGTGTAGTACGTGGGCAGGCGATATTCCAGCGCATGAATCCTTTTCCTTCAGTCCCATACATTGTTCCTGCATTGAGCCATAATCCGGCTTCGTTAACCAATCGCTGTTCGAGTTCCTGCGAGTGTATGCCGAGTCTGTGACAGTCCATCCAAACGAGATAGGTTCCCTCCAATACCGTGATAGGAAACTCGGGCAGATGTTCCCGACAGAACTCCTGCATATAGAGAAAATTGGCCTGTAAATATTTGATGAGTTGGTTCAGCCACTCTTCCCCTTCGTTGTAAGCTACTTGAGTCGCAATTACACCAAAAGGATTGACATCACATACTTCGTTATCGTTAATGGCCCGGTCGATTTTCGCTCGACGGTTAGCATCAGCACAAATAATGTTCGCAATCTGTAATCCGGCAATATTGAACGCTTTACTGGGAGATATACAGACTACAGAATGGTGACGGAAATTTTCTGAGATGGAAGCAAACGGTGTGTAACGGTACTCTGGAAAAACCAGTTCGCAATGAATCTCATCCGAAACGACCGTAACATCGTGTCGAATACAAATTTCACCAATACGTACCAGTTCTTCACGTTTCCACACCCTTCCGGCAGGATTGTGAGGATTGCACAGCAGCATCACCTTCACTTTCGGATCAGCAGTCTTACGCTCTAAATCTTCATAATCGATGGTGAAGTATACTTGCAAAGACCAACGGTGATGATACCATTTCACACCCATTGTTACGGATTGAAGAAAAGAAACAATTATAGACCGGGGTCTGCACCAATACCTTATCTCCCGGAACGGTCAAAGCCTTGATGACTGCGAGATGGCTGGGACTACGCCCGATGTGTAAATTATCCATTCACGGTCAATCGTCCAACCGTGACGACGTGCGAACCAGCCTGTAACAGCCTCGTAGTAACTGTCGGGCACACGTATAACCGAAAATGCCGTGTTCTACCCGTCGGCGTAAAGCATCGACGATAGCGGGAGCTGTACGGAAATCCATGTCAGCCACCCACATCGGCAATACATTTTCGCTTTCTGCGCTATCCCATTTGTAGGAATCGGTTCCCCGTCTTGAAATTTGTTTGTCAAAGTTGTATTTCATATCTTCATCTTAATCGGTAAAACAGGTACGCTCGTCCCGGAGACGGATTTCACAATCGGCAGGAGTTGATGTTCTCATCTATGGTTATGGAACCGAATTCGTCAGCCACAATGCATCCCGACATCGGTTCTTGATATTTGTAATAGCTCCGTGAATATCGGCTTGCAACGTGCTGTACTCAAAGGTACGGTCGCAGTCAGGTCCGAAGGTACAGTTTTCAAGAATAAGGTCGTGTGCATAGCAAAGCGGTTGCTCACCGGTAATGTGGCAGTTGACCAAACGTAGATTCTTCGAATGCCAGCCGAGGTATTCGCCGTTGAGTTCGGAATCGTAGATGGTCACATTTTCCACTTCCCAGAAGGCATCCTTCGTTGTAATCTTTGCATGATGAATCTCTACATTTTTCACGTACTGGAACACATACTTGCTGTTGCTTTCCAGTCCGTTCACATAAATGTTGTTGCTGAACATGAAAGGATAAGTTCCGCCGTGCAGCTTGAGATTCTTGATGCGGATACCATTACAACGCCAGAATACTTCGTCGGCATCGTTCATCGTTACGTTCTCGATATCTATTTCGTCCATTTCACGGAACATCTTCGGTGCGTCGATAATCGTGTCGGTCATCTTCAGGTGATCGGAATACCACAATGCCGAACGCCCTCCGACATCGAAATAGCAACGGTCGATTTTGAAACCGTGTACATGCCAGAAGGGATAGTTACCCTCAAAGCGGCAATCTACAGCTTCGATATTGCTACATTCTTTGATGGCCGATTCACCGGTACGAATAATCACATTTTCTAGACGAAGGTCGTGGGACTCGAACAAGGGACGCTCGCCCCCGAATTCAGCATTTTTAATCAGTTTCATTTGATATATTGTTTTAGTTGTCAGTCATTATTAATTTTAAAAGTCATGTTCACATTGCTGCGTCCGCGAACTGAAGCCAATCAGGATATAGGCAATTCCTTTTTCTTGAAGCCTTCTATTTTAAGTATTCTTTGAAAAATTCCTCCAGCTTATCGAATGGAATAATGTCTGTCCGGTCATATAAATCCGTATGTACGGCATCGGGAATAATCATCAGTTCTTTATTATCGCCTTTCAGCTTCTTGAAAGTATCCTCACTAAAATAGCGGGAGTGAGCTTTTTCTCCATGAATGAGCAACACGGCACTGCGGATTTCATCGGCATACGCAAGGATAGGTGCGTTGAGAAATGCAAGATTGGAGGTTTTGTTCCAGCCCAAACCGGAGTTGATGGAACGAGGATGATAACCTCGTTCGGTCTTGTAATAATCATAATAATCCTTCATGAACTGCGGCGCATCACCGGTAGGTTCCGGGTTCGTCACGGTGCGGGGATAAGTGTCGGTACGGTAGTCTTCCGTGCGCTGGGCGTTAAACTCCTGACGCATTTTGTAACGTGCATCTGCATTGTCAGCGGCATCGAAGTAACCGTTTGCTGTACAGCGGCTAATGTCGTACATTGTGGAAGCTACCGTTGCCTTGATACGTGTGTCGTTGGCAGCCGCATTGATAGCAAAACCACCCAACCACAAATGCCAATGATGCCGATTCGTTCGGCATCCACATCCGGACGTGTCGCGAGGTAATCCACCGCCGCCGAGAAGTCTTCGGTGTTGATGTCTGGCGAAGCTACGCTGCGAGGCTGTCCACCGCTTTCACCAGTAAATGAAGGATCAAAAGCAATCGTCAGGAATCCTCGTTCGGCCAATGTCTGGGCATACAGCCCCGACGACTGTTCCTTTACAGCTCCAAACGGACCGCTGACAGCAATAGCAGGCAGCTTACCTCCGAAAATCGTTTTCGGTGCATACAGGTCGGCAGCGAGCGTGATACCGTAACGATTTATGAAAGTCACTTTGCTATGATTCACCTTGTCGCTTTTCGGGTACGTCTTGTCCCATTCCTGTGTCAGATTTAACTGTTCCATATTTTTGTGAGTGTTTTGTGCCGGGCTTTCCGTCAGGCTGAAGAGGCAGAGGAAAGCAGCCATTAAAATAGTTGTACGTTTCATAACCGATGTAATTTAAATTTTTATTGTTTCTTGTTTTCTTTTCATAGTGCAAAATTACAGCGGATTACAGGAAAAGCCAGTAGATGGATTACTGATTGTATAACCTCAATTACAGACATTATTTTACATGCATCTCATCCAACGTTCCCGCTTCAAGCAGATCAGGAAAATCAGCCTCTTTTTCTTGCCGCATTGGTGATGATGATGATGGAGAAACCGATATCGAACAGTAGCAAGAGTCTTGTGCAAAATCTGCCGTCGATAAAGATGTATTGCAGATTATGATACGGCCGACTCCGGCAGTAGGCATGGCACTCGTCGTTTCAACCGGAAGAAGGGAATACAACGAGAACTCCGGAAAGTTGGTCAGTGCAATGCCCAGTAGAACCAATCCGCACAACCCGTTCAGTATGGTGTACCGTTCGGATGGATCTGACAAGGATGACAGTATGGTTGGTTAGTGATTCCGATTCCATAGGCTATCACTTTTCGTTCCTGTCGATATCTCGGATATGCCTTGCCGGTACACCTCCTACAACCGTGTTGGCCGCTACGTCTTTCGTCACCACAGATCCGGCGGCGATAATGGCGTTGTCACCCACGGTCACACCCCGCAGGATGGTGGAGTTGGAGCCTACCCATACATTTTTGCCTAACCGGATAGCGCCGGATACATTGCCCCGCGGTCTTCGGGAGCCGTACCGTGATCGAGCGTGGCAAAGACCACATTATGCCCGATAAGACAGCCGTCACCCAACGTCACACCGCCATGATCCTGGAAGTGGCAACCGGCATTGATAAAGACACGACGCCCGATGGTAATATTCTTGCCGAAGTCTGTGTAGAACGGAGGAAACATCTTGAATGTTTCGTCCACAGGTTTACCGGTCAGGCGCGACATGAACGCACGCAATTCTTCTTGTGAATGGTACGAGTTGTTTATCTCACAGGTAACGCGCCGGGTTCATCGCTCATTTCATCCATCAGCCGATAGATTTCCGGTGTATTGAGTGCACCGCCGGCTTCAATATGATTCAAAAAATCATCTAATGTCATAATATTCTTTTTTCCTATACTTGTTTACTCGTTTTGTATGCCTCTTGTGATTTCGGGTTTCCTTTGATTTCTTCCATGTGCCATACACCACAGCGAAACAGTGTACCCTTTACCATCGGTTTTTCCAAACATCCATTCGCTTGTTGCGCTTGAAATAGGTGACAGACCGCCCCGTTATCTGTACGTTTTTCGTAAAGCACATACTTATTACCATTTTTCTTGGGAACCGGATCGGACTGTGTTATGGCAGGTATTCCTATAACAAATAAACTTGCAATCATGATGACTGGTATACGTTTCATTATCACTTGATTTTATTAAGTTTTGAATTCCAGAATCTTGATGCAAAGATAAGTACATGACTGAAAATACAGTGTAGATAAATTACAGATGTTATAACCCTAATTACATGATTTCCGGAAAGAATAGCATAAATCTGTAGCCAAGGTTGATACAATGTCTCAATCTGTTATTCTAGAAAATGATAAGTATAGAATTTGAAATCTTAAATTGATGTTAAACAGAAGGGGATGTGAGAATTATAGCCGTGCAATACCCCGGAATTGAGCGAGTGGCTACAATATAGGCATCAGTTATGTTATTTTTACCAATAGTAAACCGGAGCGTATTTGTAACAGATGAGAAACCGAATACTGCAAGAAATTATCATGTTGCCTCTTTGGTTGAAATAGTGTTATGAAATAGAGATTTTAATCCATCGAAAATGGCAGGAAGAGCAATGGTGCCATGCACCTCGTCGGGAAATTTTTTATAAACGACATGCAAATGCTTGTTTTTCATTTCAGGGATGATCTTATTTTTTAAGCTGTCGGCCAATGAAAACTGGATAAGTTTGATTGCAGGACGTTGGCGGGTGGCGAAAGCAACATACAAATGTTTGCCGGAGAAGTCTTTTTGATAAACATTCTTTGCTGCTTGTTGTAGAAAGACTCCTCGGTCCCACCATAAACTTGGGTCTATTGCTATATACGAGTCAAAAGACTCGGGATGATTTGACAGTGTCTGTAGGGTAAATAAACCTGCGTATGAATGTCCGACAAGAAAGTTTGTACCGTTGGCAGGAACTTTATTTTCCACTTCCAGACGTAGTTCCTCTATCAGAAAGCGATGGAACTGTTCAGCTCCACCACCTGCCGGCTTATCATAGGGACAAATGGTACCATCCCGGCGGGCGGCTGAGCAAGTAGGAGTGAAATCTCTGGTCCGGTCTGTGTTTAAAACAGCCACAACGATGCAAGGAGGCAAGTTTGAGGTTTTAGAAGAAGAGAAGAAACGCGTAAAACCAACCACGGAATGAAAGAAGGAATCTCCATCCAATAGATAAAGAACCGGATAAGCCTTTCCTTTTTCACCAGCTTTGGTCTCAGGTACATAAATCCAATATTTTCTTTCTTCATTCAGTATTTCAGAAAACAATGTATGACGCGTTCCGATATAAATGGAATCTTGTTTTTGTGCGGAGAGGGGAAATATCCATCCTATTTGTATAAACAGTATTATATAAAGTATCTTCATTTGTTCGTTTTTTGGGGTTGCAAAGTTCGATGAAAATATGGATATGGACAATCCCTATTTTTAGGTATTTCAGAATATCTCCAATGGAATTTCCTCTATGTCTTATGATTTTGTGGAGGTGGCACCGGATGCATCGGAAGGAATTGATTGAACCGGATTTTTAAGTAACTTCTTAGGGGAATTCATTAAAATATCCTATCACTTCTAACATTTCCCGATTAATTTGTATTTTACAGACATACAAAGATTAACTGTAACAAGATATGATTATTTCTGTCGTCTTAGTATCTATGATGGTGGTTTTCGTAACAGTTTATCATTTTGTTACAAAGCCGAAAAAGCAGCAAGAAAAGATTTATTCGGCGATGACCACCGATGAACTTATCAGGTTCGTGCAGTCCATGCACTGTGAACTAGTGAAGAGAATTGATGCTGATGCCATTATCATCGGTTTTCAAGGAGGTTATTTTCATTTGTTAAGAGAAAAAACAGGTCAGAATATTCAGTTATATTATAAAGATTTTTACGCATGTAGCTATGAACAGTCTAAAAAAATAGTTTTTGACATTAACAACATTAACTGCCGATACACAGCTTGGACTTGCTATTTGCGTAAAAGTCATGAGGATGGAGAAAGTGAGACACCTTTTACGGCTTGTCTGTCTGCCTGTCTGTTCTTGTCGGGCAGTGAAACTCAGTTAAAACAACATTTGCGGGTATTGCTTGAGTCATCTTTTATGATAGCCCGTAGTTTTAAAGAGTTGGCAGAACAATCTGCTTCAATACAAGACATGTTGGTGAAAAAAGAATTCGAAAATCGCTTGGCTTTGTTGAGACGAAAATTGGAGATTGGACATGGTAAGCTGTTGGAACCTGTCGATGTTTCCCGGCAAGATATGGATCAGATAGAGGATATTCTTTCTCTTTTTGGTACAGTGAAACAGGAAGATATAAAGGAAATGACACTGGTTTGCAATGGGCGGATAGAGAGGCGTACCGAATTATTGTCTATTCTTTCTTTTAGATTGAAAGATGCTGTGATGGATGAAAAAGGACAGGCGGGAAAAGATGCTCTGATCTGTATCATACTTGCTGAAGGGCAGTTGGTGATTGCGTTGGAAAAAGCTGAAGGCAGTAATGAACGGTCTCTTTATTATAAGTTGTCGGCTATGCGGACGGACAGAGTGGATGCTTTTTTCGATGAAACCCAAAAAGGCAGAGTATTCAGTAGTATGATTGAGGTAAGATTGACAACGGATCATGATGATTATTGGGAGTTGAAATATATGTTGGACGATGCTAAAGAAAAAGCGGCAAACAAACAGTTTGACGAACTGACGGAGGAACAACAGGCGTTGCTGGCTTATACCGAGCCTACCTTGCAGACTACTATTTATTGGGGGAAGAAATTTTTCAGGCAGCAATGTTATCTTCAGGCGTTGGGGTGTTATCTTTCTATTTTTCGGTATTATCAAGTCCACTGGACAGAATTGCCGGAGCGTGGCAAGGAAGAATATTATGTGATTTGTTATCATATCGGTTTTGTTTATCTCACATTAGGGCATTTTGAAAAGGCTTATTATTATTTGACTAATGCTAAAAGAAATTCATCCATTCATGCGATTCGTGATTTTACCAACTGTCTCGTCGAAATGAAGGATACAGGAGCTCTTGAGTATATTTATTCTATGGTGAGTTTGGTTGGCAGTCAGATAAAGATGTATGGTGATGAAAAGAATACCTTGTTTCCACTTTATCATTTTCTTCGGCGCAGGGCAGCACAAGTATTAGTAAACTTGAAATATTATTCGCAAGCTAGGGAACTGCTCTATCAAATGCTGGGAGAGGAGGAGAACCGTGAGTTTGCGGAACGGGAATTGCAGTATCTTGAGAGTATGGGTGCAGGTGATGATGCGAAGCGGAACGAGTGAGAAGAATGTGAGGAGGTTGAATGAAAGTTTCATGGAATTTCATAATGGGATGTTGCTAGGAGTAAAGCAGAAATGTGGAAAATGTTCTGTAACATGGACTGCTCTTCATTGAACTCTGTGAAGTTGCATTTTGTTTGTATTGATGATAAAGTGTAATCCCTATACCGTCCTTCTGAGCTTTTGATTTGATGGTATCTTGCCAAGTATCCTTGGATGAGTAAAGGTCGTTGATGTTTATCTTTCTCATCTCTGAAAGAAAAGGTATAGGAGTAGAGCTGGCCGATGCAGCATATTATGCTAATTGATTGTCATTAGTTTACATCAAAAAATAGAAGCCTCTAAAATTTACTTGTTTTTCGCAACAAATTGATGATTTAACGATTTTTTTCATCCTCTTTCTCCAAACAGAGAGAAAAAAGGCAAAACCGTCTTTTCGGCTCCCGACTTTTTGTTGGATCTTCGATCAGAGGGTGAGTACAAGGGTCGGCCAGTCAGCCAGTTGTTTCCGGTTTCTCCTTCGGGACATCCTTGGGTTTCCAGGCTACGATGAAGCTAACAGTTGTGGATTTGATCTAATAACTTTTTGCAAACCAATCGGTGAGTATCTTTTGCATTCGCATCGAGAGCTTGGTTACGGGAAGGTCTGTCTTTTCGGTAAAGAGCTTAAAGCTGCGGTATTGCATAGAAACACCGCTCTGCAGTGCCAACACCTCGTATTTGATTCTCTTGAAGGACCCTAGCGGTCGCCCCTATGAAGAGAGTTTTATACTTGATTTTTTTTAACCCGATACTCTTGTATGCCGTTGATGTGATTAGTGTTTCCTCTATAGCTCTGCCGTATAAAATAAGCATTCCCTATAGAATTAGGTAAAGTCGCTCTATAATTGAAGAGAGCGACTTTACTTACGATTTAATACTAACCTTCCTGATATATCCAGTAATCATTATCCTTTCTATTATCTTTGAAATATTGAATACGGTCAACGATGTCAATGCCTTCTTTGTTTTGTGGAATGATAAATCTGGCACGCTCTTTATTGTCCTTCAAAGAGTATGATACAAAAGCATTGTTTTCACATCTCAACAGCCCTTTTCTGTAAGAGAGCGCACGGATATCATATCGTTCTACAGAATTTGCTACTGCTTGTCCTTCAATGAGTGCTTGAAGCATACATTGGTAGGCATTAGATGATTCACGCTTTTCAGAGTGCAATGCCACAAGAGCGTATGGTTGTTCATCATACATAGTATATTTGCCATAACGCTCGGGGCGGAAGCATGGATACGCGATATAATAATATCGCCAATCGTATTGACTTTTAGTTTTGCATTCTGTTAGATACGCATCAATTTTTTCTTGTAAGTAATGTCGTCTATTTCTATATCAATCTCAAGCAGAGAACGTAATGATTTTTTTGTCTTATTAAAATCTGGATTTTTGCCTGTCGGATGAAATAATGCATACCAAGCCTTATTGCCAATTTCATCCTGATTCCCAGAACCAAGTTGAATGCACCAATTATTTATCCTTTGGCTATAATCATACGTTGCTAACATTGCACAGTCAATAATATCGCGAGAGCATCTATCAAAGACATGGATGAATCGCTGATAAAGATGAGTATTCTCATACCCAACAAGATCTGTACGACCTTGAAGCAGATAGTGATCCTCCAACTGAAAAAGACCAGCAGAATGCTCGGGATGTTCTTTGGTAAACTGGAGCTTTTGACGCTCCTCTTCCATCTGAATTACATTGAAATTCTGTCTCACGTCATTGTCAATCATTATACTATCTGCAATTTCTCCAGAAAGAATAATATTTTCTACCTGACGAAGATTTGCGGGCATACGGTTTCCTGCATCACCATTAGGGGTATCGACAACTTCGTTTCTGGAATTTTTGAGCAGATTCACTACCACACGCAAGCGTCGACGGAAATCCATTTCTTTTATCTTATCATAGTTCATTAAATAGATAAGAAAGGAGTAGAGCATTATTAACCAATAGGTAGTATTTTTACGCAACGCGGCTCCGGTCAATACCCCTTTGAAAATATTGAGATCTGTAATTTGTTGAGATACGACAACTTTTTCGTGTTCATGATAATCTTTTGACAGGTAAGAGTTGAAAAAAATATCAATAGGGTTAAGTATTAATGAATTAGAACGTCGCGCTTTGTTTTGAATATTGACCATGCAATCAAAGGATTGTTCAAAAAACACTACATTTTTTGGTTGATTCTTATAAAGCCTTTCCAGTAAACTGAAATCATCTTCTAAATCAAATTCTGATGAAGAGCGATCTGACTTATAGACAAGAATAAGGGAAATCATACGGAAAAAGTTTAGAAAACCGCTATCGACGAGATTATACTCATCCCTATAAATCCAAAGTAAATCGGTCCATTCGCGGTCTATCTTAAGGCCAATGCGTTTAGCAGTAGCTTCATCGTCATTTTCAGAACGCATAACCTTTAAGAGTTCTGCCTTAAAATGCTCAAAGTCAGTGAGTGGTTTCCACGGGAGTTCATCTTGATGTAAATGTCATCGGTTAACTTCATCTCCTCAATATCGCGGAAATAGAAATTAATTTTATCCAATTTGTTCCATAAGTCATTAATATCGGCAAAAACGCTTTTGGATTTCATCAAGCATTGTGAGCATTCCTCTAACCGTAGGATCGTTGCTCCATTCCATTGGAAACCATCCCTCATTTTTAATTTCATCACTAAGATGTGTTTTCCATGTAGGTTCGTAGTTAACAAGCTTTATAAGAAAATCTCTCGCGCTATAACGTGTGTTGTATGAAAACCTCGCAAGTCGCTTATCGTTGATGCCCTCTTTTTTATCTGCATACCAATGAAGTAGCCAAAGAGTAGTTAGTCGTTGCTGTCCATCAAGAGGAATCAGCTGACCATTCTGAATATTACCATAAATGAAATCGAGGGTTAAACCATTGTTTATTAATCCAGCATGTATTGCTGATAGAAAACGTTCACGAGTCTTTACTGCATGTGCATCAGATCGGCCTTGTGCATAAGCACGTTGAATCCGTGGTATAGTGATTCCACTTATTCCGTAAGGATTGTTTTCAGAAATCAGATTCTTCAGTGTCGTAGTTTCCATTTGTCAAGTTGGGTATAGTGGTATCGTTATTATCCTGTTTGTAATAAGGTGAAATTTTCTCATTAAGGGCCTCGGCATAATCTCTTCGGTCTGTTTCTCCCCAAAAGAAAAGCGATGGACCCTCTTGAGTATAGTACTTGAAGAATACGTGTTTTGTACAAATTGGAATGTATCTTCCTTCTTTATCATAATTAATGACACGGTGTCTTTTAACATCAAAAACGGAGTTGCTAAGAGCCGCGTTTTGAGATACATCTAGTAGTGCCATATTTGCTAATCCATGCGAGTAGCTATTCTCCTTAACGACATCTTCCTTAGACGTGAATATGATAATTACTTCCTTCTGAATCTCATTAAAGCGTTCACGCACATTCCCTGGATCCTTATCGCTATGAAGTTGTTCAATCAATATCTCCATTTTCTCTATAAGTTCATTATTTACCTCAAAAATAGAACCTTCAGAAGATTTCAAAAGTGCAATATGACTTTCTAGCCATGTAAGAATATCTTTATTCTTTTTAAGGCTTTCGGCATTTTGAGCGTGGATATGCTCCAAACTCCATATAGAATCTTTATGTTTGTCAAATGGGAACCTTCGTTTACCATCGTCCATCAGACGTTCTGTTTCCACATTAAACAAAGTCAATACCTTTTGTAGTTTGTCTTTCCTTGTATCGTATGATAAGCTAAGTAACTCTTCTTTATCTTTAATGCTTATTGATTCTGAAATCATTTTGTCGAGCTCGCTAAGAAATATATCCTTAGCAAGAGGAGTGTTGCCATCATTTGCCATACGGTATAAATTTTCCTTAGTGGAACTCCTATAGTAATCAGATAACCAATTTTATGGTAAAAGTCATGGTTCGTATACCATTCGCGTAGTGTAAGAAACACATGATAGATGCGACTCCATATCTCAAGAAGCGGATTTTCTGTGGTGGTTTCCGATAGAGACTTTATTTGTCGATCAAAGTAAAAGAATGTACGATACTTTTCACGATCATTCCCTGATTTGTCTACCATCAGATCAAGGATAAGATCTATACGAGTTGGCATTTGATCTCCATCAATATTGGACAAAAAGCCCCAAAATGATGGATTTTGTAGTTCTTGCTCAATCATGTCCCACTGGAGTGAGATTTCCTCCTGTCGTCCTGACATCTTGTCTCGCACACTGTCTTTAAGAAACAAGGCTTTGACAAGTTCCGAGCTTGTCAGTGGAATTTTTCCAATGTTTAGACGCTCAAATAGCTCAATACCATTCTCAGCAGAATCCACTTCGTACCAAATGACGTTTACTGATGATATGAAATATTCATTGAGTTTGGTCAGGTAGCTGCCATTTCTCGACGCTCACCCTGTGTCTTTTCTGTAAAATATTGCTCTATATATTCGTATGCAGATGCGATAAAATAATAATCTATATTCAGCTCTCTAAGCGAAAGATCAATATTACCAAGAAAGTTTGCTGATTCTTTACGAGTTTCATACTCTAACTTAAAACTAGGTTCATATAGATCTCCCAGTTTTGCTTCCATATACTTGCAGATGAGGTATATGGTTGTAAGACGTTGCTGCCCGTCAATGAGCTCGAACCTCTCATTGCTTTTCTTTACAACAATTGGTTGTAAGCAATATGGCTTTCCCGCACTTTCATAAATGTCATCGAGAAGGAGTTTTATTTCCTCCGAGGTCCATCTATAACCCCGTTGATAATCGGGAGGTAGAAAAGGCCCTTGATCTTCCCTACATTTTTTGTATCAAGAATAATGTTTGACATATTGTAGTATCTTAATATAATTTTTTATACAATGTAATATCGTATGCTGACTGATTTTCGATAGTTTGTATTTAAAAGGTGGAAACTTTACAAAATTACTTGTTTTTTCGCTAAGGACCGACGTTTTTAATGTTTTTTTATCGTTTCTCTTCGAACAGAGGGAGAAAGGGGTGAAAACTGCCTTCTAGGGCTTCGATAGATCTTGTTCACAAAGATAGGGTATGTCGGAGTTCGTTTTGCCCAAAAGGGTAGTAAAATCGAGGATAGATTCACAGGTATTTTCTGGTTCCCATGCGAGTGTTATGTGTCCTATTCGGAGTTGTATTTTGTTCGATCTTTACACTCGGTTACTCTACGTTTTGCAGCCAAAAGAAAAATGATTGAAGTTATTTCATCATAGTGCAGCCATCTCTTCTCCCTTATTTTGACTTTACTTTATTGAACGTATATAGGAATACGGGGATAAAGTAAAGTTGGTTTTCATTTGAATAGTAAACTAATCTTGAATATATGTTGTAAGGTAATTTTTGTAGAATAGACATTTAATTCGCTTGGAAAAATGTCGTGTAATGGGGATGATTCGTTTGAAAAAGTGTAGAGCCTTTATACTGCTGTGTCTTCTAGTCTTGCGATTTTGTCTGCAATCTATCATTAAATAGATAAAAAGTAATATTTTTACATATTATATGATAAGTTGATTATGACAAAGAATACAATGGGGATTAAGTTGTCTCGAAAATTGGAGCAGAAGATGTCGGTTGTGGGAGAGCAGATAAAACTGGCTCGATAGCGGAGGAATTTGAGTGTGGCTCAGGTGGCGGAACGGGCACTTGTTCCCCGTTGACTGTGTTCCGAATAGAGAAAGGCGCACCGATGGTAGCAATCGGAATATACTTGCGAGTGCTGTATGTTCTGCAGCTTGATGATGATATTCTGTGGCTGGTCAAAGAAGATAAATTGGGAAAAGCTTTGCAGAATTTGAGTTTGAAGACAAGGGAACGTGCTTCGAAGAAAGAGTAAGCGATGAAGACGCTATATGTATATGCCGATTTTGATTGGATCGAAGAAACAGAACTCGTTGGTGAGTTAGGCTATGAATCTCTTCGTAGCTCGGATTGCTATTGTTTTACTCTCAATGATGGATGTTTTGAAAAAAACACGGAGATTTGTTTTTGAGCGATGATCTGAATAATTATCAGGGACAGCAATATACGCAATCGGAGAAAGATATATTTGGATGTTTCTCGGATGCTTTGCCGGGTCATTGGGTGGCGAACGTTGTTGCTGCGACGTGAGCAGATTGTAGCGATGGAGGAGAAGCGACCGGTACGAAGACTGTTTCCTTTCGACTATTTGATAGGTATCGATGACTTTTCCCGAATGGGGGCTTTCTATTGTAGAATGATTTTCCGTTCGGTACGAAGCTCGGCTAAATCAAGGAATGCGGTTTTTCTTCCATAAGAGAGCCTTTGGGAACTATTTCGTAGGAATAGGCTTTCTCAAAGGCTTGGTGTCCGGCATCTGTCATAAGTCCTCGGTCTTCAAGATTGATACAACGTTCTTTGTTTAACTCAGTCCAATGACTTCCTTTGCGATGAGGTGAAAGCCGCTGTGCAAGGCATCCGTCTGGCAATTTCTTTAGAGTTGAATCAATCCACCCGAAGCACAATGCTTCTTCAACAACTTCAATGTATGGAATACATTCGTATGTGGGCTGTTTAGAGCGTGAAGTTACAACCCAACACGATTTCACCCGATTATGGTTGACCTTCAGCCATTCTCTCAACTCGATGCGGTCTGTGAAGTCTAGTAGATTGATAATTTCCATATTTGCCTCCAACTGATATGTTATTAATCCAACTGTTTTCTATAAACTGAGTCCAATGTATTTCCTTCTTTATCTTTCCATACCAACCAGCCGTTGTTGCTGCTACCAATACAGAAATCTGCGGCAGTACTGGGACTTGAAAAAGTTTTATCTGATGTCAATACCAATATTCCGTTCTCAGTAGAAGTGTAATCTTGAAGCATCTTTTCTCGTTTTTCTTTCCAGTTGAAAGACGGAACCATTGTTTTGGCAACAGTACTTCCTTTTAGGACTGTGAATCCATCGGAACTGTAGAAACCTTTTGCATTGCATCCTCTACCTTTGGTGTAGAATAGATGTTCTTCTTTGGGTTGTGATACTTCAAAAATATTGCAACCGATAAATGATGCCAAAAACTTCACATCTTCGAAAAATTCATTCATTGAGTCCTGTTGATGCTCCGGTAGGTTAGGGGCTTTAGGAATTTGTTTATTATCGCTTAAAACAAAAGCGTTTGCTTTCTTGGCTTCGGCTATAGCTTTATGTTCTAGGTATTGCACATCAACTTTAGTCATATCGGCGTCTTTCGATACAAATATGAGTGCTTTTTGCCAAAACGATTTTTTGCTATCGTGGTCTTTTACACGTTCTTTAAAGTTCTCCGTTTCACCTATATACGCCTGCGGCTTGGTTGATTCATCTTCCCCCAGCAATATATAGAATGCAGGTTTTTGTAACTTCTCTTGTGTATTCAAATAAGAGAGATTAGAACGTGGTACGACAAACATTTGGCAAATTTTGTTGCTAATGAATGCGTATTGAGTTCCTTTTGGGTCTCCATCAATGAGATATGTTGTTACTGTCTTTCCCATAAATATGTCTAAATTCAATTACTTTGAGGTATAACTCATTTAAGAACTGACTTTTCTTAATGCAAATATACACTATTATCGAATATAATTCCCTATATTTGTCTAATAAAATCATATCAAGTAATGAAACTGAATAGAATAAAGACTGTTTTATCCGAAAAAGGTATTTCTCAAACGTGGTTAGCTAAACAGCTAGATAAGAGTTTCAGTATGGTCAATGCCTATGCCTGTAATCGGATTCAGCCTAATTTGGAAACCTTGCAACGGATTGCGGAGATATTACAAGTTGATTTGAAGGATTTGATAACCGATAAAAAAGAAAGGTTGCAATAAATTATTTAATACGGTTAGGAGGTTCTGGTTCCTTTTGTAACCTGTTGCAGATGTGCCTATGAACTTCCGATAATTTACAATATCAAGAACATGACTCCTGAAGAAAAAGCAAGAATAAAGATAGACCAGTGGTTTGCCGATGCTGGTTGGAAAGTAGTCAACAGGGAGGATTATGAACCTACTTGTACGGCTGTAGCCATAAGAGAAGGTTTATTGAAAGGAAATCTTGAGGCAGATTATTTCCTTTTCATTAATGGAAAAGCAGTAGGGGTACTTGAAGCTAAGCGTGAAGAAACAGACGCTTTTGCCTCCAAAGTATGCGAGCAAGCAGCCTTATACGCAAGAAGTGTTCCGAATATCTATCAGGCATATCAAAAGCCATTGCCTTTTATCTTCACCTCGAATGGTAAGGAACTATATTGCTGTGATTTTCGTGAACAAGATTTTTGTTTCAAGCAGATCATGAATATCCCTACACCACATGAATTGGTAAAGAGGCTGGGAATTGAAGATGCATTTGCCGGACTCCCTACATTGAAAAAGAAAGGGCTGCGTGATTGCCAATATGAGGCGGTAACAGAACTTGAAAAGAGTTTCCGCAGTGGACAAAATCGGGCATTGATGGTTCTTGCTACCGGAGCTGGCAAAACATATGCTGCTTGTCTTGCTACCTACCGGATGCTTTCTTATACACCAATGCGTAGAGTGTTGTTTCTTGTAGACCGAAATAATCTTGGAAAACAAGCAGAAGGAGAATTTGGAACTTTCCGTCTGACAGAGAACGGGGAGGCTTTCAATACTATCTTTACGGTCAATCGCCTTCGCTCGTCTTCTATTCCTTCTGATAGCAATGTCGTTATTTCTACAATACAACGTCTATTCTCATTCTTGAAAGGAGAAACTATTGAGGATAATGATGATGACGAGAATGAACCTATAGAGGAAGTAACCTTGCCTCCTAATCCCAACTTACCGCACGACTACTTTGATATGATTATCATAGACGAGTGCCATCGCTCCATTTATGGGAACTGGCGCAAGGTGCTGGAGTATTTCGATACGGCAAGATTGGTTGGTCTGACCGCAACTCCTATCCCTGAAACAATGGCATTCTTCAATAATAACTGCATTGTTAACTACACATTGGAAAAGAGTATTGTTGATGGCGTGAATGTGGATTGTCGGGTATATAGAATAAAAACGCAAGTCACAGAAACGGGTGGGGCTATATTAGAGGGTGAGAAATTTAAAGAAGAAACAAGATATACAGGTGAGGTTAAGATTGTAAGTAGTAAGGAAACCAAAATCTATACAAATAAAGAACTTAATCGGAGTATTATCAATCCGGCACAGATAAAGTTAGTCCTTTCGACCTATCGGGATGTGGTTTATACGGAATTGTTTAATGACCCGCAACGTGAACCAAATATGGACTTTTTGCCCAAAACATTGATTTTTGCTCTCAATGAAGCTCATGCTACAAATATCGTACAAATAGCTAAAGAGGTGTTTGGACGGACTGATGACCGCTTTGTTCAGAAAATTACCTATTCGGCAGGCGACAGTAACGACTGATACGCCAATTCCGTAACGACAAGGATTTCCGTATTGCTGTCACCTGTACGTTGGTTGCCACCGGAACAGATGTAAAGCCGCTGGAAGTGGTGATGTTCATGCGTGATGTGGAATCATTACCTTTGTATATTCAGATGAAAGGGCGTGGAGTGCGTACTATTGGTGATGAGCAACTTCGCAATGTTACCCCGAACGCATTCAGTAAGGATTGTTTTTATTTGGTTGATGCGGTAGGTGTGACGGAACATGTGCAAACAGTGGCACCTATAGATGATGGTCCTATAACAAAGACGATTACTCTAAAGGAGCTATTAGAACGTATTAGTCATGGCTATATTCCTGACGAGTATCTCAAACGGCTTGCTGCAACGCTTGCCCGAATATACAACAAGGCGGATGATCCGCAACGGAAAGAGTTTGTCCGTTTGTCTCATGATGACATGAAGGAACTTTCTGCCAGAATATACGATGCACTGGAGAAAGGCATTCTTCCACCGTTTGTAAGCACTGATGAGCCTAACAATGAACGTAAGGGGCTAGTCGCTCCGCTTGCCAATCATGCAGATGCTCGGAAATACCTTCTTATACTTGCAGCCGGATTCGTCAATACATTGATGCCGGGTGAAGATACGCTTATCTCCAAGGGATTTTCCATTGAGGAAGCAAAAAGTACGATAGAAGCTTTCGAGGAATTTTGCAAAGAACGCAGCGATGAAATAGAAGCACTACGCATTATATATAATAATGAAGGAACACCTATCACCTATTCTATGTTGAAGGATTTGGAGAACAAACTCAAAATGGCAAACAACCATTTCACTTCCAAACAACTTTGGACTCTTATGCCATAGTTAATCTTAAAGCGGTAAGGCGTTCCACAACCAAAGAAGAAAGCGATGCATTGACCAATATCATACAACTTGTGCGCTTTGCTTTCCACCAAATCGAACGATTGGATAGCGTAGTTACTACCTCTAAACAGTTTTTCAATCTTTGGTTAGGGCAAAACCAGCGTGAAATAACTGACAAACAGCGAGAGGTTATCAGTCGTATTGTGGATTACATCGCTTCTAACGGAGCTTGTACTATCAGAGATATTCGTGAAGATGATGCTACCCATGCAGCCCAAATGATTAGAGCGTTTGGCAATATGCAGAAGGCAGACGAGGCACTTCATTCCCTTTACACATTTGTAGTTTTAAGAAAAGCAGCATAAAGAAATGGCAACAAATAATACAACAGAGCAATCGCTCACCAAAAAAGTATGGAATCTGGCAACCACTCTTGCCGGACAAGGAATTGGATTTACTGATTATATTACCCAACTGACCTATCTTTTATTCTTGAAGATGGATGCCGAAAATGTAGAAATGTTTGGAGAAGAGTCGGCTATTCCAACTGGTTATCAGTGGCAGATTTGATAGTACTTGATGGCTTGGATTTGGTAAAACAATATGAAGAGACCCTTAAATTGCTTAGTGAGCAGGATAATCTGATAGGTACGATTTATACGAAGGCTCAAAACAAGATAGACAAGCCTGTTTATCTGAAAAAGGTCATCACCATGATTGATGAGGAGCAATGGCTCATTATGGACGGTGATGTGAAAGGAGCTATCTACGAAAGCATTCTTGAAAAGAACGGACAAGACAAGAAAAGCGGGGCAGGACAGTATTTTACTCCTCGTCCACTTATTCAGGCAATAGTAGATTGTATCAATCCGCAAATGGGGGAAACGGTTTGTGACCCGGCTTGTGGAACGGGTGGATTCTTGCTTACAGCTTACGATTATATGAAAGGTCAGTCAGCAAGTAAAGAAAAACGTGATTTCTTGCGTGACAAAGCTTTGCATGGTGTGGATAATACGCCTTTAGTGGTGACGCTTGCTTCCATGAATCTTTATTTGCATGGTATTGGTACAGACCGTAGTCCGATTGTTTGTGAGGATTCTTTGGAAAAAGAACCGTCAACTCTTGTAGATGTGATTCTTGCCAATCCTCCTTTTGGAACTCGTCCGGCTGGATCGGTGGATATTAACCGCCCGGATTTTTATGTAGAGACCAAGAATAACCAGTTAAATTTCCTCCAGCACATGATGCTTATGCTCAAAACGGGAGGACGTGCAGCAGTTGTACTTCCTGATAATGTTCTCTTTGAGGCTGGAGCAGGTGAGACTATTCGTAAACGCTTATTGCAGGATTTTAATTTGCATACTATCTTGCGTTTACCTACAGGTATTTTCTATGCCCAAGGCGTAAAAGCCAACGTGTTGTTTTTCAGCAAAGGACAACCGACCAAGGAAATATGGTTTTACGACTACCGTACAGATATAAAGCATACGCTTGCCACCAATAAACTGGAACGGCATCATTTGGATGATTTTGTTTCTTGCTATAATAATCGAGTAGAGACATACGATGCAGAAAATAATCCGCAAGGTCGTTGGCGTAAATACCCTGTAGATGAAATTCTTACCAGAGACAAAACAAGTCTTGACATTACTTGGATAAAGCAAGGTGGTGAGGTGGACAACCGTTCATTGGCAGAACTGATGGCTGATATAAAGGATAAAAGCCAAACGATAAGTGCTGCTGTGGTTGAACTTGAAAAGCTACTTGCGAATATTGAAGAAAATTGAGTTATGGGAAAAGAGATTATCACAAATGATAAAGATATAAACGACCTGTTCTTGAAGGTTGTTGACCTTGTCACGCAGGCAAGGGAACGTGTGGCAACAGCCGTCAATATAGCTGAGGTTTATACTAAGTTCCATATCGGACAATATATAGTAGAATATGAGCAAAAGGGGGAAACAAGAGCCGAATATGGAAAGGCGGTGCTGAAAGAACTCTCCAAACGTCTGACTGATAGGTTGGGAGATGGATGGTCATATTCAACGCTTAAGAATATACGGCAGTTTTATATTGTTTTTTCTAAAGGGCTAACCAGTGGTTGTCCAAAGCCGAGTCAAAAGGCTAACCAGTGGTTAGCCGATTATCCGAAGTCAGAGGAATGTATCTCTGAGCCGACATTCGCTCTCTCATGGTCTCATTATCTTATACTGATGAGGGTGGAAAATCCGGATGCCCGCAGTTTCTATGAAATAGAATGTACTCAACAACAATGGTCTAAAAGACAACTCAGCCGTCAAGTAGGAAGCTGTCTTTATGAGAGATTGGCTTTGAGCCGTAACAAAGATGAAGTAATGCGGCTGGCTAAGGAAGGACAATCTATTGGGAAACCATCAGACATTATCAAGAATCCCATCACATTAGAGTTTCTTGGTCTAAAACCCGATGCAGTTTATTCAGAGTCTAAATTAGAGAATGCCATTATCAACAAGATGCAGCAATTCCTATTAGAACTTGGCAAAGGATTTCTATTTGAAGCAAGGCAGAAAAGGTTCACATTTGATGAGCAGCATTTCTTTGTTGACTTGGTGTTTTACAATCGTTTGTACAATGCTATGTGCTTATAGATTTGAAGATAGACAAACTAACTCACCAAGACCTTGGGCAGATGCAGATGTATGTCAACTATTACGACCGCTATGTCAAACAAGACTTTGAAAAGCCGACAATTGGTATTCTACTGTGTAAGGAGAAGAACGATGCACTAGTGGAACTTACCTTGCCTAAAGATGTTAACATCTATGCTTCTGCTTATCAACTCTATCTCCCCAACAAGGCTTTATTGCAAGCTAAGGTGAAGGAATGGATTGAAGAGTTTGAAGAAAATGAGGAATTAAAGAAACTGGAAGAACATGAATAGTAATTGTGCAGCCAAAACTGCACAATTACAAACAGAAATATAACGATGGATACAAAAGCGTTACGTCAAAAGATACTCGACCTTGCGATACATGGAAAACTTGTACCCCAAGATCCCAACGATGAACCAGCATCAGTCTGCTCGAACGAATCAAGGCTGAAAAAGAACGACTGATAAAAGAAGGCAAAATTAAACGGAGTAAGAAGTCTGCAAAGTCTTCCGATACGCCCCATTATGAGAATGTGCCGTTTGAGCTGCCGAATTCGTGGGTATGGTGTAGATTGGAAGATATAGCTTATGTTGCATCTGGAAGTACACCAGATAAAACATGCTTTGTAGAGAATGGTGTTCCTTACATTAAGATGTACAATCTCAGGAATCAAAAAATAGATTTTGCCTATCATCCACAATATATTACAGAAGAAGTGCATAATGGAAAGCTCCAGCGTTCGCGCACAGAAGTAGGAGACCTTATTATGAATATTGTTGGACCACCTCTTGGTAAACTTGCAATTATTCCTACAACATTGCCACAAGCAAATTTTAATCAGGCCGCTGTACTAATACGCCCTTACAAATTTAAAGAGGTGTTGGTATCATATCTAAAAGTCTACTTAGAGGAAATGTCAGAAATAAATTCTATTGCCACACGAGGTTCTGCCGGACAGGTTAATATATCACTGACACAATCTCAAAATATGCGAATACCAATACCGCCTTTAAATGAAGTTAGAAGGATAATTGAAGAGGTGTCTAAGTATGATATTTTTGATTGATTCGCTCAAACAAAATATTACTGACATTCAAAATCTTATAGCCTATACCAAATCCAAAATCCTTGATCTTGCCATTCACGGTAAACTAGTACCGCAAGATCCGAATGACGAACCAGCCATTGAACTATTGAAGCGCATAAATCCCGACTTCACACCTTGTGATAACGGGCATTATACGTTTGACGTTCCGAGCGGGTGGATAACGACAAATTTAGGGTCAATATTTAATGTCGTATCAGCTAAAAGAATTTTGAAGTCAGATTGGAAGCATAGTGGTGTTCCATTTTATAGAGCACGTGAAATAGCCAAGCTGTCTATTTATGGACTTGTAGATAATACGAATTATATATTTCAGAGGAACATTATAACTCATTAAAGGAGAAATTTCCAGTACCCAAAGCGTCAGATATTATGATTTCTGCCGTTGGTACTATTGGCAAATGCTACATTGTAAAAAGAGTCTGATAAGTTCTATTACAAGGATGCAAGTGTACTTTGTTTGTGTAATGACTATCAAATAAAATGCGAAATATATTTACCACATCATGAGAAGCGAATATATGCTAAAACAGATGTATGATAACTCAAAGGTACAACTGTGATACCATTACGATTGAAAAGGCAAAACAATATATATTGCCCCTACCTCCACTTGCCGAGCAACAGCGCATAGTAGCCAAGATTGAAGAGACATTCTCCATTTTTGACGGTATTCAAAATTCCTTAGAAGCGTAAACAAGAACGCTTCTAAGGACTAATGTAACTTTACCAGTTCACCACTTTATCCACAATCTTCTGCTGTTCGCTGGCAGTGCGGCGTAAATAGATACGAGTGGTTTCTATGCTTTCATGCCCCATGAGGTCGGCAAGTAAAGCAAGGTCGTTAAAGCGGTCAAGGAAGTTTTTGGCGAAACGGTGACGGAATGAATGAGGGTAAACCACCTCTTTGTTCATCCCGTATTTTTCAGCAAAATGTTTGAGTTGAGAGCTATTCCACGAGTAGTAATGCGCTGTCCAAACCGATTCAGAAAGATGTAGCCGGAAGTAAGTCCTATTTCTCTGAGCCATTTCGCAGCCTCCGTGCGCAAGTTCTTCGGGATATACAAACGGCGTATCTTTCCTCCCTTGCTGTATAGGTCAAGATGCCCGATTTGTATATGTTCTGCTTTGATATGGAGTAGTTCGCTGACACGTGCCCCTGTAGCAGCCATAAACCATACGATGAAATACCACTCATCATAACCATCTGCTTTGAGCTGGGCTTTGAGAAATTTGTAATCGGCATCGCTTATTACATTTTCCAAAAAGTTCTTCTGTTGTACCTTTACGAACTTCACTTTCAGTTTCTCTTGTTTTGTAAATTCCAGATACTTATTGATACCTTGCAGCCGAAGGTTCACCGTCTGTGGCTTAAAGTTCTCCACCAAGTACCCCTTATATGCCAAGAGGTTCTTCTTGTTTACTTCTCCATAATGATTGAGGAAATACTGTACCGTCCACACATACGATGTAACGGTGTTCTTGCAAGATTAGTCTTTGCCAAATGATTTTTGAATTTTGTTACCATACTACATTGATTTATAATGAATACAGTAACAATATAAGAGAATATATCGAACATGATAAGAAGTTGCCTGAAGGATGGGCTATGTGCAGGCTTGAATAAGTTGTAGATTATGAACAACCTACTGCTTATATTATAAATTCAACGGCTTATGATGATTCCTACTCAATACCAGTCTTAACAGCAGGTAAGTCTTTTATAATTGGTTATACCAATGAAGCGACAGGGATATGCTCAAATCTTCCTTGTATAATCTTTGATGATTTTACAACAGATTCAAAACTAGTTGTTTTTCCTTTCAAGGTAAAATCATCAGTAATGAAGATTCTAAAAATGCACAGTGATATTGAGATTGATTATGTGGCAATGTTTATGAGTGTCACATATCAATCTGGTTACACTCATAAACGATATTGGATTTCTGAATACTCAAAATAAGAGATACCTATACCACCGAAGGCAGAACAAAAACGGATTGTTTATACAGCCCGTAATATTTCATTCATCGTATCAAGCACCATATCTATTTTAGCCACAATTCGTTCTTGCTCTTTATATGGCGGTATGGGTATTAAAACATTACCAATAGATGTTTTTGTTAAACTGGGCATAGCCGTACTTTTATCTAATTTGCTAAAATCAAATGATAAGCAGAAATAATACAGATATTTATCAAGTATAGCATCATTAGCCTTCAAGCCAAAAGCTGTATCAACGTTCCAAAAATGTTCCTCTACGAATATAGGATTATTAAATTGTACCTTTCTTCCAATTATTGTAGAACCTGCGATGCAAAGATACTGATTAGCTCTGCCTATAACACCGCCACTACCATAAATTGGATATATACCGTTAAGTGTTTCAACATTTTTTTGAGACTTCCCATTCGTTATACTTGTAATCTGTTTCATTTTACAAATAGCCCATCCTTCAGGCAACTGTGTATAATGCCCGTTATCACAAGGTGTGAAGTCGGGATTTATGCGCTTCAACAGTTCAATGGCTGGCTCGTCATTCGGATCTTGCGGCACGAGTTTGCGTGAATAGCAAGATTGAGGATTTTACTTTTTGCCTGCTTGATAGTTGTTTGTAAATCTTCCTTGCTATTCTTGATAGTATCAATTAAAGAAATCCACTTAGCCACCTCTACAACAATTCTTTCTTGTTCCTTTAAGGGTGGAATAGGTATCATTAATTGCGAAAGCTTTTGAGCATTGATATTAGATTGATTAACAGCATCCGTTTTTACATTATAGCACCAATTACGATAATAGCTGCTATTCATTACAGTATTAAGGTAGTCTGAAAAAATCAATATCGGTCTAATGCGAATAAGATAGCCAGCATATATGGCTGGTTGTTCTTTCTTATAGATTGCCGTTTTCCCTACCCATTCACTACTGTTTGTGCGATTGAACAGTAAATCGTCTTTTTCAAGTGAGTACAGCTTAATATCTTCATTATTTGACGAATACACTAAATTAGAATAATCGATTGTACCGACATTAGTAATATTCCCCATTCGCAAGACAGCTATTTTTCCCACACTTAAAGACTTCTCTGAAGTTCCGTATTTCAATTCGCACACAATATCTTCTAAATTGCACCATTCCCACCCATTGGGTAACAAATAGGATAATGGGGCGTATCGGAAGGAAAAAAGGAGAGGAAAAATCCTCTCCTTAATCTAAACCATGTATTAGACATTTAAGTTTTTCATCGGCAATCCATAATTGTTTTGGTTGAAAATTTATATGCAGCATATTCACATTCATACTAATCAGCCTTCTTCATTCTAATGGTACAAGTAACATTTGATAAATAGAATAAGAAACAAAGCACTTATTCTTCATTTATCCGATAAATAACCATCGGAAACAATGCTGTCATTGCAGCAGGTTTGATCGTGACAAGAGAGGTTCCGGCAAATACGGTTGTGGGCGGTGTGCCTGTTAGTCATATCCGTAATATCAAGGAATAAAGAAAGGAGATAACCAATAGAAGTTATAAGCAAATATGCCCTCATGTTCTCATTATGTATATAATCCATTGATAATGAGTGTTAAATGAATGATGGTAGCATATTTTTGAAGAAACAATTTGCCCTCATGCTCTCACTGTTTAATTATACTGATTATTATCTAATATTCTTATATTCAATGTGATATAGCTGAATTCGTTTCAAAATCACTCAGGTGAGAAAAGAGTCTATTTTGCCGTTTTAGGTGAAGAAAAATGGCATAATGCCTACAAGATCCCTTTTATATACACGAATCTTATCATATTTTGCTAGGAGAAACAACGGTAACTACTGCATTTTAGGGAGTTCTTGATAGTTTATATAGAAATCATTATATGATAATCGGTCATTCATATTGCAGTTCTTTACTATGGGAAATTGCTTAATCACATTAGTGGTTAGACTTAATCACACTTGTGATTAACTTTAGTCACGTTTGTGATTATAGTTAGTCACATTAGTGAGTAAGCAATTGCGAATAATAGAAAGAACAAATAGGAAAGTACGATGAGTAGAACTTGTCAGCATGAAAATGTAATCGGATGTTTGTAAAATAGAGTATACTGTGATGAAAAAGCTCAAAATGCGATGGCTGACAAACTTTTGAATTAAGACTTCGTATGTGCTCATATTATTGGTTATCAGATAGATATGCTCTTTTTATTTGTTCTGTAGAATGAGGGCATGAGGGTAAAGATACTTTTTGAAATATGCTACCATCATTCATTCAACACTCATTGATCAATGGATATATGCATAATGAGAGCATGAGGGTATAATTGCTTATAACTTTCTATTGGTATTGGCGTTATGTTGAGTCGATTTATTGTGAAATACAGAAGTGTTTTTAATGCTTGTGGTAGCAATTATTAAAAATAATCGCTAAGAAACGTTTTTCCTATTTAAGAAATTATTATATTTGTACCGACTATTATACTATGGCGTAGTAGAACGTTACATATTTTAAGAAGCGTTATTGAAATTATCTTCTATCGTCAAACTTCGCAACTTTGAACTGTACCTGAAGATGATAACAACAACGCTCACGTCTGTGTTATATACCTGCCATTACTGTGGCATCTATATACCTAATGGCGTGGGTGGCTGTTGTTTATCTAGGTACAAGGCAATGCGAAGGCCCGACGATAAGATAAACAAGATACAGCCCTCACGCTTTTTTTTATTAACCGCCGAACAGAGGAGGGGGAGTTAGGCAAAGTCTTTTGACAAGATAGACTGATCTAACATTTACAGACGTATGAAAACAACACTGCAAGCGGGAATGCGAATCCTTATTTCCCGTTATCTGTCAAGTCGAGGTTGCGGAGACACAGTATATGTCACCGGACCGCCAGGAGTCTTCTGCCCACAGACGGCAATTATAGCATCTTTTTGCAAAAATATTCTATGGTATAATTGGGGCGTATAATGTCTGAACAGAATCATTGAAAAATTATAATCTAAATTTATTGTACGGAAATTATGGAAACAAACAATATGGAAATGTATGAGGCTCCTAAAGTGGAGGTTATCGAAGTAGAAGTGGAAAAAGGATTTGCAGTAAGTGGTGGAACAGAAGACTATGACCAACATCCTTGGTAATTGAAATAAATAATTTAAAAACATACACGTATGAAAAAGATATTGTTCACATCTTTGGCTGTTCTTGGATTAGGAATAACCGGTTGTTCCAATGAAGATTTGGGCGTGGCGAAAAGTGGTGTTGATGAAGTATGTGCACTATGGGAGATGCTGAATCGCGTACTGCTATGAATGGCAATTCTGTCGTTTGGAGTATAGGTGACGAGATTGGCATTTTTGTAACGAATGGAAGTTCTTCTACTTACACTAACATTAACTATTCATTATCCAGTGGAGCCGGAACCAAGAACGCAGGTTCTCAGGGGTACTGAAGGTGAGAATCCTGTAAAGAAAGCTGCTTTTTATCCTTATGGTAGCGATGCTTCTTATGATGGAAGTAAAATATCATTAACGTTGAAGGATACCTATAATTATAAGGAAGGAGAAAACAGCAGTGCTCTTATGGCTTGCCAAATAAATGAGAGCGCACAGGATGTCTTGGCTTTTAAAAATGCAGGTGCCTGATGAGCATAACTGTCAATAATATCCCGAAGGACTATACTTGGGCGAAATTGACTTCTATGACCGCTCAAGAAAAAACTACTGTTCCAGCCATTGCTGGAAATGCACAAATAGCATTCTCCGAAGGTATCCCTACATTGACAACCATAGGAACATTAAATTCCTCTTCCATAACTATAAACTTTACTGCTGGCAATGACGTGGCCAGTAAAACATTCTATTTCCCGTTGCCTGTAGCCGAGTATCCTGCCTTGGAACTTTCCATTGGTAATGGCGCTACAAGCAAGGTTTTAAAGACCTCAAATCCGCAACCTATAGGGTTTAGTGGGATTTTGCTTGCAAAGCGACAAAATTCATTTTATTGTACATATTTCTTGCACAACAGAAATGTCGCAGACACAAAATCCCCTTACCCCATA
>ENA-OQCN01000139-OQCN01000139.1-human-gut-metagenome-genome-assembly--contig:-NODE-139-length-35958-cov-6.532723_pt1 | contig 35958 bp, 36 predicted proteins | sample MGYA00242497_ERZ504576 | MGnify/ENA primary metagenome ERZ504576 (study PRJEB26092, sample SAMD00036296) | human gut metagenome | host: Homo sapiens | study: EMG produced TPA metagenomics assembly of...
GGAAGTGGCGGCAGATACCGTCACACTCTCTGATTTATCGAGAGAAACCTGGCCAGAAAGGAGCTTATCAACAAGCGTGCGATTGAGAATCTGATAAAGGCGGGAGCCTGCGATTCGCTCGACGGCACGAGAAAGCAGATGGCAATGGTGTATGCATCGATTGTGGACAGGGTGCAGCATGACAAAAAGTCAACAATGGCAGGGCAGATGAGCCTGTTTGACCTGGTCTCAGATGAGGATAGGCAGTCATTTGAGCTTAAGTATCCAAATGTTGGTGAATATGACGCTGAGGAAGCACTGGCCTATGAAAAAGAGGTGCTTGGCATCTATTTAAGCGGACACCCTCTGGAAAAATATGCAGCTGCCCTAAAGAAAAACATCACAGCAAATGCGATAGATTTTGTGCTTGAAGAGGAGAGCGGTGCCGTAAAGATAAAGGACAATGCGCACGTGGTAATCGGAGGCATGATAGCTACAAAGACGATTAAGTTTACCAAGTATAATCAGGCCATGGCTTTTATCACGATAGAGGACCTGACAGGAACTGTTGAGGTAATTATTTTTCCGAGAGATTACGAGCGCTACCAGAGATATTTACAGGACGATGCTAAAATATTTGTTATCGGACATGCGACAGTCGAGGATGAGCAGAACGGCAAGATAATCTGCGAGAAAATCATACCGTTTGATGAGCTTCCGAAGCAGCTATGGCTCAGGTTTGATACGATGGAGGACTATAAGAAAAATGAGAGCAGGCTTCTTGAGACAATCCGTGAATCTGACGGAGGAGATGAAGTCATAATTTACATCGCAGATACAAAGCAGATGAAAAAACTTGGCAGAAATTATTCCGTAAATGCAAATAATGAGCTCATGGAGCAGCTTTTGGAATTTTTAGACAAAGAAAATGCGAAAATTGTTGAAAAGAATATTGAAAAAATGTGCTAAAACAAGTACAATAGATTGAGATTAGAATAAATGATAATTTTTTAACATATGGAGGTTATACCAATGGCAAAAGAGATTAACACAATAGGTGTACTTACAAGTGGTGGTGACGCACCGGGAATGAACGCAGCAATTCGTGCCGTTGTTCGTCAGGCTCTCTCAAAGGGCAAGAAGGTTAAAGGAATCAAGAGAGGATACGCAGGTCTGTTAAATGAAGAAATCGTGGATATGGATTCAAAGAGCGTTTCAGACACAATCTCACGCGGTGGTACAATCTTACAGACAGCCAGATGTAAGGAGTTCGTTACAGCAGAGGGACAGCAGAAGGGTGCTGAAATCTGTAAGAAGCATGGTATCGATGCTATCGTAGTTATCGGTGGTGACGGATCTTTCCAGGGTGCGCAGAAGCTTGCAGCACTTGGCATCAATACAATCGGTCTTCCGGGCACAATCGACCTTGATATCGCATGTACAGATTACACAATCGGTTTTGATACAGCCTGCAACACAGCTATGGAGGCTATTGACAAGGTACGTGATACATCTACATCACACGAGAGATGCTCAATAATTGAGGTTATGGGACGTGGAGCAGGATACATTGCATTATGGTGTGGTCTTGCAAACGGCGCTGAGGAAGTATTACTTCCTGAGAAGTATGACAACAACCTTGAGGCACTCATCGAGAGAGTAGCTCACGCAAGAGAGCTCGGCAAGCAGCATTACATCATCATCAATGCTGAGGGCGTAGGACATTCACAGGAGATGGCTAAGGAAATCGAGGCTGCTACAGGCATCGAGACTCGAGCAACTATCCTTGGACATATGCAAAGAGGTGGAAGCCCTTCATGCAAGGACCGTGTATACGCTACAATCATGGGCGCTATGGCAGTTGATTTACTCTGCGAGGGCAAGTCAAACAGAGTTATTGCCCACAAGGATGGCAATTTCGTAGATTTCGATATCGACGAGGCACTTGCTATGAAGAAGAGTGTAGACGAGTACATGTACGATATCTCTAAATCTCTGGTTTAGTATCTAATATAGTTACGATAAATATGAATGCCCTTGTATCCGGCACATCAAATGCAGGTAATTGCGTGCATGTGCCGGTGCAGGGGCATTTATACATTCGGAGAAAGACGAATGTTAATCATAAATGAGGGGCAAAATACTTTTTGACCCTCATATCATCAATATAGAAAGAGAAGAAAATGATTACAAGTGCATCAAACAAAAGCATAAAAAATGTGCAGGCTCTTTTAAGCAAGGCAAAGGAGCGGAAAAAGCAGGGCGTATTCGTGGTTGAGGGTCCAAAGATGAGCTTTGAGGCGCCATATGACTGGGTAAGTGCCGTATATATGTCTGAGTCATTTTTTAATGATGACAGGTTTAAGGAAGAGAAGAAGCGTTTCCTTGACAAAACAGAAATAGTGAGTGACCCGGTGTTTAAGAGCATGTCTGACACGCAGACTCCGCAGGGTGTGCTTGCTATAGTAAAGATGCCGCACTATGAGATAGATGAACTTTTTAAGGGAGACAAGACAGAGCTTCTTGTGCTTGAGAGTATACAGGATCCGGGAAACTTAGGCACTATGATCCGTACCGGTGAGGGCGCAGGTGTAAGCGGTATTATAATGAATCGCACAACAGTGGACATTTTTAATCCAAAGACTGTGCGCTCAACCATGGGCTCACTCTACCGTGTGCCGTTTTACATCACAGATGACCTTCCGGAGACTATAGAGTATGCAAAGTCAAATGGAGTTTCTCTCTACGCAGCTCATTTAAAGGGTAAGTGCTCTTATGACAGACCAGACTACACCGGAGCCTGTGGTTTATGATAGGAAATGAGGGCAATGGATTATCAGATGAGATAGCTGACATGGCGGACACATATATCCGCATCCCTATGGAGGGAGCTGTGGAGTCGCTTAATGCCGCAATATCAGCCACTTTGCTCATGTATGAGTGCAATCGTCAGAGAAGACTTTTGGGAGAATAATATGCGTATTTGGTTTAAGATTTATACTGACACGCACCTGATGCGTGATATTACAATAGAAAATGACAGTGACGACACACGTACACACAAGATCTTTAAGGCACTTGAGGATGCCTGCCTTGCTTTTGACCTGGGAAAGCCCATCTGGCTTGACAGCAACGTAAGTGATTTCAAGAGGCATGGAAAGACACGCTTTACGAAGGATAATTTTGTGGAGGACATCGACTTTGATTTTCTCGAGATGCACGTCATCGAGGAGGATTGATACCTCATTATGGATATGATGAGTTATTATTGATATAAGGACGGTCCGCACACTGCAGGCACGGCGGCACACAAGTACTCTCTCGTTCGCTACGCTACGCCATTAAGAATCTGTAGGAATTATGCCTTTTGGTTTTCTATGCTTGACGAAACCGGCTTTTATGCGCCGTCCATGGCGCATACGCCTTGCCCCGGCGTCCATGCCGGTGCATTTCTGGTTGTGAAGCATAATTCAACAGATTCTAAATAGCTTCGCTATGCGCTTACGAGAGAGTACTTGTGTGCCGCCGTGCCTGCAGCGTGCGGACCTGTGCACATACAAAATAAACAACATATAAAATAACAAGAATAAAAAATATATAAATAATAGGTATAATTTGCCAATCATGCGAATAAATATGCTATAATTGATTAAGAGAGTCTGATAAATATACAGGCGAATAGATCACAGGGAGGTTTTTAATGGAACAAGAGTTTGCGGAGGGCATTGATAGCTGGGAGACTATGATGTTTCTATACAATTCTGCACTGAAAGAGGTCAATACTAAGCTCGAGATACTAAATGACGAGTTTGTTCACATACATAATTACAATCCGATAGAGTACATAAAGTCGCGTATCAAGACTCCTGAAAGCATAGTTAAGAAGCTCAAAAAGGGTGGCTACGAGAGCACCATAGAGAATATGGTCACATATGTAAAGGACATAGCGGGCATCAGAATCGTGTGCTCGTTCACATCTGATATATACCGGCTTGCTGAGATGATTGGCAGGCAGAATGATTTGACCGTCATATCGGTAAAGGACTATATGAAGCATCCGAAGGCGAGCGGCTACAAGAGCTACCACATGATTGTTTCGGTGCCTATTTTCCTTTCAAACAAGGTGGAAGATACAAAGGTTGAGATACAGATTCGTACAATAGCTATGGATTTCTGGGCAAGCCTTGAGCACAAGATATATTACAAGTTCGAGGGCAATGCACCTGAGTATATCAGCCGCGATCTGCGCGAGTGTGCAGGTATCGTAGGACAGCTTGATGCAAAGATGCTTTCGCTCAATGAGGCAATCCTTGAGGCCAAGGAGAAGCAGGAGCATGAGAGGGAGGAGAAAATACGAGAAGATGAACATCATTAATGTCGAAAATATAACAAAGTCATATACTGGAAGGAAGCTTTTTTCTAAAGCTTCCTTTTATGTGCAGGAAAACGAAAAAATCGGTATCATAGGTATAAATGGTACAGGAAAGTCTACACTTTTAAAGATTGTGGCTGGTGATGAAGAGCCGGATGAGGGAACTGTCACCACAGCAAATCATATAGTGATAAACTATCTGCCGCAGAATCCGGAGTTTGACCCTGACGAGACAGCACTTGAACATGTGATGAGCCGTGTGGTTACTTCGCAGCTGGATGAGGACATGCGCTGGAGTATAGAAAGTGATGCAAAGTCACTTCTTATGAAGCTTGATATTACAGATATGACGCAAAAGACCGGTGAGCTCTCAGGAGGACAGAGAAAGAGGCTTGCGCTTGCAACAGTTGTACTTAAGCCGTGTGATGTACTCATATTGGACGAGCCGACCAACCACTTAGACTACGAGATGGTGGAGTGGCTTGAGGATTATCTGCGCCGTTTCAGGGGTGCAATCATTATGATCACGCATGACCGCTATTTTCTAGACAGTGTCTGCAATAGAATCGTGGAGGTGGACAAGGGACAGACCTATAGCTATGATACAAACTACTCGGGCTTTCTTGAGCTTAAGGCAGCAGGAGGAGAGCGAGAGGGCAAGTGAGCGCAAGCGTCAGTCCATCCTTAGAAAAGAAATAGAGTGGATGCAGCGCGGAGCAAGAGCTCGTTCCACAAAGCAGAAGGCACACATCCAAAGATATGAGGCTCTGCGAGACCAGAAAGGACCACAGACAGACGCAAGGGTTGAGCTTTCATCGGTTTCATCGCGTATGGGAAGGACAACCATAGAGCTTCATGATATTTCAAAGGCGTACGGAGATATCGTCTGTGTAAAGGATTTTACGTATATTTTCCTGAAAAATGACCGTATCGGTTTTGTAGGCAAAAACGGCTGTGGAAAGTCCACACTTATGAAGATAATCGCGGGTTTTATCGAGCCCGATTCAGGTGAGGTAGAGATAGGACAGACGATAAAGATAGGATATTTCGGTCAGGAAGTGGATATAGATCCTGAGCTTCGTGTGATAGATTATGTGAAAGAAGCTGCCGAGTTTGTGCGCACGGCAGACGGACTTGTGTCAGCATCTGCCATGCTTGAGAGGTTTTTATTCCCACCGGAGCAGCAGTACAGCCCGGTAGGCAAGCTCTCGGGTGGAGAGAAGAGAAGACTCTATCTGCTTCGTGTGCTGATGAGCGCACCGAATGTACTGATACTTGACGAGCCGACCAATGACCTGGATGTCGAGACACTGGCTATTTTAGAGGATTATCTGGATGGCTATGACGGAATAGTTATTACGGTATCCCATGACAGGTATTTTCTTGACAGGATTGCAAAGCGTATTTTTGCATTTGAGGGAGCCGGAAAAATCGTACAGTATGAGGGCGGATACACCGACTATATGAATAAACGTCCACAGCCTGCATCAGGAAAAACCGTATCAGAAAATGCATCATCCACAGGAGCATCCGCTTCAGGAGCACAGGGAAATACTGCATCATATGATACAGACGCAAAAGAAGCCCGGAAGAAGAAATCCATGGAAACCTGGGGGCATGAGAAAAAGCTCAAATTTACCTACAAAGAGCAAAAAGAGTACGAGACGATAGAGGCTGACATAGAAAAGCTGGAAAACAGGCTTTCTGAGATAGATGATGAGATGGTAAAGAATGCCACTAACTTTGGTAAGTTAAACGAACTCACAAAGGAAAAGGAAGACCTCGAGGGGCAGCTGATGGAGAAAATGGAGCGTTGGGAGTATCTTGAGGATCTGGCGCAGAAAATTGCAAATTTGACAACTTCTTGACTTTTATTCCTTACACTATACCCTGTAAGGAGGAATTACAATGGCATACAAAATATTAATAGTAGATGATGAAAAAATGATGACGGAGCTACTTTCGGATCACCTGAGGGATTGTGGTTATGATACGATAACAGCAAATTGCAGCAGACAGGCTGTGGAAATGTTACCTAAGCAGCCCGATCTTATCATTTTGGATATTAACATGCCGGATATGAACGGTTTAGAACTGTGTAAAAATATACGAAGCCACATTAATTGTCCGATAATATTTGTTACTGCGCGGATCAGTGAGCAGGATAAAATAAACGGACTGCAATATGGTGGTGATGATTACATCACAAAACCCTTCAGTCTGAATGAGCTGACTGCAAGAGTCGCAGCACATTTGCGACGTGATGAGCGAAACAAAGGACGTACTGCGTTCTTACATCTAATAATCTGATAGTCAATCTTTCGGAGAGAGCGGTATTTTATGGTGATACTGTCGTTCCATTTTCAAAGAGGGAATTTGATATTATAGAATTTCTTATGACAAATGCGAATCAGGTGTTTGACAAAGAGCGTATCTATGAAGCTGTGTGGGGATATGATGCCGAGGGAGACAGCAATGTCATAAAGGAGCACATACGCAAGATACGTGGAAAATTAAATGAGATAACAGGGCAGGATTATATAGAAACGATCTGGGGTGTGGGTTACAAATGGAAACGCTTATAAAAAAATTAAACAATTTATCTCTGCGCAAATATTTTGTGGTAAGTGTTCTTGCAACTCTTGTAATAATAGTTCTGCTCTCATTATTTACAATCTGTGGCTGTATGTCATTTCGAAAATATCTGCTGCCGGATTCAAACAATGTTTTTCTTAAGGTTTACCGGACATATGAGGATGGAAGTGAAGTGTCTTATTCCGTCAGGGTTAAGGTTGGAGAAGAGGGAGCAGAGTTGCCTGTTATTACGGCAGATGATAAGGCTGCAAAGAAACCTGTAGAAACAAGATATGCAATACAGCGCATTGAAAACAGCGTAGACTCATTATCTCCCAAAAGAAAAATGGCATATCATTTTTGTGGTGCTGCTATGGTAGTGATTCCCATTATATTCTCAATAGCTGGTATATTGTTATGCGGATTTTTCTTTTACAGGCGTAAGCTTCTACTGCCGCTTGGGATGTTGTCAGAAGCAACACAGCAGATATTAGATCAAAATCTGGATTTTAATTTGCGCTATGACAGTGAGGACGAAATGGGAGTGTTGTGCAGCTCATTCGAGCAGATGAGACTTAAGCTCAGTGAGAATTACAGCGAAATGTGGAATATGCTTGAGGAAAGAAGACTATTGCAGGCGTCAATAGCTCATGATCTGCGAAATCCTATAGCTGTTATAGAGGGATATACTGAATATCTGCAGCTAAACCTTAAAAAAGGAAGGCTTAGTGAGCAGAGAATATTAAAAATTGCAGAAAACATAAATATGTCAGCTAAACGGCTGGATAATTATACTGAGTCGGTGCGCACCTTAAACCAAATGGAGGATATAGAGTTAAAAAGGCAAAAAATAAGTGCTTCGGATCTGCTTAGCGATATAGAGGATGACTTTAAAATCATAGCGCAAAAGAAAAATATTGATTTCAGGATAAGTACGTTACTTTCCAATGAAGAAATATGCATTGATACCTCTGTATTGTATCGTGTGCTTGAGAATGTTTTTAATAATGCAATGAGATATGCAAAGCAGTGTATAAATCTGGATGTCTCATTGAATGGTCAGAAGTTATTATTTGCTATTGTCGATGATGGGGATGGATTTTCGGATGAAACTCTTTCGGAACAAAGGAAGCTGCTTCTTGCAAAAGCTTCGGAGGATGGTCATCTGGGTATGGGACTTGCGATAAGCAGGATACTATGCAAAAAGCATGGCGGCAGTCTTGAAATAGGCAATAATGAAATGCATAATGCCGTTGTGAAAATAATATTTTCGGTTTGACTGATTTTTGACTTTTATATGATAAGGTCTCCTTGATAAAAACAAGGAGGTCTTTTTTTAATGAGAAAAATAACAGATATGGTTTTGATATTTACTCTGTGCTGTTCATTTTGTGCCTGCAGCACGGGGACAAATTATAATAGCGCAACTGAGAAAGATAATGTACTGCACAAGGTAAAAAATGCAGAGCCAGGCAATTCGGGGAAAAGCGTAAATCAGCAGACAGCAGGACTTAAAATATTAAATGATACAGAAACCCTTGCAAGCTGTTATACAGATGCTGGATATTATTATCTGACAGAGGATGTTGAAGAACTTGAAAACGGTGAGTACGGTGCACACCTAATGTATATGGATTTTGCCACAAAACAGGAAATCTATTTGTGCAGCAATACAGGCTGTAAACACAATACACCGGACTGTCCGGCAGTATTTGTAATGGATGAATTTCCGATATGTACGAGTGGTATTTTTTCTTATGGGAATAAAATTTATGTGCTGAGTAAGGGAATGGATAATGAAGGCGCGGTTACGCAGGATTTTTATGATCCGGATGGACAGTTGGCTGAAACAGAAGCGTCACAGGCAGCACTTTATGAGATGGATACTGACGGAACAAACCGACATAAGGTTTATAGCTTTGATGTGGGACTTACTGTGGAGGATACAGTACTCGGAAACAGTGAAGGGCTTTATTTTGTCACCAAAAAGCTGTCTGAGTCTACAGCGGAGGATAGCAGAAGTGTCACGACTTCATCGGGGAAAACTCTTTTATTCTGGGATGCGGATACCAAAAGTGCTAAGGAGATATGTAAGCTGGATTTTGATGATGGTATTACCAGAAAGATTATGGGCTGCCTTGATAATGCACTGGTATTAAGTGGTGTTGACTATGGAAAAGAGCTTACAACAGATGACTATACAATGAGTGATGATGACTGGAATGATATGTATAAAAATTCCACGGAGGTAATATCCACACTGGATCTAAGCAATCAAAAGCTAAGTGAAAAATATAGCATAGACAATCAGACATTGCATAGCATGGCAGTTGTGGACAATACACTATACGTGTCATATAAAGATACAGGAGAGGTAAAAGCTGTAAATCTGGAAAATGGCGAAGAAAAACTGCTGTGTTCCTTTACACAGAATTATATCATGAATAAATTGGGTGATATTTTGTGCTGTCAGACATGGGATGCATCAGATGATCATACTTTTTATTTTGTTAATACAAAAACCGGTGAGATACAAAATTCACCGCTTGTAAATAAGGCTCTCGGATGGAATCTGGAATTTAAGGCAGAGAGCGGATCAAAAATTCTTGTCATATATGATTATGAATACACGCCTTTGGGAGATGACTCTTATGATATTACCCAATACCGGTATGCACTTATAGAAAAGTCAGATCTGTATGCAGGAAACGAAATTTATGAGCCGATTAAAATGATTGGAAAGGGGTGTTAAAGGATGCTTTGTCTTAACAATATAGCTAAAAAGTATAAAGATAAAATTGCATTGGAGCATGTATCACTGGAACTTGACAACGGCATATATGGTCTGCTTGGTCCAAATGGAGCGGGAAAGTCCACACTCATGAACATAATAACCGGAAATATCAAGCCAAGTGACGGACAAGTACTCTGGGATGGACATGACATAAAAATACTTGGCTCAAAATATCGAAGTATTATTGGCTATGCACCTCAGCAGCAGGGCTTGTATGATACGTTTACAGGGAAACGATTTTTATCTTATATGGCGACATTAAAAGGAATACCTAAAAAGGATGTGTCACGGGAAATAGACAGGGTATTGGAGTATGTGAACATGACAGAAGCCGCTGACCGTGCGATAGGTACATATTCGTGGAATGAAGCAGCGTATCCTTATAGCGCAGGCTGTATTAGGAAATCCAAAGCTCATCGTACTGGATGAGCCGACAGTGGGGCTTGATCCAAAAGAACGGGTAAGGATAAGAGAGAGGATATCTGAGCTGGCAGGGGATAAAGTGATACTGGTTTCGACTCATGTTGTTTCGGATATTGAGCCGATTGCTGGTGAGGTCATATTGATAAAGTCAGGAAGTATCATTGACAAAGATACAGTCGGAAATCTTTGCAGTAAATATGGAAATGTAAATGGTCTTGAAGAACTTTATATGACGATATTTGGGGAGGCAAAGCCGGATGCATAGATTGATATTTTATGAGCTGGATAAAATATGGCGAAAACGCAGTTTTATTCTGTCTATTTGTGTGCTTATGATCATAAACCTGTTCCTTCTGTGGTATATTAATACACCTGAACTTAAAGGAACTACAGAAGAAAACTATATTGATGAGCTTTATGAAGAACAGCAGAAGGTAGCCGGTTATAAGGAATATCTGAGATCAGTGCAGGAGAGTAAAGATAATTTAAGTAGTATATCCATATTCAAAAAGCAGGGACAAAACGATTACGCAGCAAGAAATATTGAAAAAAGTGCAAAAGATTATTCCGGGCTGTCGGGAAAAAATATACGGTGGATGCCGTCAAAGTCTCTTAAAATTTCAATGGAGAGTGTATGGACGGATCTGCTTTTGATATTGTCGGTTTTACTTTTTTCCGGAAACTTAATATTTGCAGAAAAAGATAAAAAAGCTTTTTATATAACAAGAAGTACAAAAAACGGTCGCTTGCAGAGTGGGATTGCAAAGATTGCGGCTTTATTCGTCCACTGCACAATTATAACTATCCTGTTTTACGGAATGAATCTGATTTATGCGGAAATCACTATAGGTTTTGGAGATCTGACAGCAGATATCCAGTCAGTTGCAATTTATATGGAAAGCAATCTGCAAATCAGCATCTTAGAATATATAATTTATTCTGTTCTGACAAAAGGTTTTGTATTTTTTGCCACGGGCACTGTCATTATGGCATTTTGCATATTCGCAGACAGAATCGTCCTGCCGTATGTCACTGCTTTTTTACTCTATGGGATCAGCTATATAGCATATTTGACAATTCCGGCAGTGGAAAAATGGTCTGTATTCAAATACATTAATCTGATAGGAATACTGGAAACTCAAAAGCTTTATGGAAGCTATCTGAATTTTAATATAGGAGGGTATCCGGTTTCAAGACTGGTTTTAACCCGGTCAATGATCATTGATCTGGCAATATCCGGAATTACGCTATCCATTTTACTTTTTGTCTATGGAAGAAATTTTGAACTGGTAAAAAGCCGATCAAAGCATAAAAAACATTTTCATCCGCATATTTCATTGCTTTACCATGAGGGATATAAAATAATGATCACCAATAGAGCAGTAGTGGTGATCCTGCTGTTTGCAATATTGATTGGCTGGCAAATTATCGGAAAAGAATATAATCCGTCCGCGCAGGAGCAGTATTACAGGGACATTATGCTGCAGCTAGAAGGAAAAATGACAGATGAAAAGGAAGCACTCATTATATCAGAACAGGAAAAATATGATAAGGCATTTTCTGAAATCGAACGCATTGACAATATGACTGCAAATGGAAAAATCAGTGAAAATGCAGCAGATGGCTTAAAGGCAGAATTGTACGCGGTAACATTTTTCTATCCTGCTTTTGAGCGTGTGCAGCATCAATATCAGAGAATATGTGAAAATGGAGGCAGTTTTATTTATGATACAGGTTATCTGTATCTGTTTGGGCTAAAGAATAACGATCTGCTTATAAATCTGTTCTTGCTTTCATTGTGCGTGGTCGCAGCATTTGGCAATGTCATCCCTATGGAATATCAGTGTGGAGTGTGGTATTTACTTGGTGCGACAAAGGCGGGAAAAAAGAAGATAATATATAGAAAGGCTGCTGTATGTATCATGGCAGTAATGGGACTTTCAATCATTCCTGTAATATGCAGGTTTATTAATATATCAAAGGCATATCCGATGCATGGGGCAGGGGCTGCCATAGCAGATATACCTTATTTTGAACAATTACCGCCGGCACTTTCCATCCGGGCTTTTATCATATTATTGATTTTGGCACAGATGGGAGCGCTTATAGTTGTAGCGGCAGGAACGCTTGTTATATCATACTGGCGAAAAAACCATATCCAGTCGGTTTTCTTTTCGATACTTGTTTTTGTTGTACCGCTTATCCTTAAAATATCAGGCATTGGATTTGCAGGATGGTTTTCTGTCTTTCCATTGTATTCATGGACAACACTTATTGGTGCTTAGGCTTCAACAGATTAAACAAACTCTGCGGTATGCCAAACCCGAATATGATACCAAGCACGATGGCACCCGCCACCTCAAAGGTTTCAATACCCTTTGAGGAGGAAAGTGCCCTGTCGTTAGTAAAAAGATAATATGCCGTGTAAAAAATTCCTGCTCCGGGAACAAGAGGAAAGATACCGGAAAGCAGATAAACTGTCACAGGCATAGAGCGTGCCGCAGCAAAAATGCGCGCCATTATCGTAAGGCACAGTGTCGCGATAAGCATGGAAACACAACACCCATATCAAACTGAACCATTATATAGTAGATGATCCAGCCAAGCGCTCCTGTAAAACCGCAGTAAAACAGCTCCTTTTTTGGAGCGGAAAAAATAACTGCAAACGATAATGTGGCAAAGAGAGCCACAATAAATTGTATTATAAACTCCATAGCTTAAAGCCCTCCAATATATTTCATCACAACAAACGGCAGACATGCTCCCACAGCAACACACACGGCTGTAATCAGTGCATCGAGCAGATGTATTGTACCGGACAGATAATCCCCGTTATATATATCCCTGATAGATGTTGTAAATGCTATTCCCGGAACAAGTGGCATGATAGCTCCTATAATGATTTTATCAGGTAAAAGAGAAAGCCCTGTAAGTGTACTTGCGGTGGCAAGCAGTGTCACAAAAAGACTGGCAAGAATATTGGTTATAATCCTTGTGAACTTATATTTTTTAAGACCAAACAAAAGCACCTGCTCCAGTGAGCCTATAACAAATGCAAAAACAAAGTCAAGCCAGCTTCCGCCAAAAAGATAGCAAAAGCAGGCACTTCCGAGCCCACAGAAGAAAATCTGTGCGCTTTTTTTGTAATTAGGAATATTTTTGCACTGCTCAAGCTTGTCCCATGAGTCAATCAGGGAGATTTTCTGGTCACATATGTCCCTTGCGAGCTGGTTTAACGCACTGATCTTTGCCAGATTGACAGCACCAAGCGGTACGTGGCGCACGATGCTGCAGGCATCCTCCTTGTTCTCATTTGCACTTGCAAATATTCCGTTTGACAGCACATATACGTCAAATTCTTCCACCTCATATGAACTTAGTATATGAACCACAGTGTCCTCCACTCTGTAGATTTCTGCACCGTTTCTGAGCATACAGTCGCCAATTTCCACGGCGAGAGTCAGTATTTCCTTAGTGTATGCCATTTGTTACCTCACTCTTTAGATTAATTATATTTATTTTATGATGTTTGCACGAAAAAAACAATATATCGCACGAAAAATATTGATTTAATTACATGTGTGTATTTTGTGTATAAAATCAAAATAAATGGAAATTATATACATATGAATATTAATCGAAGGGAGCATGAAGATGCCGGAGCATACTGATACCCCAAAAGAAAAAATTCTCGTGTATATACGCGCAGAAAAGCAGAAAACACTTCACCGCAGGCAGGTCTGCATCAATGATATAGCAAGTGTGTATTGCAAATATTCACGCTATGAGGGACAGATAAAGGGAATAATCGTGGATAAGATACGCGGTAAAAAGAGCGTGATATCTGTAATGAAAATAATAGAGCAAATCACGGAAAGCTATGATGATGCACAGGTTATAAGCATTGGTGAGCCGGAGGTACTTGTAGAGTATGACGACAACAGCAAAAATAAGATTCTTGAAGCACTAAAGGTTGCAGCGGTGTGTATACTTATATTTTTTGGTTCAGCTTTTACAATCATGGCTTTCAATAATGATATTTCGATATCAGGTGTGTTTGAACATTTCTACAAGCAGATAATGGGAGTGGAAAAGCCACAGGTGTCGGTGCTTGAGGTGTTTTACTGCATTGGTCTGGCGGTCGGAATCATACTGTTTTTTAATCATATCGGAAAGCGTAAGCTATCCGACGATGTCACACCGATTCAGGTGGAGATGGATAAGCATAATAAGGATACATGGAACACAATAATAGACAAGGTAAAGGAAAAGCAGGATGTTTGAATATATATTGCGTGAAATATTTTTGTCAGTGATAGCGTTTTTAGCAGGGGCAGGAGTGTCAGCCGGTGTATTTGCATTCGTGCTCGTGATAGGAGTGGTGCCGCGCATACTTCGGTGCAGCAGGATAGAAAATATAATACTTATAGAAAATGTCATGATATGTGGTGTGGTGGCAGGTAATATATCATCAGTGCTTGATACGGCATATAATCTGGGCTTTGCAAATATGCCCAAAGTACCTGTAAGCAATATCTGTGGGAATATAATTATTGCAATATATGGATTGTGTGTCGGCATATTTGTCGGCTGTATTGCAGTTGCACTCGCAGAAATACTGCACACATTCCCTATTATATATAAGCGCATGAAGCTTCGCGCCGGTCTTGGGATTATAGTGATTTCTATGGCTATTGGAAAGGCACTGGGAGCACTTTATTATTTCCTGACGGGATTTGTTGCCACTTCATAGGACTCTCTTAAGTTATCTTTAGCTATATCATGTTATACTCTTGAAACAAAAAGCAAATAGGGTATAATGGAAATAACTTGGACTTAGAGGTATTCCAGCTAACTCGGAAAGGAAATAATATGATTACATCAATAGCCAGACAAAGCATCATACTCAAATGCTTACGCCAAAAATCAGTGCTTGTAAGTAACTACGAGCTGTATTATACCGCAGGTCTTGCGAAGAAGTGCTTTGGAATCGCAGTCGATGCCGACATGGAGCCAAAGCAGCTTCTTGAGGAATTGCAAAAACACATTGATAAGGTCTCTACATCAGATGAGCAGGAGAAGTATCTCATACATCTTCTTGGCAACTATGAGCCTGATGATACTCATGATGAACAGACTGTGGAGCTGTTTCACATGGGAGAGACCGAGGAGCATATGTGGCAGGTCTCAATTACATAACAGCATCCTTTAGAGAAGAAATAAAGACATGGGAAGAACATCACCAGCAGTCTAAATGCCGCCGTAGAGCTTGCTCTGCGGCGGCATTTTCGTATTCCGGGTCATATTTGAAGCAGTATAGAGGCCTGTCTGGTATCTCTAACCCATTGTAACCTCGACTGTAACATCGTGTCCGGTTCCGTTAATAGCCGGAATCATATTGCCATCAATAGTAGCGCCATCCACGATGAGCTTTGTCACACCCTTTTGTACGTGGGCAGGATTTCTGACCGTAATGTGGTAAGTATTGCCACGGAACTTACGCTTAGCTGTAAAGCCGTCCATAGTGTCAGGAATACAAGGATCTATGATAAGACCATCGTAGTCAGGACGTATACCGAGGATGTACTGTGAGACATCGAGGAAGGTCCATGCAGCAGTACCTGTCAGCCAGCTGTTCTTTGCTTCACCAAAGTTAGGAGCGTCTTTACCGGCAATCATCTGGCTGTATACATAAGGCTCGGTGCGGTGAATTTCGCTGATATCCTCAATGTATGCAGGACAGGTCCGGGTGTATACCTGCCATGCTCTGTTTCCACGGCCGATAACAGTCTCAGCTATAGAAATCCAAGGATTGTTGTGGCAGAAGATGCCGGCATTCTCCTTGTATCCCGGTGGATAAGAAGAGATTTCACCAAGCTCCACATGATATCTGTGGTAAGGCGGCTGCAAGAGCACGATGCCATATTTAGTATCAAGATATTTTTCAACAGACTGCATTGCCTTAAGGCAGAGCCCTTCATCCTTTCCGATTTCAGCGATAACACAAAAGCCCTGTGGCTCAATAAAGATTTTTCCATCCTCACATTCCTTGGAACCAATCTTGTGCTTGTAGTGGTCGTAAGCACGAAGATACCACTCGCCATCCCAGCCGGCATCAATGACGGTCTTTTCCATCTGTTCAATAGCCTTTTGGGCTGTATCAGCCTCGTCGCAAAGTCCCTTATGTCTGCAGATTTTTACATAGTCTTTTCCATATTTTACAAACATGCCTGCGATAAAAACAGATTCGGCATTAGGTCCTTCAGATGGTCCAAAGGTCTGGAAGGACTCGCCAGGCTCCTCGGAGAAGCAGTTTAAGTTCAGACAATCGTTCCAGTCAGCACGTCCAATCTGTGGCAGACCATGAGGTCCGAGATGATTGATTGTATAGTTGAAGGAGCGGCGCAGATGCTCCATAAAGTCAGTTGCCTTTGAAGGATCGCTGTCATATGGTGTTGACTCGTCAAGAATAGAGTAGTCGCCTGTCTCCTTGATGTAAGCAGCGGCAGCAGCGATAAGCCACAGAGGGTCATCGTTGAAGCCTGAGCCTATGTCGGCATTGCCCTTTTTGGTGAGAGGCTGGTACTGGTGGTAAGCAGAGCCATCCTCAAACTGTGTGGCTGCAATGTCGAGTATTCTCTCTCTTGCTCTGTCCGGAATCAGATGTACGAAGCCCAGCAGATCCTGGCATGAATCCCTAAAGCCCATGCCTCGTCCGATGCCTGATTCAAAATAAGAAGCAGAGCGGCTCATGTTAAAGGTAACCATGCACTGATACTGATGCCATACATTTACCATGCGGTCAAGCTTTTCCTCCGATGAAGAGATACTAAAGTGACCAAGCAGCTTATCCCAGTAAGCCTTAAGCTCTGCTAAAGCAGCGTCGGCTTTTTCGGTGGTGTCAAATCTTGCAAGGAGTGCATCGGCAGGAGCTCGGTTTATGATTCCGTCTTCAGCGCGTCCAACCCATTTTTCGTTCACAGGGTTTTCTACATATCCAAGTACAAATATATATGTTTTTTCTTCGCCCGGCTCAAGAGCTACCTTCAGGTGATGAGAGCCGACAGGAGCCCAGCCGCTTGCAACAGAGTTCTTAGACTGATCATTTACTACAACGGAAGGCGCGCTGTTTTCGCCGTAGGCACCTAAGAATGAATCCCTGTCTGTGTCAAATCCGTCAACAGAGGCATTTACAGCATATACAGCATAGTGATTGCGGCGTTCTCTGTATTCTGTCTTGTGGAAGAGCTGAGAGCCACCGACGTGAATCTCAACCTCTCCGGTAGAGAAGTTACGCTGGAAGTTGGTCATGTCATCCATGGCATTCCACAGACAGAACTCTACATATGAGAAAACCGAAAAGTCTTTTTTCTTATCAGATGTGTTTTTCAATGTGAGCTTATTGATCTCGCAGGTAGAGCCCATAGGAACAAAGTCGGTAAGCTGAGCCATTAAGCCGTTTTTTACTCCTGTGAAAACAGAATAGCCCATGCCATGACGGCATTCGTATGAGTCAAGCTCGGTCTTGGAAGGCATCCAGCCGGATTCCAGATTGTGTCGCCATCCTTTATATAGTAGTAGTGTCCGTTGCTGTCGTATGGCACGTTGTTGTAGCGGTATCTGGTGAGACGCAGAAGCTTTGCATCCTTATAGAAGCTGTAGCCACCGCAGGTATTTGATACCAGAGAAAAGAAATTCTCACATCCGAGGTAGTTGATCCATGGTAACGGAGTCCTTGGAGAGGTGATGACGTACTCTTTGTTTTGATCATCGAAGTGTCCAAATTTCATATATAAAATCTCCTTTTTTATTAAATATACGCAAACGTTTAAGCTGTTTATATATAGAAGTATATAATGCGAATATCTAAAAATCAAGCATAAAACAATAAAAAATAATGCTTTTATGACATATATACAAAGAAAACTGCATATTATAGTTAAAAATGCTGATGAGATAATATCACTTAAGTAATTATAATTGTATAATAATTAAGATCAAAGGCGTAATCGTTTTAAATACATAACATAATACTATACAAAATGCATAATAAAAGATAATAAAAAGTGTTAAAAATGTTGAAAATGTAAATTAGGGGTTGCAATAATAATGAATTGTGGTATAGTGAAGATACGAAAACGATTAAGAAACCAATTCGAAATGAGGAAACGATATGGTATCACTGAAAGACATAGCACAAAGATGTGGTGTTTCGACAGCGACAGTAAGCAAGGCATTACATGACCAGAAGGATATTGGCGCTGAGACCAAAAACAGAATAAAGAAGATAGCTAAGGAAATGGGATATCTTCCTAATGCTGCGGCCAGAGTTCTTAAGACAAACGAGTCGAACAACATCGGAGTACTGTATTTCGATGAGGCGGCGATGGGGCTTACGCATGAGTATTTTGCCGGAGTGCTAAACGGAATCAAGGCACAGGCTGAGATGCTTGGATATGATATTACATTTATCAATACAAGTCCGGTCGGAAAAAAATTATCATACCTGGAGCACTGTAAGTACAGAAATTTCGATGGAGTCGTAATCGTATGTGCAAGGTTTCAGGACAATGAGGTGCAGGAACTGATGAGCAGCGACATACCGGTGGTCACAATTGACTACGTACACTATAGCTGTTCGGCAGTAAGTTCCAACAATGTAAAGTGTATGGGCGAGCTGCTTGATTACATAATAAGCATGGGACATAAGAAAATCGCTTACATACATGGACAGGATTTTTCGAGTGTTACACGTGACAGGCTGGCAGCATATTACAGGGCACTTGAGAAGCATGGAATAGATATTCCTGAGGAGTATGTCAGGGAAGCAAGGTATCTGGAAACAGAGGATGTTGCAAATCAGACAGAATATTTACTCGATTTACCTGACAAACCTACATGTATCATCTATCCGGATGACACGGCGGCAATCGGAGGCATCAATGTTATAAGAAGCAGAGGGCTTAGGATTCCGGAGGATATATCAATAGCAGGATACGATGGTACAAGAGTTTCACAGATGCTAAGCCCGAAGCTCACCACTATCAGACAGGACACTGACAAGATAGGCAGGGAGGCAGCGGACAGGTTGATAAGCATCATTAAAAAGCCTAAAACAGCACTTGTGGAGAGAGCTGTTGTTGAAGGAATTTTGCTGGAGGGGGAATCCGTAGGCAGAATTTAATATATTTTACTACTTTTTTACTAACATTTACTAACAGGTTTAAACCTGAAGCGAGAAGGAGGATTTTTCTATGAAAAAGAAACTCGTAAGCGCATTACTTTGCGCAACAATGGCAGCATCATTACTGGCAGGCTGTGGCAGCGGAGATACATCCGACACAGGAAGCTCTGGCAAGAAAGGCGATGCAAAAACTGAAGTGACAAACGATGGCAAGATTCTCAATATCTATTGCTGGAATGATGAATTCCAGAGCCGTATCACAGACCACTATCCTGATTACAAGAAGGTGGATGCAACACATGGCAAAATCGGAGATATTGATGTAGTCTGGAATATCACACCTAGTGAGAACAATGCGTACCAGAACAACCTTGATGAGACACTTTTGAAGCAGGCTGATGCATCGGCAGATGACAAGATTGACCTCTTCCTGGTAGAGGCTGATTACGCACCTAAGTATGTAGATTCTGATTACACAATGCCAATCAAGGATCTGGGAATCACAGACAGCGATATCTCTAAGCAGTATAAGTACACACAGGATGTCGTTACTGATTCTGAGGGCAACCTGAAGGGTCTTTCATGGCAGGGATGCCCGGGTGTTCTCTTCTACAACAGAGCAGCAGCAAAAGAGGTACTTGGAACAGATGATCCGGATGAGGTTCAGAAGTCAGTATCTGACTGGGATGCCTTCAATGCTACAGCTGAGAAGATGAAAGCAGCAGGCTACAAGATGACATCTACAGCAAACGATACATACCGTGTATACTCTAACAACGTTCTAAGAAATGGGTCAGCGATGACAAGAAAATCCAGATTGATGACAACATCATGAAGTGGGTTGATGATTCTAAGAAGCTTGTAGACGCAGGCGAGACGGGAACAGCAGATCTATGGTCAGATGACTGGAAGAAGGGCTTCTATCCTGAAGGAAAAGTATTCTCATACTTTGGACCTGCATGGTTAGTAAACTTCTCAATGGCAGCAGATGAGTCCGGTTCTATCGGAAACCAGGGCGGCTGGGGTGCAGCTCAGGGACCACAGGGCTTCTTCTGGGGCGGCACATGGATCTGTGCAGCAGCGGGAACAGACAATGCTGACCTTGTAAAGGACATCATGCTCAAGATGACAACAGACGATGATATCATGAAGGATATCGTTGTAAAGGATGACGATTTCGTAAACAACAGCACAGTTATGGATGGTCTTGCAGACGGAACAATCATGGGCAAGGACGACAAGCCTTACACAAGTACAATACTTGGTGGACAGAATCCATTACCAATGTATATAGCAGGTGTTAAGACTCTCGATTTAAGCAACCTTTCAGCTTATGACCAGGGCTGCAACGAGGAGTTCCAGAAGGCTATGAAGGATTACTTCGAAGGAAACTGCGATAAGGATACAGCTATTGAGACCTTCAAGAAGGCAGTTATTGAGAAATATCCTGACCTCGCAGAATAAGATAGTTTTTGAATTGATCATAGAACTAATAAGATAAACTAATAAATACCCTGTCTGCCTTGCGTAAGCAGGCAGGCGGGGTAATATTTTTAAAATCAATAAAATCAGTTAACAGCATTACATAACCATTGACTACAATACCAGTTGGGAGGTAGGTATTATGAGAAAGAGTGGAGGTAAAGCGGTCAGATATAACAAATGGGGCTATATCTTTCTGATTCCGTTTATCGTTGTATACGTAGTATTTCAGCTGGTACCGTTAATCACTACCATTTACAACAGTTTTTTTGAAAATTATATGTCGGGTCTTACACAGATAGGACCAAACTTTGTTGGATTTGAAAACTATGAAAAATTGTTCACATCCGGTGATATCTGGCAGTATTTTAAGAACACAATGGTTCTTTGGATCATGTGCTTCATACCGCAGATATTCTTATCGCTGCTCCTTGGAGCATGGTTTTCGGATGTCAGCTTAAAGCTCAAGGGAACAAGATTTTTTAAAACAGTTATATATCTGCCAAATCTGATTATGGCTTCAGCGTTTTCGCTGTTATTCTTTACATTGTTTGCTGATGGTGGACCTATAAACAATCTGCTTATGCAGATAGGCTTCATCTCAGAGCCGTACAAGTTTCTGTCACATGTTGGCAGTACAAGAGGACTCATCGCATTGATGAACTGTCTGATGTGGTTTGGTAATACAACCATCCTGCTTATGGCAGGTATGCTTGGAATCGATACATCGCTATTCGAGGCAGCAGAGGTGGACGGAGCAACAAGCACACAGGTGTTCTTTAAGATAACACTTCCGCTCCTTAGACCGATACTGATATATGTAATCATTACATCACTTATCGGTGGCTTACAGCTCTTTGATGTACCACAGATTTTGACAAACGGAACAGGTAATCCGGTCAGATCAAGCATGACACTTATCATGTACTTAAACAAACGTCTGTACAGTAAGGATTATGGAATGTCAGGTGCACTTTCAGTCATACTGTTTATCATCACAGCAATACTTAGTATAGCGGTATTCAAGCTCAGCGGCAATGATGATAAGAGAAAGGAGTAGGTCGATATGGCAGCAAATGTAAACAAAAAAAATAAAGGTATGGGAATCCATGCCAGACGTGCGTTAGCATATATCGTGCTTGTGATAATCTCTTTCTTCTGTCTGTTCTGGTTTTACGTAATGATAATCAATGCAACCAGGTCAAATGGAGAGCTTCAGGCAGGATTTACTGCAATTCCAAGTGCACATCTGCTTGATAACTGGAACTCACTCTTACATGACACACTTCCGGTCATAAGAGGTATGTTTAACAGCCTTTTTGTAGCAGCCTGCAGTGCAGTACTATGTGTATATTTTTCGACCATGACAGCATATGCTATACATGCATATGAGTTTAAAGCCAAGAAATTCATCTCTACATTCATACTGATGGTTATGATGATTCCTACACAGGTTACAGCACTTGGATTTGTTAAATTAGTAACAGGCATGGGACTGATGGATTCATTTATTCCACTCATAGTTCCGACTATTGCTGCACCTGTCACATATTTTTACATGAAGCAGTATATGGAGAGCTCGCTTCCATTGTCTCTGATTGAGGCAGCGAGAATTGACGGCTCCGGAGAGTTTAGGACGTTTAATCATATCGTGCTTCCGCTGATGAAGCCGGCAATAGCAGTACAGGCAATTTTCTCCTTTGTAAGCAGCTGGAACAATTACTTCACTCCGGCACTTATATTACACGAAAATAACAAGAAGACACTTCCAATCCTGTTAGCACAGCTTAGAAGTGCAGACTTCTTAAAGTTTGATATGGGAAAGGTATATATGATGATTACATTCTCTATCCTTCCTGTAATAGTTGTTTACCTTATTCTTTCAAAGCACATCGTAGGTGGTGTTGCCATGGGAAGTGTGAAGGGCTGATACAGACCATTAACTAAAACTATTTTCTTTTATATTTTTCCCTTCATCTTAAAAGGACCGCTCATCCGGGCGGTCCTTTTTGCGAGCAAAATGGCAGACGTTTTGTTTATCCCCTCTTGACAGAATACGTTATACTATAAGTATGAACGATAAGAAACAAGGAATAATATATATCATAATGGCAGGATTCTTTTTTGCCCTGATGACATTTTTTGTGAGAATGTCGGGAGATTTGCCGACCATGCAGAAGGCCTTTTTCAGGAATGCGGTAGCAGCGGTAGCGGCTGTTATCTTACTTGCAAAAAGTGATGAAGGCTTCAAAATAAAAAAGGATAGCTGGAAAGGACTTTTTCTGCGAAGCTTCTTTGGAACAACAGGCTTATATGCAATTTCTATGCAGTTGACCATCTGGCCATCGCAGATGCCAATATTCTAAACAAATTGTCACCGTTTTTTGCCATAATTATGTCATATTTTGTGCTTAAGGAGAAAGCAAACAAGACAGAGTGGCTGTGCGTGGTGACGGCGTTTATAGGTGCTGTTTTTGTGGTGAAGCCATCCATGAATATGCAGTTTTTAAATGCCATGATTGGTGTAATAGGAGGTTTTGGCGCAGGTGTAGCGTATACATTTGTGCGAAAGCTCGGTAAGCAGGGAGAGAGAGGACCTGTGATAGTCATGTGCTTTTCGGTATTTTCATGTATAGTGACGGCTCCGTTTCTGTTTGTCGGAGCAAAGCCTATGAGTGTATATCAGATTGTCATGCTGCTTTTTGCAGGAGCTGCCGCTACAGGCGGACAGCTTTCAATCACGAAGGCATACACCAAGGCACCTGCAAAGGAGATATCGGTGTTCGACTATTCGCAGGTTATCTTTGCCGCTCTGCTGGGCTTTGTCTTTTTGCAACAGATACCGGACTATCTAAGTGTGATAGGATATGTTATAATAATAGGCAGTGCAATTTTTAAATGGAACTATAATCTCAGATACGAGGAAAATATATGAACTACGCAGGAATAAAATATTGTGACATAGCAAACGGACTGGGCTGCCGCACTGTGCTTTTTGTATCAGGCTGCAGAAATCACTGTAAGGGCTGTTTTCAGCCGCAGACATGGGAATTTGACTATGGAGAGCCGTTTGATGAACAGATACAAAACGAGATACTCGACTCGCTTAAGCCTGCCTATGTGCAGGGAATTACCCTTTTAGGCGGTGATCCTTTTGAGGAGGAGAATCAGGAGGCACTTGTGCCGTTTATGAGAAGAGTTAAGGAGCGCTATCCCAATAAGGATGTGTGGGCTTACACAGGCTATCTGTACGAAGAACTGTTAGAAAACGGACGCAAGCACACAGAGTATACGGATGAGCTTTTATCTATGATAGATGTCCTGGTAGATGGTCCGTTTATAGAGGAACAGAAGGATATCACGCTCAAATTCAAGGGCTCTGCAAACCAGCGTGTGATAGACATGGAGAAGACAAGAGCAACAGGAGAAGTGTCTATACTGGAATTTACGAAAATATGATTAGAGGATTTGAAATGAAGAAAAAATGCGACAAATTATTAGGAATACTGTGCTATGCGCTTGGAATTTTAGCGGCGCTTTATGTGGGAGGTTATCTTATGCTGATTAAGCCTATTCATGTGATTATCATAGCATTCGGCAATGATATGCTGACACTTCCACTCTTGCTTAAGAGTATCATAAAGATAGCATTTTCTACGACATTTGCAGGGCTTGTGTGGTGCATCGGATACATAGGCTACAACTTTTTTAAGGGAAATGAGGACCCTGACTGGGCGGCTATAGAAGCGCGCTTCAGAAATAAGCACAGTGATACAACAAACGAAGATTTACTGAAGGAGAGAGAAGTATGATAGTCCGTGTACCTGATTATTTTTCAGAGTTTAGCTGTATAGCCGGAGACTGCAAGGATAGCTGCTGTCTGGGCTGGGAAATTGATATTGATGAGGATTCATATGAGTATTATCAGACACTGCCCGGAGAGGTCGGAGAGCGTCTGAGAAAGGGCATGTATGAGACGGAGGATGGCGGGCACGGCATCCGTACAAACAATTGCGGGCGCTGCATTATGCTAAATGACAAGAATCTGTGTGATTTGTACATAGCAGCTGGTGAGGCATCGCTTAGTGAGGTGTGCACCGATTTTCCAAGGTTTGGCATAGAGTACAGAAACGTGGAGCAGAAGTGCCTGAGCCTTGCGTGCGAGGAGGTCTGCCGTATATTTTTCAGCAAAACAAAGCCTGTTAAGTTTGTAGAGCAGGAGCTTTTTGGCGACAGCGATGATGACCAGGGAGTCACAGAGGAAGAGGCAGCATTTTTTGAGGAGGTGCAGCGCGAGCTGATTGCCATACTCCAGGACAGGACAAAGCCAATCGGAGTACGCGTGGATGAGTACCTTGACAGGGCAAACGAGTACCAGAAGAAGCTGAGCCAAAACGATGTTGAAAAGCATATAGACTGGCTTTCGTTTAATGATTTCTCATTTGAGCATTTTGATATCCGCTTCGGTATCATCAATGAGATGGAACTATTGCGCCAGGTATGGCAGGATTTCAAGGATGATATGCAGACAGTCCTCACAGAGGATGATTATGAAAAACGCATGAAGGAGTATATGGCTAGCGGCGATTACCGTGAAAACGATATTGAGCAGCTTCTTGTATACTTTACATTCAGATATATCATGAATGCCATCTATGACTCAAATATCATGGTTTATGCATATTTAAGCGTAATGTTTACCATGATAGTCAGGGATATGAATGCCACTCGCTTCTACAAAAACGGTGGCAGCTTCACCTTAGAGGACCAGATGGAGGTGGCAAGAATCTTCTCAAAGGAAGTGGAGCATTCCGAGGAAAATGTGGAGGCCGCCAAGGAAGAAATCATCTGGGGATAGTTGATTTAAAGATTAAATATATAAAGATTAAATATATTTTTTAGCTTTTAGTTTTAAAAAGGAGCTTGCACAGAAATGTGTAGGCTCTTTTTGTGTGAAATAATATGAGGCTTCCACCATTATGCCATATAATCATGTCATATATAAGAAACGACTTAAAAAATAATTCACAAAATTTCAAATGAAAAATTATCTATTATATCTAGGACCTTTAGTACTAAAAAAATTTCACATATGTTACATAAAAATGAATAAATAGTAAAATTTACCAAAATTTTGTAAAGTAATTCTCTGTTTATCCCAATAGTCGAAAACCAACGAAAATATTATAATATAAGTACGAAAACGTGCGAAAGGGAATTTTCGTACAAACAAAATAAGAAAAGGAGAGGAAATATGAGAAAGTTAAAAGAACGCTTTCACAGAAAACATGGCATATTCCGCCAGGTATTCAGTTTGATACTGGTATTGGCGATGATTATGACTATGATTCCGTCAATCGGAGGAATGGCAACTGCGTATGCGGATGACGGAAAGGTTAGTATTACACTTCATTTCAAAAACTATGGTAACTGGAATGAGGTAGCAACAAAAGCAACTGAAACAGAAAACTGGACTTCTATTAGTGGTTATGAACAGTATAATGCATGGCCAGGTGTGGTATTGAGTGAAGATACAGAACACAAGGGTTATTATACATTGACTGTTACAAAAGAAACTGATACTCAGTTTAATTGTATTTTTAATAATAATGGAAATAATAGTCAGACTAGCAACATTATTATCTCGGCATCTGAACTGGCTGGAAAAACTTCTTATGAAGGTTGGGTAATTGATTCAAGTGGAGAAATTCTAAAAAGTGCACCAAATTCATGGACAACTCCGGGGGCTTCAGATCTTAGCTATGTAAGCCCGGAAGTAAACGGACGTGAAGTTACATTTAGAGTTCCTGGTTCAAAGTTTCCAGGAGCAGAAAAAGTTACAGTTCCAGGTAATATGAATAACTGGAAGGAGAAAGAAGCAGACGGTTCATATGTATTAACAAAAAATGATGCAGGAATGTGGACTGGAACATTTACCATGGCACCAGGAGTCTATGGCTATAAATTTGTTGCAAATGAGTCATGGAATAGTAGCATGACAGATCCAGCAAATTCTGCAACAACGGATGGTAACAGCAAACTTGTAGTTCCGGGACTTGAGGACAAAGTAATCGATGCCGTTAAAAAGAATGAGGCAACTAAATTACCTGCTACGTTAAAATGTTATGCGAAAGATGGTACTGTAACAGATGCACCAGTTGATTACAGCTTGAAAGCAGAAAATAAAAATGTTTCACTTTCTGGAAATACTATCACTGTAAAAGGTGCATATGCTGAAAAAACATTAGCATTAGATGCTAAAACAGCAGACGGAAAACAGTCTACAGTGACATTAAATCTTGTTGACAAGACCTATACCTATACAATTTACTATTATGATTTTAATGAAGCTCATATGAGTACATCAGCCGCAGATTTATGGTTATGGGAGACAGGTGCTGCTGCGCCAAAAGAAGGAACTGCATTTACCAGTACTGAAAGGCTGGACGATGGAAATACATGGTTAAAAACTGTAGTTACACTTTCTTATACAAATGTGAGTATTATTCCAAGAGCTGCAGGAGACTGGTCTTGGCAGAGCAATACAATTAAATATGCAAACACAGATGGAAAGGGAAATGTAACTCTTTACATTACATCAAACGGTAAAGAAGCATACACAAGTATTCCAGAGCTTGTAGCGCCAAGAGAGCGTTATGTAATGGTAGAATATGACAGACCAGCCGGTGACTATGATGGTTGGAATATCTTTACATGGAACAGTGGATTTGGAGATAAGGTTACTGTTAACTTCCAGAAAATGAACGGCAAGATGGTAGCTAAGATTCCGGTAAAAGATACTACAGCAGATATGATGTTATCTTTCTGTATGAGAAAAAGCACAGCAGATAATGAATGGGCTGTTAAAGATGGTGGAGACCATTATGTAAGTGTACCGGCAAATCAGAATGTTGTAAAAGCAAAATTCGTACAGGGTGAGGGAATCACAGAGGTTCTTCCATCAAATGTTGGATGTGTGTTGGATGGCGAAAACGGACAGATTCATTTCTATTACAGAGATGATGAGATGCTTGCTGCTAAGAATACGCAGGAATCTATTGCAGATAAAGTAAGCGTTACAATAAATGGTAAAGAAAATAAAATGGCTTATGATGCTGCAAACGAGAGATTTTACTATGACTTAACTGATATCAAGACAGGAGATTACTGTTACTACTATACAGTAGATGGTAAAGAGAAGCTTGATGCATTTAATGAAAAGACAAAAGATTATAAAGGAAAGAAATGTAGCTACCGCTTCTATAAGAAGTTTGATGCAGCTATTACGGCAGAATTGTCTAAAGCTTCAATGGATTACAATGACAACAATGTATTGACTATAAAGACAAATCCTGCCAAGGAAGCAGATATGTCTGCATTTGAAGTAGCTACAGCAACAGTAGATTTAAGTGCACTTGGCTTAAGCAGTACCTATGCAATTGACCCAGAATTAATGGAAGCAACAATTTCATGTCTTGATACTACAACTACTGGAGATAAGACCCTTCCAGTAACTGTAAAGGATATATACGGAAATGTATATAGAACAAGCACAAATGTTACAGTAACAGAGAGAGACAAGAAGGATGGAGATTTCGACTGGGATGAGGCAGTAATTTACTTTGCCGTAACTGACCGTTTCTTCGATGGAGATAAAAGCAACAATGATGCTTATGGAGTAGGAGACTACGATACAAGCGATAAGGGTGGTTCAAGCTATCATGGTGGAGACTTTGCCGGATTAAATGAGAAACTGGATTACCTGAAGAATTTAGGTGTAAATACCATCTGGATTACACCAATAGTAGAGAATATCACAGATGACCAGCCTGACGCAGAGACAGGTATGCATACGTATGGATATCATGGTTACTGGCTAGTGATTTCACAAAGCTCAATAAACATCTTGGAAAAGAGGAAGAGTTTGCAGCACTTATTGAAGCTGCCCACAGCCGTGGAATGAAGCTTATGGTTGATGTGGTATTAAACCATGCAGGCTATGGCACAGAGAACTACTTCAATAACATTCTTAAAGATGAAGATGGAAACACAATCAAGATGCTTCGTGACAGCAGCAATACTGTTTCAGGAGATGACAAGCAAGATGCACTTTCAGACCTTCCGGACTTCGTAACTGAGGATGCAGAAGTAAGAAATCAGTTGATTAAGTGGCAGACAGACTGGATGGAAAAATATAAAATTGACTATTATCGTGTAGATACTGTAAAGCATGTTGATTCTACTACATGGTCAGCTTTTAAGAACTCTCTTACAAAAGTAAATCCAGACTTCAAGATGATCGGAGAGTACTCTGGAGCCGGATATGCTAATACAGCCGGAGAGCTTGGAACAGGAAGTATGGATGCACTCCTTGACTTCGATTTCAACGATTTTGCAAAGGATTTTGTAGGCGGAAAGATTTCTACAGTTGAAAATTCATTGTTAAAGCGTAATGCGGCATTAAACAATACAGCAACAATGGGTAATTTCTTAAACAACCATGATGATGATACGCTTCAGGAGCTGCTTGTAAAAAAGAGTGGATTCTCAGAGGAAGAGGCTTATAACCTGATGAAGGTAGCAGCTACTCTTCAGATTACAGCCAAGGGACAGCCGATTATTTACTATGGAGATGAGCTTGGTCAGGCAGGAGCTAATGACTGGCCATACCAGACAAATCGTCGTGACTTTGATTGGAAAGAGTTAGAAGCACAGAAGGCAGACAGCAATAGTATTTACAATCATTACAAGACCATGCTTTCAATCCGTAACGCATATACAGATGTATTCGCAAGAGGAAGCAGGACATCAGTCCTTTCATCAGATGAAGGTGGCTATGATGTAATCGCAAGAAGCTATGGTGATACTACATTATATGTAGGAATGAATATCAATGAAAAAGCCACTGAGGTTACTATTCCAGTAAGCGCAGAGGCAGGAAGCAAGATGGAGAATCTTTATGATGGAAACGAGTATACTGTATCAGCAGACAAGACTGTAACAGTAAGCATTCCAGCAGCAAAGGATGGTGGAACAGTTATTCTTACTGAGGTGAAGAAAACAGTAGATCCAACACCGGCAGACCCGGGCAAGAAAGATCCAACACCAGCACCAGCAAAGAAAGATGGAGTTATTTCCGTAACAGATAAGGCAGCTATTGAAACCAAAAAAGCAGCTCCAAAGAGTGGCGATGACAATGAAGCAGCTACATATGTATGCTTACTTGGACTCGCAATGGTTGCAATCACAGCAGCTACATATCGCAAGAAAAAAGCTTGCAAATAAAACAGCTTTTAAACTAAACATTTTATAAACCTCTTAGATGCCGCACCTTCGGGTGCGGCATTTTGCTATAAATTGGGAAAGAAGTCGTATTGCTATCATCATGTTAAATACATTATAATAAGAAGAAAACAGCTAAGGCTGTCAAGGAGGAAAAAATAAGTAATTGAATATATTGTCAAATGTGATTAAATGTGTTTAAATATACTCAAAGGAGTAAATTATTATGAATACATCAAATATCACAAATTATAAGCCAAAAGATTTTGCTGAACTGTTAGGTGTGTCTGTTAAGACATTGCAACGCTGGGACAGAGAAGGAACTTTAAAGGCAAATCGAACTCCAACTGATAGGCGTTATTATACTTATGACCAGTACCTTCAATTCAAAGGCATAAATATTGAAAATGATAAACGTCAGGTAGTTATTTATGCCAGAGTGTCTACAAGAAATCAAAAAGATGATTTACAGAATCAAGTTGCATTTTTGCGACAGTTTTGTAATGCTAAAGGTATTATTATAGACCAGTGTATTGAGGATTATGGAAGTGGTCTTAATTATAATCGTAAAAAGTGGAATGAATTATTAAATGAAGTAATGGAACAGAAAATAAAAACCATAATAGTAACTCATAAAGATAGATTTATCAGATTTGGTTACGATTGGTTTGAAAAATTCTGTATGAAGTTTAATACAAGCATTGTGGTAGTGAACAACGAAGAACTATCACCACAGGAAGAACTCGTACAGGATATTGTTTCTATACTTCATGTGTTCTCTTGCAGGTTGTATGGACTTCGTAAGTATAAAAAACAAATAGAAAGGGATGAGGAAATTGCTAAAGAGCTTCAAGACGGAAATAAGTCCGACGATTGAGCAAAAAATCAAGATTAACAAGACTATTGGCACTTGTAGGTATGTCTATAACTTCTATCTCGATCATAACAAAACTTTATATGATAACGGTGAAAAGTTTATGACTGGCAAGAGTTTCAGCGTATGGCTTAATAATGAGTATATTCCTAATAATCCTGATAAAATATGGATTAAAGAAGCATATTCAAAAGCTGTAAAAAAGTCTATTGAGGATGGATGTACTGCATTTACAAGATTTTTTAAACATCAAAGCGCTTTTCCTAATTTCAAAAAGAAAGGTAAATCTGATGTAAAAATGTATTTCGTAAAGAACAATACTAAAGACTGTAGATGTGAGAGACATAGGTTGAACATACCCACTTTAGGTTGGGTACGCATTAAAGAAAAAGGTTATATACCAACAACTAAAGACGGATGGAAAATCAAAAGCGGTACAGTATCCGTCAAAGCAGACAGATACTATGTGTCAGTTCTTGTAGAAATTCCCGACGTTAAGATTGCTAATAATAGCAATGGTGGTATAGGAATTGACTTGGGTTTAAAAGACTTGGCGATTGTTTCCAATGGTAAAACTTATAAAAATATCAATAAGTCAACAAGAATTAAAAAATTGGAAAAGAAACTGCGTAGAGAACAAAGATGTCTCTCACGAAAATATGAGAATTTAAAGAAAGGAGAGTCCACTCAAAAGAATATACAAAAGCAAAAGCTCAAAGTACAAAGACTTCATCATAAAATAGATAATATCCGTACTGATTATATCAATAAATCAATAGCTGAGATAGTGAAAACCAAGCCATCTTATATAACTATTGAAAATTTGAATGTATCAGGAATGATGAAGAACAGCCATCTTTCAAAAGCTGTTGCGTCACAGAAGTTCTATGAATTTAGAACCAAGCTTAAAGCAAAATGTGATGAAAATGGTATTGAATTAAGAGTCGTAGACAGATGGTATCCGTCATCTAAAATATGTCACTGCTGTGGTGCTATCAAGAAAGATTTGAAACTTTCAGACAGAATATACCATTGTGATTGTGGCTATGTCGAGGATAGGGATTTTAACGCTGCTCTTAATCTAAAAGATGCTTTAACTTACGAGGTTGCATAATCAACGCAAACGTAAGTATGTACTGCGGGCTATCGCAGGAATTTACGACTGTGGAGTGTACAAGAACTTGTGAGTAGCGTATTGTTTACAATCGCCAAAGCATACACAATGAAGCAGTAAGAAGTATCCGCAAGGACTTTAATTTCTCGATGTGTTTGAGAATATTTAAACACATTTTGAGTGGCAGAACAATATGAAAAGTACAGTGTTTGATATGGCTATGATGGCATACAGACAAAATGATATGGAGGGAGCATTCCGTCAATTTCTGCCACTGGCAGAGACTGGCGATGCAGATGCCATGAATATGGCTGCAAATATGTTTGAAAGAGGTCAGGGCACACACAGAGATCCCGGGCGCGCAGTGTTTTGGTGGAAGAAAGCAGTGGAGCTTGGAAATGTGGATGCACTTGCCGATTACGGACATTATCTGGTCACCACCTTTTTTGATGGCAAGGAGCAGAAGCTTGGAGCAGGGTATCTGGTTACTGCAACGGAGCGTGGCAACAACAGGGCAGGAGAGAGCCTTGTGGAGTTTGCCCTTAAAAATAACGATGCCGGAGCCAAAGTATACAGGACAGCAGCCGAGTACTGCGACAGGGCTATTGTCTCTGCGACAGATTCTTATCTGCGTACACAGTATGTGCAGAAAAAAGGTATGCTTAAATATAAGCTCAGACAGCACAGGATTGGAAACAATTATGTATATCTGGCAGCGGTATTTTCGACAATAGGAGCAGTATTGCTCATGATAGCATCAGTGGATTTGTTTCTTGAGCTGCATATGGAGTATCGTGATATGTTTAAGCTGTTTTCGTATAGTAAAATGATACCGTGGGAGGCAGATATAGCGATGTTCTTTGGTGCGATGCTTTTATTTACGCTTGACAAGGTAACAAATAAGCTTCATGTGGCGAGCTTTTTGCAGCTTCTTGCATCTGTATTTTCAGTGGCAGTTGTTGCCATGCACTTTATCTGTGTGATAAATGATGGCAGGGTGTGGTATGACAAGCTGCTGTGGTATGTGGTGCTTGTTGTCATTCCGCTTATGCTCGGAAAGCTGTTGGGTGAGATACTGAGAAAGATTATCGGTATACAGTAATAGTTTCGAGATGACTTAAGCGATGTAAGACATTTAAAATATGTAAAATAATATTTCGATATGTAACAAAAGGAGAATGAGCATGACTCTGCAACAATTAAAATACGTGGTGACAGTGGCAGAATGTGGCAATATAACAGAGGCTGCAAAGCAGCTTTTTGTCTCGCAGCCCACTGTGACCAGCGCTATACATGATCTGGAAAAAGAGATGCAGATAGTTATTTTCATCAGGACAAACAAGGGCGTGATACTATCAGAAGATGGTGAGAGATTTCTCGGTCATGCCAGACAGGTGCTCGAGCAGGTGGATCTCATAGAGGGAATCTACAAGGATGATGTGGTGAGTAAGCCGCACTTTGCAGTATCGTGTCAGCACTATTCCTTTGCGGTGAATGCATTTGTGGATGTAATCAGAGAGTTTGATGCATGTCAGTATGATTTTACCATCAGGGAGGAGCAGACTCACGAAATTATTGAGGATGTCACGAATTTAAAGGGTGAGCTGGGAGTCATATATCTAAGCTCCAAGAATACGGAGGTGCTTTCAAAGATGCTAAAGCGTAATGAACTCGAGTTCACAGAGCTTTTTACAGCCACACCGCATGTATTCATATGTGACAGTCACCCGCTTGCTTCAAAAAAGAGCATCACGATGGATGATCTGCAGGACTATCCGTACCTGACGTATGAGCAGGGAGAGTACAATTCACAGTACTTTTCGGAGGAGTTTGTCAGCACTCTTGACAGCAGAAAGAATATCAGAGTAAGAGACAGAGCTACACTTTTTAATCTGATAATTGGCTTAAATGGCTACACAGTGTGCTCAGGAGTGATTTCCGCTGAGCTGAATGGAAGGAATATTATATCAAAGCCACTTGATGTGGAGGAGTATATGAGGATAGGCATTATCAGCAGAAAGGGTGTGGTACTCTCGCGATATGCAAGGGAGTATATCGAGGCATTGAAGGCGCACTGTATGTGACGTTACAATAATATAATATGATTAAAGGGTCAAAAGATATCATCGATGCATACTTGCATGCAATTCGATGTATACCATAGTGCCCCACACTATATATAAGGTCTAAATATATACAAATATTTGGTACAAGGAGCATAGCATGTACGATAGTATAATAATAGGAACAGGTCCTGCCGGACTGTCGGCAGCCCTGAATTTAAAAACATATAAAAAGGATTTTATCTGGTTTGGTTCGAAGAACCTAAGCGAAAAGGTGCAAAAGGCAGAGAAAATCACAAACTATCCCGGATTTTCACAGATAAGCGGACAGGAGCTGTTTGAACGCTTTGACGCTCATAGGAGAGCTGCGGGAATTGATATAACAGAAAAGACTGTGACCAATATCATGCCTGCAGGAAACGGCTTTATGGTGCTTGCAGACAATGAGATGTATGAGGCAAGGACTCTCATACTTTGCATGGGTGTAATGTCTGCAAAGCAGCTGGACAGGAGGATGAGCTGCTTGGAAAGAGGCTCAGCTACTGTGCCACCTGTGATGGTATGTTTTACAAGGATAAAAGGATAGCTGTCATATGCAATGACAAAAAGTATGAGCATGAGGTAAAATATCTTGCGGATCTTGCAGCAGAGGTATTGTATTTCCCAACCTATAATGACAGCGAAATAGAGCTTCCAAATGTAAAGATATCAAAGGATGCACCTATAGCATTAATCGGAGACTCATTTGTGGAAGGAATTACGCTTCGAAGCGGAAAGACTGAGAGCGTAGACGGAGTATTCTGCCTCAGGAACGCCATCGCACCATCAAAGCTTATGCCCCAGCTTGAAATAGAAAACGGACATATATTGGTGGATAGAGCCCAACAGACAAATGTGGCAGGCTGTTTTGCAGCAGGAGACTGCACAGGCAGGCCATACCAGTACACGAAGGCTGTCGGAGAAGGAAATGTGGCAGCACATTCGTGTATACAATATCTTAGTAAATCAGAAAAATAATATGGCGATGGCATAGAGGTCGGTTAAAGCATGTTAAAGGCAATTACAGCCACTTACCATTGAGAAGATATTGATTTCTCTCAGCTCCGACTGAGACAAATTGTATTTCGTGTCTTAGCATGTCCTCAAGGAAGTTTATGTAGCGCTTAGCATTTACTGGCAGCTCATCATATGACCTGCAATTTGATATATCGGTTTTCCACCCCGGCAGCATTTTGACTACCGGGGTATATTTTTCGAGATTTTCGGTAGGGTCAAAGACGTTTGTTACAGCATTTTTATACTGATATCCTGTGATAACAGGAATCTGATCCATGATGCTCAGGACATCCAGCTTGGTCAGTGCGATTTTGTCAGCATGCTGGCATTTTAGACCATAGCGGCTTGCAACGGCATCAAACGGACCCACACGACGGGGTCTTCCAGTGGCAGCACCATATTCGCCCCCATACTTGCGGACCATTTCAGTCCATTCACCGTTCATAGCTTTTTCTGCGACAAATGGTCCGGCTCCGACACAGGTAGAGTATGCCTTTAGTACACCGACCACATGATCTAATGAGGCACCGGGGATACCGGCACCTATAGGACCGTAAGCTGAGATGGTGGAGGAGCTTGAAGTATATGGGAAAATACCATAGTCTATATCCCTCATTGCACCAAGCTGTGCTTCAAGTACAACACGCTTTCCCTTTGATAGTGCATCCTCAAGGAATGCACCGGTATCTGTGATATAAGGTGCATATTTTGCAGCCTTCTGCCTGCACCATGACAAAAGAGCTGACAGAGACATAGGCTCC